>ENA-OUQH01000018-OUQH01000018.1-human-gut-metagenome-genome-assembly--contig:-NODE-18-length-180231-cov-7.178792_pt1 | contig 180231 bp, 152 predicted proteins | sample MGYA00237948_ERZ548828 | MGnify/ENA primary metagenome ERZ548828 (study PRJEB26490, sample SAMN05194711) | human gut metagenome | biome: terrestrial biome; feature: human-associated habitat...
GAATTACATCTGATTATATAAAGAATGCGTACAATAAATAATTAGAAACAAAAAAGGTCATTCTACGGGGAGACCTTTTATTTCTCGATATATTGTTAAAAAAATAACAATTTAAAAACCGTTGTTTTGAAAATCGACAAAAAGTTTGATAAAATATTAACAAACCTATTGACATAACATAAAATATAATATATAATTGAACACAAATTTAATTATATCCTATTTGGAGGTTTTAATTATGTCAAGAGTTTACAATTTCAGTGCAGGCCCGTCAATGTTGCCGGAGGATGTGCTTAAAACAGCCGCTGCAGAGATGCTTGAGTACGGCACTACCGGTCAGTCTGTTATGGAGATGTCGCACCGCAGCAAAGAATATCAGGCAATATTTGATGAGACCGAGGCAAATCTTCGCGAGATCATGAATATTCCCGATAATTATGATGTGCTGTTTTTACAGGGCGGCGCTTCGACCCAGTTTGCAATGGTGCCGCTGAACCTTATGACCAAAAACGGCAAGGCGGATTATATCATCACAGGTCAGTGGGCAAATAAGGCATATAAGGAAGCCGCCCGTTACGGCAAGGCTCGTGCTGTAGCTTCAAGCGCCGATAAGACCTATTCTTATATACCTAAAACAAAGCGCGAGGACTTTGATCCCGAGGCTGATTATGTTCATATTTGTATGAACAACACCATTTACGGAACCAAGTATCATGAAATTCCCGATACGGGCGATGTACCGCTTGTTGCGGATATTTCAAGCTGTATTTTGTCGGAGCCTATCGATGTTAAAAAATTCGGCGTGCTCTACGCCGGTGCACAGAAGAATGTCGCTCCGGCAGGCGTAACTATTGTTATTATCCGTAAAGATCTTGTCGGAAACGCTATGGATATTACGCCGACTATGCTTAACTACGCCACCCATGCGGAAAACGGTTCAATGTTTAATACGCCGCCCTGCTATGCAATATATATCGCGGGACTTACCTTTAAGTGGCTTAAAAAGATCGGCGGACTTGAAGCCATGAAGAAGATCAACGAGGAAAAGGCAGCACTGCTCTACGATTACCTCGACTCCACCGACTTCTATACGGCTACCGCACGTAAGGAAGATCGTTCCATCATGAACGTTCCCTTCGTTGCCGCTTCAGCTGAGCTCGATGCTGAATTCGTTGCTGGCGCCAAAGAGCGCGGCATCGAGAACATCAAGGGCCATCGCAGCGTAGGCGGTATGCGCGCAAGCATCTACAACGCTATGCCGATCGAAGGCGTAAGGGCTTTGGTTGAGTACATGAAGGAATTTGCTGAATCCCATCAGTAGGGAAAGCGAAGACGCAAGATGTCGCTGCACGTGCCGATAATCGACAAAACGTGCCAGCTGCGAAAAATATATTAAATCAGTGGGGGAGCATCGTATTGTGCGATGCTCCCTATGCTATACTTTCCAAGTCTGTAAAAAGGCAGACAAGAAATTATAGGCCCCCGAGACATGTTTGTTGTTGGTGCTTGTTCGGCAAGCGCGGCATACATGGTTAATGTTTTGACTGCAAACACGTACGAAGGGTCCCCGATACTTTTTTGAAAGGGGTCCGTTTTGACCGAAATCAAGAACACGTCCGTCATTGATTTTCAGGACATCTCTGACGAAGAGATGAACAAGATGATCGATGGCACTCTGACCGACTTCGACGAGGGCGATCTGATCGACGGCACTGTTGTAAAGATCGAGCATGACGAGGTACTCGTTGACATCGGATTCAAGAGCGAGGGCGTTATTCCTGCCCGCGAGCTTTCTATCCGCAAGGATGCCGATCCTTCTGAGGTCGTATCTTTGGGTGATAAGCTCGAGGCCTTGGTTCTCCAGAAGGAGGACAAGGACGGTCGTCTCATCCTCTCCAAGAAGCGTGCTGAGTACGAGCGTGCTTGGATTCAGGTTGAGGAAAAGTTCAAGGCTGGCGAAGTTGTTACCGGCGAGGTTATCGAAGTCGTCAAGGGCGGCCTGATCCTCGACATCGGTCTCCGTGGCTTCCTGCCTGCTTCTCTTGTTGATCTTCGTCGTGTTAAGGATCTCACCGCATACCTCGGCACCGAAATCGAAGCTCGCGTTATCGAGATGGATCGCAACCGCAACAACGTTGTTCTTTCCCGTCGTGTTCTCCTCGAAGAGGGTCGCAAGAACGAGCGTGCTGAAATCCTCGAGAAGCTCTCTAAGGGCATGCGCCTGAAGGGCACCGTTTCCTCCATCGTTGACTTCGGTGCATTCGTTGATTTGGGCGGCATCGACGGCCTGATCCACATCTCCGAGCTCTCCTGGAGCCATGTAAACCATCCTTCCGAGGTTGTTAAGGTTGGCGAAGAGGTTGAGGTTGAGGTTCTCGACGTTGATCTTCAGCGCGAGCGCATCTCCCTGGGTCTCAAGCAGACCACCGAGGATCCTTGGACCAAGCTTGTCGAGACCTATCCCGTTGGCACCATCGTTGACGGCAAGGTTACCAAGATCGTTCCCTTCGGTGCATTCATCGAGCTCGGCGCAAACGTTGAGGGTCTTGTACACATCTCCGAGATGGCTATGCGTCACATCGATTCTCCTGCACAGGTTGTCAAGGTTGGCGACGTTGTGAAGGTTAAGGTTATGGACGTTAACGTTGAGCGTCGTCGCATCTCCCTGTCCATGAAGGCTGCTGCTGAGGATCTGGGCATCGAGATCGCTGTTGCAGAGCCCGAGCCCAAGCCCGAGGCTGCTGAATAACACAGCATTGCATAACATGCGATAATGAAGCGGTGGGTTGCTTTTGCACCCACCGCTTTTTGTTTGTTTGCTCGGTACGCATTTGGCAGGAGCGGCGATTGTAAGCACCATGGGTGCTCGGGTGAGGGGAATGAGCATGATTACGATATTTGTTACTGGCGGTATAGGATCGGGCAAATCGACCTTGATGCGATTCTTCGAAGCCAAAGGGGCCGGCGTGGTATACGCCGATGAGGTTGGTCACGAAAATTTGCACAACGCTGTTATGAAGGACGAGCTTCGAGCAGCATTCGGAAATAAGATTTTCGATTCAGAGGGCGAAATTATTCGTTCCGAACTTGCCGCTTGCGCTTTCTCGAGCTCACAGAACACCGCTTTGCTGGATTCGATTACTCAACCGCGTTTATATGAGGGCTGTCTTCGCCATATTGGTGATTTGGGAAAGAGCCATGAGGTGGTTGTGCTCGAAATGGCCATTCTTGACGGGCGCGATGACTTTTACCAGAAAGCTGATATTGTCATTGCGGTTACCACCTCTCCAGAGGTTCGCATTGCTCGGTTGATGCAGTCACGCGGTTTTTCCGAAGAGGATGCGCGCAATCGTTTGGCGAATCAGGTTCCTGAAGAGCAGCGTTTGTCGATTGCTGATGTGGTGTTTACCAATAACGGTTCTATTGAGGAATTTGAATCGCAGATTTCCTTATGGTGGGAACATGAAATTGCACCACGCCTTGCGTGACAAGCGCGTCCGTTTGGCGGGCGCCAGGTATCAGCTTGCTTTCTGTCTTTCTTAATCTTATGTGCTGATGGACGCTGAGTGGGTTGTTCTTCAAATAATCGGGCTAGCCAGTAAGGAGACACCAGTGAGCCATCTTTCCAATCTTGAGGGTCACGTTATGGAGGGCAAGCTCCCCGTTGCCCGTCTTGCTACGCAGCCATTTAAGGTTGTCTCTCCGTACGAGCCCGCAGGCGACCAGCCCAAGGCCATTGAGCAGCTTGCCCGGAATATCGAATCTGGCATGCGTTATGAGACTTTGCTGGGCGTGACGGGTTCGGGCAAAACCTACACCATGGCTAAAACCATTGAGGCTGTCCAAAAACCAACCCTTGTGTTGGCTCCCAATAAAACGCTTGCGGCACAGTTGGCTGCTGAGCTGAAGGAATTTTTCCCTAACAACGCGGTGGTGTATTTCGTTAGTTACTACGATTACTATCAGCCAGAAGCGTATGTGCCTACCACGGATACTTTCATTGAAAAGGATGCTTCCATTAATGAGGAAGTGGAAAAACTGCGTCATGCAGCAACTGCCCAACTTCTTTCTCGTCGTGATGTAATCGTTGTTGCTTCGGTTTCCTGCATCTATGGTATTGGTTCGCCTATGGATTATGCGGGCATGGCGGTGTTCTTGGATAAGGAAGTCGAACAGGATCGCGACGAGCTCATTCGCAGGCTCATCGACATCCAGTATGACCGTAACGATTATGATCTGAAGCGTGGTACGTTCCGTGTGCGTGGCGATGCGCTCGATGTGTTTCCTCCCTATGCAGACAACCCGATTCGCGTGGAATTCTGGGGTGACGAGATCGAGGAGATCTCGGAGATCGACAATGTCACCGGTGAAGTGTTGAATACCTTCGAAGCGTTGCCTGTTTGGCCTGCTTCTCATTACGTTGCTGCGCGTCCCGCCTTGGAGCGTGCGGTTAAGACCATTCAGGATGAACTGCAAGATCGCCTTACCCAATTCAATGAAGAGGGAAAGCTTCTTGAAGCGCAGCGTCTGGAAATGCGAACTTCCTATGATCTTGAGATGATTGAGACCATGGGATTTTGTTCGGGTATTGAAAACTACTCGCGCCATCTTGACGGGCGTGAGCCAGGTGAGCCGCCCTATACGCTCATAGACTATTTCCCAACCGATTTTTTGTGCTTCATTGACGAGAGCCATGTTACCGTCCCTCAAATTCGAGGCATGCATGAAGGTGACCGCTCGCGCAAGATCACGCTGACAGAGCACGGCTTTCGTTTGCCATCGTGCTTGGATAATCGCCCTTTGCGCTTCGATGAGTTTGAAGCTCGAATCCCTCAATTCGTGTATGTTTCCGCGACTCCAGGCGATTATGAGGAACGTGTTAGCGAGGCCAAGGTAGAGCAGATTATTCGACCGACTGGCTTGCTTGATCCCGAGATTGACGTTCGTCCTATCATGTCGCAGATCGACGACATCATTGACGAGGCGCAAGGGTGCGCTAAGCGCAAAGAGCGCGTGCTGATTACCACCCTGACTAAACGTATGGCGGAAGATCTTACTGAGCATTTGCTTGATCAGGGCATTCGCGCTCGTTATATGCATTCCGACATCGGCACATTGGAACGTGTTGAAATCTTGCGCGACCTGCGAAAAGGGGAGTTTGATGTCCTGGTAGGCATCAATCTGTTGCGTGAGGGCCTAGATCTGCCCGAAGTGACGCTGGTGGCTATTCTTGATGCCGACAAGGAAGGCTTCCTTCGCAACCACCGTTCTCTGATCCAGACCATTGGTCGTGCGGCGCGAAATGCCAATGGCAGGGTAATCATGTATGCCGACAAGATCACCGACTCGATGGATCAAGCCATCAAGGAGACGCGTCGCCGTCGCAGTATTCAGATGGCGTACAACGAAGAGCATGGTATTGTGCCCCAAACCGTTAAGAAGGGCTTGAGTGACATCACCGATTACCTCGAATCTGAAGAGGGGAAGCGAAGCGCACAAGAGGTCAACGCCGATTTGGCGGGTTATTCTCGCAGCGAAATTCTGCGTGTAATCGCCTCGCTGGAGGACGAGATGATGGAGGCTTCTGCTGCGATGGATTTTGAGCGCGCTGCTTCGGTCCGCGACCAAATCGTTCAATTGCGTGGACAGATGGAAGGTAAAAGCGAAGAGGCAGTTTTAGGCGAATTGAAGAAAACCGCCCGAAAGGGAAGTGCCTTCGGTGCTCGTAAAAGCTCGTATGGCGGCGGCCGAAAAAGTTAAGCAACATATCTCAATAATCTGTGGTGACCTTATGAATGCGCTTGCCGTGCCTGCTCGAGATCCGTATCCTTTCAAAATTAGTTAGACAAACTAAGCAAATGTGCATGAATGAACTCGGCATGCGCATTGAGGAAAGGAGTAGGACGTGGGATTTGCAGTCGTTGTAGACTCGACACTTGATATGTCTGCAGAAGAGTATCAAGCACTGAACATCACCATGGTTCCCCTTAATATTTTGGTCGGCGAAGATGAATTCAAGGACCAGGTAGAAATCAGCTCCGAAGAATTCTATAAGCGCATGAGCGAAGCGGCTGAGCTTCCTAAAACCGCCCAGCCAGCGCCTTTTGATTTTGTGCAGACATACGAGCGCCTTGCGCAAGAGGGTTATGAGGGCATCGTCTCTCTTCATATTTCAGGGGTGCTTTCTGGCACGATTGAATCGGCTCGCGCGGCAGCTGGCCAGGTAGACATCGATGTTCGTGTTATCGATTCTGCTTGCTGTACCGCTCAGGCAGCTTTGCAGGTAAAGCAGCTCTGTGCTCTTCGTGACGCTGGGGCAACGCTTGACGAAGCCCAGGCGGCCATTGAAGCCCTTATTCCGGAAACTCAGTTCCTTGTTGCTTGCGATACGCTGGAAAACCTGTTGAAGGGCGGTCGTCTTTCGGCTGATCAAGTGAAGAATGCAAGCCTGCTGAACATCAAGCCCATTTTCACCTTCAACGAAACGGGCGTGTTGGTTGCTTTCGGCAAGGCTAAAGGCATGCGTGGTGTTATCAAACAGTATGTTCAGAACGCTCAGAAGCGCACCGAAGAGCAGGGTAAGCAGCGCATTCGTTTTTGCCACGTTGCAAACGAGCAGGGTGTTGAGGACCTGAGGTCTGCTCTTAACGAAGCGGGTGTGGAGTATGTTGACGAGGGGTCTTCTCCCTGCGGAGCCACGGTGGCAACGCATTTGGGCCTAGGTGCTCTCGGCATCGCATTCGCGCCTGCTGAATCCTAAGGTGAGTCCAAATTGGGCAATCTGCCTACTGCAGCTGAACTGCTGATGGAATTGCGCGCTTTAGCTCTTCAAACCTCGTATTATGGAAACGCTTCAGAATGCCGGGCACTCGATCTGATAAGGAAGTGAACATGGAAAACGTTGGCAACATCGATGAGGAACGCGGTGACAAGGCGATTGTCGACACGTTGCTATCGGATACGTTCAATTCCATTCTTCGTATCGAGGAGCGCTCGCTTAAGAATCGTCTGACCGAAGGGCTTTCCATTGCGGAGTTGCACACCATTGTCGCGGTGGGTCTGCATGAGATCAACTCCATGAAAGTAGTGGCTTCGCGTCTCGATGTTACTATGGCGACCCTTACGGCGGCCATGAACAAGCTTGAGCGCAAGGGCTTTGTGGAACGTTCTCGCAGTGAAATGGATCGTCGTCAGGTTCTGGTGCAGTTGACCTCTAAGGGGCGTAAGGCCTTCCGTGCTCACGAGTCCTTCCATAAAAAGATGGTTGACAGTGCCTTGGCTGTACTTACTCCCGAGGAAGAAGAACTGTTCGTCAGTGCTTTGGGCAAGATCAAAGACTTCTTCGACAAGGAGAGCAAGCAGCTAAACGCTGCGGAAGCATAACTCTCTATAAACATTTTTTCAGTTATCGCCTTATCCAGGTGTAGCTCAGTGCGTCCAAATTCGTCGCGTTTGGCTTATGTGGTTAATAACGAAGCGGACAGCATGATGTTGGTGAATGGCAGCCTCCCTCAAACGGGCGCTGTTGAATAAAGAAAGGACATAAACATGGCAACTATTGATTCTCTGAAGGAAATCCTGAACGAAAACCTCGATATCGAACCGGAAAAGGTTGTTGAAAGTGCAACGTTTGACGAGCTGGGTATCGATTCTCTGGATATGGCAGAACTGATCTGCGATATCGAAGAGCGTCTCGACGTTGAGTTTGGTGAGCCCGAGGGCCTGGAGACTGTTGGCGCTTTGGTGGAGTACATCGACTCTCTGTAACCGACGCTGCCGCATATCATGCGGTTACGTTCGGGAGGGGGAATTGCCCTTGGCTGCCCCCCCTCCCTCCTTCGCTCTGTCGAAGGAGGCGGCTTCTTTCAATCGCTTGCAAAGACGCCGCCTTCTTTGACAGGAATGCCCGTGTGGCAAAGTGCGCAAAGTGAAATGAGGCATACGTATATGAAGACACGTATTACCGAGCTGTTGGGTATTGAACAGCCCATCATCCAGGGTGGTATGGCATGGATCGCCGATGCGAAACTTGCAGCCGCCGTAAGCGAAGCGGGCGGCTTGGGAATCATTGCCTGCGGATCTGCTCCCGTTTCTTGGGTCCGCGAGCAAATCGAAGAAGCTCGCCGTCTTACGGATAAGCCTTTCGGCCTGAACATTATGCTGATGAACCCTGAGGCTCCTGAGCTCGCTAAGCTTGCCGCAGAGATGAAGGTTCGTGTGGTAACCACGGGAGCCGGCAATCCTGGAAACTACATCGATATGTGGAAAGAAGCAGGATGCAAGGTCATTCCTGTTGTGGCTTCTGCTGCCCTGGCTCGACGCATGGAGCGCTGTGGGGCCGACGCTGTTGTGGCTGAGGGCTGCGAGGCGGGTGGTCATATCGGTGAGCTCACCACAATGGCGCTTACCCCTGCAGTATGCGATGCCGTTTCCATTCCCGTTATTGCCGCAGGAGGCATTGCGGACGGTCGTGGCTTTGCTGCTGCTGTTGCTTTGGGCGCAGAAGGCGTTCAGGTTGGCACGCGCTTCCTTACCGCTACGGAATGCGGTGTCGATAACGCCTACAAGCAGAAAGTTTTGGGTGCAAAAGACTCCGACACTATTGTTACGGGGCGCGCTGGCGGTCATCCTGTGCGCGGTATCAAGAACAAATTTGCGCGCAACGTTCGCAAACTGGAGGCCGATCCTGCGAATGCCGCCCTTCTTGAAGCAGAGTTGGCGGGTTCCCTTCATCGTGCCGTTGCGGGCGATGTGGACAATGGCTCGTTGATGGCGGGTCAGGTTGCTTGCCTGGTTAACGATGAGAAGAGCGCTGCTCAGATTGTCGATGACTTGGTGGTTGAAGCCCAGTCATGGGCAGGCGAGGGCCTTCAGCGCATGTTGGACTCGAATGCTCGTCGTGCATGGAATACCGAGGTGCGCTAAATATGACGGTATTCATGTTTCCGGGGCAAGGTGCCCAAAAGCCTGGGATGGGTGCGGATCTTCTTGGGATCGCAGAGGTTGCACAAACCTTTGCGATTGCAGGCGAGGTGTGCGGCGTTGACGTTGCTGCGCTTGCGCGAGAGGGTAGCGCTGAACAGGTGAACGATGCCTATAACGCCCAGGTGTTGGCTGCGGCTCTTTCTGTCGGACTGTCTCATGCGCTCGATGCCCGAGGGATTCAAGCGGAAGCTATGCTCGGATTTTCCCTGGGTCAGATCAGCGCCCTTATGGCAAGCGGCGCTTTGAGCGATGAAGATGGCTTCGCTTTACTCGATGTGCGAGCTCGCTCTATGGCTCAGGCCTGCAAGGAGCGCCCGGGCGCGATGTATGCGCTGCTGGGTGCCGCTCATGAAGACGCGCAGGGCATCTGCGATACCTGTGCCCAGGACGAAATACTGGTGTGTGCCAACTACAACGCACCAGGCCAGGTAGTGGTGTCTGGCGATGTGGCCGCCATCGAGCGAGCCGAAAAGGCGTGGCAGGCCTTGGGCAAGCGCGGTGCCCGCTTGAACACGGCGGGAGCATTTCATAGTCCACTTATGACTTCGGCGTCTAACGCGGTGCGAGAGAAGTGCAGCGAGCTTTCTTGGAAGCAGCCTGCAGGTTCGGTTATCTGCAATACCGATGCGCAGGTTTTCGATATCAGCCAGGCCGCCGATCGTTTGGCTCGTCAGGTTGTAAGCCCCGTTCATTTCGAACAGAGCGTACAGGCATTGATCAGGCAGGGTTCAGATCAGTTTGTTGAGGTTGGCTATGGCGCGGTCTTGAATGGTCTTGTCCGCCGAATCGATAAACGTGCTGGTCGTGTTCGCGTTGGGACGCTTGATGAGTGGAACGCGTTTGTTTCCGAACAAACAGGCATTGGGGAGGAGTAGACCGTGCCAAAGATCGAAAAAGCAGCGTTTCCCGTTGCGCTGGTAACGGGAGGGAGCCGTGGCATCGGTGAAGCGGTAGTGCGCACGTTTGCAGAGGCAGGCTATGCCGTAGCTATCAATTGCTCAAGTGAGAAGAGCCTTGAGACAGCAGAGAACCTGGCGGCGGAAGTTGCCAAGGTGCATGGTGTTGAAGCGAAGGCTGTATGCGCTGATGTTTCCTCCTTCCAGGAGGTTGCAGCTATGGTGGCAGAGGTGCAGGCAATGTGGGGCCGCATTGATGTTTTGGTCAATAACGCTGGTATCACGCGTGACGGTTTGTTGGCGCGCATGAGCGAAGAGGCTTTTGATCGCGTGATCGATGTCAATCTGAAGGGCGCTTTCAACTGCGTCCGCCATGTGGCTCCTATCATGATGAAGCAGCGATACGGAAGGATCGTAAGCGTTTCCAGTGTCGTAGGTTTATTCGGCAATGCCGGCCAGGTTAATTACTCGGCATCTAAGGCGGGCATCATTGGCCTTACCAAAAGCGTAGCGAAGGAACTCGCTGCGCGTGGCATCACGGCAAACGCAGTTGCGCCGGGCTTTATCGGGACCGAGATGACAAAGGCGATGGGCGAAAAGGCCATCGAGGCAGTGCGCGGCCGCATTGCGATGAAGGAATTCGGCGAACCTCAGGATGTGGCGAATGCGGTTCGTTTTTTGGCGAGCGACGAAGCCCGCTACATTACAGGACAGGTTTTGGCAATCGATGGAGGGATGTCGCTATGAGCAACGAAGAGAAGAACAACGGATTCAACCGCGTAGTAATTACGGGTATGGGTGCGATTTCTCCTGCAGGCTTTGGCGTTGATGCACTGTGGAGCAAGGTTGCATCTGGCGAGTGCTGTTTTACCCTTCTTCCCGAAGAAAAACGAGCGCAGCTCAACGTGAGCGTTGTTGGAGCCATTCCCGACTACGATCCCCTGAAAGCGGGTTTTTCCAAGAAGGAATCGCGTCGCTTTGCCCCCTTCGTTCAGTACGCCATTTTGGCATCGGATGAAGCCATGGCGCAGGCGGGCATCGATATGGATCAAGAGGACGCTACTCGTTTTGCGTGCGTGTTCGGATCTGGTATTGGCGGCATGGAAGTTTTCGAGCGTGAATCCATCGTGCTGCACGAAAAAGGAGCAAAGCGCGTAAGCCCGCTGTTTATTCCAACCATGATCTCGAACATGGCGGCGGGTAATCTTGCCATTCGCTATGGTTTGAAGGGCGATTGCCTGAACATTGTAACGGCATGCTCGACTGGCACTCATTGCGTAGGCGAGGCCTATCGCCTTATTCGCTTCGGCTTGGCCGATGCGGCACTTGCCGGTGGTACTGAAGAGGGCATCACCAATATGTCGTTGGCTGGTTTTGGCAACTTGGGTGCCATCACCAAGTCCGATGATCCCATGAAGGCTGGATTGCCTTTCGACGCTCGTCGTTCCGGTTTCGTTGCAGGCGAGGGAGCGGGTGCGTTGGTGCTGGAATCGCTTGAGCACGCTCAGGCACGTGGCGCCAACATTATTGCCGAGATCACGGGCTTTGGCTCCACTGGTGACGCTTACCATATGACTGCCCCCGAGCCGAGCGGCGAAGGCGCAGTGCGCGCTATGCGTCAGGCGCTGGCCGAAGGTGGTTTCTCTCCGGAAGATGTGGGCCATCTGAACGCTCATGGCACGGCCACGCATGTGAACGACATGGTGGAAGCCGCTGCGTGGCATGGCCTTCTTGGCGACGATCTTGCTTCCAAGACTCCCGTAACCTCGGTAAAGGGCACGGTAGGTCACATGTTGGGCGCAGCAGGCGCTATCGAAGCCATCGTGACAGCTATCTCGGTATCTCGCGGTATCGTTCCCCCTACGGCAGGCTACGCTGAATCAGATCCGGAATGCCCAGTGTTCGTTCCGTCTGGCGCTTTGGTGAACCGTCCCCAGAAGGTTGCACTTTCTAACTCGCTGGGCTTCGGCGGGCATAATGCCTCTTTGGCGGTATCTCCGTTTACGGAGGTGAGTGAGTAATGGGGCTTGAGGTCACTTTTCCCTGTGATCGCGAAGGCGTGTTGGCGTTGCTGCCCCATCGCGATCCGTTTGTGTGGGTAAGCCGCGTTGTAAGCTGCAAGCCCGGTGAGTCTATCGTAGCTGAACTTGACGTTGACCCTGCCCTGCCCTTGTTCGCGGGTCATTTTCCGGGGCATCCCGTTCTTCCCGGTGTCATCTTGATGGAAGCGCTCGCTCAGGCCGCATGCTGCTGTCTGCTTTCGGAGGAAGGCCAGGCAGGGCGCATCGGTTACCTTGCCGGTATCGATAAAGCTAAATTCCGCCGAACCGTGCTTCCCGGTGACACCGTCACTCTTGAGGCCGTCATCACGCGCAATTCTCCCCGAATGTGTGTTGCCGATGTAGTGGCGCGCGTCGAAGGCGAGGTTTGCGCTCAGGCAACGCAGAAATATGTAATGGCGAAAGTTGAGGAAGAAGGGGAACAATAATGACTAAGCCCAACGCTTCCGTTGCGGACAGCACGGTCGTATATCAGCTATCGCTGCTCGAGCAGGCAATTAATGCCCCCTTGCTGGTGGTTGGTTACGGTTCTCCCATGAAAGCATGTGTGAAGGCCTGCGTGAAAAACGAGTGTAGCCAGATATGGGTTACGGGCACTAAAGACAAGGAAAAGGGTTTTTCCTGCTCGGGATCTGCTCGTGTTGCCTTGCTGGGCGACAAGTTCGATGCTCGTTTGTTTACCAATGTGTATGCGGTTATTCAGGCGGCAAAGATGTGCGGTGCGGGCGCGCTTCTTGTGTGTGATACCAACTTCGTAGCTGATCCTCTTTTGCGTATGGTGGCGCATCAGAATGGCATCTGCGTGCTTACTCCCATGGAAAAAGATCGTTCTCATAGCTTGTGGGTGGAATGCCATCCCGATCCTGCTTTTGCTGAGCATGAGCCAAATTGGCGCCGTTGTCCCAAATGCAAGATGTACCATGACGAACAGCCTGTTTTGGCCACAGGCGGCGTATGCCCCACCTGTGGCGAGCTGTATCGTCTTACTTCGAGCGAGCGCATCGCACTGCTGTTCGACGAAGGTTCATTCGAAGAATGGGACGCTTCCATGGACGAAAGCGATCCGCTTGAGTTCCCCCAGTTCAATGAGCTAATTGAAAAGCAACGGGTGCGTAGCGGCTTTGATGAGGGCGTGCGCACCGGAAAAGTTAAGCTCGATGGCCGCGAAGTGGCGCTTTGCATCATGGAATCTACCTTCATGATGGGTTCGATGGGGTCTGTTGTAGGCGAGAAGGTAACCCGCGCGGTCGAGCGGGCTACCGATGAGGGCCTGCCTCTGTTTATCTTCACTGCATCTGGTGGTGCCCGTATGCAGGAGGGTCTTGTGTCCTTGATGCAGATGGGTAAGATCAGCGCCGCAATCGAGCGTCACGGTCGTGCGGGTTTGCTGTATGTATCTGTTATCACCGATCCCACCACAGGTGGCGTAACAGCTTCGTTCGCCATGCAGGGCGACATCATTATTTCCGAGCCCCATGCGCTTATCGGTTTTGCTGGCCGTCGTGTAATCCAGGACACCATCAAACAGACGCTGCCCGAAGGATTTCAGACGGCAGAGTTTGCGCTTGAGCACGGCCTCATCGACGCCATTGTTGAGCGTAGCGATTTGAAAGAATGCCTTTCGCGTATCCTTGCGTTGCATAGCGTCCCGAAGGAAGTGGAGCTGGACCAGGACATGGCCCGAGTGGTTCCCGGCGGTGGTGCTGTGCGTGCGATGCTGCGTGCTGCGCAGGATGCCGTTGCTGCCCGCCAAGATGACAAAGTTGAGGAAGGGGCTCTTTCCAGGCTTGCCGGGGAAGTCGGGAAACGCATTAACGTTAAAGGCTCGTTTTCGCTGAAGCGTGCTCTCAAGAAACGCGGTGTAGCCGACGCTCCTTCGGTTATGCCCCTGAAGAAGGCTTCTTCGAAGGAAGACAACCCAGCTTGGGAAAGCGTTATGATCGCTCGCAACATCCATCGTCCAACCTCTCAGTACTATATCAACCATATGGTCGATGGGTTCTTTGAGCTTCATGGTGATCGTATGTTTGCCGATGATGGGGCCATCATCGGTGGTATTGGCTGGATTGACGGCATGCCTGTTACGGTGGTTGCTGAAGAAAAGGGTGCCGACCTGAAGCAGCGTATTGCTCGTAACTTTGGCTGCCCTCAGCCCGAAGGCTACCGCAAGAGTCTCCGCTTGATGCAGCAAGCGGAAAAATTCGGTCGTCCTATCGTTTGCTTGGTGGACACCCAGGGTGCATTCTGCGGTATGGAGGCGGAAGAGCGCGGTCAGGGGAATGCCATCGCTGACAACCTGGTTGCTATGGCGAGCCTTACCGTTCCTGTTGTATGCATCGTTTTGGGCGAAGGCGGTTCGGGCGGCGCATTGGCGCTTGCCATGGGTAATCGCGTTGCTATGCAAGACCATGCGGTGTATTCGGTTCTTTCGCCCGAAGGCTTTGCCTCGATTTTATGGAAGGATCGCACCCGTGCCGCCGAGGCGGCTGCCGTCATGAAGATGAGCGCCCGTGAAGCGTGTGATATGGGCATTATCGAAGAAGTGGTAAGCGAGGGGGATGGGCCTGCCCATGAAAATCCCGAACAGGCTGCTGCTTATGTGGAAGAATTCGTAACGCGTTCGTTGCGGGAGTTGTATCGCCTGAGCCCCGAAGAGCTCCGCGATCAGCGCTATGAGCGTTTTCGCGCCTTCTAAGATTAAAACCTTTCTATAGACGAACATGTTCTAGGCACCCTAGCTGGGAAATCTGGCTAGGGTGCTTCTCTTTTATGGAGAATAAACGTAAAATACGAACCAGGGATCACAATTTAAGAGAGGGAGAAAATTATGGCTGAACCACAATACGTCGTTATTGCAGGGTTTCCAAACGCCGACTTCATGGCGGTAGCTTTGGACAAAGACGGCGTTGCAATCTCCGAGAAGACGTTCAAACCCGTTGATTTCATGCGCGAGATGGAATCCTTCTTGGAGGCCTATCCTGCACCTGAAATCAGGATGATCGGCCCTAAGGACTATGCGGTTGAGTACAAGAAGATGCTCATCAAGGGTAAATACGTTACCGAGCATCCTGGTATTCCGATCGAGGTTCTGTATCGCGGCGGATATGCGTAAGAAATAAGGCGGCTGTTCAAGCCGCCTTATTTTTTGCTTATGTTCCTTTTAGTTGGATATGTCCCGCTGCGATCGCGAAAACTTCATGCGTCTTTCGCGAGTTCTGTTCCGTTGCGGCGAACTGCCCCATTGACGCCGCTTGGAATTCTGTGCGTCTTGCGCGGTGTGTTCTGTTGCGTCGCTTCGTCCATCCTGAAAACAAAAAACTCGGTGTCTCTGCAACTATTTTTCGATTAGGGGCTCTCTTCTGTTCCTTCGGGGCCTTTTAATGGCTGATTTGCAGCGTTTTCACGCTAAAATCCGCGATTAGGGAGGTTGCGGCAATTGCCAATCGCAAAAAAGTTGCAGTGCGTGCCGCTTTTTTGTTTTTGAGCTCCCAAGATGCCTTAAAAGCGGTGCCGTGGATGGGGTTGATTCGGCGTGCTTTAGTCAACTATGTTGCGTGCTGTAGGCGGGGTAGATCTGACGCAGCGTTTTAGGCAGAGTGGACCGGGCTCTGCGTTGTGGACGCTTTCGGGCACGGCGCTGCGAGGCGGCTCGGCATCGTGGCGAGGTGGTCTGGTCAAAGCGCTGTGTTCGAGGCAGGGTCTGGCTATCGGTTGATTATGTGGTACCAATGAAGCGCCCGTGAAGCATTGCGCTTGCGATTCGTTGCTTGCGGATTTGTGCGGGTTGGGTCGGTTTGACGTTATGGAGCGCAAAGCTAAAACGGGGTTCGGCAATAGCCGAACCCCGTTCGCGTCGGTAGATTCCGATTTTCCGACTTAACTAAGTCCCAGCCAGAAGGCGATTTTGGGAGCATATCCCATGATGAAGATGATGACGATCAGCACGGGGATGCCGTAAGAAACCCATATGCGAGACCAGGCAGGGAACTTGATGCCGATACCGGTGTCTGCCTCCTTCAGGAAGTTATCCCAGCCCCAACCGTATCGACGGGTGCAGAACAGCACGAACACGAGTGCGCCCAAAGGCAGCATATTGTTAGACACGATAAAGTCCTCGATGCTCTGGATATCGCCAATGGCGGGAATGGTTACATCGGAAAGCACGTTGAAGCCCAGCGCGCAGGGCAGACTCAGTACCAGTACCAAAACGCCGTTGATGGCAACAGCGCGGCGTCGGCTAATTTCCCATTTGTCCATACTGAAGCTGATGAGGTTTTCGAACACCGCAATAACCGTAGAAAGTGCGGCAAAGCTCATGAAGATGAAGAACAGTGCACCCCAAAGGCTGCCAAGAGGCATTTGGGCGAATACCAAGGGCAGCGTTACGAATACCAGTGAAGGACCGGAATCGGGCGTTACGCCGTAAGCGAAGCATGCGGGGAAGATGATGAGTCCTGCAAGAATGGCCACTACCGTGTTGAGGGCGGTTACCGAAACAGCTTCGCTCATCAGGCGCCGATCTTTATTGATATACGAGCCGAAGATCTCCATGGCGGCGATACCCAAAGAAAGGGAGAAGAACGCTTGACCCATAGCTGCATAAACCGCTTCGCCGAACGTTGCCATACCGCCTTCGAACATGCGGCTGAAATCGGGGATAAGGTAGAACGCGATGCCCTCTGCGCCACCAGGTAGGGTGGTGGTGCGGATGCATAAGATGATCATCACCACAAACAGGATGGCCATGAGCCATTTGGTGATGCGCTCTACGCCTTTCTGAAGACCTAGGCTGCATACGGCAAAACCTATAGCGATGGCAGCAATCATCCAGCCAATAAGCTCGCTTGGGTTAGCAAGAAGCGCGTTGAACACGCTGCCCGCCACCTCGGTGCTGGCACCGTCGAAGGTTCCCGTTGCCATCTTGGGGATATAGGCAAGCATCCAGCCGGCAACGGTGGTGTAGAACATCATCAGCAGCATGCAGCCAATGTATCCCCACCATGAAAACCAGTGAAATCGACGCTTGGGTTCCAAGATATCGAAGGCTTGCGCGGCGCTCTTTTGACTGGCGCGGCCTACGGCAAACTCCATAACCATAACGGGCAGTCCGAGGATTACCAGAAACACCAGGTATAGGAGTACGAATGCTCCGCCGCCGTATTCACCGGTGATGTAGGGGAAGCGCCATACGTTACCGATGCCGATGGCGCAACCAGCGGCGATGAGGATGAAGCCAATGCGTGATGCGAAGTGCTCACGCGAGCTTGCGGCATTTGCCGCAGTATCAAATGCTTTGTTAGTCATAGGTGATATTCCTGTAATCAGATTAATGCCAAACGACCAAAATTCTATCATGCATAACACGTTCAGGAAGCGAGCGCTCAGTGGGGAGTGTAGGGGAGGTCACGTTGGGGACTTGGAGGGCGAATTGAAGCGCGGGAAGTTCAAGGCGTGTTGCTTTGATGCTGATATTCCTTTCGTGGCGTGTGATAGGTGTTTTATCAAGCGTGAGTCGAGTCAGCCAAGGTGCTGTTTGGCTCTCTGGTGCCAATCCTGTGTGCAGCAAAAAGCCCCTGGATTGTTCCAGGGGCCCTAAGCCGTGAAAAACTGCCTTTAAGTTTTGCGCTATTTTGCCATGCCAACTTCCTTGAAGTAAGACTCAACGTCGTCTTGCCAGGTGGGGAGCTCAGCACCAAACATTTCCAGCATCAGGCTTTCGAGTTCAACCTGCTCTGCGGTAACCAGATCGGATTCGGGTACCAAGATGGTGTTGGCATCGTAGCCACAAGTATTGAGAACATGAGAGAGGAACTCGTAGCGGCTTGCCATCCCGCGACTAGTAACGTGAAGTATGCCAGTTGCCTTGCGGTTGATGGCTTTGATCAGGAAGTCAACATAGGTGGAAATAGAGGTTGGCGAAGCAAGCTGATCGGTGCGTGCAACAAGGGTTTTGCCGGCAGCTGCAGCGTCAAGTGCGTCCTTAACCTGTCCGCCGTCGATGCTGTATACCCAGGAAGAGCGAATGATAAGGTGATTGGGCGTGGTGTCGCGCACCATTACCTCGCCTGCGCGCTTCGATTTGCCGTAAGGCGTTTCGGGGTGGGGCGTGTCGAATTCGTTGGCAGGTTCCGCCATGCGTACGGGGAACACGTCGTCTGTTGAGATCTGCACCATAAGTGCGCCAACATTGTTTGCGGCAAGCGCAACGTTGCGAGCGCCAAGAGCGTTGACTTCGTAGGCATGGATGCGGTTGGACAGGCCGGTTACCGCGCGCGAAATGCCTGCACAGTTGATAACCACATCAGGACGCAGATCTTGCGCAAAAGCGTCGATGCGTTCAGGATCGGTAACCATCAGTTCCTTGTCGGTGCCAACAACGGTGCAATTGTATGTGGCCTTTAAGCGCTTGACGATTTCGCGACCCAGAAAGCCTTTGCAGCCAGTGACCCAAATGGTTTCTTTGTAATCCATATCGTTCCTATCGTAGAAGTGCGTTGTGAGTAGGGCAGTGGCTGGCGCTTATGCGCCAGCCCTGTGATTTTAACGCCAAATCGTCGGTCGATGTGGCGAAACGGTAAAGCTTAGGCGGTTGCTTTCGTTCCTTTGTCCTTCTTGCCGTGAACAAGCTTCTGGTAAGCGAATACGCCGAACACGAACAGGAAGCCGATAGCGTTGATGCCAAGTGAGGCTATGCCGTCTGCTTCGGACATGGGAATCATGATGGCAACGCCGGCAACAATGGCAAACACGCGCAGTATGGGGTTGATCTTACCGAACAGGTAACCCTGCAAACCAGAAGCAACGCCGAACAGGCCGAACAAAGCCATGGCCGTGTTGAGAACGACCATGTACGGCTCGACGGGCGCTTGCATGATAAGCGCGGGGCAGAACGCGAATACGAACGGAACGATATACGCCGCAATGCCCAAGCGTGACGCGGTTACAGCAGTCTTCATCGGCTTAGACTTTGCGATAGCACTGCCTGCGTAGGCCGCCAGGGCAACAGGGGGCGTGATATCTGCCAGGATGCCGAAGTAGAACACAAAGAAGTGAGCGCATACCAGCGGCACACCCAACTGAATCAGGATCGGAGCGCAGGTGGCAGCCATGATGCAATAGTTCGCAGTGGTGGGAACGCCCATGCCCAGAACAATGCAGCAGAGCATGGTAAGAATCAGGCCGACGATAAGGAAGTCGCCAGCGGCAAGAACAATTGCGTTGATGAGCATGGAGGCCAGGCCGGTAACGGTGATGCATCCAGCGATCATGCCGGCCAGCGCGCATGCTACGGCAACGGCAATGGAGTTGCGGGCACCTGCAGCGAAGGCATCGGCGGCGGTCCACAGGGCGGTTTTGCACGTTTCGAGCAAAACGCTGCCGAAGGTGTCTTCCTCGGTGCGCTCTTCCCAGTTGGTAAGCAGGAAGTGGATGAAGCCGATAACAAATGCCACGAAGATGGAGATGGCGGCAGATACTGCCATGGTGTAAATGCCGGCCGATACGATCCAGACAAGAACGACAAGCGGGATGATGAGATAGCAGTTCTTCAGCAGGTAGATCCAGGTGGGAAGTTCGTTGAAGGGGATGCCCTTCAGGCCGCGGGCCTTTGCTTCCAGATGCACAGTGCAGAAGATGCCGCCGAAGTACAGAAGCGCGGGAATGATGGCGATGGTGGCAACCTGAATGTAGGGAATACCCATGTATTCAGCCATAAGGAAGGCTGCGGCGCCCATGATAGGAGGCATGATCTGGCCACCCGTGGAGGATGCTGCTTCAACAGCGCCTGCGAATTCGGGGCGATAGCCGGTCTTCTTCATCATGGGGATGGTCACCGAACCAGTGGTAACGGTATTGCCAACCGAAGAACCGGAAACCATGCCGCACAGTGCAGAGGAGATTACGGCAACCTTTGCCGGGCCGCCGGACGACCAACCAGCCAGGCGGTTTGCGAAGCTGATGAAGAAGTTCGCAATGCCGGTGCGCTCAAGGAAGGCGCCGAAGATGATAAACAGCACGATGTAGGTGTAGCACACGTTGGTGGGGGTGCCGATAACGCCGCTGGTGGTGTAGAACAACTTCTGTACGATGTTGGTTAGGGCGCGGTAGGCGTCGGCGCCATGGCTAAACTGCCAATAGAAGGCGTAAATCAGCAAGCAGCCAACTACTACGATAATCGGGATGCCAACGCAACGGCGGCAGAGCTCGATGAGCACAGCGATGCCGCAGATGCCCAGCACCACTTCAAGGGTGCCGATACGGGTGCCCATCATCATGATGTCGACGGCATTAACCGAGAAGTACACAAATGACCCGGCGCCTACCACCATGAGAACGATGTCGTACCACGGGATGTGGTTGGGGGAGTGGCCCGTTTTCTTAACGGGGTACATCAGATAGCCAATGATGATGACGAATGCCAAGAAGCGGGCTAAGCGGGTCTCGGCCTGTTCGACGCTGAACAGCGTCATAAGTAGGCAGTAGACCGAAAACAGAACCATCACCGAAGTGATGACGGCTTTCGGAACGCCCTGCCAGATGCGCGTGTTCGACTCGCGGTCGTATTTGCGCATGACCTCGTCGACGTTGACGTCCTCGTTGGAAGGTACGACGGTTTCGTCTTTCTTGACGTCGCTTTTCTTTCTGATGTTCATCTTGTCTGTTCCAAATATGCTCATAGCTCTCCTTAAGGGGGACGATTTGCACATGCTTTGGGTGCAAGGTGCGTTTTCGCAACGGTATGCGGCAAAAGCGCACCTTGCGCACAAAGCTCTGAGCACTAAAGCAGGGTCGCAACGATATTCGCTGCGACCCTGATTGTGTGCTGCGCCGTTAAAGGAACGGCTTGCCATGTTAGGCAATTAAGCGGTAGGAACCTCTACGTTCTGTTCCTTGTAGTACTTGGCAGCACCTGCGTGATAGGGAACGGAGGTGATGGAAGTAGCGGTTTCAAGGTCGAGTTCCTTGTACTTGGCGTGTGCATCAGCGTTGTTCTGAGCACCGTCGAACAGGGACTTGGTGAAGTTGTAGACGTCGTCTTCGCTTACGGAGTTGTTGGCAAGAACAACAGAGAGAACGGAAACGGTGGTGGTGTCAGCGTCCATGCCGCTGTAGGTGCCAGCAGGAATGGTTGCAGCTGCATAGTAAGGAGAGGTCTCCTGGAGCTTAGCGATGTGCTCAGCGTCCATGGATACCAGGTATGCCTGCTTGGAGGTGGAAAGGTCGGTGATAGCGGTGGTGGGAGCGCCAGCAACGATGAATGCTGCGTCAACCTTGCCGTTCTTCAGGGAGTCGGCGGAGTCAGCGAAGTTCTGGTATACAGCGGAGATGTCCTTTTCAACATCGATGCCATAAGCACCAAGGATGTCTACTGCGTTGAAGTAAACGCCGGAGTTGGCAGCGCCAACGGAAACGGTCTTGCCCTTCAGGTCGGCAACGGACTTGATGTCAGCATTGCAGGTAACGATCTGAACCTGCTCGGGGTACAGAGCTGCAACAACGGAGAAGTCCTTGTATGCTGCGCCGTCGAAGAGGTTGGTGCCGTTGAAGGCATAGGTTGCAACGTCGGTCTGGCAGAATGCGAGCTCTGCTTCGTTGCTTTCGAGGGACTGGATATTTGCCTTGGAACCTTCGCTGGAAAGAGCGTTTACGGTGATGCCAGCGTTGTTGGTTGCATACTGGGCAAGAACGCTACCGTAAGCGTAATACGTGCCAGATTCGCCGCCAGTTACGAAGCGCAGTTCGTTGCTGCTCTTGCTGTCGCTCGATGAGCTGTTGCTTCCGCAGCCAACCAGTGCGAGTGCCATGCACGCGGCGCAAGCTGCGACGACAATAGCCAGAAGCTTTTTCTTCATGTCCTTCTCTCTTTCTTTTGCGTTTGCTAAAAGTGAAAGTCGAACGCCTCGGCGTTGGGATTGCCCGATCTCATATAAGATTGCGTTTGCAAACCCAACGCCGAGAGCGTTCGGCATTTCGTTGTTTGACAATTTTACGTGAACTAACCGTTTATTTTTTGTAAAAGCATGATTAATTTTGTTATCCAACAAAATTCGTTGGATAGCGGTATTCTGTTAACGATGAACGGCATGTAGCGTTTTGCATGCCGTGACACGCTCGGCGGGTTGGTTCGACAATCATTATTGTCGTGTTGGGTTTTGCCCTTGGGGCAGCTCGTAATCCAACCCCGCTAAGCGAAAGGGCGCGCGTTTGTTTGTGCGCCTACCTATACTAATAGCCCCGTAATACGTAGTGAGGAAAGGCAGTTATGGCGCTCGAAGGCTGGGACTGGTTTATAAAGCTTGCGGAAAATGAGAATTTCACGAAGGCTGCCGATGAGCTTCAAATCTCGCAGCAGACGTTAAGCGCACGTCTCGTTTCGCTTGAGCGCAATCTTGGCGCCAAACTGGTGGTGCGCGGAACTCCTATTTCCCTAACTTCGGCAGGCAAGGTGTTCTTGCTGTATGCGCGCGAGCAGCGTCAGGCACAGCAGGATATGATTCGTCAGATCGGTGAAGTGGCTGGTGGTGGTGCTGGCGTGTTGAAAGTGGGCATTTCCCACACACGTGGCAGCTATCTTATGCCCAAGGTGATTCATCGTCTTTCTGAAGAGCTGCCTGCGGTTACCGTGAAGCTCATCGAAGACACCAACCGCAACCTCCTGCGCAGCGCCGAGCGCGGCGAGGTGGACGTCGCTATTGCGCGTTTCGAGGGCACGTGCCCTGGCGTAGAGGTTGAACCTTTTTATAAGGAAGAAATCGTCTTGGCGGTTCGAGCCGATGTGCTTTCGAAGGCTATGGGCACTACCCCTGAATCGGCTATAGATATTTTGAAGGAGGAGGGCATTGGCGCACTGAAGAAGTGCCCCTTCATCCTTGGATCGGTTGACGATGTCTCGGGACGTGTTGCCTATTCCGAACTCCGCAATGCCGGCATCAAACCCCACGTTGTAGCTACCAGTGGCAATATGCCCACCTTGCTTTCCCTGTGCTCTGAAGGATTGGGGGCGGTATTCTGCCCAACTGATATGCTTGATTATTCTCCTATGGCGAGCCCCGATTTGCTACGCATCCCCCTTTCTTCTCAGTCGAGTTATACCATCGAGCTGGGCATTCCCTCGCGTTCCGAACGTTGGCAGGTGGTCGATTCTTTCCGTCGTATTCTGCTGGAGGTTACGGCAGGATAATAATTTCCTTTCCGTCAAGCAAATTGGCAGCTGGGTTGCTCTCTTAAAGACGGTTCAGTGCTTGAGTTGAAAGCCAAAGAGGTTAGTCGCATATCGGTTTTTTGAATAGCCGTGCGCTATCGGCGGCCAGCGTAGCGGGATCTTGCTGTCTGCATTTCATTGAGCCTGGAGCAATGTTTTGCTTCGGGCTCTTGCCCTTTAGGGGCGGTGTATGCAAGAGCGCAGGGTGATGCCTCTGGTCGTTGTTAGCCCTCGATGCGGATTAGGTCGACATCTATCGCTGCGCTGTTCGATTAATCCACAAATGGGGAGTTTCTGTAAAGGGCTTGATAGGCGAAGGGCTATTGGCGGCAGCAAGATACAATTACTAGGTTACATACGTTCGGTATCTGCGCTCTCGATATTTCGGAGGCGCAGTCGTAATTGCTATGCAAGGAGGTGTTCCCCGGCGTGAAGAATGCCCTACGCGTTCTTAGGCGTGACTATCTGCGTTTACTCAAGGCGCCCGCTGCTTTGGTGGTCGTGTTTGTTTTGGTGGTGTTGCCCTCCCTCTACACCTGGTTCAACGTGGAAGGTTTTTGGAATCCTTACGACAATACGGGAAACATCCGCGTGTGCGTGGTTAACGAAGATGAAGGCGCTTCAACTGACATAATGGGGGACCTTGATCTGGGCAGCCAGGTGGTTGATCAGTTGCACGACAACGATCAACTCGGTTGGACTTTCACCGACCGCGATACCGCCATGGAAGAAGTGAAATCGGGGAAAGCATATGCGGCGTTTATCATCCCTTCGGATTTCAGCTATGACGTTACTACGTTTCTAACGGGCGATATCACTCAACCCAAGCTTGAGTATTACGTAAACGAAAAAGCTGGTGGCGTTTCGACCAAGGTTACCGACACGGGCGCAAATACCTTGGACGAGACCATCAATTCCACTTTTGTCTCCACGGTCAGTGGTGTGGTTGCTGAAGAGATCGACGAGGGTTTGAAGCAGGCTGAAGGCGACATTGGCGATGCGCGAACTTCCATCGAAAAGCAGCTGGATAAAGCAAATGCCTCGCTTTCAGATGCACGTAACGCGGTTAACGATTTGTCGTCCGCCTCAAATGACCTATCTTCTAAGACCAATGATGCAAAAGGCAAGCTACAGGGAGCCAAAGGCGATATTGCTAACTTGAGCCAGCAGCTATCGGAGGCTTCCAACCTGCTTTCCGAAACCCAGAAAGCGTTGGGTCCTTTTGTGGTGCAGATGACAGGCGTGTTGGACCAGTCCTCCAATCTCGCTTCTCAGGCTGCCACCAACGCAAACGCTGCCGTGGGCAAAGTGAATGAGTCCATTTCAGGTGCAGAAGGTACGGTTGACGCCGCGGTGGCCCAAGGCGAAGCAACGGTGAAGATGAACACCGCCATAATTGCTTCCCTGCGGTCGCTTGAGGAAACGCCTGGTTTGAGCGATGAAACGAAGCAGGCCATCGAGGAATCCGCCAAGACCCTTGAAGCGCAGAACAACTCATTGCAGTCCGCTGTTGCTGGGGTGAAGGATACCTATCCAGCTTTGAAGTCGGCCTCGAACGATATAGCTTCAGCATCTGAAAAAGTGAATACTGCCTTTCAAGGCACGCTCGAAAACACCGATAAATATCGTGGCACGTTAACCAGCGAAACGCTTCCAGCATTAAGCGATAGCACCACGAAACTCTCGAATGCGCTTTCGGGTCTTTCGACGGCGGTGTCTAACCAGTCGCTGCTCATCGATCAGTCGATAACTGCCCTCGATCAGCTTAATTCCGCGCTGCAAACCACGGCATCCGCGCTTGGTCAAACCGATGGCGTGCTTGCTGGCTTCCAGGACGATATCGATACGGTCAGAACCGATCTCGTTGCCTTGGGCACCGCTAACAGCTTGCGAGATTTGCTGGGCGAAGATGGTTTGAATCCTGAAAAGATCGCCGACTTCATGCTTTCGCCGACCGAGTTGCAGACCGAAGAGCTGTATTCGGTTAATGCTTATGGGTCTGCAATGGCACCGTTGTTTATGAACATGACGTTGTGGATCGGCGTGTTCATGCTTTTGGTCATCCTGCGCCAAGAAGTCGATGATGAAGGCATCCCCAACCTTTCCTCACGTGAACGATACTTGGGCAAGTGGCTGTTCTTGGCGCCCTTGGTTTCCCTTCAGGCAATAGTGTGCTGCGCCGGCAACCTGTTCTTAGGCGTTCAGGTGGCAAGTGTGCCCCTGTTCTTCTTGACGGCGATGTTCGCATCTCTTACCTACCTGTGCATTCAGTATGCGCTTTCGGTGCTGCTGCAGCATGTTGGCAAGGGCCTCTGCATCATTCTCATCTTTGTGCAGATCCCCGGCGCAACGGGCTTGTATCCCATCGAGATGACCCCCGATTTCTTCCAGGCTGTGTACCCGGTGTTCCCGTTCACGTATGGCATTAACGCGCTGCGCGAAACCATTGCTGGTTTCTACGGATTGCAATGGCTTGGCGAAGTGGGCATGCTGCTCCTTTATTTCTTGGCGTTCTTCGTTATCGGCTTCCTGCTGCGCCCTTACCTCACCAATGTGAATCGTATGTTCAGCAAGCAGATTGCTGCGAGCGATATCTTGAATGGTGAAGAAGCAAAGCTTCCTGCGCGCCGCTATCGTATGGACCAGCTGTTCCGTGTTTTGGCTGACAGGGAAGAGTATCGTAGCCAGCTAGCAGAAAGCGCCAAGCGTTTTATGGGTTTGTACCCCCGCTTAAGGCGAGGTGGTTTCTTCTTCGGCTTGGCAGTGCCCGCTATCGTCACCCCTCTTCTTTCCCTCTTGGGCTTCGAAAAGGTGATTATGCTCACGTGCTGGCTTATCTGGTTGGTGGCCATCATCATTTTCCTTGTCGTGATTGAGTTCATCCGTGATCGTTTGGCTCATGAAGTTGCTCTCGACGACTTGTCTGACGACGAGTTGCGTGAGCTGTTCCGGGCTCGTGATGGCGTTTCTGACTCTCCGGCTCCGCAGCCGGTTGACCTGAAAGGCGGGTTGAAATAATGAGAGTGATCCGCCAGCTTTTCATCGATGACATGAAGCGTATTTTCAGCAACTTGATTACCGGCCTAATTATTTTGGGCTTGGTGTTGCTGCCCTCTATTTTCAGTTGGTACAACGTGTTGGCATGCTGGGATGTGTTCCACAACACCGGCAACCTGAAAGTTGCGGTGGTGAACAACGACGAGGGTTATCAGAGCGATCTGGTTCCCATGAAAGTGAACATGGGCGAGCAAATTGCCAGTTCGTTGCGTGCCAATGAGCAGATGGATTGGGTGTTTACCGACGAAGACGACGCTATCGACGGTGCTAAATCGGGTAAATACTATGCGGCAGTGGTTATCCCCGAAAGCTTCAGCAAAGACATGATGACGTTCTACTCGGGCGATTCAGATCATGCAGATCTGATTTACTACAGCAACGAAAAGAAGAACGTGGTTGCGCCGAAGCTTACCGATCAAGGTGCCAGCAAGGCGTCTGATATGGTGAACCAGGTATTTGCCAAAACGCTCGCCGAAGTGGGCATGAACGTTGCTTCCTCGTTGCTGAAATACTCGGATAATGCCAACATCGATAGCCGATTGGGCGATTTGGCAAACCATGTCGATACTATGGGTGGCCAGATGTCCGATGCGTCGCAGACGCTGAGAACCTATGCTCAGGTACTCGATGCTTCTCAGTCTTTGGTGACGGGTTCGGCTGAGCTTTTGGGCCAGGCAGGTGATTCTGCGGCTCAGGTAATGGATTCCGCCAACCAAGCGAAAGATTCCGTTTCTTCCATGGGCAACGCCCTGAAGGCGTCCAATGCTGCTTTGGGCGAGGCTATCTCCAACAGCGCAGCGGGGTATGAAGGCGTTTCAAGTGCGATAGATCAGGCTTTCAGCTCCGCCAATACCTTTGCGGGTACTTCCGCAAGCAGCTTGGACAATCAGGCCTCTTCGATCGAGGCTCAGGCTTCGCAATTCGAGTCGTTGGCGAGCCAGGTAAGGAGTTTGGCAAATGCGCAGAGCGATCCCAGTTTGAAGGAATCACTCACGCAGCTTGCTGCGCAGCTGCAGGCTTCCGCCGATTCTCAAAAGGCGTTGGCTGACGGCTTGCGTACGGCTGCTGACTCCATCAGATCGGACGCTTCTTCGGCTCAGGCGGAGCATGACAAGGTGAGCGCTCTTGCGGCTCAGGCGAAGAGCAGCGTGGGTCAGCTTTCCGACGATTACAACAACACTATCAAGCCCCAGCTTGATGCGTTGATGGATCAGGTTTCTGCTATGTCAAGCTCGCTATCTTCGAGCGCGTCCACCCTTGGTTCAGTGGGGGACGACTTGCAAAACGGCGCTGATTCCCTTGCCGGTCGCATCGCGATATCGAAGCAGAAGCTGCTTGACACGGCATCCGATCTGGATGATTCGGCGCAAAAGCTCACTTCGCTTTCTACCGCTATGCGTGAGGCGCTTGCTTCGGGCGACCTCGAACAGCTGCGCACGGTGCTCTATTCCGACCCCGATGCCCTTGCATCGGCGTTGGCAGCTCCCGTCCAGCTTGAGCGCAACGCAGTATTCCCTGCAGATAACTTCGGTTCTCAGATGGCGCCGCTGTATACCACATTGGCTTTGTGGGTAGGTTCATTGTTGCTGGCGGTTGCTATCAAGGTAGAGGTATCGCGCAAGGCTCAGATTAAGCTGGGGTATCCGAAGCTGTATCAGCTGTTCTTGGGGCGTTTTGGCGTATTCGCTTTCGTTTCCTTGTGCCAGACCACGGTTCTTGCTCTGGGCAATATGCTGTTCTTGCAGGTGCAGGTAAGCAATCCGCTGTTGTACCTGATTTGCTTCTGGCTGGCGGGCTTGGTCTTCACCTTCATCATTTACTCGTTGGTCGTATCGTTCGCCAACTTGGGTAAGGCTATTGCCGTGTTCCTTCTTATCATTCAGGTTACTTCCGGCGGTGGCAGCTTCCCGCTCCAGATGCTGCCCGACTTCTTCCAGGTTCTCAGCCCCTTCCTGCCGGCAACGCATGTTATCAATGCTATGCGTGCAGCCATGATGGGCGTGTACATGAATGATTTCTGGATAGAAATCGGCTTGCTGCTGCTATTCGTTGTGCCGTTCTTGCTGCTTGGACTAGTGTTCCGCAAGCCCTTGATGAGATTCCTGAATTGGTATATCGAAAAAGTAGAAGAGTCGAAACTGGTTTGCTAATACGTTCGATGACGTAGCGGCTTTCGTTTGTCTCGAATGACGAACCGCCCTTCGCTTCATGCTGACGCAGAAACGAAGGGCGGTTTTTTTGTTGGCGGTTTTCCTAGGCGCGCTGTTTGCCAGTGAAGGAATCTATGTCGATGCAATAGATATTCGTGCGGGCAAGCGCTTGGTCGGTGAATCCGGCGCTAGCTCCGGGAGCCAGATGGTGCATGATTCGGGTGAGTCCGTAACGCTTTGCTTCGACTCCTTGGATTCGATGAACGGTACCCGTACCCATGATGCTGCGATAGGCATAGGAATAGGCGCAAGCATAGGGGCCTTCTATCACGCCGTCCTCGATATCCATCTCAGTGGCAACGCGCGGCTCGCGATTGAAAAGCTCTGCCTTACGCCCCTCGGAGGCCGAGTGCACCCACAGTGCCAGGCGTGGGGTGGGGGCATTGTTGCCAGGGCTTTCAGGGTCTGCCCAGTCGTAGCCGAAGCTCATGGGAACAATAAACATGCCTTCTTCGTCGAATGCGCCGATGCGTACGGTATGGCAGGCTTCAACGATAGCGTGAAGCTGGTCGACGTTGCGCACTTGGCGGCTTGCCTGGCGCATTGGGCGATGCATCGGTGCGTTTTCCATGAGTCCTCCTGTGTTTTGATTGCTCTGATGGTATCAGATGCGCTTTGCGTAGTGGGTGTTGCGCTTTTCATGCAAGGCGGTTTTGGTGCCGAATAGTGCAGTATCGACCCTTCAATCATGAAATCTCGACCCGCTATGGGCGTTGATTTTATGAAACAGCACTGCCTAAATTGAAGGAGAGATATCTGTTTCTGCAGGTAGGAAAAGGGTCGGTAGAATTCCGATAGGGTAATAAGGAAATAACCGTGCCCGCACTCGGATTCGAGGTTTTGTGCGTGGTATTCTTCTGTAGTGATGAAGGTAACGTTTGGGTTCACATCGCTATGAATCTATGCGTTTTTTCGGAGTATGGCCGTAAGGCTGTCCCTTAAGGAGGTTATTGAATTGGTAGACGTAGAAGAGCTTCGTCGTGCTCCTATCGCCATCTTAGGTGGTGGCGCTGTCGGCAAAACCTGCGGTGCCGACTGCGCGTTGGCTGGTCAGGAAGTTCGCATTTGCGACCTGGATCCGTTCTTTGACAATGCGTTGGGCACCGTTATGCGTACGGGTATCACCTTGCAGGACAAGGCGCCGGGAACGCAGACCAAGTACGGTTTCCGTCGTATGGGCAAGGGCGAATTCGCCATGGCAACCAATTCCGTAGCCGAAGCGGTTAAGGGTGCCAAGCTCATTGTTGTGGGCATCCCTTCTATCGCACATGAGGTTTTCTTCCGTGAGCTCATTCCTGTTCTGGAAGACGGTCAGATCGTTCACATCATTCCCGATAACTATGGCAGCCTGAAGCTTCGCAAGATGATGCGCGAAATGGGTTGCACCAAGAACGTTATCATCGGCGGTTGGTCAAGCGCCCCCTATGGCACGCGCGTCGATACCGAAGGCGGCGTTGCCAAGCCTACCTGCTCGTTGGTATATCGCGCTATTACGTTGCGTGGCGCTGCGCTTCCTGCAAAGGATACGGAAGATTTCGTAGAAAGCTCGAAGGCACTGGGCTGCTTCGATGCCATCACTGAAGGCGACGGTGCAGTGTGCGGCGATACCGTTATGGACATCGGCTTTTCCAACGTGAACCCGGTTATCCATGTTCCCGGTACGGTTCTGGGCGTATCCACGATGGAAAACTTCGGCACGGTTCTGGACAAGAACATCCACGACTACTCCATTTATTCCCATTCCTTCTGCCCCTCTATTTCCGAGGTTCAGTACCAGTTCTACAACGAGGAAATTGCTCTGGCGGAAGCTATGGGTGTTGGCATCCAGCCCTTTAAGAAAGAAGTGTTCTACCAGCGCACCAGCGTTCTGGGTGAAGAGTACATGGGCGAGGGTTGCAACGTTCCCTTCGAGGAACAGTGGGAAGTCGGTTTTGCCACCGGTCCCTTCACCATCAAGAATCGCTATGTAACCGAAGATGTTCCCGTTGGTTGCCATGTGTACCATGAGTTGGGCAAGAAGTTTGGTGTCCCCACGCCGATCATCGATTCCATGATCGTTTTGGGCGGCGTTATGAACAAGACCAACTTCTTCGAGACCGGCCTCACCTTGGATGAGCTGGGCATTGGTCATATGACGAAGGACCAGATGCAAGCTTATCTGCGTGAGGGCGAATACGTGGCTCCTGAGGGCGAGTAAATGAGCAATTGGAAAAGCGCATACGGTGCGCTTGAAACGAAGGCGGAGGTTCGTGGCACCCACGGGCTTCCGCCCCGTAGTTTTTCGGGGCAGGTACTCGGCATCATTGCTGTGAAGTTGGATTACCCCAAGCTTCCAGGTAACGTCGCCAATGCGTGCACCTTCAATTATCCGGTGTGCTACGAAGTAGTTGATTTCGAGATCGAGCAGCTGTTTGCGGGCGATCCCGCCATCAAGCAGATGATCATCGAAGCTGCCAAGAAGCTGGAGGCGCAGGGCGTGCGCGCTATTATCGGCGCATGCGGTTACTTTGCCCATTTCCAGAAAGATGTTGCGGCGGCGGTTGACGTCCCCGTATTCATGTCGAGCTTGTGCCAGCTGCCAGTTATCAAAGCGGGTTTCGCTCAGGCGGGGTCTATTGCGGTGTTTGCCGCCGATGGCTCCAGCTTGAACGATGATCTGCTTGCCCAGGTTGGCAGCAACACCGAAAGGCTCATTATTCAGAACGTAGGCGACATGGAAAGCTTCGCACCCATTCGCTGGGGCGGACACGAGCTCGACAACGGCAAGCTCACCGACGATTTATGCGGCTTGGCGAAGGACTTGTGCCAGCAGCATCCCGACATCAAGGCCATCTTGCTTGAGTGCAGCGACTTGCCTCCTTACGCGGCGGCCATTCAGAAAGCAACAGGTTTGCCGGTGTTCGACTTTATTACGCTTGCAAACTGGGTTGCCGGCGCCGTGTTGCAGAAAACCTATACCGGGTGGTTCTAGCTGGCGAAGGCGGAGCGTCGTGCTTTGGGTTCGTGTTCCCAAGGCGATGATAGGTGTTTTGCCGAATGCGGCCCTTATGGGTGGAAGCGAAGTCGTGAGCAGCGCTGTTGGCGGAAATGCCTGCCCTTGCGAGGAAGCGTTGACGGCGAAAGGTGATCAATCTAATTCACTACGCAAAACAGAGAAGGACCGGCACTGCCGGTCCTTCTCTTAGCTTGGAGTGCCGTAAAGGAGTCTGGTTTCTTTACGGCAGGATGGTTAGCGTTTCAGGTCGATGTCGGTAAGCTTAGCTTCCTTGGCTTCCTTCATGGCTTCATTCATGTCATCAGCGAATTCGATGGTATTAAGCACCGTTTCAACTTCAGCCTTATGATCATCGAAGTTATTGACGGCTATAGACACGCTCCCCTCATTTACCCCGATGATGAAAACGGAAGTAGTTCCTCCCGAATGTTTATAATCGCCGGTCAACCAGGTTTTGTCGCCGTAGGTCACGGGGTCATGTGTCTCCCATTTAAAAGACCCGCTGTAGCGATCTTCGTATTGAGCGAGATATTCTTCAGCTGTCATTTTCTTTTCCCATAATGGGATGATTCGATCGTTGTTGGAAAATGTCAGTTGAGCTTTGTTTGCGTTGTCGCCGGCAGAGTTGCTGACGCTTACGCCTTCGGGAACCTCAACCTTAAACCAGATGAAATCCGCTTTCTTGTCCGCAGGCCCGCTTCCTCCGCAACCAACTAAGGCAAGTGCGGCAACAAGGCTTATGCAGAGGGCAAGAAGTGCGATAACTGCTTTCTTCATGATGATGTCCTCCTCTTCAGTCTGTTTCGAAAACGGGCGGAACTCGATTGCGGCTCCGCCCAAGGGTGTTAATGGATCTTCAGGTCGTCAGAGCTGACTTCCTTGGCTTTGTCGTATGCTTCGCTCACATCATCTGCGAACTTTACCGATTTAACGAAGCTCTGCAGGTCTTTGTCGTTGATGTCGCTGAATCCGCGGGCGTCAACGATGCCAACAAGTCCATTGGGCAGGTCGGTGCAGAACTGGATCTTTGGCTTGCTTGCTTCGGTGTTCTGAGCAACCTTCCAGGTGTAGTTGCCGATCTTCATGTCGTCCAGCTGCTCAGAGCCGGTGCCTTCCCATTCCATGAATGCTTGGGTAATTCCCTGGGCGTCCTTTACGCCGTTCCAGTTAACGCGGAGCTCTTTGCCTTCATCGGTCTTGGCGAACGACACCTTTGCTGCATTGCTGCCAAGGCTGGTGTTCAGTTCGTACTTATCGGGCACTGCCGCCTGGTACCAGGTAAAGTCGGTAACTTTTTGTGAGTTGCAACCCACAAGGGTGAAGCAGAGTGCAAGTGCGCATGCTGCAATTCCTAGAAACTTGAGCTTCATTGTCATTCACCCCGCTATTCCATCTTCTTGAACTTCATTTCGGCACCTTCGACTTCGATGGATATCATCCCGTCGGCCAACTTGCCATCAATCGAATCACCCATCGCTGTCATCTTGAACGTGGTAGCATCCTTGGGCTCCCAGTTGCCCTCGGCAGTTTCGCCGAAGTACTCGAGAACCATGGTTTCGTCTTCATTGAGGGACAGCTTTACTTCCATGCCCCATGCCTTAAGCATGGCGATATCGCTCTCGGAATAGGTGGTATCGCCTTCGGTCAGGCCTGCCAGCTCCCAGTCGCCCTGGAAGTTCTTCTTGTACTGTTCGGCTCCAGAATCGCATCCCACCAGTGCGAAGCACAGGGCAAAAGCGCATACCAGAACTGCGATGATCTTCTTCGTTGCCTTCATTGCAACCACATCCTCTCAGACTCCCTCGCCGCTTTTGCGGCTAGCTATGTTTGTCATCGTGGCTCCATGATGACGTGAGGGAAGCGCTGGAAGAAGTGACCTGCGGCTCAGTTAAAGAGCGTTTTTGAGCCATGTGTCTCAAAAACAAAACAAGGGTATTGATCTGGTGATTTCGTTGGTTGGTCTTGCCTTGTAAACGGCGGGTGGAGCCCAAACGGCGAAGGGCGTGATACCTATCGTTGACGATGATCTATTTGTCCATCTTCGGAACAATAAGACCCTGTGATACCGCATGCACGGCAAGACGCAAAATGCTGTCGTAGCCCGTTTTGGCTAAGATCTCAGAAATGTGACGCTTTACCGTGCCTTCGCTCAAATACAGCTCAGCTGCAATTTCCTTACGTGTTTTTGCTTCGCAGACCAATCGCAGGATGCTGATTTCTGTTTCATTGAGCGCTGAAGCGTCTGAGAAAATGCTCTGGGTTGCATTCGGGAAGGTGGAGTAGCCGTTGGCGGTTGAGCGAATAATTCCCAGCAGTTCTTCGGTTCCAACGTTCTTATATACGAAACTGTCAGCTCCAGCGAGCTTTGCCTGCTCGATGAACGTGATCTCCGGCATGCCCGTCATGATTACGATTTTCGTATCGGGGCAGGCTTCGCGTATCTGCTTCGCCGCGGCGATTCCGCTCGATCCGTTTTCGGTGCATACATCCAAAAGCGCAAGATTGGCATTCGTTTCGCGTACTACGTCGAGTGCGTCTGCTGCATCGGAAAGCGTGCGGGCAACCTGCATGTCTTCCTGCAGGTTGAGCGTGCATGCGAGTGATTCTCGGAGAATCCCCTGATCTTCAACGATGACGATGGTGATCATGATGATGCTCCTTGATGGGGAATAGTTGCCGATACAGTGAAAGGCGCCAGTACGTTTACCTCAAAGGCGCCACCGAGGGCTTCTGCCGCTCGGCGCATTTGGGGCATGCCGCAGCCATCGGTAATCGTGCCTGCAGCGCCGGCTCCGTCATCGAAGATGGTCAGGTTCGTTTCCGATGGCTTGGCTGCTATGCGAACATAGACGTTTTTGGCGCTGCCGTGCTTGAGTGCGTTGGTTGCTGCTTCTCGAATTATCCCAACTATCGCATTTGCCGAGCTGGGGTTTTCGGGCAGCGTGCCCTCTATGTGGATATTCGTACCTGCAAGAGCAAAGGCTGATGCAAGAGCGGCAAGCTCGTCTTTTCCCTCTGGGGAGGTGCGGGCAAGATCGTCGGTGATGTTGTGCATAAGCTGGGTAATGTTTCGGGTGATTTCCGGATTATCAATATCTGATTCTAGGTAGTGATGGAGTATGGTCATCCGTTGGCCGATGGAGTCGTGGACACGTGTTTTCATGACGAGCGATGCCTCTTCTGCGGCTGTTTCTTCTAGCTGCGTCAGGGCTTGCTTCAGTTTGCGGTTCGATTCTTCCAGTTCAATGTTGGCAAGATGCAGGCGTTCGTTGAGGTCTTCCTCGACCGTGACGTCAATGGCAATGATCCGTTCGCATAAGGTGCGATGCAGTGTCACCTCGTCACGCATGAAGAACCTGGTTTCGTTTGGCGATATGGTTAGGCGTATTCCTTCGGGAAGCAGGGCATCACGAGTGTGGTTGCCTGCGGTTGCGCGTTTGGTGAGCTCCGACCAGATGAGAGAACCCTCTGAGAGGCTGGCGCCCAATCCGAGCGCTTGAAGGCTAGATCGCATGCTTTCGTTCATAAGGACAATCGCTCCGCTTCGATTAATGCACAGAATGCCCTCGGGAAGCTTCTTTACCGCTTCGCCGATAGAGAGTTGCGTAATCGCGGAACTGCGGTGCTTGATATCCATGGTTAGCGCAGACGACACGCGGAAAAGGAAGAACGAAGCGTCTAGTATGGGAATGAACCAGCTGTTGATGCCAACCGCTTCGATGAAGGGCGGCGTGCAGGTAGCAAGAACTATAAGCTCGGGGATCATTATGGGGCGGCGATGGGCGAAAGCGAGCACGAGACCCAGTGCAAGCGCAATGGCGTTAACCCATATCATTGGTTCGATGGGGAACGAGATCATCTTCATACGGAACAGCAGTGCACCGTGGTTTGCGTAAGCGGAGCATACCGTTGCGCAGGCTATAAGCAGATGTGCAAGGAGAAGTGACTCATAGGTGACAGCCCCGCGAGGGTTGCGGTTTTCTTTCCGTGTGGCAACAAAGAGCACATGGATCATTTGCCCGACCATAAGTCCAAATAGCAGAATGATAAGCGCAATAAGAACCACTGATTTTATGTTGAACAGATGGCTCATAGGGCGCTGTCCTTCAGCTCGATTTTGACGGCGATTTCGTCTGCCTCGATTTGGTGGCAGCTGCGGATGCCCGCTTTCGTCAGGCTATTGCAGAAGTTCTGAAGTGAAGGCTCAAGCTCTCGGCATTCTTCGCATTGCAAAACGATGCGAACTATCAAGGCGTTGCGCTCATCGTTTTCGCCAAATAAGAGCAGGGTTGGGTTTTTGATCTCAAATGCCAGCGACGCGAAGTCGTATGCGCAATCGTAGAGGTGAGCCATGATTGCGGGCGACAAGGGTTCGTTCAAGCGAAAGAGCGCGGCGCTTTCGATGCCCATGGAACGGAAATCGGCTGCGGCTTCGGTAAATACCAGTTCAACTTGTGCTTGGGTGAAGGAAACTCCTTCGCGTTCAGCAACGATAAGGCTCCCTTTGCGCTTGCAGTAGGCGACAAGGAATTTGACTCGGGTTAAGTTCTGGCGTCTGATTGCTGCACTTTCTGGCGAGTCGTCTTTGGGAAGCTCATCGATAAGGCGATTGATTTCGGAGGTTTTCTCTGCCAACGAGTTATTGATTTGCTCTAACAGGTCGCGTTCTGCTTCTCGTAATGCGAGGCCTTGGCGAATGGTAGCGCTGCGCTTCAACAGTTCGGATGCATTGACCAGGTCTTCTTTTCGCTGTTTGAGTGCGGTGCGTTTGGCGTCGTTTTTACTTACATCGATGGAAAGCAATGCGGTGCCACCGCTGATGCCGTAGGCGCGCTTGAGGGTATGGGGGCTGCTGGGGACGCGGAAGTCTACGGCCGTGCCGTTGAGCGCGCCAAGCTCGGTTATCTTTTCTGCCGTTTCGGGCGAAAGGGGCTTTGCTTGTGCGATTGAGTAGGCAGGTTTTCCATTCCTTGTCAGCACTTTCAGATCGAAAGGGAGCTTGTAGAAGGTTTCCCGATACCACGTATAAGAAGGGAGAATCCCTGTTGCGAGAGTGATTTCGACCGCTACGACAATAAGGATGGTGTAGGTGAGTGCCGGGTTGGTGCTGAAGAAGTGAGCGTTCCGAAGGATGTAGAGCAAGCTGTAGGCAATTGCCAAGCCGGCGATAATCGCCAATGGGGCAAAAGAAGGACGTAGCTGCTTTCTTGCGGCAGGGAATAGTAAGGCAAAGAATGCTCCGTAAAGCAAGACGAACCATACAGCAACGAGCCAATAGCCCCACTCGTAGTGGTAATTACCGCTCCAGCCAGGATCGTCGAAGCTGAACGAAAATACCGCATGGTGGAGGTTGTTCGTAAGCACGAACAGAGCAAGCAGAGTGCTCCCTGCAAAAGCGATCAAGCGTGCGGTTTTTCCTGCCTTGGTGGTATCGAAGTTGGCGGCGCGAAGGGCGCAGGTTAAGGCCAATGCGGGAACAAATAGCATAGGTACGTAATAGAGGTACCAGCATATAGAGGTACCCAGGTCGCTTTTCATGGGGTACTTCACGATAACGTCGAGCAGCCAAAACGCTAATAGGGCGGCGATGGTAACAAGTTGGTTGCGGATAGTGGCGTCAGGGCAGCGTACGTAGATGGAAAAGGCCCATGCGGCAAGCGCCGGCCCCAGAAGCACCATGAATCCCGTTGTGCTTGAAGGGCCAAACCCGAGACCAGAAAACGAAGGCGGTTTGCTGGGGAGAAAGATCTCGGCGCAAATGAGGAGGGCAAACGTCGCTGCGGCAATGCAGGCAGTAACAATCAAAACCCGACGTTTTGAGCTGCTTTGCGTATGCTGTTCTGGGTTCCCCATGATCTCCCTTGCCTCGATGCTTCCAAGTATAGAGGAGAAGCCTGCTGCTGCGGTTGTGGGGTGGGTTAGTGGGTGCGCTTTTGCGTTTGGCGCTTGGGTGTTGGTGGTGGAATTCGGTCCCGGTTTCGATGGGTCGGTTTTTGCCGATGCTTGCACCGCGAGTCACCTCTTGACCCCGAGCTTCACTTCGATTGCGGCTGCTTTCGAATAGTGAATTGCTAGCTGTTAGACTGGTTGGGAAAACGTCTTGGTTGTTTTGAGCAGAAAGCGGGTTGGCATGTTGCTGAAATCGGGTAAAAGCTTGTTGCATGAAGAAATCCAGGCAGCGGAAGGCTTGCTGGATTTTATTGGCGAAAGCCCCACTGCATTTCACGCGGTGTCTGCCCTGCGTGCTCGATTGGATGGGGCGGGTTTCGCTTTTCTCCCCGAAGCGCAAACCTGGAGCTGCAAGCCAGGGGGATGCTATTACACCGTGCGCAACGGTTCGAGCATCATTGCCTTCAAGGTGGGTAGTGCTGTATCGGAAGGCTATCATTTTCAGATTACCGCTTCGCATTCGGATTCGCCCCTGTTCAAAATCAAGGCTCAGCCCGATTTGGAAGGCCCTGGTTCGTACAGACGTTTAAACGTTGAGGCGTATGGCGGAATGATCGACTACACCTGGTTTGATCGTCCACTTTCCCTTGCGGGCCGCGTTATGGTTCAGGTGGGGAATCGCATTGAGAGCAGGTTGGTCTCGCTCGATAGGGATGTGGCTCTTATTCCGAGCCTGGCTATTCATATGGACCATGGCGTGAACAGCGGCTTTGCTCCGAACAGACGGATTGATCTGTGCCCGGTGGTTTCCACGGGAGCGCTGGAGAAAGAAACGCTGCAATCGTTTCTTGCCAATGAGTTGGGCCTTCGTCCCGATCAGATAGTGGGCCATGATCTGTTCTTGGTGAATCGCCAGGCACCTTGCGTGTGGGGTGCGGCTGGCGAATTTATCTCAGCTCCCAGGCTCGATGATCTCATGTGCGCCTACGCTTCGGCTGAAGCGTTTTTGCAGAGTTCTAATGAATCCGGCGTTTCGGTGTACTGCTGTTTCGACAACGAAGAGGTGGGTTCCAACACCAAGCAGGGCGCCATGTCCACATTCTTGCCCGATACGCTGATACGCTTGAATGGGGCTTTGGGTGGCACGGACGAGGAGTATCGCCGCGCATTGGCAGGCTCCCTGTTGGTGAGCTGCGACAACGCCCATGCGGTACACCCCAATCATCCCGAAAAGAGCGATGAGGGCAATCGCGCTTATCTGAATCGGGGTATCGTGGTCAAAGAAGCGGCGAACCAGAAGTACTGCACCGATGCGTTTAGCAGTGCCGTGTTCTGTGCGGTGTGCAATAACGCCAGCGTACCGTTCCAGCGGTTTGCGAACCGCAGTGACATGGCGGGTGGCTCAACTTTGGGTAACTTGTCCAACATACAGGCAAGCATGTATGGCGTTGATGTGGGCTGCGCCCAGCTTGCCATGCATTCGGCGTACGAAACCGCCGGCGCACGTGATGTTATGCTTGCCACTCGTGCGCTACGGGCCTTCTACGATGCTGACATTCAAATTAGCGGAGCCGATTTCGCTACGCTGCGTTAGAAACGTTGGGTTGGGAAAATAGGGACAGGTACCGTTTTCCCACTTTCATGATCGGAACATTTCCTGCAATGGGGGCTGACGTTATGCGATGATTGCTGGCTCTCGCAAGGCGGGAAAACGGTACCTGCCCCTATTTTCCCAAAGGAAGTGTTTGTTTGTATGTCTTGGGTGATGGCTGCCGTTGCCTCGGCATTTTTTGCGGGCATAACTTCGATTTTGGCCAAGTGCGGTCTTTCCGAAACTGATTCCGATGTTGCCACAGCGCTGCGTACTTTGGTGGTGTTGGTGTTTGCGTGGATCATGGTTTCCGTGGTAGGTTCGGGCAATACTATCACCCAGATAACTCCGCGGTCTTGGCTATTCCTTGCTCTTTCTGGCTTGGTGACGGGCGGTTCGTGGATCTGCTATTTCAAGGCGCTTTCCCTGAGCGACGTAAACAAGGTTGTTCCCGTTGATAAGTCCAGCACCGTCATGGCAGTGCTGCTGGCAATTGTGCTGTTCGGAGAAACGAGCCACTTGGAAGTGAAGCTTGTTGGTACGGCAGTGATTGCCATAGGTACCTTCATGATGATCGAGAAGAAGCAGGGCACTTCGGGCGGGCAAAGTCGTTCCTGGTTGGTGTATGCGCTGTTGGCGGCGGTGTTCGCTGCCCTCACTTCAGTGTTGGCGAAGGTAGGCATCGAGGGCGTTGAATCGAACTTGGCAACTGCGATCCGCACTTGTTTCGTGTTGATAATGGCTTGGGTGATTGTGGTAGGCAAGGGAAAGCTGTCGCAGGTGCGCCATATTGATGTGCGGGAATTATGCTTCTTGGTGGCATCGGGCGTTGCCACTGGCGCCTCTTGGCTGTTCTTCTATTATGCGATTTCTGCAGGTCAAGTAAGCGTTGTGGTGCAGATAGATAAGCTCTCCATCCTTATTTCCATTGCATTTGCTTGGGTTGTGTTCGGGGAGCGTCTTACCCCGAAATCGGGCATGGGTTTGGCGCTTATCGTGGCGGGTACGCTCGCTATGAGCATTTGGACATGATTGGGAAAATAGGGACAGGTACCGTTTTCCCACTTACGTGCATCGTAAAAAGACAGGGCATTGCGAACTCCATGGCACGCAATGCCCTGTCCCTATTTTCCCGCTTATGCCGTGCGTGTGCAGTAGCGGGCTTTTTATGCGATGGGTGGCCCTGGGCTGGGTTTCTTGTCGTCTTGGGCGAAGAAGACGATAAAGTGTCCTTGTTCGCATTAATGTGCAATTCAGCTGCATTGAAAGGACCTGCTCATGATGATCGTTGACGAGCCGTTTGCTGCTCCGGAGCTTATTGAATACTTGGAATGCACCCAGGAGCCGGTGCTGCTGAACAGCATGGGCGAGAAGATCCTTGAGTGTCACAGCATCAAAGCGCTGGGAGATAAAGAATTCGCTGCGCGCGTAAACGCAGGCGAACGTCTTATTTGCACGTCCGAAAATGCCTTTAGCTGGATCGCTCAGCATATTGAGGACAAAGCCGTAACAGAGGCCATCGCCACGTTCAAAGATAAAGCGCGCATACGCAAGTTGCTGGCGCCAATGTACCCAAGCCTTGAGTACTGCGAAATACCCACGGCTCAGCTTAAGGAAGTATGCTTTGAAGATTTCAGCGCGCCGTTCGTGTTGAAACCCAATGTGGGCTACTGCAGCGTGGGCGTGTACGTTGTTGAGTCTCGTCAGCAGTGGGATTCGGCTCTCGCTGACATTGATGAAAACATGGCAGTGTGGCGTTCGCGCTATGCCAAAAGCGCTTTAGACGAAGGCTCGTTTGTGGTCGAGTCGTATTTGGAGGGCACGGAATTTGCGGTCGATGCCTTCTTCGATGAAAACGGTGAAGCGGTGGTACTCGATGTGCTTCGCCATGAATTTGCCAATGCCGCCGACACGAGTGATCGCTGCTACATCACGGGTGCTTCGGTGATCCGCGAATATGCTCCGGCGTTTGCCTCGTGGCTCACGGAGGTAAACGGGTATGTCGGTGCGAAGAGCTTCCCTGTGCATGTGGAGGCTCGCATGAAAGATGGCGAAATTACGCCCATCGAGTTCAACCCGCTGCGTTTCGCGGGCATTTGCGGCACCGAAGTTGCCTATCATGCTTACGGTTTCCATACGTATGATTGCTACTTGCGCGATATGAAGCCCAGCTGGAATGAGCTGCTGAGCGGCAAGGAGGGCAAACTGTACTGTATGGGATACCTTCCTGCTCCCGAAGAATTGGCTGCCGGGAAATGCGACTTCGACTACGATGGGTTCCTTTCGCACTTCGAGGGCCTGCAAGCGTTTTATCGTTTTGATCCTCAGCAAACAGGCGCCCTAGGCTTCATCTTCCTGGAAACCGAAGAAAATGACGAGACCGAGCGAGCCTTCCTCCGCGAAACCGACTTAACTCAGTTCTGCGTGGGAATATAGGGACAGGTCCCATTTTCCCACTTGTGCGTGGCGCAAAATGGGACGTTTGTTGTGGGCTCTGTCGCGCACAATTCCCCGTTTCCTAAGTGGGAAAATGGGACCTGTCCCTATACTCCCACTTAAGAGGTGTAGTTTGCAGCATGCGCAGAAGTGCCTGAATATGCAACAATGCCCCAGCCTGCATGAGTTTGCGGATGCGGGCTGGGGCGTCTTGCTTTAGGAGGGTTGCACCGAGTGCGTTTTGATAGTGCTTAGTATGCTCCAGAATGGAATCTGCTCAAAATAGTTATTACTTTCATCTGGCTATAGACCCAATCTATGGTGAAGAGGCGGCTCGTTCTCCTTTGGGGAAATAGGGACAGGTCCCGTTTTCCCACTTTCTGAATCGGAACGACTCCCGCAATGAGTGCCTGGCGCCATGCGATGATTATCGGCTCCCCCGAAGCGGGAAAACGGTACCTGTCCCTATTTCCCCACGTAAGAAACGGGCGCTTTGCTCTCTGCGACTTTTGTCGGCGGTTGCTCTTTGCTTATTGAAGCGATAAATCCACCGTGCCATACTGGTTTTTAAGCAAAGGCCTATTGTGCCTTTATGAAATCCTAAAAGGGGATGTCTTTTTGGTCATTGTTCTATAAAGAACGCGCAACTGAATAGAATGCTTGCGGTCCATTTCGTGGGTGCTCATCACTGATGCGAATCGGGAAAATGCCCCGAAATTGGCTTATCGCATTGCAGCCTGCCTTCTTTTCATGAGGCTTCTTTTTCTGCTGCCATCAATGGGTGCGGCTTATGTGCTGCTGTGTTTTTTGTTGCGCGCTTCGTTCAGCTTATTTCTTGCTTTGCCAATACGTTCTTTATAGAAAAGGAAATAACCATGCAGTTCCCAAAAGCGAACAGCTTCTCGCAAGATATTGTTTTGTCCAAAATAATGGGGCCCAACCCACTCAAGCTATGCGAGGAGATGCTGTTAACTACCAATGAGATTGTCGGTAATGAGGCTGTTTCTCCGAGTTCCGTCGTGCTGGATTTGGGCAGTGGCACCGGAATAACCACAGCGTTGTTGGCCAGGGAGTTCGGGTACGTGGCCTACGCTGTTGATCTTTGGAGCAACCCAACCGAAAACATGCGATTTTTTGAAAGTCTCGGATTGACCAATCGGCAAATCGTCCCCGTTAAAGCCGATGCTTCGGAAGGACTGCCTTTTGCGGAAGGGTTCTTCGATGCGGTGGTGAGCATCGACTCGTATAACTATTTCGGCCGCAGCGCGGAGTATCTGGATGCAAAGCTATTGCCATATGTGAAGCGCGGCGGGATCGTCGCGCTATGCTTTCCCGGCATGAAACATGATTGCCACGCTAACCCGCCGGCATGCCTACTTGAGTCATGGACGCCTGATCAACTGGATTATATTCACGATATTCCCTGGTGGAACGCTATTTTTGAGCAATCGAAAAATGCCGACATCTTGGGAATGCGGGAAATGCAGTGCACGGAAGAAGCTTGGGCCGATTGGCTTTCCTGCGACAACGAGTATGCGCGATGTGACGCTTCGGCAGTGAAGGCTGGTGCGCTCGAGTACCTTAACACCATCATGGTGGTGCTGCGTAAGAGGTAACGCTCATGCAAGAAGGGGAGCCCGGTCTGATTCCGGGCTCCCCGTTGTTAATCGCGCAGAGTTGTTTGCCGTGCGCTCCGGACTCGAATGCTTCTAGGCTAGAAGTTCACCCAGGTGACGGCATGCTTCGGCTGCTTCGTCGTCGGGGTAGTCCTTGGCAATTACGGTTTCCACGGGTTGCACTCCAGCCTCTTCAGCACGCTGCACCCAGTAGTCCATCCATTCGCCATTGTTCCAATCGTACGAGCCAAAGAATCCAACTTTTTCACCTGCCATCAGTGGCTCGACCTCGTCATACATGGGCAGGAACTCGGTATCTTCCAGTTCTTCGTCGCCCATGGCGGGGCATCCGAAGGCGAAGGCATCGAATTCGGGTACGCGCTCTACGCCAAAATCTGCCGCCTGGATGATGGTTGTTGTGCCGCCCTTTGCCTCTACGCCTTCGGCTACGAAATCGGCCATGGCTTCCGTGTTGCCAGTGCCGCTCCAATATACGATTGCTACGTTGCTCATAAGTTGCTCCTTGCTTTTTTGGCCGACCGGAGTTGCTGACTTTTGGTCGGCCGCGCCATTGGTTCAAAAAGCAAGTTAGCATAGGCTAACTTATAGTCAAGAGAGAGTTTGCTAAATGGACGACTGGGAATATAGGGACAGGTCCCATTTTCCCACTTTTGCGTGGGCGCAAAAGTGGGACGTTCGGTGGGGTTCCGTCGCGCGCAATCCCTCGTCCCTTAACTGGGAAAATGGGACCTGTCCCTATATTCCCACTTCCCGTTGTTGGTCGCCGACCCTGGCTCAGGCGCTTATGCGGTTTACTGTCGTAATACTAGTGCGTCATGCTTTGATACGAACACTCGTTCTAGTAACAATATCATCAAGGAAAACGCTACGTGTACTGCGCAATGGACACGTGAAACGTGAAAAGCTGATATGGTAAGCCTCACTCGGCGACAAAAAGCGGAAGGGCGCTGTTTCTTCCAAACGGAAACCCGTTAGCCGATAGAATGTCGGAAAACCCTCAAGACCGTGTGCTGGAAGTGCGGTTTAACTTGCGCTCTGACCTGAGCTTTTCGGCAAAAGATGCGTATTACTTGGTGGCGCGCGATAAGAAAACCGGCACCATTGCCTGGCGTGAAGAGTACCGCATAGAGGTTTCATTCGCTCCGATAGATTTTGGGTTTTAGCACGCTTGCCGCCGCTCGGTTTCGAGCGAGGTGGCGGTAAGCGCTTTCGATGGCTTTGGCTGCTTGTTAATCCGATATTTCCGTTTAATGGAGGTTACGTAATGGCAATGGTGGATATAGATGTAGATGCCCTGCGAGCATACCTGCTGGACTATTGCGGCACAGCCATGTTCTCCGGCTTTCTTGCGGCAGCGTTCGATGTCGTGGATATCGAACGCGCCAATGGCGAAGAGCTTTGCTGCATAGCTGAGCGCCTAGGGATAGACCTCCGCAAGTTTGTGGTGTAGACAAATTCGGAAGTGTCGGCTGTTTCTTGCTAGACTGCGCCATCCGCGTACGAGTGGCATATTGTCGTAATCAAATCTAAGGAGCGGGGATGTTCAAGCGTGGGGTATATGACAATCTTCGTCGTTAGAAGTATGCCGCCGGCTCGAGAATTCGTTAAACAGCTTGTTGCAGATGATCGGTACAACTACACTGAAATCGGTTCGTTCATATCCATTCGGCGTAACGTGGAGGGCATTGTCATCCCTTCCGAGGAAATCTTGCTTCGTAAGGCATGTTCATAGAAAGCGCTGTAACTCGGCAGTTGGCCGCGAGTGGGCATGCGCTACATTCTGAATCCAAAGCCACTACAAGCTGAAGACGATTTGGCAGGTTTCCCTCTGTGCATGGCGCATCTATTGTGGTGCCGCTTTAATGAGGGGCATTTTGACTCAATAGGATCTTTTTTGGCATGCGTCGCTGTTGGATGCGGCCCGAAGCCGAATGGGCCAGTGGCGAAGAGCTCATCTAGACAGCCGAATATCCAGGAGTAAATTTCCGCAAGTTTGCGGTTGTAATAAGGGACTCCGTTTCTTTGATCGACTCATTCCTTTTTTGCATGCGGTAAAATTTGCGTGTTTGGACATTGTTCGAGCTGATATTGCATATTTGCGATTATAGGGACAATTTAGCTTTACAGACTGCTTTGTGCTTGAGTTTCTGGGGCGTCTCAAGCAAGAAAGAGGTTTTTCATGGTCAAAAATGGGTTTATCGCAAAAACGAAAACTACGCTTGTTGTGTTACTTTCGCTTCTGATTGTGGGGCTCGTCTCGGGTACAGCTTTTGCGGCGGAAGCGGCGAAGGACAATGTTTTGAAAGAAGGCGTAGCCTCGTTTAGTGAGGTCAAACTAGTTGAGTTTCCGAATTCGACGAAGAAGATCCTCGTGTTTACCGACGATGATAGCGCAGCTAACGAATGCTCGGCTGGCAGGCTTTACTACAGTTTTTCAAGCGACGGGAATTCATTCGCAGTGCCGAAAGCCTTAAAGGATGACGGAACTTGGGATATGCAACCGTTTGTGTATGTTGACGGAAATGTGGCGGTTGTTACCTGGACGGACGCAAATAAAGGCTTCGACGAATACACGACAACGGATGCCATGGTTAGTTCCATGGGCTTGTCTATTGCCATCGTTGATTCGAACGGTAGCATGAAATCGCATAGTTTTATGGAAGGCGGATTGGAGGATACCTTCTATTTCGGCTCTCGTGTTGCAAAAAGCGGTAGCAAACTTCTTGTAACCTGGGTTGCTTGTACCAATAGTGAGGATGTCGGTAGGACGTATAGGGTCGAGGGGCTATATTACGATCCCGAAACTGACGGATTTGCGTCAATCGATGGTTCGGTTGACGCAAACGGGAATCCGAAACCGGCGGTTTTTGTGGAAGACGATAAGTACATCCCTTCGTATTCTGCTGCTGAGATAAATGGCTCTGTAGCCGTTCTTTTCGAGGAGGCTACCGACGGGACGCAATTCTCCGATGTTCTTCGCAAGGCAGTATACGATGGTCTTTCCCCGAGAGGCGATGAAGCGGTTAAAACGAAGCAGCTAAAGCTTGTTTCAGCGGCCGATGGTGTTGCTCGAACCGTTGCTTTGGCAAATTCGAATCCTTCTGTTGTTGAATCCGATTTGTCTGAATTAGCTTTCTACAGTTCGGGGACTATCTCGAAAATCAGTGGTTTCTCTAGCGGGGCTGAGGGTTTTTCGACAAGTAAAATCGCTGACGTGTCTAGAACGGGAAGCGTACGATACGAAATCATTTCGAAAGATGGATCTGAGCTCTATATTGCAGCATACGATCCGGCCCAACAAGATATTCGCCTGTATTATCGCGATGGCTCATCAAGCGGAATGCCCTTGTTGCCGCTTGGTATGCGCGGTGAAGATGGCATCGCGTTTCCTACGGAGCCATCTATCATTCTTTCATCGTCGGGCCGATTGGCTTCGTTGTGGGCCAAGGGGTCAGTTGGCGATCTCTCGAGTATCGCTTTGGTATATTCCGAGTATGAACAGCAGGAGCTGCAGAAAGCCGATTATGGTGCAGTAACCGAGGCGATTAATAAGGCAACTGCGTTGAACGCCGAAGAGTATGTTGATTTCTCTCATGTGACAAATGCAGTAAGCGCCGTTGTGTATGGCAAGTCCTATACCGAACAAGTTGAAGTTGATGCTTATGCGGCGGCTATCAACGATGCGATTGGCGCTTTGACCTTGCGTGGTGCCGACTATGCAGCCGTCGATGCATTGGCGACAAAGGCGCAAGCCCTTGATGCTGATTTGTATAAAGACTTCTCTCCGGTTTCCGCCGCAATAGGCGCAATTGATCGAAGCAAGACCATTAGGGAGCAGGCGGAAGTTGACGCTATGGCGAAAGCTATCGACGACGCAATGGCTGCATTGGAGTATAAGGATGCGGATTATTCCAAAGTCGATGAGGCTATCGCTAAAGCAGGTGCGCTGAATAAGGCTGAGTACAAGGATTTTTCGACGGTTGAGCTAGCTGTAGCATCAGTTGTACGGGGCAAGAACATCACTGAACAAGATTCTGTTGACGCTATGGCGAAGGCGATTGAAGATGCTATTGATGCGCTTGAAAAGAAAGCGGAAGATGACGATGCGGGACAAGTCGACGCAGGTAAAAAATCAGAGTCTGAAGAACCGCAAGCTAGTGATGAGGGTTCATTGACGGATGCCGATTCTCAAACCGGGGATAGCGATACTTTTATGTTTCTGATTGCGCTTGTTTTCCTTAGCGGTGCCAGCGCTGTCTTTTCGAGGATTATGGGCGGAAGAGCAAGACGCTGCAAACGATAAAACGGATTCTTTTAATGCGACTGTTGAAAACGGCAGTCGCATTTTTTTGGTATTGAAAAGGTTTGCGTTCATCAAGTTTTTGTATAAAAAGCAGGGCGTAGTCTTCCCTTAGCACGTTGAAGTCCCTTGAAAAAGTTGCAGATTTCTGAAAAAGTCGTTTGAAAAAGTTGAGCAAACGGCAAAAAGTCCCTTTGAAAAGTTTACAATTCTAGAAAAAGTCGTTTGAAAAATATTGTTTTGGCTGGTAAATGGGGTGCTTATGCTAAAGCGAAAAATCATTGACCAACTTTCAGATTGGAAAGCCGATTCTAACCATAAACCCGTAATTCTCAAGGGCTGCAGGCAGTGCGGTAAAACGTTTGCTGCACTGCATTTTGCCTCGGAAAATTACGAGAACGTTATCTATATAAACTTCTTCGAAAACCCTGGCGCCAAGGACATCTTCGCAGGTTCTTTGGAGGTCGACCACATCGTTATGATGGCATCGGCGTATTTAGCCCCGTCAGCAAATTTTGTTCCGGGAAAAACGGTGTTGGTATTTGACGAAATCCAGGAGTGCCCCCAGGCTCGCACCGCCCTTAAGTTCTTCTGTCTTGACGGTCGTTACGATGTTATCGGAACGGGCTCTCTTCTGGGTGTGGCCGGTTATGGCGAGATGCCCGCTTCGGTGCCGGTTGGCTACGAAACCGTTATCGATATGCACCCGCTTGATTTCGAGGAATTCTGCTGGGCAAATGGCATAAACGAATCGGTGGTTGAGCTGCTGCACGGTTGCTTGGAGCTCGAGTCTCCTGTCCCTCTGGCAATCCATTCTCGTATGAGGAGTTTGTTTCTCGACTACGCGGTGGTTGGCGGCATGCCCGATGCGGTTCAGTCATTCGTTGAAAACCACGATATGTCAAAGGTTCTCCAGATTCAGCGTGATATTGTCCGTGTGTACGAAGACGACATGGTTAAATATGCGCCTTCGGCGGACAAACCGCTCATCAAGCAGTGTTTTCAGTCTATTCCGCGCCAGTTGGCTAAGGAAAACAAAAAGTTTCAGTATTCCCTTGTTAAGAAGGGGTCGACCTCAGCCCGATTCGCGGGCAGCCTTCAGTGGGTTGAAGATGCGGGCATAACAGTGCGTTGCCGTAATCTTTCTATTACCGAGCTTCCCTTGGATGGGAATGCGATTGACGATCAATTCAAGGTGTACATGGCAGACACTGGTTTGTTCATAAGCATGCTGGAAGACGGAACGCAGTTTGATGTTTTAAATGGCAACCTTATCGGATATAAGGGCGCTATTTTCGAGAACCTTATAGCAGATGTTTTCTCAAAGATGGGGCGTGAGCTTTACTATTTTCGCAAGGATTCGGGGCTCGAATTGGATTTCGTGATTCGCTACAAGGGGCGTTGCGTGCCCGTGGAGGTAAAAGCGAATGATGGCAACGTCAAAAGTTTGAAGACGGTGCTGAAGCATCCCGAGAAGTATCATGTTGTTTCAGCCGTAAAGCTCGCCGATTTGAACGTTGGTCGAACCGGCACGATTTTGACCTTGCCACTGTATATGGCGTTTTTACTTACTGATAGGTGATGCCCCTGCCGTCTTCTGGCTTCCTGCTGATTTGTCTCGCGTTCCGCTACAATGGTGCTTCGATATGCTAACTATCAAAGCGCAGGTAGTGCGCTTCTTTGAAAGGGGATATTGTGCCCGCTCAGTGCAATCTCATCATCGACTCTTGCTGCGATCTTCCATTGGAGCTCGTCCAGCAAGAGGGTGTTCAGCTGATCGATTTCAACTACATCATCGACGATAAAACGTTCAAGGACGATTTCTATCAGTCCGTAACGCCCAAGGAGTTCTACGACAGCATTCGAAACGGCGCTACTCCAAGCACCTCGCAGGTTGCGCCCGCCGAAACGGAAGCCGCTTTCCGCAATGCTATTGAATCAGGCGTTCCCACGGTATACCTCTGCTTTTCCAGTGGGCTTTCCAGCAACTACAGCACAGCTTATGCCATTTGGAACCAACTGAAAGCCGAACACCCTGAAGCGCCTATCTATATCGTGGATCTTCTTATCGGTTCTACTCCTGAAGGCCTGTTGGTGCTGGAAGCTTTGCGTCAGCGCGAAAGTGGGCTTACCGCCGAAGAGATGGTTGCCTGGGCGGAAGAAGCACGCTATTTCGTGCAAACCCTGTTCATGGTTGACGACCTCGATGCTCTTCATCGTGGTGGCCGCATCCCCGCTTCAGTTGCTTTTGCAGGTTCCAAGCTCGACTTGAAGCCGCTGCTGAATTTCGACACCAATGGCAAGCTTTCTCTGGCAGGCGCATCCCATGGTCGTAAGAAAGGCCTGAAGCAGCTGGCCTCCTTCTACGAGAAGGCCCATGCCGAAAACAGTAACTTTGCTCTCATCGGCCATGCCGATTCGGAAAAAGATGCCGACAGGGTTTGCGAGCTGCTCGCCAAGCAAGACGATTCCATCACGGTCATCAAGCACAACATCGGTGCTACCATCGGCAGCCACGTCGGCGCCGGCATGGTGTCTATTTCCTTCTGGGGCACGGATCGTCGCGAGGCGCTTTCCGTTGCTGACAAAATTGCCCGCAAGGTGCGAAAAGGGGAGTAGATCTTTATATAAAGGGCGATTAAACCCTTCATTTTAGATTTTCGGCAGGCCGCAACTTCTGCGTGAACCGTGCTTTCGAATTTGGATTGAGAAAAGACAATCCTGGTTCGAGAGATACGGGCCACTACGAGTTGCGGCCTTTCTTTTTTCTCAAAAGAGCATCCCCGGCGCTCTTGCCTGGCTCCCTTGTCTTTTCGCAACGGAGCTTTTGCTCTTTACAAGGACTAATTCACGGTTTATCATATGAACAGTTGTTCACATATTAAAGGAGTGAAGATGGCTGAAGAGAAACTGAATGAAGCGAAGCAAGCCTATCGTAGCGTTTCTCCGGAAGCGGAAAGCTCTTGTGGCTGCGGTTGTAATGCTGCCGATGAAGCCATCGACATGATGCCCGACGAAGAACTGCTCTACGATTTGGCCGACTTGTTCAAGGTGTTTGGCGACACTACGCGCATCAAAATCCTCTACGCCCTTATGACGAAGGATCGCTGTGTTGCCGATTTAGCTGAGGAAATCGGTGCGACTCAAAGTGCGGTTTCTCATCAGTTGCGAACCCTGAAGCAAAGTCGTTTGGTTCGTGCGAAGCGCGACGGGAAGAACGTGATCTATTCGCTTTCTGACGACCATGTGCACACGATGCTCGCTCAAGGAATGACGCATATCTGCGAATAGACAGACCGCCGTGCGGGCTGTCTGCCCAAAGGGGAATCTTTTCAGGAAAGGAAATAGCCATGCGTAAAGTATTCAAACTGCAGGATCTTGATTGCGCCAACTGCGCTGCAAAGATGGAAGACGCCATCAAGAAGATCGACGGCGTAAACACAGCATCGATGAGCTTTATGACTCAGAAACTGGTAATCGACGCCGATCCCGAAAAGCTCGACGCTATTTTGGATGAAGCCGAAAAGATCTGCCACAAGATCGAACCCGACATGGTGATTGTCCGTTAGCTTGTCAGCTAACGGACGTTCTCGGGGAGACGCGATGACGCTGCGCGGGACGCTGATGGCGCAGCTGGGCTTCAATCGGTCGGGGCGGCACGAAGGCCAGCCCCTTCCTCTTTCAACCCATCTGCACTCATCAGCGTCCCGCTCGCTTTTGTTGCCAATTCTGCGACTTTCTATAAAACCGAACGCGGGGCATCCGACCAGCCAAGACCCGATGTGCCTGCATGCGCTACGAAAGGGATCTGCATGAATAAAAAGCAGAAAAGGACGCGAAACCGTATAGTTACGGCGCTCGTCATTTTTGCTGCGGTATTCGCAGTTACGGAGTTTGTTCCGCTTGCGCAGTATGTTGGCGGGGAAACGAATGCGCTGTACCTTGAATTCGTCCTGTTCCTTATCCCGTACCTTATTGCGGGCTACGATGTGCTGCTGAAGGCAGCGCGCAACATCGGCAACGGCCAGGTGTTTGACGAGAACTTTTTGATGACCATTGCCACGGTGGGCGCATTTGCCCTGGTTCTGTTCCCTGATTCTCAGCCTCATATGGCCGAGGGTGCAGCGGTAATGCTCTTCTATCAGGTGGGTGAGCTGTTCCAGAGCTACGCCGTGGGCAAATCGCGTCAGTCCATCGCCGACATGATGGACATCGCCCCCGACTTTGCCAATGTTATGCGTGATGGCAAGCTTGTTCAGGTCGATCCGTACGAAATTGGCGTAGGCGATGAAATCGTGGTGAAGCCTGGCGAGCGCGTTCCGCTTGACGGCACCATTGTGGAGGGCTCCACTCAGCTCGACACCGCTGCACTTACTGGAGAATCCGTACCTCGTCATGTGGAAGAGGGCGCCGAAGTGATTTCGGGCTGCGTGAACATGACGGGCAAGATCACGGTGAAAGTGAGCAAGCCCTTCGAGCAATCCACGGTCTCGCGCATTCTTGAGCTGGTGGAAAGCGCCAGCGAAAAGAAAGCTCAAACTGAAAACTTCATCACGCGTTTTGCGCGCTACTATACGCCCATCGTCACTATTGGCGCGCTGGTGCTGGCTGTGTTGCCGCCGTTGTTGTTCGGTCAAAGTTGGTCCGATTGGATCGAGCGCGGCTTGACCTTCTTGGTTGTTTCGTGCCCTTGTGCCCTTGTTATCTCGGTTCCGCTTTCGTTCTTCGGCGGCATTGGTGGCGCTTCTCGTTTGGGTATCCTGGTGAAGGGTGGCAACTACCTGGAAGCGCTGGCTCATACCGAAACGGTGGTGTTTGACAAGACGGGCACTCTTACCAATGGCAGCTTCAACGTGGTTGCCGTGCATCCCGATGCTGCGGCAGAGGTTGACCCCGATCTTATCCTTTCCATTGCTGCGCATGCTGAAGCGTATTCTGATCATCCCATTGCCGTTTCCGTCAAGGAAGCTTTTACCGGCGAAATCGATCAGAGCCGCATTGCCGATGTTCGCGAGGAAGGCGGCCATGGCGTACGTGCAGTGGTTGATGAGCGCGTGGTTTTGGTGGGCAACGATAAGCTGATGCGTGAAGAAGGCATCGCTTACCACGACTGCGAGCTTACCGGCACTATCCTTCATGTTTCAATTGACGGTAAATATGCAGGTCATATCATTATTGCCGATGTGGTTAAGGAAGACGCCGCCGAATGCATCAAGCGTTTGCATGCTGCTGGCGTTGGCAAGACGGTCATGCTCACGGGCGATCGCGCCGAGGTTGCAAAGGCCGTTGCCGAAAAGCTCGGACTCGATGAATACCATGGTCGGCTTCTGCCGGAAGACAAGGTTAACCAGGTGGAACGCCTGCTTGGCGAAACGTCCGAAAAGGGAAAGCTCGCTTTTGTGGGAGACGGCATCAACGATGCGCCGGTGCTCACTCGCGCTGATATAGGCATTGCCATGGGCGCAATGGGGTCCGATGCGGCAATCGAAGCGGCAGACATTGTTCTGATGGACGATAAGCCCTCTAAGATCGCTTCTGCAATTCGCATAGCCCGCAAAACCATGCGCATCGTATGGCAGAACATTATCTTTGCGCTTGGCGTGAAGTTTGCAGTGTTGGTATTGGCCGCTGTTGGTTTGGCTACCATGTGGCTTGCAGTGTTCGCCGATGTGGGAGTGGCCATCCTCGCCATCCTCAACGCTATGCGCTGCATGCGCGTTAAGCGCTAGGGGTTTCCTCTTTGGGAAAATAGGGACAGGTACCATTTTCCCGCTTTTTATCTTGGCATCCCCAATCGGGAAAACTGGGAAAATGGTACCTGTCCCTATTTTTCCACCCGATCCTCAAGGAAGATACGCATGTCCTCGTCTGCGACATACACCCTGCAAGTTAATGGCAGCAACGTTCATGTCACGCTAAAGCGTATGAAGAGCATTCGCTTGCATGTGAAGCCGACGGGCGAAGTAACGTTGTCGGCGCCGCTCGGTACCAGCAAAGCCCGTATAAGCGAATTCGTTCGGTCGAAAGCTGATTGGATTCGGGCTCAGCAAGCGAAACAGGTGGACTCTCCAGCCGCTCGCGCCGAAAGAGCATCGGGGGAGGAAATCGAGCAATGGCGCACGGTGGTGAAGGCGTGTGTTCCTCCGCTGGTTGCCGAGTGGGAGCGTATTCTGGGCGTGCGCGTGCGGAAGCTTGATTATCGCAACATGAAAAGTAGGTGGGGGAGCTGTCAGCCGGAAACGGGGCGAGTGTGTATCAACATTCGCCTTGCGCTCTACCCTCCGGAATGCCTTGAATATGTAGTGGTTCACGAGTTGTGCCATATGCTGGAGCCAAATCACGGTGCTGGTTTCAAAACCCTCATGACTAAGGTGATGCCCGATTGGAAGCAGCGCGAACGCATCTTGAATCCGCGGTAAGCAATCTCTCGGGTACGCATAAGTACCACAGCTTTTTCTCGTGCTAAAATAGTTCAGTTATACGCTGTGCCAAAAGGGCGCAGAACAAGCAAGTAATCTGAAGCGGCGGGCGGCATCATCAGCCGTTTCCGCCAAGAAAGAGAGCATGAGCATGAGCAAGGGAACCTATTCCTTCACCACTCCCATTTACTACGTTAACGCGGCACCGCACCTGGGCACCGCTTATACCACCATCGCTGCCGACGCAGTTGCGCGTTACCAGCGCATGAATGGCTATGACGTTGCCTTCGTAACCGGCATGGATGAGCATGGCCAGAAGGTTGCCGACACGGCAGCGGCAAAGGGCATGACGCCTCAGGATTGGTGTGATTCCATGGAGCCCGCATTCCGTGATTGCTGGGATATGCTCGATATCACCTACACCGACTTTGTTCGCACCACCGAGCCTCGCCACGCTGAAACGGTTAAAAAGTTCTGGCAGGATTTGTACGACAAGGGCTATTGCTACAAAGGTTCCTATGAGGGTTGGTATTGCGTTCATGAGGAAACCTATTACAACGAAAGCGACCTTCTGAAGAACGACGAAGGCGAATTCGTGTGCCCCGATTGCAAGCGTCCTGTTCAGAAAGCTGGCGGCGAAGAAAATTGGTTCTTCAAGCTTTCCGAATTCCAGGAGCCGTTGCTGAAGTTCTACGAGGAAAACCCCGATTTCATTCGTCCTGAAACCCGTAAGAACGAAATCGTATCCTTCGTTAAGAGCGGCTTGAAAGATCTATCCATCTCCCGTTCTACCTTCGACTGGGGCGTTCCGCTGCCCTTCGATGAAGGTCATGTTGCCTATGTTTGGGCTGACGCCTTGCTGGCATATTTCACCGGCATCGGCTACGGCAGCGAAGAGCGCGCAGGCGAATTCGAGCAGCGTTGGCCCATGCAGTATCACTTCGTAGGCAAAGACATCACGCGCTTCCATTGCGTCATTTGGCCTGCAATGCTGATGGCTGCTGGCTTGCCGGTTGCCCATACGGTATTCGGTCACGGCTTCCTGCTTACCAAGGGCGAAAAGATGTCGAAGTCCAAGGGCAATGCGCTCAAGCCTGCCGACTTGGTAAAGGTGTTCGGCGTTGACGCGTACCGTTACTATTTCCTTTCTGACGTTCAGTTTGGTCATGACGGCTCCATTTCCGTCGAGCGTATGGTTCAGGTATACAACGCTGATCTTGCCAATACGTGGGGCAATCTGTGCAGCCGCGTGTTCAACATGACCAAGAAATATTTTGAGGGCAAGGTTCCCGCGGCACCTGCTGGCGCCGAGGAAAACCCGCTGCGTGAAATCGCTGACGAGCTGTACGCCGAATACGACAAGTGCATGGGTCAGGTCGATTTCACCAATGCTGCCGCTGCTGTTCAGAAGTTGGCTAGTCGCGTAAACCTGTATGTCGAAGATTCCGCACCGTGGAATCTGGCAAAGAGCGAAGAAACTGCCGATGAGCTCGCTGCGGTAATCTATAACGCGCTGGAGGCTATCCGCATCATTGCGTTGTACATGGCTCCGTTCATGCCCAACACCTCTGCTGAGGTGTTCAACCGTCTGGGTCTGGGCGACATCTTCGCAATCACCGATATTGAAGCCGCTACGGTATGGGGTCAGCTTGAGGCAGGCTCTGCCGTTGCTGTGGGCGATCCGCTCTATCCTCGTCTGGATGCTGACGCCATCGATCTTTCCATCGAATAGTAGGAAACGGCCGTTATCATGACCGAGGAAACGCAATCGCTGAACGCCGCTTTTGTTGAAGAGGGGGCGTTCAGCGTTTCCTTTTTTCAGAAACGTAAGCACCACAAGTACCGTGAGGTAGCTGCGCCTGTTTTGCCAGGTTTGGTTGCCGACACGCACGCACATCTGGAAATGCTCAAGAATCCAGCTGCTGAACTGGCTAAATGCGCATATCATAACGTACGTTTCGTGTGCGCCATGTGCGATCCTGCCGAAGACAGCCACACCACTTTCGACAATTTGGAAGCGTGGCAGCAAGATGCTCAAGGCATTCTTGAAGAAGCTGGTTTGGGTTCCTGCAAGGAAGCCATTCCGCATCTGCGTATCGCTATGGGTGTACATCCCCACAACGCCAAGATGTGGGATGTGCGCATGGAGCGCACGTTGATGCAGCGCTTGGCAGATCCTCGCGTCTGCGCCTTGGGCGAAGTGGGCCTTGATTACCATTACGACCTTTCTCCTCGTGCCGTGCAGCGCGGCGTATTCCGTCGTCAAGTTCAGCTTGCCAAAACGGCTGGTCTTCCGCTTATCCTGCATATGCGTGAAGCCCATGAAGAGGGCCTGGCCATCCTGGAGGATGAAGGATTCCCGAAGGACGGGGTACTGCTTCATTGCTTTAATTTGGACGAAAAAGCGCTTGCTCCATGGGCAGAGCACGGTTGCTACATTGCGTACGGTGGTCCTATCACCTTCAAAAAGGCCGATGAGGTGCGTTCTGCCGCAATTAAGGTTGCTCGTAGCCTCCTCCTTACCGAAACCGACAGCCCTTATATGACTCCTGAGCCCATGCGTGGTATCGATTGCGGTCCTGCCCACGTGGTGTTCACAGCCAAAAAGCTGCTCGAGGTTTTGGGTGCGGAAACGCAGATGGAACGGGAAGAGCTCTTGAGCCAGATGTATGGCAATGCGCTCGGTTTGCTCGATCGTCAGCCTACGCAATGGCAACGTGAAAATGCCGATTTGCTTGTGGGGGCATAAATGAGCACGTGGGTTGTGATAAACGGCTCTCCTCGTCTGAACGGTAAATGCGCACGCATTATTCGCATGCTGAAAATGTCAATTGAGCAGAGTTATCCAGAAGTGAACCTTGTCGAATATGAGGTTGGCCGCATGGATATTTCCGGCTGCAATGGCTGTGAATTCTGCAAGACCAACGATGGGTGCATTATTGAAGACGATATGGCCCAGCTTATTGACGATCTGGATGCGGCGGAGCGAGTATTTTTGGTGTCACCCATCTACTTTGCGGGTGCCCCCTCTCAGTTAAAAGCCGTGTTGGATAGGCTGCAACCGTTTTTCTGGCCCTATCTTGAGAGACGGAAGAAGGGGGAGCCCCTGCCAGCAAAGCGTCCGTTGTCGTTGTTTGTGGTGGGCGATGGCGGCGATCCGCATGGTTACGAGCCTTTGGTTGCTAGCGTCCGCTCGTCTATGGCCCTTGCGGGTTTTGCTATTGAAGAAACGGTTCCGCTCATTGGGGTCGATCGCCTCAAGCGTGAACACTTGGGAAAGTGGGGTGCTGCCTGATGGGCAAGCTTTCATATTTGGCAAGCGTGGCAGAAACGCGCGCTGTTCTTGAAGCTCATGGCCTTATGACGAAGAAGGCGTTGGGGCAGCATTTCCTTATCAACGATGGTATCGTGCAGCATATTTGCGATTTGGCTGAATTGGGCCCTGAAGACAAGGTATTGGAAGTCGGCCCTGGCATCGGAACGCTTACGGTCGCCTTGCTTCAGCGTGCGGGTCAGGTGGCCTCCATCGAAATGGATACCGACTTGCCAGCCGTTTTGGCGGAAACCTGCGCTGAATGGGCTGACAGGTTTACTCTGATCCAAGGTGATGCATTGGCGGTAAGCCCCGATCGGGTTCCTTTTGCTCCCACTAAGCTTGCGGCGAATCTTCCCTATGCGGTTGCCGCTACCATCGTGCTCGATTTCTTTGAACGTTATGAGTCGTTGCAGAGTCAAACGGTAATGGTTCAAGCGGAAGTTGCCGATCGCATGTGCGCCAAAATCGGCACGAAGAACTACGGTGCCTATACGGTGAAGTTGGGTCTTCTGGCTGAGTATCATGGCCGCTTTGCTGTTTCCGAGGGTAATTTCTTCCCGCCCCCGCGCGTGAAAAGCGCCGTTATTCGCTTCGATCGCAGGGCAGAGCAGCTGCCTGAGGAATTGCGCCACGCCGCCATGGTGATGGCAGATGCTTCTTTCGCCAACCGTCGCAAAACCATTGCGAACTCCCTGAAGATGTACTTCTCGAATCCGCAAACCTACGATGAGCGCATGTTGGCCTCCATTCCCGAAACGCTTGAACGAGCGGGCGTTTCTGCAAAGGCCCGCGGTGAATCGCTTGAACGCGAAACCTTTATAGAATTGGGTCGTGCTTACTTGGCAATGCACGAATAGCGTAAAGGGCACGAGATGTTGCATCTCGTGCCTTTCCGCTGTTCTCTCTTGGTGCTCTCCTAGCGGGCAGGAATGGTTATGCAATCTGCCGATTCAGACCCTGCCGCAACTTTGAATTCAAGAAAGGAACCTGATGGCTAACGCCAAGACTTCTTTGACGCGCAGGACGCTTCATTACTACTGGCAGGTGACGCGCAGACACAAGGCTTTGTTTGCGGCGCTGATGGTGTCCACGTTTGCCTTTGTCGCTTTGTTGAGCTATGGCAATCCGTATGTGATGAGCCTAATTGTGGACCAGGTTAGCGCTCAACCCGTTGAAGCGGATCAAGTGTTCACCGTGTTTGGGCCTTATATTGTGGCTCTAATTCTGATTAACGTATTTGGCCAAACTGCCAGCAAATTGCAGGATTACACCATGTACAAGCTGGAAATTGCCGCCTCGTACGATTTGGCAACCATGAGCTTTGATGCCCTGTGCAATCAGAGCATGTCGTTTCATTCGAATCGATTTGGCGGAACGCTCGTCAGTCAAACCACGAAGTTTATGAGCGCATACCAGCAGCTAATCGAAACCATCATGTTCCCTTTCCTGCCGGTAATCTGTTCGGTGATATTCACCTGCGGAATTCTTCTTCCGCGCGTCCCTCTGTACGTTGCCATTCTGGTGGTGCTGCTGGCTGTTTATGCAAGCATTTCCTACTACTTATATAAGCGCATTCTTTCTCTGAATGAAAAAGCCGCCAGTGCTCAGAACCAGCTTTCGGGCGAGCTGTCGGACTCGGTGGCGAATATTCTGGCGGTAAAAACGTATGGCCGCGAAAACTATGAGCGTGGATTGTTCGATAACGCGAACAGGGAAGTGGTGGCACGCGATTCAAAACGCATGTGGGCATCGCTTACGCGTGGCATCATTACCGCCTGTATCACGGTGGTGATAATGTCGGTGGTAACCGTGTTTATTGCAGGGGGCAATGCATGGTATGGCATTACTCCGGGCACGTTGGTTGTTATGTTCACCTATACCTACACCGTTACCAACCAGTTCAATTTCATCAACAACGGTCTCCAGCGCTTCAATCGCGCATTTGGCGATGCAAGCGGCATGACTGCCATTCTCGATGAACCTCGTTTGGTGGCAGACAAACCCGGTGCGCCTGATTTGAAGGTGAGCCGTGGCGCTATCGATTTTCAAGATATCGACTTCTTCTATACCGACGGCAATGTGAAGACGCAGGTATTCGATAAGTTTGAGCTTCATATTCCCGCAGGTCAGCGTATTGGTTTGGTTGGCATGAGTGGGGCAGGAAAAACAACGCTCACAAAGCTTTTGCTTCGTCTTTCTGACATTCAGGAAGGGCAGATTCTTATTGACGGGCAGAACATCGCCGATACCACCCAGCAATCACTGCGCCGTCAAATTGCCTATGTGCCGCAAGAGGCCCTGCTGTTCCATCGCTCCATTGCGGAGAATATTTCGTACGGCAAACCCGATGCCAACATGGAGCAAATTCGAAGAGCCGCTAAGCAGGCTAATGCTCTTGAGTTTATCGAGAAGCTTCCTCAGGGGTTCGACACCATCACGGGAGAACGTGGCGTCAAGCTTTCCGGCGGCCAGCGTCAACGTATCGCTATTGCGCGTGCGCTCTTGGCCAACTGCCCGGTGCTGGTGCTTGATGAAGCAACAAGTGCGCTCGATTCTGAAAGCGAAAAGCTGGTGCAAGATGCTCTGGCTACTCTCATGGAAGGTCGTACGTGCATTGTGGTTGCGCATCGCCTATCCACGGTGGCAAGTCTGGACAGGATCGTGGTGCTTGATGGCGGTAAAATCGTTGAAGATGGTCCCCATGATGAACTGGTTTCCCGGGGTGGGGAATATGCCCATCTGTGGAACCGTCAAACGGGAGCTTATCTGGAATAATGCCTCTATGGTTACAAGATGGAGATTGTCCCGTAGCAAAGTAATAGATGATATACTAGCTGAGTTTTATTGTGTCCAAAGTGGAAAGAACAACCTTATATGGATCTCGCAAAGCAAGCACAGATTATCGGCAACATCCATGACACGCTTAGCCAGTATGTAGGCCAAAAGCTTCGCGTTCGCGCAAACATGGGACGTTCGAAAATCGTTGAGAGCGAAGGCGTGCTCATGCAGGTGCATCCGCAGCTGTTTATCATGGAAGTAAAGCGCAAGCGCGGTGCTTCTGCTCGTCAGTCCTACCAGTATGTAGATGTTCTTACTGGCATGGTCGAGCTCAGCCAGGATGGCCAGCCTCTGTTCGGCAGCTTTATTGAGGAAGAAGTTACCGAAGAGCCTGTAGTAGTTGAGGCAGACGCCGAAGAATAAGCCTCGAAAACCAAACAAGAATGCAAAGCCCGCTCAGTTATCTGAACGGGCTTTGCTGTTTTATGGCAATGCTTTCGGTTGCTTATTGTATCTAGCATTGTCGAGCTGTATTTGGCTCTTAGCTCGTTGGGCGCGAGGCTAGGTTAATGAACCAAGTGGTTCGTATGCAAGGGGCGCAGATGGCATTGGAGCCGTGATCGAGTTTTGCGGTGTGCGGCTGCTGCAGTTTGCTCCGCATTGCCCCTGAAGCGGCAATACTGCTTCGGGAAAATAAAAAGCCGCAGAGCTGATACGCTTTGCGGCTTGATGTTTTGCTGGTGGAGATGATGGGGATCGAACCCACGACCTCAACATTGCGAACGTTGCGCTCTCCCAACTGAGCTACATCCCCAGCGGATATTGATTTAACAGCAGACAACGGGCGATGTCAAGTTGGCGTTTTCGGGGTCGTCATAATGGTAGAAATTGTGCGCAAAGCCGAACAGGAATTCAATGAAGTCGTTGGTTGCGGGATTGAACCGCTTGCCCGCAAGTCTCAGCACGCCGATAGGGTGGATTGCCTGGGCTTCCGGCTCCTCGAGTGGGATGAGCTTCAGATTGCGAAATGGGTACAACCCGGAAGAGTCAAGCGCTAGGCCTACCACTGGAGCGCGTGAAACGATACCGCCTAGAATAACTTCATCGTCGGAATCTCGGTTCAGGTTCATCTTTCCAAGGTCGAGTCCGTGGCTTTCCAAGAATTCGCTCACTTCGGTACCGACGATGATGTCTTCTCGATAGGTGTAGACCGGCATATCGGCAAGCTCGCTAACGCTGATGCTGCTACGGGAGGCAAGTGGGTGGCCTTCATGGACGATAACAACCAACCTTTGGCGGAATAGCGGAGTGAACGCGAAACCATCGGCTTTGACCTCCGAAGTGATGGCAAGATCGTTTTCGCCGGTGTGGAGGTTGTCCAGTAGTTCTTTTGTAGAGCCCTGGTCGATTTTCAATTCAACAAGATTGCCGTGGGTGCGACGATATGCCAATACCGCTTCGGGGAGAAAGGCTGAGCGGACCGAATGGATTGCCCCAAGACGCACGGTTCCAGAAAGGCGACCTCTGCGTTTTTCGAGTTCACCGATTCCGTCCTCTAGGGCATCAAGAGACCGTTCGACGTACTGGGCGAACAACGCGCCGTCATCGGTAAGCTTGACCGTTCTTCCGTTTTTCTCGAAGAGCTTTACGTCAAGTTCGTCTTCCAAGGCTGCAATTGAGTGGGAGAGCGTTGGTTGCGAGATAAACAGATTATGGGCCGCTTTGGTGTAGTGCTGTACCTGCGCCAACTCCCTGAAATACTGCAGATGGGAAAGGTTCATCGGAATACCTCAGCTCAATTATTCGAATCTTGCATGATAACTAGTCTAAACCATGCAAAACCATACCTGCAATAACCCTGAATTGGACCTAAATCAATTGAGGGTTGCGTCTTGGATTCCTATAGTTCTTTACGCATTAACGGTTGGGCCCTCAAATGGGCACGCATAGAACAGCAAGGATGGCATGATGGAAATATTCGAAACAGCAGCTGCTCAGATGGCGCTTCTTTTTGCGATGATTGCAGTTGGTTTCGGCTGTCGCAAGAAGGGCGTGATGAACGACGAGTTTGACGCCAAGCTCTCCTTCCTGGTTCTGAACGTTACCATGCCTTGCATGATCGTGGCTGCAGTGCTCAACAGCACTTCGTTCCCCAGTTTTGATATGGTCTTGGAGATTATTGAATGGGGTTCCATCACCTATTTATTTGTAACGCTGATTGCAATTGTGATCGGGCATTTTGTTTCTTCCGACGATCGCACGCGTGGCACGCTTGAGTATCTGATGGTGTTCAGCAACGTATCGGTAATTGGCTTTCCTTTGCTGAATGTTATTTTCGGCCCCGAAGCGGTGGTGTATGGCGCCATCTTCAACATTCCCTCTACTCTTGCCACGTGGACCATCGGTGTAATGCTGCTTGCCAACAAGAAGGATGGGGAAGTGGTTTCGCTCAAGGCACGCTTGAAGAAGCTGGGCATTTCCCTGATAAGCCCTTGCATGGTTTCCTGCTTGGTTTCGGTCGTGCTGGTGCTTTGCAATATTACGGATTCTGGTGTTCCGGCGCATACCCTCACTACCATCGGACAGTTCACGCTTCCGGGTGCAATGTTCGTTCTGGGCTCCGCTATTGCCAAAAGCCCTATTCTCGAGGCGTTTAAGAACTGGCGTGCGCTAATTGCAAGCGTTGCGCGCTTGGTGGTCATGCCGCTTGCTTGCTATTTCGTGTTCGGTTTCTTCCTTGACGACCAGCTTTTGCTTGGAACCATCGTGCTCATTACGGCTATGCCTGCGGCATCAAGCGGCACCATGATGTGCATCGACGCTGATGGTGATGTTGAGAGTATGAGTCAAGGCACCTTCCTTACCACCATTATGTCGATGGGGACTATTCCCACTATGGCGATGATATTGGCATAGTTGAGGCTCTTTCAAATAGCCCTCTTTTCCTCAATTTGGCTGGATAGGCAACTATCCAGCCATCTTTGTTTTCATTTGCTAGAATCTAAACGTTTGAACATCGATCAGGAGGATTCATGAAAGCACTCATTCCTGCTGCTGGCTTGGGCAGCCGCTTTCTGCCCGCAACGAAGGCTCAACCCAAGGAAATGCTTCTTGTGGTAGACCGTCCGGTTATCCAATACGTTGTTGAAGAGGGCTTGGCTTCCGCAGCCGACGAGGTAATCATCATCAACAGCCATGACAAGAAGTCCATCGAAGAACACTTCACACCCAATCCTGCCCTCGAGGCGGAGCTTCGCAGCCGTGGCAAGGACAAGTACGCAGACAAGGTGGCTCATGCGGGCAATCTGAACGTAAGTTACGTCTACCAGGACGAGCCCTTGGGTTTGGGCCATGCGGTTCACTGCGCAGCTGATCGTATCGAGGGTGAGCCTTTCTTCGTGCTTTTGGGCGATGTGCTTGTTCCCGACAATCAGATGCTCATTAAGATGAAGGAAGTCTCTGACGCCCACAACGGCGCAAGTGTTATTGCCGTTCTTCCTGTTGCCAAGGAAGAAGTCGATCGTTTTGGCGTTATTGCGGGAGAGGCATTGAGCGACGAGGTGTGGAAAGTTTCTTCTCTCGTCGAAAAGCCGGCAGTTGAGGAAGCTCCCTCCAATCTGGCTGTGTTTGGCCGCTATCTTCTTTCGCCGCGTGTTATGGAGTTGCTGGCAGAAGTCAAGCCTGGTGCTGGTGGAGAGATCCAGCTTACCGATGCGCTTGATGCAGTGCTTAAAGAAGAAGAGATGTACGCATTGGTAATTGATCCTGAAGATGGCTACGACACGGGTACCATCGAAAGCTGGCTCGATACCAACAATCGTCTGTACAAAAAGCTGCACGGATAAACCCAGTAGATGCTTTTACTGAGAGGCCGCCTTCGGGCGGCCTTTCTGTTTTAGGGGGAAGAGCAATAGAGACCAAAAGCGTGCCTCGGGCTTATTTGATCTATAGGGCTGTGTTTCGTGCAACGCAGCATCTGAGGTACCCCATCCACAGTGCTGGCCCTATGTTGTCATGGCAATGTTTCGGGCCTGGTTCGATGCTGTTTCACGGCGTTGACTTGCTGGTCTGGCCCGATGTCGCTCAATGGTGCATTATTGCTGGGTTTTCCCTGATGCTGCGTGTGACGCAACCGAGCAATCTCGCCCATAGCACCGTCTGGAAGCTGTCCCGAGAAACCAAAAACAAAAATCTCGCTCTTTTTGCAACTTTTTTGCGATTAGGGATTGTTGCACACCGTCTCAATCGCTGATTGAGGCGCAAAAGCGCAGATAATCTGCTGTTCGACAGCCCTATTCCGCTTTGCGGCAATGGAAGAGAGTCCCTAATCGAAAAAAAGTTGCAGAGGAGGCGAGTTATTTTGTTTTTGCGACAAGCGGATCTACCGCAATGGGCTGCTCTGTCTTTTTTGCCCGTGCCCTTTCCTTAATTGCCTAGCTATACAAATAGTTTGGAGGCGGGCGGAATAATAAGCGGGCAAAGTAAAAAAAGCCCCAGAAAAGAGGAGGGGCCTGCGAGAGGGGATCTCGTCAGGCCCACAAGGAGGGAGTTTCGGTGCCTATTATTTGGGGATCTAGCACCGACTGCTTTTTGGGGAAAAGCAGTTGCAAATTGGGAGGGGACCACATTTGCTGGTTAGAATAATAGGATCTCTCACCTAAATTGCCAACCCTTTGTGAATGATTTCCACGGTGAACGTACAAAAAAGGCACCTTGAACGGGTTCAAACGCTATTTTGTCCTCATTTTCTTCATTTTATTGAATAAAGAGGAGGATTTTTGAAATGAAATAGGCGAATCGCAGAAGTAGATGCATACGGTTTCATACAAATACAGAAATCTGTGTGTCTGCAGAATCATTGAGGGGCAAACGCGCTAGTGGGTACTTGGTTGGTCACAGCGTTTGCCATAACCCTATATAATGGGTTGAATACTTTACCACAGTTGCAATGGAAGGGATGCTATGCCTGATATTCAAATGCGTTTCAACAAGGATATGCTTGTCCTTTCAACCCCGCTTGATTACCAACTTGCTTCTCAGGGCTTCGATCCCTCCGATCGCGAATATGTGGTTATGTGCGAACCCGAACTCATTGAAGAGGCTTTCAAGCTCGAAAAATCTATCGATGTGCCCTGTTTCGTTACTCCAACAGAGGGGATCACTGAAGCTCGTCTTGCATATGCTCGTTTCGAGGGTCGCTCTGAAGAGATGGCGCGCATTGCCTATGAAGCTTCGGCTCAGTTTTCCCCGCAGCATCTTATTGCAGCAATCGGTCCTACCGGTTTGCCGCTCGACCCAACTTCTGCCGTTTCGCTTAAGCAGTCGAAGAAGCAGTATCACGATGCTGTTCTAGCGTTAATTGAGCATCCTTTTGATGCGCTGTATTTCACGGGATTCAAGAGCCTCGATGATGCTCAGTGTGCGCTTATGGGCGCTCGCGCGGTTTACGATGGCCCTGTGTTGATCAGTCTGGTGCCAAATGGGGAAGGCATGTTTCCTGGTGGGCGTACGCTGTCTGAAGGTGTTGCCTTGTGCGATGAGTATGGGGCTGACGTTATCGGTGTGGTTTCTGATGCGCCTGCGCGTGTTTTGGTTGGTTTCGCCAAGGAAATGGCTTCGGTTACCGACAAGCCTCTGCTCGTTGATGTTTCGGTCCGTCGCAAAGATAGGCGTCAGTTTGAGCCCACCGATGAAAATCCGTACCCCACTGCCGATGCAGTAGTAGAGCTTGCAGTGCGCCTTCGTGCCCAGGGCGTTCAATTCCTTCGAGCATCGGGTGCCGCTACCCCAGCTTACACGGGTGCTCTGCTTGCAACGGTTGGTGGCAGCGATGTTGTGGTGCCGCAGTAGCGTCTCCGCGCTTGCGTAACTGCTATAGAAAGAGGAAAGCGTGGCACGAGAAAAAAGCCCCGACTATGGTGTGCTTCAGGAATTTATCGACAGACTCTTTGACGGTCGCGAAGATTATATGAGGTTGGAAGTGGTGTTGGAGGGTGAGGCATATGGGCTTAACAGCGAGCTCATGGAGGTTCTTAATCTTCTGCCTCCTGGTCTCTATACCCGAGATCGTCTTTGCAGCCAGATCAATTCGTCGCTTTCTTCTCACGGATGGGGTTACGTATACGGCGCGGTTCATTAGGCATTCGCCCCGAGGTTGATCTGTGGGCAAAGGTTGGCCTCGGGGTTTCGCGTTTCTGGAAGAAGCGGGTTTTCGGAGCAAATGCTGGCGAAGACAGCGAATTTTGGCATAGAAAAACCGACCCCGCTAATTGGATGAACCCACCTAGCTAGGTGGGTGCCCGCAGCTTGGTTCCTGGCTTTCGCATCAACAGATACGAATCTCCATTCCGCACGCAATCTGAGGCTCCCAATTAAATGTCATCGGTCCATCGCAGACACGGGATCGGCTAACTTCAGTATAGGTATATCGTGCAAAAGAAAAAGTCTTGACACACAACGTGTTGCAATGTTTAGACGCTCGCAGTGGTCACCAAAAGCAGAGGAATGTTCAGTGACAAGGAATGTAGTTATATTCAGCTCCCACGATCAGGCTCTTTCATATAGAAAGCAGCTCGCCGCTAAGGGCTCTGGCGCTTGTTTCGGCGTTACCGCAACCACGTTCGCCGCATGGCTTGCTGATGCTTGGGAATTGTATGGTGATGGTCGTGGGCTGATCTCTTCGCTTGATCGTTCTTTTGCCGTTCGCTTTTTGCTCGAGCACTCTTCCGAAGCTGGGTCTCTCGAGCTTACGGACGGTGGCATTGCTCTTGTGTGCCGTTTCTTTTCCGAGGCAATTGGTCTTGATGCTCTTGAAGCTGCCGTTGCCGATCCTCCGGCTTCACTTTCGGCTCAAGAGCGTGAAATCCTTGGCTTGGTGGAGCCGTATCGTGCCGTCCTTTTGCAGCGTGGCTTCGTTGAAGAGGGTGATGCCCTCAATGCGCTCTTGGGCGTAAAGTGGGATATTTCCTTTACGCTGGCTGAAGGGGTGGAATTGCCCCCATGCTTTGCCCAGTTTGCCGAAAAGGCGGGAATACCTTGCTCTGTTCTTGGTGGTGGGACTGAATGCATTACCGGTTTGCCAGAAGGCGTGCTGCCCCAGTTCCTTTTTGCTTCAGGCCCCTCTGCGGAAAATGCGCTTATATCCAGCTATGTGCGCCAGGCCTGCGAAGCTCTGTCCTTCAAGGGAAGGGCGGGGAGTGTTTTGGTGGTTACCTCGCGCCCCCATTCCGTGTATGCAACGCTGTCCGAGGCGCTCTCCGTTCGCGGATGCGAATGCGTGCTTCAAGCTCGAAAGCCTTTTGCAGAGACTCATTTTGGTCGCGCCTACATGGCAATCCGTGAGTTCATTCTTGATGATCGTCACGATCCGCGAGCCTTGATGGATTTTGCGTCATCTCCTTTTTCTGGCATTTCTGTTCAGGCTGCCGCCAAAATCGACGCTTCGGTTCGTGGCGATAGAGCTCTTTCCTTTGAAGAACTTCAGGCCATGATGCATTTGGTCACCGAAACTTACGATTTGTTCGAGGAATTGGTTGCCGATGCCGATGCATCGCTTTTGCTTGATAGATTTATCGACCTGTCCGAAGAACTGCGTGGGCTCGATGCGGCTTCTGTTTTCGAGCAGCAGATTGCCATTATGGCATTGCGCGGTGTGTACGAGGCTGCCCGTCGTTGGGAGGTGGGGCCCGAGGCGTTCACGTTTGCACTGTCTTCGCTTTCTGTCGACGTTTCACGTACGTGTGGGTCTGGCTCCAATAGGGTTATGGTGCTAGATGCATCGCAAGCATCTTCGCTTTCCGCGCAGAGTCGCTTTGACGTTGTTGTTCATTGCGATTTGGACGCACGTTACGTTTCCGCTAGCGAATCGCATAATGCGTTGGTTACGCTTGAAGACAAGCTTGGCATTCAGGTGCCCCATCATGCTCTGCAGGATGCGCGTCTTGCTTTTGAGCGCGTGAAGCGGTGCGCAATAAAGTACTTTGCCTGCGAGCGCGTTCTGAATGCTGGGGGCGACGAAGACGTTTATCCTTCTTTTGTGCTCGATGAGTTCTGCGAATGCTTGCGAGAAGGAGACGAAGAGCTTGACGGTTTTGGAGTGCCTCAGCACTTGCATGATTTTGTCGCCACACGCGATGAGGGTGGCTCGCGCGACACCTATGCGGCAAATTATCAGGCAGGCGGGGAAAACCCCGACTCTATTGTGATATCTGGGTTTGCGCCAGGCATCATTGGTGAATCTTCCAAGCCGCTTCTTTCCTTGTTCCGAGCGCCCGACGATCCGAGCACTGTTGTGCTTTCTCCTTCCGCAATAGAAGAGTATGTGAATTGCCCGTATCGTTGGTATACGGCAAGGCGCTTGCGCCCCGAAGCTCCTGATGAATTGTTCGGGCCTTTAGAGCAGGGCGTTTTCGTGCATGCTGTTTGGGAATCGTTCTACCGTTGCTTGGAGCAGGAAATTTCCTCTAAGCGCGTTACTCTCGGAAATCTGGATCAGGCTCAGCTCTGCTTGAGCCGCGTATTCGATGCGGAGCTTGCTAAGCAAGCGCAGGTTGAAGGCGTGCGCTACCTTCCTCTTTCGTCTACGGAACGTGCTCAGGCAAATCGCTTGAAGCAGACGTTGATTGACAATCTAAATGTTCAGGCTCGCATGTTGCCCCGTTTTACGCCTCAGCGGTTCGAACTGTCCATCGAGCCTGGTCAAGGCATCGATTATGCGGGTGTGCGCCTTATGGGTCGCGTTGACAGGGTTGATATCGATGCCGAGCACGGTCATTACGTGGTGATTGACTACAAGGGTGGCATTGCGGGGCATGATGCGGGGTTCGACCCCGATGAACAGGAAGACTTCCGCATTCCATCCAAGATTCAAGCGCTTATTTATGCGCAGGCGCTGCGTCGTGTTGCGGAATCCGCGCGTCCTGTCGGGGCTCTCTATTTAAGCTATAGGGCCAAAGAGCCAGCTAGATCACTTGCTGGCTCATTCGATTCGTCCATGCTTGATGTTACGGGGTTTGCGCGAAACGCTGCCGGCGTAAATATGAATTTCGAATCGTATTTGGACATGGTTGAACTGGAAGTTGGCAAGCGCGTTGCCGATCTTTTGGAGGGCGATATTGCCCCCAATCCTCTCTGCGAATCTTCATGTACGTATTGCCCGGTCCGTTACTGCGAAAAGAGGCTCTCGTGAATCTTGATACCTGCACCCCTGGCCAGCGCCAGATCATCACGACCCTGAATAAGCCGCTTATGGTTTCTGCTGGTGCGGGCAGCGGCAAAACCTTTACGCTTACCCAGCGCATTGCCTATGCGCTTTCGGAGGACACCCCTGATGCTCGACCCGTGCAGAGCATTAGCCAGATCATGGCAATTACCTTTACCAAGAAGGCTGCAGCGGAATTGAAGTCGCGCATTAAGCGCCAGCTTGCGGGCATGGGCTTGGCCGAAGAGGCGCTGAAGGTCGATGATGCGTGGATTTCCACCATTCACGGCATGTGCTCTCGAGTGCTTCGCGAACATACTCTTGAGTTGGGTATAGACCCTGCATTTTCGGTTATCTCTGAAACGGAATCCAAGCGTTATTACGAAGAGGCGTTTGATTCCGTAATTAAGCGAATCCAGGAAAGCGACGATGCGGCGCTGAAGAGCTTCGTTGGCTCTCTCGATGTTTATCCCCAAGGTCCTGCTTCACCGAGTATCGAAACGTGGGTTCGCAAGATCACTTCGCGTGCCCTCGCTTTGCCGGAGGGGTTTGATGCTGTTGTGGCTCCTGAAGTGGAGGGGGATCCTTCAGCGCTTATGCGTCAAATGGTTGAGTTGGGAGAGACGTTCATCTCCTGCCTTGAGGGATTGCCCAAGCCGGGGAAGACCGACGCCAAGAATCACGAAGCGGCAACAACAGCCTTGGAGACGGCCAACGAATACCTCCTGGAGTATGGCGGCTGTACCTCGTTTGAGGATCCAGGCTTCGAAGCGGCTCGCTTTGTTGAGGCCTTTTTCTCGTTCCCTAAAACTAGCCCCAAATACCATGTGAAGGAAAGCGATCCTACGTTTTTCGCCGAGTACCGTGATGCCTACGCATCTGCCGCGGGGCAGGTTGAAGCGGCGTTTTCAGCACGCGACGTCCAAGCGTTGCTGCGCATAGCTCGTGCTGTTGATGAAGAATACCAATGCTTGAAGGGCGCTGCCGGCATCGACAACGTTGACCTGCTCCGTATGGCCTTTCATGCGTTGACCGATCACCCTGAAATTGCCGATGCTTATCGAAGCCAGTTCAAGATCATCATGATCGATGAGTTCCAGGACACCGACGAGCTTCAGGTTGCTCTGGTTCGAGCGCTTGCGCAGCCGGGCCTTTCCAACGTATGCACGGTTGGTGATGCCCAGCAGAGCATCTACCGTTTCCGCGGCGCCGATGTGAATGTCTTTTTCGGCTACCGCGAAAGCCTTGAAGCGGAGTGCCCCGAGGCTCAGTTTGTGAGCCTTCCCGACAATTTCAGAAGTCATGCCGACGTGCTTTCCTTTGTGGACAAGGTTTTTTCGCAGCCGCAGGTATTCGGCGACCGATTCCTTTCGTTGGCGCCTAAGGGGGCGGTGAATAATCAAGACGATCCGCTCTTCGAGATGCGCCCCCGTGTTTCCATGTCTCTATTCGATTGCAAGGTGGGGGGTCCTGGCCTAGGGGCTGGGCGTCTCGCGTGTGCTCGTCGCATTGCCGAGCATTTTGCCAGCTTGCGTGATGATGCAAGCAATCCAGCATCGCCTTCTGACATGGTTTTGCTTTTGGGAAATATGTCGAATGTCGATATCTATGCTCAAGCTTTGCGCGATGCCGGCTTCGAGTGCCTGGTCGCTGGAGGCTCCACCTTCTCGGATTCCTTGGAAGTTCAATTGGTTGCATCGATGGTGCGTCTGTTTTCGAGTTGCACCGATAACGAGGCACTCTATACGGTGCTCACTTCTCCCTTGTTTGCTTTAGGTGATGACGCTCTGCTTTATTTGGCTACAGGCACCAGCCGTCAGGGTCGTAGGTTTCGCAGGGCTCTATCTGACGGATTTGCGGCTTGGAAGGACGAAAAGGGCCTTACGGGCCTTGCCCCTGAGCAGGAGGACCAAATAGACTTCGCTCATATCTGCCTCGACGCGGCATTCGATTCGGTCCGTCGCTTCGGCATGGCGGCGGGAGTCCGTGCCTTGCTGCGTTCGAGCGGTTGGCTCATTCGCTTGGAAGGCGAGCAGGCTCAGGGCCAGGCTATCGTGGGTAATCTCGGCAAGGCGCTGCGAATGCTGGAAGACGTTGAAAAATTGGGATTGGGTCTTGCCCGTACGGCAGATTGCTTTGAGAACGACTTGGCAACGTTGAAACTTACCCCTGGAACGCTATCTGCTAGCAGCTCGAATTTTGTGCGCATAATGACGGTTCATGCAAGCAAGGGCCTTGAGTTTCCTCATGTTGCCTTGGCCGATCTGCGTCTTTCGGGAAAAGCTGAAAGTTTAGTTGCCGAAAACATCGCGGCATCAACCTATGTCGCGCTTGATTCGCCTGTCCTGCGCTCCGTTCGCAAAACCATTCAGGGCCTTCATGAGTTTATTGAACAGGGCGATGAGCCGGGTGCCGATATCATGCAGGCATCGACCTATCAGGATTTGATGCTTTCTTTGAAGGGGTATGTTGCCACACAGGAGTTGTCCGAGGCTCGTCGCTTACTGTACGTTGCCTTGACTCGTGCTAGCAAGTCGCTGTTCATCGGCGTGGCGCATTCGGGCAATAAAAACTTTTCATATGAAGGCAAGGGTATCCTTGACGATTTGTACGAGGCGCTTCAGTGGGAAGCTTCGGCGAACGCCCCGATGCAGAAGCTCGACTACGGTGGAAGCGCGCCGATGGATTTTGAGCTCACAGTGCTCGATACCCCTGCCGAGCAGCTAGAACGTGTTGCAGAAGAGGAAAAACCCTTTACCATCCCAGCGGCCCCCTTGCCTCCTGCGCCCTATTGCCAGCCGTATCACGCTTCTCGTGAAGAGGTGTTTTCATACTCTTCAATCGGTGAAGCCGCCCATCAGACCCCAGAGCCCGAGGAAGAAGCGGAGTCGTCCTTGTTCGATGTCGACCGGGACTTCTTCGAGGAAAACGCCACTGCGCTGGGTACGGCATTTCATCGTTTGGCGCAGCGCGCTATTGCGCAATTTGACGGGTCTGCGCTCAAGCGCCCCGCGAATGAAGCCGTTGTTGCTCAGGTTCGCGCTCAGGGGCTAACCCCCTCACAAGAGGTGCGGCTGAGTGCGGCTCTCGATAGATGGTTTGCAAGCGACGTCGCTCGCGCTTTGGTGGCTAAGGGTGCTCCTCAGGCCGAAGTGCCGTTCATGGTTTGTCTGGGCGTGGCTTCGAATGCGGTGTACCTGGAAGGCGAAATCGATGCGGTTTCGTTTGGTGGGGACGGTTCTGCGTTCTTGGTTGATTACAAGACGGGGGGCTCGCCCGATGAATCAGCTGCGCGGGTGTTTGGCAAGCATCTCCTTCAGGCTCAATGCTATGCGTTGGCGCTTATGGCTCAGGGGAGCCCACGCGTGACAGCAACGTTTGTACGTGTGGAGCAGGAAAGTATCGTAGATGCGTCTCAGCCGCAAACGGTGGAATATACCTTCACAGAAGAGGACAAGGAAGTGCTGGAGCAGGCTGTTCTTTCCGCCTATGCGCAAAGTCTTTCTGCGTGATCGGTATGGGGTTTGGTGCGCTGGGCATGGTTCTGTCGGCGCCCGTGTTAAGGTCAACTCATGGATACACTCTTCACAGACATAGAAAACAGCAAGCGCGCGGCAAATGCCCCTTTGGCAGTGCGTATGCGTCCGCAAACGCTCGACGATCTTATCGGTCAAGAGGATGCGCTAGGGGAAGGAACATGGCTGCGTAGCGCCATCGAAGCCGACACGCTTTCTTCCGTTATCCTGTACGGTCCTGCGGGAACAGGGAAAACGTCCATTGCCCATGTTATTGCTGAGACCACCCATGCCCATTTTGTTGAGGTCTCGGCTATCGGTGGCACGGTCGCCGATTTACGCCGCGAGATTTCAGATGCTGACAAGCGCCTGATAAACCGGGGTATTCGCACCATTTTATTCGTCGATGAGATCCATCGCTTCAATCGCGCACAGCAAGATGCTTTGCTTCATGCGGTTGAAGATGGCGTGGTGGTTTTGATTGGGGCTACCACGGAAAATCCCTTTTTTGAAGTGAATTCGGCATTGATATCCCGATCGCGTATCGTTGAGCTCCATAGGCTCAGCGACGACGCCCTTTCGTTGATTTTGGATCATGCCCTGGAAAGCAGCCGAGGCTTGAAGGGCGATTACTCGCTCGACGAAGATGCTCGTAAGGCGTTGCTGCTTTTGGCGGGTGGCGATGCGCGCAGTTGCTTGAACACCTTATCGCTTGCCTCCGACTTGGCCCGCGCCCAAAAGGCAGAGACCATCACCGAGGAAATGGTGCGTACGGCGGTTCCCCATCGCACTCTTCCTTACGACAAGAAGCAGGATATGCACTATGACGTGATATCGGCGTTCATCAAGTCGATGCGCGGATCAGACCCCGATGCAGCCTTGTATTGGCTTGCTCGGATGATCGACGGCGGGGAAGACCCTAAGTTCATTGCTCGCCGTATCTTTATTTCGGCATCTGAAGACATTGGCAACGCCGATCCGCAAGCGCTCTTGGTCGCCGAGGCATGTTTTAAGGCTGTTGAGGTTATTGGCATGCCCGAATGCCGCATCAATCTGGCTCAGGCGGCAGTGTACATGGCTTTGGCTCCAAAATCTTGTTCCGCGTATGCTGGCATCGGCAAAGCGTTGGACGAAGTGCGTAACGGCCCGCTTCGCCCCGTGCCCGATTACCTGCGCGACCGCCATCGTCCAGGGTCCGAAGAATACGGCGAGTACCTGTACCCCCATAGTTATGCTGAGGGCTATGTTAAGCAGCGGTATCTCCCCGAAGGCTTGGAGCGTGGGGCGTTTTTCACGCCTGGGGAACGAGGTTGGGAGAGGTATCGCGTTGACGCCCCTCTATCCGATAGAATGTAATCTGCACATACGAATTTTAGGTTCCTGACCAGAGGAGGAAAGATGGAAGTCTTCGAATCGCTGATTCCTGTGGGAATCGTGCTGCTGTGCATCGCCGGCGTTGTTGCGTTGGGTGCCATGGCGTACCTTTTCATCACCCTTACGAAATCCATGAAGGAAATGTTTGAAAAAGTTGATCCTTTGGTTGTGGAGGCTAAGGAGGCGCTCGACACGGCAAAGCCCGCTCTTGAGCGTATCGATCCGTTGATGGAGCGCATTACCCTTACCGTTGATGCTGCAAATTTAGAGATCATGCGGGTAGATCAGATCTTGGAAGACGTGAACACCATCACGGGTAATGTTTCCAAGGCAACCGAATCCCTTGACAACATCACATCGCTCCCTTTGGACGCGCTCTCCAACGTGACCAGCCGTCTTCGCAGCCGCATCGCTCCGCTGGGCGCTAAGGCAGAAGACTCTCGCGTTGGTGCTGTTGCGCAGGTGGTCGATCAGAAACTCGACAGCGTTGAGGCGTGCGTTTCCGGCGCTCAGGCTCGTGCCGATGTAAAGCGCGCCGAAGCAGCTGAAGCCGTTGCCGCTCGCGAAGAGGCGCAGGCTCAGACAAACGAGATGTCCTCCAGCCTGAAGGACGCTTTCTCTGTTCAAATCTCTCGCGATTCCGAATCCGCTCAAAACTAATAGGAGTGCTTAACCAGTTATGACGAACAGCGATACTCATCTCTCGGAAAGCGAGTTTCGCAAAGAAGAATTGAAAACGGTAAAATCGCGTCGCCGCTTGTACACGAGCACCTTCATTATCGTGCTGTTTGCCCTGTTGTATTTGCTTGGGCAGGCGCTCAACATTTTGGCCACTCCCGTGGCCATTGTTGTGTGGACGACCATTATCGTTTTCTGTTTGAGGGGCCCCGTTAACTATCTGGAAAGTAAGGGCATTGGCCGCCTGTGGGGAACATGCGTGGCTTATATCCTTATGGGCGTAGTGGTAACGGCTCTCAGCTGGATGCTCTTTTCGCCTATGTCCGGCGTGGGCGAACAGTTCACTGCGTTGCTTCAAACCTTTGCTGACCAGATTTCTCAGGTGCGCAATGTCTGGAATGACGTCTATTCGCAGTACGCCTACATCCTGCAAGACGAGCGCATCTCCAATTGGATGAATGATGCTTTCTCGTCGGTGGGAACCTGGTTTTCTGGCATGGCCTCCGCCAGTGCGGAGGGTATGGTTTCGGTAGGTTCCGGTGTTGCCATTTCTGCCATGGTTATTGGCTTTTCTCTGGTGGTGGCATTTTGGGTTCTCATGGAGCTGCCCGCATTGGGCGCTGAAATCAAGCGCGTGTTCGGCCCTCGCTTCCAGGAGGATCTAGACATAATCTATCTCACGGGTACCCGCGTTATGGGTGGCTATATCAAGGGTACGTTGGTCCAATGCTTGCTTATCGGCGTTTGCTGCGGTATTGGTTTTGCTGTTATGGGCATCCCCAGCGCAGCGGCTTTGGGTGTCATTACTGGTCTGCTGAATATCATTCCCGTTGTGGGCCCGTGGTTGGGCGGCGGCATGGCGGCAATCGTGGGTGTTTTCTCGAGTCCGCTTATTGCCGTTATCGCTTTGGTCTACACCATCGCTGTGCAGCAATTCATCTACACCTTCATTTCACCGAAGATCATGGGCAACTCGGTGGATATCCATCCCGCGTTGGTCATTATGGCCTTGATGGTGGGCTCCGCTTTAGGCTTCGCCGTTGGCGGATTTGTTGGCAACATTGTAGGCATGCTTGCTTCAATTCCTGCGGTTGCTGCCATTAAATCGCTTTTCGTGTACTACTTCGAGAAGCGTACGGGTCGCGTTATCGTTTCGCCTGATGGCGTTATCTTCAAGGGGGAGCCTTCGGGCGAAGAGGCGAATCCTGTTGCCGATGCTACTGGTGAGTTTTCTGCGACTCAGGTTACTTTGCGTGGGGCAAAGCACGGAAAATGATAGAATCTGCATTTGGCAAATTACTAAACGATGAATACTTCGAAGAGGAACAATATCGTATGAACTATATGACTACCGCCGAAATTCGCGAGAAGTACCTGGCGTTCTTCGAGGAAAAGGGCTGCAAACGCATGCCTTCTTCTTCCCTGATCCCCGATGATCCATCGCTGCTGCTTACCAGCGCTGGTATGGTTCAGTTCAAGCCCTACTTCCTTCATCAAAAGGAGCTTGATAGCCAGTATATTGGCACCACCACCGTTCAGAAGTGCGTACGCACCAACGACATCGACAATATCGGCGATGCTCGTCACCTAAGCTTCTTTGAGATGCTGGGCAACTTTAGCTTTGGCAAGTACTTCAAAAACGAAATGTGTGCATGGGCATACGAATTCTCTACCGAGGTATTGGGGCTTCCTGCTGAAAAGCTCTACTTTACCGTTTTCGAAAACGACGATGAGACTATTGAAATCTGGAAGAGCCTTGGCGTTCCAGAGGATCATATTTCCAAGCTGGGTGAAGAAGATAACTTTTGGCGCGCTGGTCCCACCGGCCCCTGTGGTCCCTGCTCTGAAATTTATTTCGATCAGGGTCCCGATGTAGGTTGTGGCAGCCCCGACTGCAAGCCTGGCTGCGACTGCGATCGCTACCTTGAGTTCTGGAACTGCGTGTTCACCCAGTACGATGGGCAAGAGGACGGCACCCTTGCCCCTCTCCAAACGAAGAACATTGATACCGGCATGGGCCTTGAGCGTATTGCTGCAATCATGCAGGGCGTAACCAACAATTACGATACCGACATCCTTCGCAGCTTGGTTGGCGTTGGCGAAGAGCTTTCCGGCAAGAAATACCGCCAGGAAGTGGAAACCGATGTTTGTCTCCGCATTATCGCTGACCACAGCCGTTCGATCACGTTCATGATTGCCGATGGCATTCTTCCCTCCAACGAGGGTCGTGGCTATGTTCTGCGCCGTTTGCTCCGTCGCGCGGTCATGAAGGGCCATTCTCTGGGCATTGAAGGTGCCTTCCTTGCCAGCTATGTGAACAAGATCATCGAGCTTATGGGCAACGTGTATCCCGAACTCGTCGAGAACGAGGAGCTTATCAAGCGCGTTGTTCTCTCCGAAGAAGAGCGCTTTGGCGCAACGCTTCGTCAGGGCCAGGCTTATCTCAACGATGCCCTTTCCAAGATGGAAGGCACTGTTCTTTCTGGTTCTACTGCCTTTGTCCTGCATGACACCTACGGTTTCCCTGTCGAGGTAACTACGGAAATCTGCGAAGAGCGCGGTTACTCCATTGACGAAGAGGAATTTGCTCGTTGCATGGAAGAGCAGCGCAATCGCGCTCGTGCCGCAAACGTCAAGGATGCCGAAGCTGCATGGAGCACCTATGGTGGCGTTCACGCCGACCTCTTGAAGGAGCTTGGCGCAACTGAGTTTGTTGGCTATGAAAGCCTTTCTGCCGATGCTAAGGTATGCGCGATTGTACGCAATGGTGAGCGCGTTGACTCTCTTGCCGCTGGTGAGCAGGGCGAAGTCGTGCTTGACGTTACTCCGTTCTACGCTGAAATGGGCGGCGAAGTTGGCGATACGGGCACCATCACCGCTGATGGCGTGGAGCTTCAGGTAACCGATACCAAAGCACCTGAAAAGGGCTTGGTATGCCATGTTGCAACCGTTGCTTCTGGGGTACTCACGGTTGGTATGGCCGTTTCTGCACAGGTTGACGCTAAACGTCGCGCTTGCATCGCGCGCAACCATACGTGTACCCATATTCTTCATGCTGCCCTTCGTCAGGTTCTTGGCGCTCACGTCAAGCAGGCTGGTAGCTATGTTGGCCCCGACCGTCTTCGTTTTGACTTCACTCACTTCGAGTCGGTTACGCCTGAGCAGCTGAAGCAGGTCGAAGAACTCGCCAACAGCGTTATCATGTCCGCTACCGCAACGAACATCTTCGAAACCTCGCTTGCCAAGGCTCGCGAAGAGGGCGTTACTGCTCTGTTCGGCGAGAAGTATGGCGATGTGGTTCGCGTTGTTAAGGTGGGCGATTTCTCCAGCGAGTTGTGCGGTGGCTGCCATGTTACCAACACTGCCGAAATCGGATTGGTGAAGATCGTCTCTGAAAGCAGCGTTGGTGCAAACCTTCGTCGTATCGAGGCTTTCACTTCCTACGATGCTTTGGCTTATCTCAATGGCTTTGAGCATCAGATGAAGGAGCTTTCCGCTACTTTGCGCGTGCCCACGTCCGATGTCCAGGCTCGCGTTGAAGCCAATATCAAGCAGCTGCGCGACCTCAATGCCAAGCGCAAGGCGAATAAGGCAGCTGCGGCAACGGGCGAGCTTCCCGAAGCTCTCGACCAGTTCACTGTTGGTTCCGACTATCCGGTATTCATCTATCGCAAGGATGGCATTGATGCCGGCGGTATGCGTAATTTCTGGGATATCGTACGTTCTCGCCTTCCCGAAGCAGGCGCTTGCGTATTGGCTTCCGACAATCAGGGCACGCCTATCTTGCTTGCTGCAGGTACCGACGAAGCAGTTGAAAAGGGCTTCAATGCTGGTGCAGTAATCAAGCAGATTTCCCGTGAGATCAAGGGTGGCGGTGGCGGCAAGCCCACCATGGCACAAGCTGGCGGCAAGGATGCTTCTGGCATTGATGCTGCGCTTGATGCCGCACGCAAGCTGTTCGCATAAACACGTAACGGAGGGGGAGGAGCGCACACATGAGAATTATGGCTCTTGACATTGGCAAGGTTCGCTGCGGCATTGCCATCAGCGACCCGCAAGAAAAGATCGCCACTCCTTTGTGCGTTCTTCCCACCGAAGAAGTGCGTGCCAACGCACCAAGTTTTCGCCGCGTGTGCGAAGATTGGGAACCGGAGCTGATCGTGTCTGGCCTTCCTCTTACTATGGGTGGGGCCAAGGGTCCGCAAGCGCAGTCTATTCGTGAGGTTGCCCAACAAGTTGCCTCCAAACTTGGTCTTCCATTGGAGTTTTCCGATGAAAGGCTCAGTTCTTCGGAGGCAAAACGCTCTTTGCGCGAGCAAGGCTTTTCTGAAAAGGAAATGCGCGGTAAGGTTGATATGATCGCTGCATCGTTGTTCCTCCAGTCATGGCTCGACAAGCGCATGGCCGGTTCTTTGAAAGGTGAGGCAAATGAGTCCTAGGAAGGTTACGTATTCCCGCAAGTCCACGCATGCGGCTCGCGCTGCTCATGCGAGGGGCGAAAAGGAATTCCGTACATACGACACTTCGGCGATTCGCCCGAAAAAGTCGAAAGCGCCGCTCATAGCCTTAATCGCCGCTGTTGCGGTCGTGGTTGTTATTATCGTAGCGCTCTTCGTGAACACCAGCTGTGCAGAAGCCGCTAACGATCATCTGGCTCCCGATGGACAGCAGGTTACAGTACAGATTGCCGAAGGTTCTACTTTGCCCGTTATCGCAGACAACCTCTACGATGCGGGCCTTGTCATTCGTAAGGGAGGATTTACCGCCGTTGCCAATGCCAAGGGCGCTGCCTCTTCGCTCAAACCAGGCGTCTATTCTTTCGAGGGCGGTATGAGCAACGAAGATTTAGTGGATGCGCTTGTTGCCGGCCCCACTGCCAACATAACTAATTTGGTGGTTCCTGAAGGAGCCACACTCGATTCAATAGCTACCGCAGTGGAAAAGGCCTATAACGGTTCTATTACCGCAGACCAATTTAAAACCGCAGCTTCGGATGCTTTCAAGTACGCAAAGGAGTACACGTTCTTAACCGATGCCGGCAAGAACTCGCTCGAAGGATTCCTGTTCCCTAAAACGTATGAGCTGATTGTTAACGCATCTGCTGAAGACGTGGTGCGTCAGATGCTTGATCAATATCGCTCCGAGGTGACGTCTCTCGATTTCTCATATCCGCGTAAGAAGGATATGTCCAACTATGATGCGTTGATTCTTGCTTCTATCGTAGAGAAGGAAGCTACCAACGACACGCGCACCAAGGTTGCTGCCGTTTTCTATAATCGCTTGGGCAATTCTGGCGATCCCTCATATGGAACGTTGGGCAGTGACGCTACCACAGCTTATGAGGTGGGCGACAATCTCGATACGTACGACTGGTCAACAAAGAGTCCGTACAACACCCGTGCTACCAAGGGTTTGCCCCCTACGCCGATTTGCAGCCCGAGCATAGATTCGCTGCGTGCGGTTCTTTCGCCTGAACGCAATTTCGATGACTATTATTTCTTCTCGTTCTGGAGCAACGATCAAGGTGGGGTCGATTACTTCTTCGATAAAACTTACGAAGAGCACCAGAAGACCATCGCCGATCATTCGTAGGCATTATTGAGGTAGCGATGTCTCTTATCCAACCCGACCGCTATTTTTCGCGAACGAGTGCCATCAACGTTGAATGGGATATCGTCGGCGAAGGCTTTACGCACGTGCTGCTTGATATCGATAACACCATTCTTTCTCGTGCCGATCATCAGGTGCCCGCTGATGTGCGTCAGTGGCTGGCGCGCGTTAGCGCTGCTGGCGTGAAGATGTGCTTTCTTTCGAATAATTTTCACGGTAATGTATTCGACCTTGCTCGCGAGCTTGATCTTCCTATTGTGGCCAAGGCCCTCAAGCCTCTTCCTCACGGATTCGTCATGGCGCGCAATAAGATTGGGGGCACCCGCAAAAACACTTTGATGATCGGTGATCAGCTTTCGACCGATGTTATAGGGGCGCATCTTGCGGGCATGAAGGCGTATTTGGTATGCCCGTTGGTTGAAGAGGACCTTAAGCATACGATGTTCGTGCGTTCGATTGAGCGTGCATTCATCTCTGACAAGGAGCCAGAGGGGGCCAGCGCATGCGAAACCTTACATTCCTAGCTGCGCCTGCTGCAAAGCCCGCCGCTGGTTCATTCCGTCGTTCCTTCATGGAAAAGACTGCTTCATGGAGTGTTGTAATCGAAGAGTGCCATACGCGTAGTGAAGCTGCGGCTCTGCTTTCAGCCAAGAAGAGCCATGCGTTCGTGGTCTCCGCCCAATTTCGTCGGGCGGTATTCGAGGCTGGTAAAGTTCAGGGTGCATCGGCGCGTTTGGCACAAGGTGCCGATATTCTCTATCGTGGCGGAAAGAACACGCTTGCGCTTAGCCAATATGCTCGTGTTGCTATCGACGAAATGGAGCGGCTCTTCCTTCCCTTGTACGGTGCGAAGGCTGTTGTTTTGGGGTCGGGCAGTTCGGCTCTTGACGTGGTCTACGAATGTGCGCGAGCAGGTGTGAGCGAGATCACCTTGCTGGGGGCGGAAAAAGAACGTACGCGTAACAACCTGCTTGCCTTCTTGGAGGCGTTTGGCAAGGAACGAACCCAGATCATCGATACTGAGCAGAAGCGCGTTGGCCACCTTTCTGCAACTCGTGCCTACGACAACGCCTCGTTCCTCTTTGGAACTGTTGCGGCAGCTTCTCGAATTGCTGCAGCTGATCTTGTTTTCTGCACCGAAGATTTTAGTCAGGTTGGTATTGCCTTCGAGCCTGGTCATATCGTGTGCGACCTTTGTGGTGAAAGTGCCTGCTATAACGATGCGGCAACTGCCGCTGGTTGTGATTATTTGGCAACGTCATCGGTTATGGCGGTGTGGGGCGCGGAATGCGCAGAGCTGCTCGTAGAATTCGGTCGTGCCGAGCTGTAACACGTTCGAAACCTTAAGCACTTTATTTCGATGGAGTAACGGCGGTTTTGCTAAAATCATGTTTGATTTATCTAACATCGAATAAGGAATGCAGCATGGAATACATAACAGCAGGTGAAAGCCACGGCCCTGTTCTCACGGCCATAGTTTCGGGCGTTCCTGCGGGATTGACCATCTCTGAAAAGGCTATTAACTCCGATCTTGCTCGCAGGCAGAGCGGTTATGGCCGCGGCGGTAGGCAGGCAATCGAAAAGGATAAGGTTTCGGTTACCTCCGGTGTTCGTTTTGGCCACACTATTGGGTCGCCGGTAACGTTGTCTGTTGCGAATCGCGATTGGTTGAATTGGACCGAGCGTATGTCCGTGTTTGGCGAGCCGCCCCAAGATCTGGTTCGTGAGGTAACCCCTCGTCCTGGACATGCCGATTTGCTGGGCGTTTTAAAGAACGACATGGATGATTGCCGCAATATCCTCGAGCGTTCCAGTGCCCGCGAAACCACTATGCGTGTTGCCGCTGCCGGCATTGCGCGTGAGTTTCTGGCTGAACTCGGTGTTGAGATCTATTCCTATGTTGTGTCTATCGGCGATGAAGTCATGGAGGAAGAAGACCCCATGGCCGCTGCTACCGCTTACACTCCGCTCGACATCGAGATGAGTGAGGTTCGTTGCCCCAGCACCGAAGCTTCTGAGCGCATGATGGATGCTATCGACAAGGCTAAGGAGGCGGGAGACACCTTGGGTGGTGTGTTCCGTGTTGTGGTAACCGGTCTTCTCCCTGCTGTTGGTGGATATGAAACGCCAACCGATCGCCTTACCTCAAAGCTTGGTGGCGCATTGTTCTCCATTCCCGCCATCAAGGGCGTCGAATTCGGTATCGGCTTTGAGACTACGCGCCGCCCGGGCAGTCAGGTACACGACGAGATCCTTCTCGACGAAGCGGAAGGGTTTGTACGTGCATCTAACAATGCAGGTGGCCTGGAGGGCGGAATGACCACCGGTATGCCGTTGGTGGTTACGGTGGGGATGAAACCAATCGCTACGCTTACCACGCCCCTCAATACCGTGAACCTCGATACGCTTGAAGTGGCTGAAGCGTCGAAGGAACGTAGCGATACGTGTGCTGTTCCAGCTGCTGCTGTTGTTGCAGAATCCGAGGTGGCAATCGTGCTTGCCGATGCTTACCTGAAGAAGTTCGGCTGTGACAATATGACCGATATCAAACAGAACATCGCTTCGTACAAAGAGCGTATTAAAACGATGTCCCGTTAAAACGCCACGAATTACGAGGAGCTTATTTCATGACCACAAACCACCCTACGCATGCAGGCAAGTTCTATCTCACCAAGCCGGTGTTCTTCATCGGCTTCATGGGAGCGGGTAAGACCAGTATTTCTCAGCAGATCGCAGTAACGTGTGGCGTTGCATCCATCGATGCCGATGAATATCTTGAGCTTCGCGAAGACCGTATCGTTGCCGACATCTTTGCTGAAGATGGCGAAGAGGCATTCCGCGATATCGAAACTGATGTTTTGCGCGACCTGGCAAAGCGTTCCCCGCGTCTTATTGGGTGCGGCGGCGGTGTTGTTACCAAGCGTCCCGTTAACGCCCAGATCATGAAAGAGGCGGGCTATGTGGTGTACCTGAAGGTTTCCGCTGACGGAGCCGCTGCCCGTATCCCCAACACCGATTCCCGCCCTATGTTTAAGAACCTTGAGACCGCCCGCAAAACCATTGTCGAACGAGAGCCTCAGTATGAAGCCGCCGCCGATGTTTCTGTGGACACTGAAGGCCGCACTATTCGTGAAGTTGCAGACGAGGTAGTTGAGCTTCTGCTTGATGCCGGTGTGCTGGTGAAGAGGGATTAGTTCATGGCGCGCATTGTTGTGGAAATACCCGGTGAACGTGCCTATGATGTGGTTGTTTCGGCGGGACAGATCGATCGACTCGGCGCCGAGATGCGTGCCTTCGATACCAACCAGAAAGCACTTATTGTCACCGACACAGAAGTAGCTGCGCGCTACCTTGATCCCGCTAAAGCGTCCTTGAAGCAGGTTGGTTATCAGGTTTCCGTTATCACGGTGCCGGCGGGGGAGTCGGCTAAATCGGTTGAGTGTGCTTCCGAGATTTGGCATGCCATGGTTGAATGCGGCTTGAATCGCGATTCTGTGGTAGTTGCTTTGGGCGGCGGCGTTGTGGGCGATTTGGCTGGTTTTACTGGTTCTACGTTCATGCGCGGTCTGCGCATTGTCCAGGTTCCTACCACCTTGCTTTCCATGGTTGATTCTTCTGTGGGCGGAAAAACGGCCATCAACCTCGAGTCGGGCAAGAATTTGGTAGGTACCTTTTGCCAGCCGTCGTTGGTTTGCGCCGATGTCGCCACGCTTGCCACGCTTCCCGAAAGGGAATGGGCTTGTGGGTGCGGTGAAATAGCCAAGTCTGCCGTTATTGATTCAGAGGATTTCTTCTTTTGGCTGTACGGCCATACCGACCAACTGGCTGCCCGCGAACCGGAAACGGTCAAGGAAGCGGTGCAGCGTTGCATCGTGTTCAAAGCGTCGGTGGTAGCGCGCGATCAGGAGGAAACCAAAAGTGTGCGTGAGTGCCTTAACTATGGGCACACGCTTGCTCATGCCATTGAAACAGAGGCGGGCTACGGTGTGTATTCCCATGGTCATGCCGTTGCGCAGGGCATGCGCTTTGCCTCCCGATTGGCAGTAGCGCATCTGGGGGCATCGATGGAATTCGTGCAGACTCAGGATGCCTTGCTTGATGCCCTTGGCTTGCCCGAGCTTCGGTTGAAGGCCGAGCCCGAACGCCTCCTTCATCTTATGAAGGGCGACAAGAAGGTGCGCTCCGGTAAGCTTCGCTTTGTGCTTCCGCGCGCTTGTGGCGAATGGGAAGTCTGCGAACTCGAAGATGAGTTCGTGCTGGAATACCTTCAGGCTTGGCAGCGAAGCCTCTCGTAGATTATCGGCAGGGCCTTGGGCCCTGCTCTTTTTATTGTTCCCATGCATTTCGAGCCAACGTGACAAAGGAGAACGAAATGGCACATAATCCCGAACGTCTTTCCCGCCTTCGCGCCGTAATGAGCGAACAGGGGATAGACGTGCTCTACATCCGTGGGCTCTCGAACGTCTCATGGGCTACGGGCTTTGAGCGTGTTTTCGACGATGAGCCGGCCCACGCCCTTGTCGTCTCTGCTTGCAACTGTGTGCTGCATACGGATTCCCGTTACTTTGATGCAATGGAGTCTGCTGCTGCCGATACCGATATTGAAGTGGACAATAGCCGGATGGCTCATAGCGCCGTACTTGCCAAGGTGGCAGATGGTGTCGATCGCGATAGCGTTCGTATTGGCATCGAGGATTCGATGCCTTTGGCGGAATATCGCGCCTTGCAGCGTACGTTTGAGGGCAGGGCAGTCGATTTGGTGGAGCTTTCTGGCTTTGTGGAAGAGCTTCGTCAAGTTAAAGATAAATCCGAGATAACGGCAATGCGAAAGGCGCAAAGCATCACTGATGCGGCTTTCGCCAAAATCATTGCGTTCATGAAGCCCGGCATGACTGAGCGCGAGGTTCAATTGCAGTTGGATCGCTACATGTTTGAAGGGGGAGCTGAGGGGCTGGCGTTTGGCACCATTGTGGCAACGGGCGCCCATGCTGCATCCCCTCATGCGATTCCTGGCGAAACGAAACTGGCATTTGGCGATGCTGTGGTGATGGATTTCGGCGCGCGCTATGCGGGATATTGTTCGGACATGACTCGTACGGTGTTTGTGGGGGAGCCGAGTGATGAAGTCCGCCGCGCCTATGGGGCCATCCGCCGTGCCAACGAGGAATGCGAGGCTATGCTGCGCGTTGGGCTTTCCGGTGCCGAAGTCCATCAACATGCTGAAGCAATTCTGGAAGAAGAGGGCTTCGGTGGCGCTATGGGCCATTCTCTTGGCCACAGTGTGGGAATCGATATCCATGAGGCGCCCAACCTTTCGCCCAGGAACCCGAAAGCGCTTTGCGCGGGCAATGTTGTTACGGTTGAGCCAGGGATTTATCTAACGGGCAAATTCGGTATGCGCCTAGAGGATTATGGCGTAGTTCGCGACACTTCGTATGAGGTGTTTACGCAAAGTACCCATGAGATGATTATTATCTCGTAGCATTCTGGGTATAATGTTTAGGTTATTTTTGCAATGGTTCATTTTTGAAGGAGCATAACGTGGCAATCTCTACCGCCGATTTTCGTAATGGCATGTGCATCGAGTACAACAACAAGCTCTGCACGATCGTTGAATTCCAGCATGTTAAGCCTGGCAAGGGCGGTGCATTCGTTCGCACCAAGCTCCGCGACATCAAAACTGGTCGCGTAGTTGACTACACCTTCAACGCTGGCACCAAGTTCGACTCCGTTCGTCTTGAAACCAAGAAGATGCAGTTCCTCTATAGCGACGGCACCGATTTCAACTTCATGGATATGTCTTCCTTCGAGCAGCTCTCCATTCCTGCTGAAACCGTAGGCTCTGCAGCAAACTGGCTGAAGGAAAACGACGAGGCAACCCTCATGTACGCTGGCGACGAACTCATCAGCATCGAGCCTCCCATGTTCGTTGAGCTTGAGGTTACCGAAACCGAGCCTGGCTTCAAGGGCGACACTGCTACCAACACCACCAAGCCTGCAACGCTCGAAACCGGCGTAACCATTCAGGTTCCCACCTTTGTTGAGATCGGCGACGTTCTCCAGATCGACAGCCGTGACGGCCGCTTTGTTAAGCGCGTCTAGTTCTATGTGTCTTAACTGAAAACTCTACTGGCAACGGGGCGCTACGGCGCCTCGTGCTTTATACTTAATTTTCGTTTTTAACGTGCGTATAGTGCGCGCAACGCGTTTCGAAGAGGAGGTGCGAAACACTTGGGAAAGCTTCAGATCATGGACACCACCATTCGCGACGGCCAGCAGAGCCTCTGGGCAACTCGTATGCCTATCGGCGATATGCTCCCGATCTTACCTAAGATGGATCGCGTAGGTTATTGGGCTATCGAGGCTTGGGGCGGTGCGACGTTCGACACTTGCCTGCGCTTCCTCGACGAAAACCCTTGGGATCGCTTGCGCTCTATCAAGTCGAAGACCCCCAACACGCGTCTTTCCATGCTGTCCCGTGGACAGAACCTGGTGGGTTACAAGCACTATTCCAAGGATGTCGTTAACCGCTTCATCGCTGCTGCTCATCGCAACGGCATTGACGTGTTCCGCGTGTTCGACGCGCTGAACGATATTCGCAACGTGGTAGATAACGCCGAGGCCATTAAGGCATGCGGCGGCCACTTCGAAGGCGCTATTTCCTATACGCTTTCTCCGGTTCATACGCTCGATAGCTTCCTTGAGTATGGTCAGCAACTTAAGGATCTTGGCGCTGACTCCATTGCCATCAAGGATATGGCGGGCATGCTTACCCCGTATCGCACTGAGCGCATCGTTAAGGCATTCAATGCCGAAATCGGTCTGCCGATTCACGTTCATTGCCACTATGTTGGTGGTATGGCTCCTGCTAACTACCTGAAGGCTGCTGAAGCTGGTGCCGCTATTGTCGATACCGCTGCCGCACCTTTGGCATTCGGCAACTCTCAGCCTGCGGTTGAAATGCTCGTTGCCGCTATGCAGGAAAGCCGTTACGACACTGGGCTTGACCTGGGTCTGCTGTTTGAGATTTCCGAGTATTGGGAAGAGGTTCGCAAGCGCGGCCATTATAAGCGCGGCGTTTCCTCTCTTACCCATATGAAGGTCTATTCGCATCAGGTTCCTGGCGGTATGATGTCGAACCTTATGTCGCAGCTGGAAATCCAGAATGCAATCGACCGCCTCGACGACGTTATGGAAGAAATTCCTCGCGTTCGTGCTGAGGTTGGCTATCCGCCGTTGGTAACGCCTCTTTCCCAGATCGTAGGCACGCAGGCCGTGTTCAATGTTCTGACGGGTAAGCGCTGGAGCGTTGTTTCCAAGGAAATGAAAGATTACATTTGCGGTTACTACGGAAAGGCTCCTGGTCCCATGAGCCCAGAGGTGGTAAACCGTGTTGTGGGCGAATCCGACATCATGCTTGATCCTGATGTTGCTCCTGGTTCGCTGGTAACTACCACGTTCGCCGAGCTTGAAGAAGAAATCGGCGATCTGGCAAAAACTGAAGAAGACGTTTTGATGTACGCGCTTTTCCCGAATGAGGCTCGTACGTATTTGAGCAAGCACCGTACATCTGAAAAGGTCGATTTCCTTCTTGAAGAGGAATCGAGCAACACCAAGGAGGACGATTACGTGGATATCAATCAGATTCGAGAGCTCGTTCGCGTTGCCGAGGAAAGCGGCGTTGGCGAAATCGTAGTCGAGGAAGAGGGCGCTCGTATCGCAGTCCGCATGCCCGGCGCCGTTGCGGCCGCTCCTGCTGCCCCTGTTGCAGCCGCAGCTCCTGCAGCTGCTGCACCCGCTGCCGCTCCTGCCGCAGCTCCCGCTGCAGCCGCTTCTCATCCTGCAAATTGGTACTGCGTAACCTCTCCGATGGTAGGCACGTTCTATGCTGCTCCCGCTCCTGGCGAGCCTGCTTTTGTTCAGGTTGGCGACGAGGTTGCCGCAAACCAGACGCTGTGCATCGTTGAAGCCATGAAGCTCATGAATGAAATCGGCGCCGAAGAAATGGGCACGGTACGCGAGGTATGTGTTGAGGATGCAACTCCGGTAGAGTTCGGCACCCCGCTGTTCTACATCGAGCCCCACACGAGCCATGACGCTGTTGGTCCGGAGAGTGCATAAATGTTTGACAAGGTCTTAATTGCCAACCGCGGAGAGGTTGCCCTGCGCATCATGCGTGCCTGCAAGGAGCTGGGCATCAAAACCGTGGCGGTATATTCAACGGAGGATGCCGATACGTACCCCGTTCGCTACGCGGACGAAAAGGTATGCATCGGTCCTGCTCCTGCCAATAAAAGTTATCTGGTAATGCCTTCTATCATCGCTGCAGCGGTGAACACCGGCTGTCAGGCTATCCATCCGGGTTATGGCTTCTTGGCTGAGAATTCCGATTTCGCTCGTGCCTGCGCCGACAATGATCTGGTGTTCATCGGCCCTTCGCCTGAGTGCATCGATGCTATGGGCAACAAGGCTGCCGCCCGTGACACCATGAAGGCCTGCGGCGTTCCTACGGTGCCCGGCTCTGACGGTGTTGTCGAAACGGTCGAAGAGGCCCGTAAGTTCGCTGAAGAAGTGGGCTATCCGGTACTCATCAAGGCATCTGCTGGCGGCGGTGGTAAGGGCATGCGCGAAGTGCATGACCCTGCCGATCTGGAATCCCAGTTCATGGCCGCGAAGAACGAAGCTCTTGCAGCGTTTGGCAACGGTGATGTATACCTGGAAAAGCTTGTTCTTCGTCCGCGTCACGTCGAGGTGCAGATCCTTGCCGACAAGCACGGTAATCGTATTTCCTTGTGCGAACGCGACTGCTCGCTGCAGCGTCGCCATCAGAAGCTGCTCGAGGAAGCTCCTTCGCCAGCTCTGACCGAGGAAATCCGCCGTGCTATGGGCGTTGCTGCCGTTAAGGCAGTGCGTGCAACGGGTTACGAGAATGCGGGTACCATCGAATTCTTGCTCGATACGGACGGCAAGTTCTACTTCATGGAAATGAACACTCGTGTTCAGGTGGAGCACCCGGTTTCGGAGCAGATTACGGGCACCGACATCATTAAGGAGCAGCTGCGCATTGCTTCGGGTGAGCCCATCTCCTGTATTGAGCGTGCACCCTTTACGCCCTTTGGCCATGCTATGGAGTTCCGCATCAACGCTGAAGATCCTGAGCATGATTTCCGTCCGTGCCCCGGCAACATCACGCGCTTTGAGGTTCCCGGTGGTCCTGGTGTTCGTGTGGAAACCTACATCAAGCAAGGCGACCGCATCTCTCCGTATTATGATTCCATGGTTGCCAAATTGATCGTGTGGGGCATTGACCGCGATGAGTGCATCGCTCGAGGCAAACGTGCTCTGAGTGAGTTCTGCATCGAGGGCATCAAAACCACGATCCCCTTCCATTTGGAGGTTCTTGAAAAGGAAGCCTTCGTTGAAGGAAGGGTGTATACCGATTTCATCGAAACCGAAATGGGGGATGAATAATATGTCAGATATCAATACCGAAAGCATGGCAATCGCGCCAGGCGTTGTGGAAACGATTGTTACCCTCGCTGTTCGCGATGTTGCCGGCGTGGCATCGGTTGGTGCTGCACCTTCCGGGATCCGTTCCCTTCTTTCGTTCAAACAGTCCGCGCAGGGCGTGTCCGTCAACGTTTCTCATGACAACACGGTAGACGTTGCGGTTTCCCTTCGTGTCCAGTCGGGTCGCTCTTTGAACGAAATCGCCGATAATGTTCGCAAGTCTGTGGCTGATGCTGTTCTTTCGCAGGTTGGCCTCACGGTGTCACGCGTGGATATCCGCGTTGACGGCATCGCATTCCAGGATTAGTGGTGCTTGTGTCTAAAGCTTTTTCTCAGCACGAAGAACGCACCCTTGCTCGTAAGCATGCGCTGCAGCTTATGTATCAGGGTGAGATTCTGGAAAAGACTCCGCGTGAGCTTATCGATAATGGCCAGCTTGTTCCTGAAACACAGGGTTTGGGCGAGTATGCTCTGATGCTTCTTGACGGCGCCAAGGAAAACCTTGAAGCAATCGATGAGCTTATCGAATCTGCAAGCGACAACTGGACGCTCGACCGCATGCCTGTAGTCGACCGTTCGTTGCTTCGCCTTACCACGTATGAAATGCGCTACGTTGACGATGTGCCTGTTTCGGTATCTATCAACGAAGCCGTTAACCTGGCTAAAGAGTTTGGCGGCGACGATTCCCCGAGGTTCATTAACGGAATCTTGGGCCGTATCGCTATCCAGCTTGAAAGCGAGTAGGCATAATGGAATCACAGGCTCCTCAGACGTTCGAGGACATTAAGGCGCGCCTTGACGAAATCGTGGCGGCTGTCAGCGATGAGGAGCTTCCTCTTGATGAGGCTTTGAGCCTGTACGAGGAAGCGGTGGGCATCGGTCTTACCGCTTCTCGCATCATGGAAGAGGGGATTGCTGCTAAGGAAGCCGAATCCGCCGAGGCTCAAGCCTCGTCGGATTCGGGTACTTCGTCCTCGGACGAATAGGAGGAAGTGCCGTATGGCCCGCATACTTGACTCCATCGATTCCCCAGACAAGTTGAAGCTCCTCACCGATGAGGAGCTTTCCATATTGGCGCAGGAAATTCGCGAGGAGATCATTAACGTCACTTCCAAGACGGGCGGTCATGTCGCATCGAGCCTTGGGGCGGTTGAAATCATTTTGGCGGTTCATTCGCTCATTGATTCGCCCCATGACCGTTTTCTGTTCGATGTTGGGCATCAGTCGTATGCCCATATGCTCATCACGGGGCGTCTAAATGAATTCCCCACGCTTCGCCAATACAAGGGGTTGTCGGGTTTTCCGAAGCCTCACAGCAATCCTCATGATGTGCACCCTTCTGGCCATGCTTCCGACTCGCTTTCTGTAGCATGCGGATTGGCGCGTGCGCGCGATTTGCGCGGTGACAATCAAAAGATCGTGGCTCTTATTGGCGATGCTTCGCTTGCTGGTGGTATGGCCTTCGAGGCACTTAACGATATCGGCCAAGCGCAGACGCCGCTCGTTATCATTTTGAACGACAACGAAATGAGCATTGCACGCAATGTGGGCGCAATGGCTATGCACTTGGGCGCGCTGCGCGTTACGAGCAATTACCGCAAGAACCGCGATAACATGCAGGATTTTATGGAGAACTCTCTTGGTCCTGCAGGTAAGGCCATGGTGAAACTGGGCAAAACGGCAAAAGAGTCGTTGAAGCAGTTTGTCATGCCTGACACTATGCTTTTCGAGCAATTGGGTATTGTATGTACGCCGCCTGTTGATGGTCACGATATTCCTGCACTGAAACGGACTATCGGCCATGCGTTGGAATCCGATGTTCCTGTTCTGGTGCATGTGGTTACCAAAAAGGGTGCGGGCTATGGGCCGGCTGAGGCCGATCCATCCCGATTCCATGGTACGGGACCTTATGATATTGCTACAGGTGCCTCGCTGAAGGCTGCCCCCAAGGCCCTTACTTATACGCAAGCATTTACTAAGGCATTTGAGAAAGAAGCTCAGCTGGATAACTCCATCTGCGCTATTTCTGCCGCTATGGTTGACGGAACGGGATTGCGGCCCTTTGCGAATTCCCATCCCGATAGGTGCTTCGATGTCGGAATAGCAGAAGGTCATGCGGTGGGCATGGCAAGCGGTTTGGCGTTAGGCGGCCGTAAACCGGTAGTGGCCTTGTATTCCACTTTTTTCCAGCGTGCAATCGATCAGGCCATTATCAACGTGGCTCTCGAAAAGCTCAATGTTGTGTTTGCTCTCGATCGTGCGGGTTTGGTGGGTGACGACGGCCCCACGCATCACGGCATGTTCGATATGGTGCTTCTGCGGTGTGTGCCAAATATGAAGATCTTGGCACCCTCAAATGAAGCCGAGCTTGCCCATGCATTGCATACCGCTTTGAAACTTGATGGGCCTGTTGCCCTGCGCTATCCCCGTGGTGAAGCACCGGGTGTCCCTATGCCGGACGATGCCCTTATGATGAAACCTGGTAAGTCGCGTGAGGTTCGCGGAGGCACACAGGCTGCAATTCTGGCATTCGGCCGTATGGTCAACTATGCCGTTGATGCCGCTGAGTTTCTTTCGGAGCAAGGCCTTTCGGTGCGTGTTGTTGATATGCGTTGGGTAAAGCCTCTCGACCTTGAGGCAATTGCGGCAGCCGCAGAAACCGGGGTCGTGGTAACGGTTGAAGATGGCGTTCGTATTGGTGGAGCTGGCGAAGGTGTAGCAGAAGCCTTGGCGCTCATGGGCTCCACCTCAAAAGTTGAGGTTTTGGGCTTGCCTGACAGCTTTGTTGCTCAGGGTAAAGTGGATCAGCTATTTGCTGATTTGGGCATTGATGCCAAAGGCATTGCTCGTACCGTTGCGAATTTGCTTGGTGAATAGGCTGTTGTATACAGGTATTAGCCGCTAATAATGCAAGGGCCGTCCGGGCCCTTGCTTATTCTTTGGAGTGGAAGTGAATAACGAACAGAACATCAATGCTTGGCTGAGTGGCGCTTCGCTAGAAGTCGCTGAAACCACTTCGCGGCTTATGGGGGCAGTGGAAGAGCTTCGTAAAACGGAAACTATCTATCCTGCCCAAGATAAAATCTTGAACGCTTTGGCTTTTACAGCTCCTGAAGATGTGCGGGTGGTTATTCTGGGACAAGACCCCTATCATGGCCCCAACCAAGCAATGGGGCTTTCGTTTTCGGTTCCGGAAGACGAAAAACTGCCGCCAAGCCTGCGCAACATCTATAAGGAAATGGTTTCTGATCTTGGGTGTTCCATGCCTGAAAGCGGGGATTTGACCTCTTGGGCTGGGCAGGGTGTTCTCCTGTTGAACACGACGCTCACTGTACGTGAACATGCCGCAAATTCGCATGCAAAACTGGGGTGGCAGGTGTTAACCAATTATGTGATTGAACGGTGCTTCATGTTGCCGCAGCCTATTGTGTTTTTGGCTTGGGGCAGACATGCGGTAGCTCTTGTTGAAGATGCGCGCGCGAAGGCCGCTGACCAGGGCTCTGCGGGCTTGGATAACAAGCATATCCTCCAATCAACCCACCCTTCGCCTCTTTCTGCAAATAAACAGGGCGGGGAACTGCGTGCATTCATGGGGTCACGGCCCTTTTCTAGCGCGAACGCTTTACTTGCGCATTATGGTGAGAACCCGATTTCGTGGCAAAGTGTTTGCTAATGGGTAGCTTTGCAAAACCCTTTAATCGTGTTTTCTTTTTGCTGTGCGTTTTTGTAACTGGCTCCTTAGCCGGTGCCTTTGTTTGGCTGTTCTTTTTTCTCATGGATAAGGGCATTGCCTTTTTGTGGCAGACGCTGCCTGGTTGGATAGGCTCCGTTACTGCAGAACCGCTCCCTGCTCTATCCCAAGGTCCTTTTGGATTCGTGCCCTTCCCCTTGATTGTCTGTGTGCTAGGCGGGTTGGTAATCGGGCTGTACACCAAACATACGGGGGTTGAGCCTGAAGAGCTCAATGGCGTGATGGCAAAGGTCAAGCAAGATGGTCGTTATGACTACAGCCATATCGGCAAGCTTTCATTGGCTGCGTTGCTTCCGTTGTTGTTTGGAGGAAGCGTGGGGCCTGAAGCTGGCCTAACGGGTGTTATTGCGGGTCTATGTACGTGGGTGGGCGGTAGGATGCGCAAGTTTGGCGCCGACTTTCGTGCCCTTACCATTGCTGGTGCCCAGGCGGCGCTCACCGCGGTGTTCACCGCTCCGCTCTATGGTTTTGTGGCCCCGCTCTCCGGGACGGCTGATGGTGCACGCGGGGAAGAGAACATCACTCTTCCGAAAGCTCAGAAAACCGTGGTGTATCTTTGCGCTATTGCGGGAGCATTGGGTGCGTTCTTGGTTTTGGGCCAACTGGTTGGGGAAAACTCTGGTTTGCCGAGATTCGACGCGGTGGAAGTTGGCTCGTACGAACTGGTGCTGTTGTTGCCGTTGGCTTTGGCGGGTATGGTTTGCGGCTGGGTATTTCATGCCGCCAATAAGGGCACTATGCGCCTTTCGCGTGCTATGGGGAATTGTCCTGTGGCGAAAGCGGTGTTTGCCGGTGTGGTTTTGGCTATATGCGGTATGGCGTTGCCGTACACCATGTTTGCCGGTGAATCGCAGGCGCATTGCCTGATAGAAGAATACTCGGCTCTTCCTGCAGCTGTGCTTATAGCTACTGGTTTTGTGAAATGCGCTCTTACGCCAACGTGCTTGAATCTGGGTTGGCGCGGCGGCCATTTCTTTCCTGTGATCTTCTCTGGCGTTAGCTTGGGCTATGGTTTTGCCTTGCTTACGGGGGCAGCGCCTGCGTTCTGCGTAGCTGCTTGTACATCAGCGTTGATGGGGGCGGTTATGCGTCAGCCTATTATGGCAGCGCTGCTGCTGATGTTGTGTTTCCCCCTGAAGGGTGTTGTTGTGATGCTTGTGGCAGCGGTGATCGGGGCGGCTATTCCGCTTCCCAGAGCGTTTCAGCCTGAACAAGCAAACGATAAAGCGTAGCTCGAAGCCCCCTTTGAGTTTATGGCGAAATTAGCACTCGAGGCACTTTCTCGTGCTGGCAAATCGAAGTATGCATTATTAGCGCCTGAGCCACTGAGGTAATCTGTTGTTTAGTGGTGTTCCTGGTTCGGTAAAAACAATACGCCCCCGATTTCGTTCCAAGTGCCTCCCGTTTCTCGGTGTTCAAGAAACGTCGGGGTGCTTGTAGGGGAAATCGGGGGCGTTGTTGTTGGCAGTTGCGAAGTGCCTAGGCAGAGAGTTTGCACTCTTCTTGTTCGATGAGTTCGCGTGCATGCTCGATAGCGTCATCGATGTTGGCTCGGAAGTGTTCTTCACCTACCAGCTCAACAAAGCCAGCGCGACGCATGGTCTTCATGGGCTGTTCGTTCGCATGGCTGAAGATCAGCTTTACGCCGTTTTCGGTACAGTAGTCGTAGAGGTTTTCCAGGGCATTCATTCCAGATGCATCAAGCGACGGAACGCCGCGCATGCGGATGATCAGGTACTTGGTGAACGACTTTACCGAAATATCGGTAATGCGGTCGGTCATGCCAAAGAACATGGGGCCGTTGATTTCGTAAACGCGTACGCTCTTGGGCAATTCACGCAGATGCGTAACCTCGGAGTTTGCATCGCAGTAGTACTTCCAGCCTTTAACCTCGGTTTCTTCGCTGACCATCTTCATGAACAGTACGATAGTGATGATCATGCCAATGCCGATAGCAGTAACCAGGTCGAATGCGATGGTTAGGGTGAAGGTGAGCAAAAGCGTTGCCACGGCGCCCTTTGATGCGGTTTTGCAGAGGTGCGCGAAGTTGCGCCAGCCCGACATGTTGTAGGCAACCTGCAGCAGGATTGCTGCAATGGTAGGCATGGGAATCAATGCTGCATAGGGCATAAGGAATACCAGCATAAGTAGCAGGACAACGGCATGAACCATGCCAGAGATGGGGGTACGTCCACCGTTGTCGACGTTGGCGGCAGTGCGGGCAATAGCTCCTGTAGCAGGGATGCCGCCAAACAAGATAGAACCGATATTACCCACGCCCTGCGCAACAAGCTCCATGTTGCAGCGGTGATGCGAGCTGATCATACTGTCGGCAACAACGCAGGAAAGCAGCGATTCGATGGCTGCCAGCATAGCGATGGTGAAGCCGTTGGCAAGCTCTTCGCGGAAGAGTTCGGTACTGAGTTGGGGAATGTGCAGTTCGGGAAGCGCGCTGCTGATGGTATAGAGGTCTCCAATGGTGTTGACGTTCATGCCCAGCAGGTTCACCATGCCGATACCTACGAAAATGGCAATAAGCGAGCTGGGGATCTTCCTGCTGAATTTAGGCCACAGGAACAGTACTACCAGGCAAACCAGACCGACCAGCACCGATTCGGTATTAATGGTGGCGATGTTCTGTACAACCGCTTGAATTTTGTCGGTGGTTTCTACGGTAGGGGTGCCTGCAGGATAGGTAAGCCCCAACAGGTCTTTGATCTGACCGATAACGATGGTTACCGCGATGCCCGCGGTAAAGCCAGTGGTAATGGTGTAGGGGACGAAACGGATAAGTGCGCCAAGCTTAAACACGCCCATAAGGATGAGAACGACGCCTGCAATAATGGTGGCGGCAAACAGGCCATCGAGGCCATCGGTTGCTACGATGCCGGCAACGATGGTGGCGAAGGCCGCAGTGGGGCCTGAAATCTGAACGCGGCTTCCTCCCAGGAAGGCGATAAGGAAACCTGCGATGATGGCGGTGTATAAGCCAGCTTCGGGCCCGACGCCTGAAGCAATGGCAAGTGCGATAGAAAGTGGCAGGGCTACAACGGCAACCACGATGCCTGACACGATGTCTTTAGGAAGCTGCTTTTTGAGTTCTTCTTTGCTGCTGTGCTTGATAACGCTGAATAGAATCGGTTTGATCTTATCGTGCTGCATGGCGGGGTTTTCGTACTCCTGACTATCGTGTTCTAACATGCCCGTAAAAGAAACGTTCCACTCGAAGAGTGGAACGCACGTGCTTTCGCGTTGCGCGATTAATGCGAAAGCGCTTTATTCTATCGCGCTCGTTTGCTTTTCTTTGATTCAGCATAGGAAATTCAAGTGAACGCGTTCGTGACCTGGTTGAACGGTTTTCCATTGTCGATTTTTATGGAACGACGAAAAGATGCAATGAAATTCTGGCCTTAATGGTGCGGCAACTTGGTTATTAATTGACGTAAGGCAACGATGGGGTTTGCTCGTTGTTTGTCGAGTGTTGGGCGGAAGGGCAAAATCCGCCGAACGCGAAAACAAGGGAAAGAGCCACAAGCTCGCGCGTAGGGCACGGTGCTTGGGGGGCGCAAAGGGGATTGCAATGAGGGGAATTCAACCGCAGCGCAACGTCATTTTGGCGGCAGGCACGCTTGCCGCAATGGGCACAAGCTGCATCTACATGTGGAGCATTTTCAATAAGCCGCTCATGGCCACCTATGGGTTTAGCGCTTCAGAGGTTTCTATGGCGTATTCCCTGTTTTTGCTGACTACCTGCTTTTCCAGCATGCTGGCAGGTTGGTTGCAACAACGTATCCAACCTCGGTATATCGTGGTGTGCTCGGGCGTTTTGTTCGGGATGGGCTGGTTTCTTTCCGGGTTTGCGAGCAATTTGGTAATGCTCTATCTCTTCTTCGGCGGATTTGCGGGCGCGGGCAACGGCCTTCTATACAACACCATTGTTGCCGTTGTAATGAAGTGGTTCCCCGATAAACGCGGTTTTGCCAATGGTATATGCATTGGTGCAATCGGGCTGGGGCCGGTGTTTTTTGCTCCTTTGGGCAACTTCCTTATCGAATCATTCAGCGTTCAGATGGCATTCCATATTGTGGGAGTTATCTGGTTGGTGATTTACCTTACCGTGTCATGGTTGTTGCTGGTTCCCCCAGCAGGGTGGCAGCCTAGCATCCGCACGGAAAATAAAGAAGAGTCAACCGAGGAAAAGCCGTGCCGGGAGCTGAATCTTTCCGCAAGGCAGATGTTTCGGCAGCCGCTGTATTACGTATTGTTCCTGGTGATGATGGTTGCTTCCACTAGTGGCCTTATGATTACCGCTCACGCCTCAAATATCGGCCAGGAACTTGCCGGCCTTACGGCTTCGGAGGGCGCCGTGATGGTTGCCTCCCTTGCTCTGGGCAGCTGCTTGGGCCGCTTTGGCTTCGGAGCTTTGTCTGACAGCATTGGACGCTATAAAGCGTTGGCGCTTTCCCTTGCGGCCAACGCGGTAGTGATGCTGTTCTGCATCCATGCTGCTACCACATTCGTAACCTTCCTTGTTGCCGTTGCTGCGGTTGGCGCGTGTTTTGGCGGTACCATGAGCATCGTTCCTGCCATTGTTGGTGATGCCTTCGGATCGGTGAACTTTGGGCAGAACTACTCGTTTGTATACCCCGGATATACGGTCGCTTCTTTTGTTGGTCCCATGGCGGCGGCATCGGCCTTCGAAGCGGTGGGCAGCTATGCTCCAGCATTCACTATTGCCGGTGTGCTGGCATTGGTAGGTGTTGTGCTGGTGGTTGTTTGCTCCAGGCTGCAGAAGCGCTTGCTTGAGCGTTAGACTTTGCGTAAAAAAGGCGGCCCGAAGGCCGCCTGCAAATGCGCTATTTGAAGGAAACGTTGCCAAACTCAGAAAGCTTTAAGTTCGGGTTGTGCTCGATGCCGTAACGCAAGTTCCACTCGCTGGTAAACAACAGCAACTTTTCGCCACGCATGTTTTCTACACGATAGGTGTCGTGAGTAAGGTTCAGCTTTGGAACATCAACTTCTTCGGGATTTGCTACCCAACGGATAATCGAGTAGGGCAGACCTTGCCTTCGAACTTCGACATTGTATTCGTTTTTCAAGCGCTGTTCCAAAACCTCGAATTGAAGAACACCTACAGCACCTACGATAACGCTTTCCATGCCAGCACCAAGTTCGCGGAAAATCTGGATGGCGCCTTCTTGAGCAAGCTGCTCCATGCCCTTTACGAATTGCTTGCGTTTAAGCGTGTTTACCTGCGAGACCTTAGCGAAGATTTCAGGCGCAAACATAGGAATGGCGGGGAACTGCACCTTGTTCTTTGCAGCGCACACGGTGTCGCCGATAGAGAAGATGCCCGGATCGAACAAGCCCACGATATCGCCTGCGTAGGCTTCATCGACAATAGCGCGGTCGTCGGCCATGAGCGAAGTGCCGGTAGCAAGCTTCAGCTTCTTCTTTCCCTGCATATGGTAGGCTTCCATGCCTCGCTCGAACTTGCCCGAGCAGATGCGTACGAAGGCAATGCGGTCGCGGTGGTTCTTGTCCATGTTCGCCTGGATTTTGAACACGAAGCCCGAGAAGGATTCCGTCATAGGATCAACTGGCGTGTCGGTAAGGCAGTCGTTGTAGGCGCGCGGTGTGGGCGCCAGTTCCAGGAACCCTTTCAGGAAGGGCTCTACGCCGAAGTTGGTTAGGGCCGAACCGAAGAATACTGGCGAAAGTTTGCCGTTGCGTACGGCTTCCAGGTCGAGTTCGTCGCCTGCGCCGTCGAGAAGCTCGATATCGTCCATCAGGTTGTTGTGGTTGTCTTCGCCGATAAGATCGTCAAGGGCCGAATCGCCCAGTTCGGCTTCGATTTCCTGAACCTTCTTCGAAGAATTGCCGCGTCCTTCGCCGTCAAAGGCGATGACGTGGCGCGTGCGACGATCGAACACGCCACGGAAGTTGCGACCGCAGCCGATGGGCCAGTTCATGGGATACGTGCCAATGCCCAGCACCGTTTCGATTTCTTCCATAAGCTCAAATGAATCGCGGGCTTCGCGGTCAAGCTTGTTCACGAATGTGAAGATGGGAATATGGCGCAAGGTGCAAACCTTGAAGAGCTTCTTGGTCTGGGCCTCTACGCCCTTTGCGGCATCGATTACCATAACGGCGGCATCAGCGGCCATGAGGGTGCGATAGGTATCTTCGGAAAAGTCTTGGTGTCCAGGGGTATCCAGGATGTTTACGCAGCAACCATCGTAGTTAAACTGCAGAACCGAAGAGGTTACGGAAATGCCGCGTTCCTTTTCGATATCCATCCAGTCGGAAACGGCGTGCTTGGAGCTGCTTTTCCCCTTAACTGAACCAGCGGTTTGGATGCTGCCGGTGTATAAGAGCAGCTTTTCCGTGAGGGTTGTTTTGCCGGCGTCAGGATGGGAGATGATGGCAAAAGTGCGCCTTGAGGCGATTTCTTCTTGCATGCTTGACATGTGGTTCCTTCTGTTTGCTATGGAAAACCCTTTTTGCAGGGATATGGTTGCGATCTTTTAGATTAATGCAAGATGCCGTCTGCTCACAGGAAGAACCGTTGTTTTATATAGCCTTTACGGATTCTTGTCGCTGCTGCTTTCCAGAAGGCTGCGTTTGTCGTTGCCGAAGCGCGCTGCTTCGCAATTATTGGCATGGGAAACTCATTGGACATCCCGAAATCATTCAGCGATCTAGGGCTGAAAGCGTGCATTTTGCGGTACCTTTTAGAAGGTTTACAACCTCATCGATTGTTGACGGGAAGAAAGCGTAACTATGGGTATGGTTCTCTCTGAAGGCGAAATTGGCACTTTTCAGGAATGCGTTCGCCGTGATTTGCTCACGTATGTCAGCTATCCCTCTTTTAAGGGCGCTACTCGATGCTTTGCATATCCCCAGTTCTTGGTAGAAGACGAGACGCTTACGCTCCTTGAGGACAGCGCCTTCCCCGACAATGGCTGCCTTCCCATGGTTACGAGTCGTACTACTCCTCACGAGTTGCTTGATATGTATGGCAACGTTGTTGTTATGAGGGTGAACGACGAGCATCCTGGCCGTAATCGCAATTACCCAGAGAGTGAAGCATCGCGCTTCAATAGCATTATCGATCCTTTCTTTGCCAAGGGTGCATCGTCGGTTGAGTTCATGCCCCTTTCTCGGCATTCCCTTTCTGGTTCATTGGTGCAGGTGCTTGATATTCAAGAAATCGTTGATTTAACCCATGCGCAGGCGCAGCCGGTACATGTCCGCTCGGTTGCGTCTCTTCCTCAAACCAAGCTCGTCGTGGTTTCCCAGGGCAAGCTGGGCGCACGCAAGTACTATGGACCTTTTGAGGCAACCTGCGTTGAAGATGCTGCTGTTCAGCTGCAGGCAAGTAATTCCTATGATTTACGTATCGGCGTTTTCGATGAGAGTGAATTCGATTTCTCCATTGACCTTGTTGACGATCTGGGCAACATAGTTGCTCAATATATCAGCGCAGAAGAGCTTGATGCCCACGTAGCTGCCTCCGACAACATCTTTGATTGGATTACCGACAAAGATCTCCTCGATGCCCTGGGCAGGATTTCTCGTTCGGGCGAAACGCCCTTAACGAAGGGTCAAATGCGTGCTTTGAAAAGCGAGATTGCCTCTTGCCTTGATGAAGATGCGAAAATCGCCCTAACCCCTGAGCGCCGCGAGCGTATGTTGGGCCTACTTGGCACCTACGAAAGCTGGTCGACGCTTCCTGAATCGGTAAGGGATTCTGCCATCGAGAATGCCGACCCTCAGCAGTTGGCAGAATACGTGCTCTCTAATGAGCATTTCAGATCGTTCTATGACAAGGTTCTTGAAAGCGATCAGGTGCGTCAACGTGTTGAAAAGGAAAAGGCACAATATGCCGCGGAAGCCGCGGAGGCTCAGGCTGCTGCAAAACAGGCCCAGGAATCGCTGAGCCATGTGCAAGATGAGCTCAAGCGATTTGACGACGAACTCGATCTGCGTCGTAAGCGTTTCGAAGAAGAGATGTCGTCGCATGTCAAGATTGCCCAGGAGGAGCGAGACAAACTAGTTGAAGAGGTCCATGCTCTTAAGGAGCAAAAAGATAGTCTGGAACGTGGCAAGGAATCGGTGCAGCGCCAAATCGACGAACTGGTGTCTTCCTTTTCAGATGAAGAAGTTTTGATGGGCCGAGTCCTTGAGAACGCGGCATTGAAGCAGGTTGTTTCTACGGTAGGTGGAATGTCGGGATCTGAGCATGTGGGTGATGGCGGGGAGTGCCTCTACGCTGCTCCTTCCGCTGTGCCACTGCTTTCCGAGGAAGATGGGTCTGATGCTGGGGCTTTGCTTTCGAAGCTCGATGACCTTATCGGCGCGTCGTACGGCCGTGATATTCCCAAAAACGATCTTGCCAATGTGCTCATCTGCCTCACCCAGGGCTACATTACAACTCTTGCCGGTTTGCCCGGTACCGGCAAAACGTCTCTCGTGAATATCCTCGCTGAGGTTCTTGGCTTGAAAAATGCCGCTTCGAAGCGCTTTGTTGAGGTGCCGGTTGAAAAAGGCTGGACTTCCTACAAAGACTTTATCGGCTACTACAATCCCTTTAGCGAGTCGCTCGAAAAGTCCAATCCCGTTGCATTCGATGCGCTCTCGCTTTTGAATTCCGAATGCGAGCAGGGGGTTGCGGATAGCGATGCGGCACCGTATTTGTTCCTGCTTGACGAGGCGAACCTCAGCTCTATCGAACATTATTGGTCGCCGTTTTTGCGCGCCTGCGATTCCTTCCGTGGTGGTTCGTTCGAGCTTTCTTTGGGCGGAAACCACTCCTTCAAAGTTCCGAGCTACTTGCGCTTTATCGCGACCGTAAACTTCGACCATACAACCGAGGAGTTGTCGCCTCGTTTCTTGGACCGCAGCTGGGTGGTTACCCTCGATCCGCAAGCCTTAGATTTGGATGACCTTGGCGATCCCTTGGTTCCCTTCAACTACAAGGACGCGAGTGTCTATTCGTATCAGGCTCTTCAGGCGGCTTTCGGCCCAAGGAGCAATGCCTTGTTAAGCGTTGAGCTTGAAGCGAAGCTGAAGGAAGTGGTCGAGCTATGTGCTCGCCATCGCTACCCCGTAAGTCCGCGCAGCCAGAAAATGATGCTTTCATACGCTTGCACAGCGGCGAGCGTTATGGATTGCTCGTCTGCGCAAACTCAATATGCTCCCGTTGATTACGCCATTGCGCAAAAAGTGCTTCCGGTTCTTTCGGGTACCGAAGAGCGCTTAGGGGCTCTGCTCGAAGAACTTTCCTTGGTAAGCAATCTTCCGTTGACCAAGGCTCGTGTCGATCACATGCTTGAGGCTGGCGAAGACAGTGGCTACTACCAGTACTTTGCGTAAAGGCTCTTACAATTGGGTGCTGCGTTTGGTGGATGCGTCAAGCAGCGACCGCGTTGATTTTCCTCTGCTCGAAAACTATGCACCCGCTTCCTTGGACCTTGCCGCAGAAGGCATCGTCCATGAATCGCATAGGTATCGTGCTCTATTGGCTACCGATGCTCCTCTCGGCTCGTCCGAAGAGGAGAGCATCTTATGGTCGGTCAACGGAGAGGAACCTATAGCTCTTTGCGCCCGCGTGGTCGCTAATCATATTGAAGAAGTCCACGGCTCCCAGCTGCATCTTTACCAGCTGCATTTTGAGAAGGGAGATGAGTGGTTTCCTTTTTCTATGACCTACGGCTTCGCATCGGTCTCCCTTCAGGTGGGTCTGGCCGGGGAAGGTCTGCGTGCTCTCTCAACGAAGGACATCGCTTGTGCTTGCGACAAGGATGACCAAGAGGCTTCCGTGCTGGGTATGGTTGACGCCTTGATCTCGGGAAGTGATGACGAGGCGGTTCGATGGATGTTCGGCGAGGGTCAAGCTCGAGAAAGCAGATATGCCTTGGTGGAGTCGGGCACGGTTTCCGATTCCTCTGAATCGCTTTCCTCGTTTCTTGCTCTTTGCGAAAGGGCGGTTCGCGGATACGAGGCAAACCTCAATTATTTCTGCACCCATGCTCATTGTCGTACCGTGAAGACAAACGTCATGGTTTCGCCTCTTCAAATGCGCCGTTTGGGGCGCGAGGAATTGCTCTGGTTGGCGAGCAATCCTGATGTGCTTCACGCAACGGACGCGAAAACGCCCTTACGTATTAATGGCAGGTATGTTGTTCCCGCCCGTATGCGGACCGAGCGCCCCAGGAAGACATTTGACACCAAGGAGAATCGAGCGCTTTTGTCCTATGCCGAAGAGATTGCTGCGGCGCTTGGCCGCATCATCGAGGGAGCGCAGGATGATATTGTCCGTATCGAAGCTATGATCAGTCGCTTGGTGGGGCTTGATGATGGCGAGGGCCTGATCCCGGCGCTCTTGATGTTGAGGACGTGTTTTGAACGAGAGCAACCTCTTTTGCGCAAGGCCATTGCCCTCCGCAAAAGAATGCGCAGCATAGCCAAGGCGCTTGATCGTGCGCTGCCCGATGTGCGCTGTATTCGCTATCGTCTGCCGAAGCGAACCAAGACATTCCAGGAAATCCCTGCTTATGCCGAAATCCATGCCCTCATGCGAGCATGGGATACGTTTGGCGAATTTCAAATGCAGCGTGATGGCATGGTTCTGCACACCTGGAAGATGGACAAGCTCTACGAATATTATGTGCTCTACGAACTGCTATCCGCTTTGCATGGTAGAGGGTTTTCGCCTAACAGTTCATTGGATGCTAACCCTATTGAGCAGGCGCACTATAGCCTTGACTCGCGGTATTTTCAAAATGAAACCCAGGTCGCAACGGTCTTTCGCCTGGTTCGTGGCGATGAGCGTATAACGTTGTATTACCAGCCGGTTATTTATGGCGACGAGCGTGAGGAACATGGTATTTCCCTGCATCGAACCACGTTGACCTCTGCAGGTTTCGATTCTTATTGGACGCCTGATTACCTCATAGTCCACGAATCATGCGAAGGCACAAGGACGCTCGTGCTCGACGCCAAGTTCCGCAAGGTGTCAGCGGTGAAGTTCGATGGCTCGGAAAACGATGCCAAGAGTTGCATGTTGGAGTGCTTGCGCAAATACAAACTGGAAACGTGTGGCGTCAAGGGTGCTTCGGTGGATGCCCTGTGGTTGCTGTGCGGTAGGACGCAATCGTACTATTTAGAGAGTTTGCAGCAGTCATCGTGGGCTCTGAAGCAGCGTTTCACGCCTGACGGCATTGCTGCGGTAGCTCCCGGGGCAAATGCGTTGTCTGAGTTCCTCGATGTTGTGAGAATCGGTATCGAATAGGAATGGTTGCGTAAACCTATTCTGAATAGTGCGCCATCTGGTCTTTTACGTATCCGACGAGTTCTTCTTTGTAGCGTCATTGCATACGAAAGGAAGTGCGTCCGCTGACGCACTTCCTTTACGGCAAAAGCCCCGTCTTGCGTGGTGCCTGAGTCCATCCCTGGCTGTTAATAGAGGTGGTTTGCGGTTTGCAAGGCGGGGCTCGTCTGTCTATTCGGGAAGGTTGTCCTTCCAGGCTTTTAAGTCGCTGGCGGGAATTGTCATAATGCGTACCATTTCGGAAGCCTTATGGAATACTTCATCTTTCAACCCGTCGTCGTAGAGAACGGTGTGCACGATAATGGCCTTTGCGAGTTCGAGCGTGTTTGCAGACTCGTTTACTTCCCAGAAGTCCTTGATAAAATCAACGCTCTCAAGCAGCCCTTCCCAACATTCATCGCTCATGTCGCTCCAAGAGTGGAAATCGTCCCTTTCGCAGCGGTGGGCCTCGTCAACCATGACGATGGCGGGGTTTTTGATCCTTCGCATGCCTTCAAGCGTTTTATCGTTGCCTTGCGAAAGGGGTTTGCCATTTGCGTAGGAATCGAACTCTTCTTTGGTGGGCAGCAGTTGCCGCAAGGGTTCAACGAGTTCGATCATGGAGCTTGCGTTGTCCAGATAGATATCTGATCCTTTGAACTCCTTTAAGCGCTCGGCGCGAAACCTTGCTTGCCGGTCTTCGAGGGCTTGGGATTCTGCATGCTCAAGAAGCTGATCAAGAGTGCACTTGTTCTGGTTCGGGTTCATAGGTGCCTCCTTAAGCGGCGAAGAAATCGGTGTTTATGGCGATGCCTTCGTTGGCCAGAGCCGCTTCCTCTTCAAAGCGGAGCTTGAATTGGCCATCTTGGCTTATTTGATGTTTGCATTCGCAAATAGCCTGAAGAAAGGGGTACTCGGGGTGTTCCTCGAGACGGTAGGCGTTGTCGCGCACGCCGCGTTTGCCTCGTTCGAAATACCACCAGGAATCAGCGGGCGTTTCGAGCAGGGCGAACGCTGGTTTGTTGGCCCTGAGGCTGAAGTAGCGGGCGGTTGCTTCGTCTTGGACCGCTAGAAGCAGGTGGCGGTCGCAATTGCCGATAATGGAGTTTGCGGTAGCCGTGTCGTATCGCGCCTCGAGCTGGCTTACGGTTTGACAGATGATGGTCGCGCTGATTTCACGGCTTCGAATAACCGCAAGCACGTCATCAATATGGGGGAGATTCAAATTCGCGAAATCGTCCAAGATAAAGCGAACGGGAACGGGGAGCTTATGGTCGGCGTAATCGTGATCGGCGCTGGCGCATAAATGAGTGAAGGCCTGCTGGACAAATAGGCTTGTTAGCCCCTCGAGGCTGTGATCAAGGTCATCGACGGTAACGAACAGGGCTCGTTTTTCGCGCCCGAATGAGCTGAAATCAATGCGATTTGGATTGCTGTACGAATCCAATGCACCCTGGAAGCCGAAAGGCAGAAGATGCGCAGCGATGATGCCCATAATGCTTGAGTGCATTTTCTCTGCGCCGCACGTGGCCTTTGATCGGTTGTAGAGGGAGACAGCGTAGCTGCCGGGATTGTGCTTCTCCAGGTCAACGAATAGGTTCTGGATTACGCGGCCTCCCTTTTCGAAGAGCTTTATAACGGAAGCCATGCTCCACTCGTCTTCGGGAAGTGCTTCGAATACGTAGGCAATATAGCTTGAAAGATAGTTGGCTGCGGCAAGCCCCCAAAACGGATCGGATTTTTGCGCTTCCTGGGGGCAGATCGCGCTTGCAATAGCGATGATGTCTTGCTGGTTGGGCCTGCCATCTTGGAAGCGGACTTGGTGTAACGGGTCGTAGCCGCAAGTTCCGCCCATGGTGGTGAAGTTTAGCTGATCTACTTGGTAACCTTGCAGCGCAAGAAAAGCGCCCATTTCATCGTAAAGGCTCCCCTTGGTGTCCAGCACGATATACGAACCGTTGCATTGCATGAGGTTTGGCTTGAGGTGGTTTCGGGTTTTGCCGCTTCCGGAACATCCCAGCACCAAGATGTTGTTGTTCATGCCTGTTTTCCAGCTGTCGGCATCTGCGCTGTGGTGCTCGGTGAGCACAATGGTGCCTTGGTATGCTTCACGGGCGTTGTTTTCGGCGAAATTGTTCATGTTCGTGTGTTCTCCTTAGTTGATGTGCGCAGTCTGGGACTTGCTCGCAGACTTCATGTGCTATTTGGTATCTACAGGCTCGTGATGATGCGGTCGGCCAAGCCCGCCTCTATGGCTTCCTCGGCTTCGAAATAGGTGTCTTGGGCGGTGAGCTCGAACACTTTGTCGAGGCTCATCCCGGTGTGCTGCGACAAAACCTGGGCGGTGATGTCGCGAATGCGCATGAGGTCGTCCGCTCGTGCTTTGACCGAAAGTGCGCTTCCGCCAATGCCTCCGCCGATGAGGGGGTCGTGAATCATGACGCGGCTGTGGGGCAGCATTTCGCGTTGGTCTCCCGCGATGAATAGCAATGCTGCCATACTTGCTGCCATTCCGAGGCATACCGTGTGAATCGGGCAGCTGACGGCCTGCATTACGTCATACAGCGCAAGGCCGGATTGAACTTCTCCGCCGGGGCTGTTGATGTAGAGGGTGATAGGCAATTGCTGGTCTTCTTTCTGAAGATGCAGAAGGCAGCGAATAGCGGTTGAAACCGAGCCAGCGTCAATTGCGCCAGTGATTTCTATTTCGCGAGAAGCGAGCATTTCGTCTCGTATGTCGTATAGACGCAGGCCATCCGAGGTTTCCTGCATTACGAGTGGGGAATAGGTTGATGTTTGGTCCATGATTTAGTCCTTTCTTTTGGGCATGGCTGAGCCATGCATAGGTGGGTGGTATGCGGTTTTCAAGCTGCTGCAAACTCGCCGGAAAGGAATAGTGGCGTGAAGCTTTGGTTTTGGACGTGCCAAACTAAAGCCACGGCATCGGTGGATGCATCAAGGTACGCCGAGACAAGCTCGGGATAGGACCGAGCTAGGCCTGAACAGCCAAAGCGAAAAAAAGATGCACGTATCCCTTGGCGGGCTGCATATCTTTTTTCTTATTCAGTTGTAGTGAAGTATGTAAGTCGCTGAAAAATGCTCCGATAATCACGGAGGGGCCGACTTGTCGCTCTTTGAATGCGACTAAAAAATGGGCGTTAGCCCTCGGGTGCAAAGCAAGTGTAACACATGCTGGATGCGTAATGTGGGAAATGCGTGGTACACCGTAAAAAAAGAAATATGGTATAGCGCCCCAGCAGCCCTTCCGCTTCTGTATCCGGATTGCGTTTTAGGGCGAAGGAAAATCTTGTTGCATTGAGACTATTTGGCTAGGCTTTGCCTGGCGAAGTCAATGCGATTAGGGTTGCTGTACGAATCTAATGCGCCCTTGAAGCCGAAATGCAAAAGGCGTGCAGCGATGATACTGGCAGTACGGTCTACTCTCGATACTTTTTCATGGTAAGAGCCGGCATGCCGAAGTGCTTTGCTGTGCTAGAGCTCTTGTTTTCGCACGCTAAGGGGCATTCGATAAAATGGAAGCGCTTGAATGAACCAAAGGAGGAACGCCGTGGCCTTTTTGCCGGTTACGCGTAAAGAAATGGAAGAGCGCGGATGGGACCAGTGCGATTTTGTGTACGTCTGCGGCGACGCTTACGTGGACCATTCTTCCTTCGGCATGGCTATCATCACGCGCTTGCTTGAGGCGAATGGCTACAAGGTGGGCATTATTGCGCAGCCTGATTGGCATGACCCCGCCAGCATTGATGTGTTCGGCGAACCTCGCTTGGCGTTTTTGGTCAGCGCGGGAAACATGGATTCTATGGTGTGCCACTACACCGTTGCAAAGAAGCATCGAAATCGCGATTTCTATTCCCCTGGTGGGGAAATGGGCTTGCGTCCCGACCATGCATCGGTGGTCTACGGCAATCTAATTCGGCGTACCTATAAAGATACCCCGGTTATTATGGGCGGCGTGGAAGCCTCGCTGCGCCGGCTGGCTCATTACGACTACTGGTCCGACAAGCTGAAACGATCGGTGTTGCTCGACGGCGGAGCCGACATGATCAGCTATGGGATGGGCGAAAAATCGATTGTTGCTATCGCTGATGCCCTGAACGCGGGGATCCCTATTAGTCAAATCACCTGGATTGAGGGCACGGCATTTCGCTCCCATGATCTTGAGGGGGTGATGGACGGGTACGTTTCGCTGCCTTCCTTCGAAAGCATGCGCGCAGACAAGCTGAAATATGCCGAAAGCTTCCGTTTGCAATACCGTAACCTTGATCCGTTCAGCGGCAAATGTTTGGTTGAGCCCTACGAGCAGGACAACCTGTACGTTGTTCAGAATCCACCGAGCACTCCGCTTTCAACTTCGGAATTCGATGCGGTGTATCGTTTGCCGTATGAGCGAACTTATCACCCCATGTATGAGTCGGCTGGTGGCATTCCTGCAATCAGTGAAGTGAAATTCAGCTTAACCAGCAATCGAGGCTGTATTGGCGAGTGCTCTTTTTGTTCCTTGGCGTTCCATCAGGGCCGCATTATTCAAAGCCGAAGTAAAGAAAGTCTGGTCGAGGAAGCGAAAGCCATCATTCAAGACCCCGATTTCAAGGGATATATCAACGATGTGGGCGGTCCGACGGCGAACTTTCGAAAACCCGCTTGCCCCAAGCAACTCGACAAAGGTGCGTGTCGCGGGAAGCGTTGTTTGGCGCCGAAGCCTTGCAGAAGTTTGCAAGTGGACAATCGCGATTACCTAAATGTGCTGCGCGAGCTGCGCAGCTTGCCTGGGGTCAAAAAGGTATTTGTTCGTAGCGGCCTGCGGTTTGACTACGTGCTTCTTGATAAGCATGCCGACGAATTCATCGACGAGCTATCCCAGTATCATGTTTCGGGGCAACTCCGCTTGGCGCCAGAGCATGTGAGTGACGAAGTGCTTCAGGTGATGGGGAAGCCCAGCAACGATACCTACCAGGAATTTGTGCGGCGCTTTGAAGCAGCCAACAAGAAGCTTGGGCTCAAGCAGTTTGTTGTGCCGTATCTTATGAGTTCCCATCCTGGTTCTACCCTGAAAGAGGCCGTGGAGTTGGCTGAGTTCTGCCGCGATATGGGCTTTAACCCTGAACAAGTGCAGGATTTCTATCCCACGCCTAGCACCATTTCCACGTGTATCTATTTCACGGGGGTTGACCCGCGCACTATGCAAGAAGTGTATTGCCCACGCACGCCCCATGAAAAGGCCATGCAGCGTGCGCTCATCCAATATCGAAATCCAAAGAATCGCAAGCTGGTTATCGAGGCTCTGAAGGCGGCTGGCAGGGAAGACCTTATTGGGTACGACGAGAAATGTCTGGTACGTCCCGATAAAGGCGGGGTACGTAAAGCGAATAATCAAGCCAAGAGCGCCAAGGATCAACGCGGCAAGCGGCGAGGAGGCGACTCTGCTGCGGGGCCTCGCTCGAAGGGAACGGCTGCCGATTTTGACTCTAGGGGCAAGCGTCAGCATGGTAAAAGCGCTGGTTCCTTACAGCGTGGTAAGTACGGCGAAAGGGGTGGAGCGCCTGGTTCTGGCGGAAAGGAAAGCGGGGGTAAGCCTCAACCTGCTTCATCTGGGCGCACTCGTTCGCGTAAGGATGCTCGTTTCGATAAGGAGGGGAAGGTAAGCCCCTCAAGAAGCTCGTTTAAACCGCAGGGCCGTGGACCGAACAAGGCCGCTGGAAGCAAAGGCGGCATCCGAAGGCAGGGATCGAAACGCTAGTCTTTGGGTGTTGATCAGCGTTCGCCCCTTGTTTGATCTGCGGGATTTCCTGTTTTCGTTTGAGCCACTTAAGCGTGGGCAAAGAACCAACGCCGTTCAATACTATGAGAGGCCGCCTTTCTTAGCCGAAAGGCGGCCTCTTTGGGTTGCATCGAGTCTTATGCGTGAATGCCCTTAGCGGGGGCTAGAGGTAGGTTACGGTGTCGTTGAGGGGTTTGCGGCTGGCATGGTTCGGCAGCGGCTTTCCATCTTCTGCGGCGTAGCCCAAGTCGAGCATCATCAGCACTTCTTCGTTTTCGGGAAGCTCGAGTTTTCCTGCTACTTCCTCTGGGTTGAAGAAGTTCACCCAGCAGCTGTCTACGCCAGCGTTCTTTGCAGCGAGCAACATGTGCGTAGCCACGATGGTGGCGTCTTCGATGCCGGAATCGCGTGTTCCGCCAGGATAGGTGAAAACGTTTTCCTTGTTGAAGGCTACGACAAGTACCGTGGTGGCGCCGTAGCGACAAGGGGTAAGCTCATCGATAAGGGCGAGCTTTTCGGGCGATTGCACCACGTAAACATGCTGTTCTTGCAGGTTTTTTGCGGTGGGTGCCACGCGCCCTGCTTCCAGGATAGCTCTCAGAGCCTTTTCGGTAACGGGCTCGCCGTTGAACTTCTTGCAAGAGTAACGATCTTCAACTACTTCTTTGAATTCCATGACGGGCCTTTCACTAAGAGCTTTACAGGTATGAACATAGCGTTTTTGATGTCGCAAGAAACCGCTTCATCTGCCACTTTATATGAAAATCATAAATATTATAGGTTTATCTGGTGCTATAGCATTAATTTCATGAATGGGTTTAGGGTTTCAATCCATCAAACAAATTGATGAAGCGTCCAACAGATACCCTTTGCCATGCGCAGATCGGGTTCTTTGAAATGGTTCCCAGGATTAGATTCAAAAAAGGTTTCTACGCCCTTTTCCTGGAATGACGAAACCACGCTTTTCGTTCCCTGCGCAACGGTGCGCAGAAGGCGGCTGGGTGTTTTTGCTTCTTTCGAGCCAAGGGAAAAATAGGCGCACAAAGGTTTCTTTGCAAAGGCATTCGTTGATACGTATTCACTGAAGTCGGGGTACCACAGCGAGCCCGATGCGCTTGCAAGGGCGTCGAAGAGGGTGGTGTTGAATGGCGTCCAGGTGGCGAATAGCCCTGCTAGGGAATAGCCGGCAATGCAGCGATGCTGTGGCGTTATTCCGAGATGCTGCTCGGTTTGAGCGACTGTCGTCTCAAACCGAGCAAGGTACTGCTGGGCGTTTCCCTCGAAAGGCTTATCTTCTGCGAAAAGGCCTTCGCATCTCCAAGGTGTTAGAGAATCGTTCCAGTTGGGGGTCAGAATAGATATTAGGGTAAAGGGTGGGCAATGCAGCGATTGGCACTGCTCCCAAACTCCACTGCCGTTTCCTTTGGGGCTATGTAGATACACCACAGGATCGTAAGACACCAGTGTGTTGCCACTAGAGTGGATCGATATCGTTTGCCCAGCTATTTCTACTGTTTGTTCCATGGCTTCATGATATCGGATTTTTACTGCCGCCTGTTCGCTGGTGGCCCTTCCAATAAAAAACAGCGTTGGAAGATTCCAACGCCGTTTTGCAATGCTTGAGCTATGCCTAAACGAGCTTGCCCTTGCTGTGGTCTGCCATGTGTTGGATAAGCTGAGCGACCCAGCCATGGAAGTCTTTCTTTCGAGAAACGAGCTTGCCGTCTACCAGCTCTTGGTAAGAGACCTTCACCTTTTCATAACGAGTATTAACGGTGGGCTCTTCGTGGGTGAAGCAGCTTTCGGTTTCCTTCTTGGGCACCAATCCGATAAGAATGGTGGGGTTGTACATAACGTGGGGATTGTCGTTTTCGTCAAGGTAAGCGAACAAGCTCTTGGTTACCCCGATTTGATTCGCATGCACGCATGCTGCGCCTTCAAGTGAAGCCAAGGTGTCAAGCAGATCCTGCGCCACGGCAGCGTCTTCGGCGGTTGCTTTTTCGCAGGGCGTGCTGAGCAGCGCCTCGTCGGTGGTGAATTCTTTTATGCTCATGGTTGGTCCTTTAATCGATGGTTTAAGCCATTGAATTTTGCCGTTCTATTCTATCGCATTGAAACGAAGCGATGCTCGCTGGCTCCTTGCTGGTGCATTCGTTTGAACCCGGGAAGTGATGTGGATATCTTTCAGGAAAGATTCGTTCAGCGTGGCGTTTTTCCGGGGAAGAGCTGCAGTTGGGAAACGCAGATGCCAAGCAGGATAACGGCAACGCCCAGCCATTCGATGGCGTCGATTGGCGATCCGAGCACGATCATCGCCACAAACAATCCAGCTGGCAGCTCCGATGCAGCCAGCACCGAAGATAGTCCAGCGGGCAAATGAGGCGTTCCCATGCTTAATAGCAGAATTGGCAGGAAGAACCCGCAGGCTCCGGCAATTAAGCCCAGAGGGGCAATGCCCTGTAAGAGCACGCCTGAAACGATGAAATTAGGGCAGATGAGGTGCGACATAATCACCGCGCCGCCGCAGACAATCAAACCTCGCTGAGCTTGCGAGCATCTTGGCTGTATCTGGCCCGACAGTGCTAAGAATGAAGCGCAGCTTACGGCGGCAAGGAGTCCGGCTGCGATGCCCCAAGGGTTGCAACTTGAAAGATCGGTGGCATACAGACCGCTGGCGAACACCGTTCCGAATACGATGATTGCCGCCGATATCACCTGGCTAAGTGCGGGTGGCCTGCGCGTCATGATTACTTGAATCACCGTGCCTATCCAGGTGAATTGGAATAGGAGGGTTAGGGCCAAGGCAACGGGCAACTCGCTCATAGCGTAGGTGTAGAAGATGGATGTAATGCAGGTTACAGCGCCGATGCCAAGAAGCTTCAGCGTGTTGGTGCAGCCAAGTTTTTCCCATTTTTCTCCTCGGGTGCGATTAAAGAGGAGAAATACAGCAAACAACGCGAAGCCCGCCCACATTTGCGCGGCGGCAATTTGTGCGGAGCTGAACCCCCATGCGTAGGAAAGCTTGTAGCAGGTGGCGTTGAAGCCGTAGCAGGCACCACCGAAGAACACCAAGATGGCGGCTTTGGTTCGAGTGCTCGCATCAGCTGCGGCGGTAGCAAATGGCTTATGCTTGGGAACATTCTGAGACAACGTGAACTCCTTCGGGCAATCGTTTCGCTGCATTCAAAAGTGAAGGCAGCTTTGCGGTTGCGTGGCGAAAAGGAGACGAAGGGCGTCTGGAAAAGTCCACGCTTTGGGTTTATCAGGCTGACTATTCTAGCAAAGATAATGAATGCGGGTCATTCAGGCCATATTGGCAAACTCTTGATGGCAGGCGCCCCATCAACCATCGAATCGATGCAGATGCGCTCATCTGTTCTATCTAGATAACTGCTTAGCTAGCGCTTAACCATTTCGTTTTTGTTTTCCGTAGTATTAATACGTTCAAAACAAATCTCCAATGCTTGCAGCGTACAATCTCTAACGTGAGAGTTTGCCCTGTTTTATAAACTGGGCTTGATTAGAAAGGAAGCCGAATGATTCGAGTCGGTATCTTGGGCTACGGAAATCTTGGCAAGGGTGTTGAGCTTGCCGTTCGTCAAAACGATGATATGGAACTGGCGGCTGTATATACGCGCCGTAATCCCGAAACCGTAACTATCGCTACTCCTGGCGTTCCTGTCCGCTCGGTTTCAGACCTTGAAACGGGCAACGAGGATATTGATGTTTTGATCCTGTGCGGCGGCAGCGCAACCGATCTGCCTGAGCAGACGCCGAAGTACGCTGCTCTGTACAATGTGGTAGATTCCTTCGATACCCATGCGAAAATCCCTACTCATTTTGCCAAGGTTGATGAGGCAGCTAAGGGTGCTGGCAAAACTGCCCTGATCTCTTGCGGCTGGGATCCCGGCCTGTTCTCCTTGAACCGTTTATATGCAAACTGCATCCTGCCGGAAGGTGCCGACTACACCTTCTGGGGTCGTGGCGTTTCCCAGGGGCATTCCGATGCGCTCCGTCGTATTCCTGGCGTCGCTGATGCTCGTCAATACACCATTCCCGTTCCTGAGGCACTGGAAGCGGTTCGTTCAGGCTCTAACCCTGAGCTCACCACGCGCGAAAAGCATACGCGTGAGTGCTGGGTTGTTTTGGAAGAGGGCGCTGATCCTGCTGAGGTAACCAAGCAGATTGTGGAAATGCCAAACTACTTTGACGAATATGACGTTACCGTGAACTTCATCAGTCAGGAAGAGCTCGATCGCGATCATGCTGGCCTTCCTCACGGGGGCATGGTTATCCGCACCGGTAAAACCGCTGGTGGCAAGAACTGCAAGATCGAGTATTCGCTTGATCTTGAGTCCAATCCCGAGTTCACTGCTTGTGTGCTGGCTTGCTATGCTCGTGCTGTTGCTCGTCTTTCTGCTGAGGGCAACCATGGTTGCAAAACGGTATTCGATATTGCGCCGGCTTATCTTTCTGCGAAGTCTGGCGAAGAGCTGCGCGCTCACATGCTGTAAAGCAATAGTCAATCAGCGAATTGCTAAAAAGTTAGGGGGAATGCGAAACTTCGCATCCCCCCTTTTTGTTTGGGGTATGTTCATGCCCTAGGCGATGACGGGTTCGATCCCTTGAACGTAAAGATGTACGTCATCAACGGTAAAGGCGATATCGAACCCTGCGTAGGCAAGATGATACGTGCGTTCGGGTTCATGCTTGCTGCCCGCGCGGCGTGGGTCCTGCCCCAGCACCTCAAGGAGGCCTTCGTGCTTTTCTTCAGGAATGGCCTGCAACAGTTTAGCGGGGCAGTGAACGGTGAGCTCTTGCCAAGGCGTTTCGTCTATGAATCCGCCTTGCGCGTCGGGGTGGCAATCGGCAAAGGGAATGTAGGGCTTTATATCGAAAATAGGCGTACCATCGCGCAGATCGGCGCCCGAAACATGAATAATCGGGCCGTTTTCAGTGAGCTCTATGCGCTCTAGCTTTACGCAGGTAAGCCCGATGGGATTAGGGCGGAAGGGGCTACGGGTGGCAAACACCCCCATGCGTTTGGTGCCCCCTAGTCGTGGTGGCCTAACGGTCGGATACCATTTTTCTGAGGTACCTCGTTTGTTTTCGGTTTGTACATCGTTGGCTATATCGGCGGCGGTGCCTCCAGGGGTTCCATTCTCGAACTCCCAGATGAGCCATAGGTACGTAAAGCCTTCCATTCCCTCAACTGCTGAGTTCAGGGCGAACTCCGGTTCGAAGACGATGGTTCCCTGCAAGTGCGGTGCAAGGAAGCTGTTTCGGGGAATGCCGAATTTCTGCGGCATGTCGGTGTGGATGTGAGCGATTGGTTTCATGGTTGCAATTCTACCGCATAGCAAAGAGCGCTTTTGTTTGCCGCGGCTCTGGCTATTCGGCTTGTTGCAGTTGATTCATGGTGATATCGGTTTCGCAATGCGGTGCGATGCCCTGGAACCCAAGTGCATTTTTGAGCTTTCTGATCTCTGGTATGACTGTTTCGTTTCTGGGAAAATTTGCAGTATAGGTTTGGGAGATACTAGGGGGTCGTTATGGAACAAACAGACAATATCGAAGCGCTGATGGAACGCATCAAAGAACAAGAAACCATGTATGAATTCGATCGGATCGATGAAGAGCTTGCGCTTCAGATGGGCTTCTACGTGGTTCGCCGCGCACGTGAAATGGGCAAGCCTGTTGCAACGCGTATCACGCTGAATCGTCGTACATTGTTCTCGCTTTCGATGGCAGGAACAAAACCCGAGAGCGATAACTGGCTTCGCCGTAAAGAAAATCTTGCTTACGCTACCAACCAAAGCTCATATTTTTGGGAGTGCTGGTGTGAACAGGGACTCCATCCCTTCGAATGGCGCGGTATGTCATATGAAGATTATGCGCCAGCAGGCGGTTGCTTCCCCTTGTGCATAAAGGGCGCGGGCATGGTGGGCACCTTGGCCATTTCGGGGATGGCAAGCCATGAGGATCATGCATTGGCGTTCGAGACTGTTGAAAAGGCCGTGCGTGGTGAATTGGGCATTGATGTCTCTGGCCTGATGTAGGGCAGCCAACCGAGTTTGCGAGGCCCGGCGAAGATGATTCTTCGTCGGGCCTTTTCTGTTGTATGGACCCCCCAGTTGGTTTTGGCGGAATATTTGGGTGCCTTCCAACAGGGAAAGATACGGCTGCCAGAATGATCTATCTGGCAGCCGTATAGGAACAATTGCGTGTTTGTGCCGCATCAATTGTGTTGGAGCATTTTGCCCACAGGAGAACCAAAATAAGGTGAACGCAAACCTCTTTGGTGTTGTGTTGTTTTACCAGGAAATAAGCTCGTATCCGTCTTCGGTTACAACGAGCTGCACTTCCCACTGGGCGGAATCCGAGCCATCTTTAGTGCGGACGGTCCAGCCGTTGGGATCTTCCATATTCAGTTCGGGACCGCCTGCGTTGATCATAGGCTCAATGGTGAAGCACATGCCCGGAGCTAGAACCGCGCCTTCGCCAGGTTCGCCCACGAAGAAGACGAAGGGGTCTTCGTGGAAGTCGTTTCCGATGCCGTGCCCTCCGAATTCGCGCACCACGCTAAAGCCGTTTTCTTCGGCATATGTTTGCACGGCATGGGCGATGTCGCCTACGGTTGCCCAGGGTTTTACTGCAGCTAGGCCGCGCTGAACAGCTTCATAGGTGACATCGACAAGCTTTTTGCGCTCGGGGCTCACTTCGCCGATGCAGAACATGCGCGAAGAGTCAGAGTAATATCCATCCAAAATGGTAGAGCAGTCCACGTTGACAATATCGCCTTCTTTGAGCATGTCGTCGTCGCTGGGGATGCCGTGACATACCACGCTGTTGATCGAGGTGCAAACGCTGTTGGGGTAGCCCTCGAAGTTAAGGTCGGCGGGGATGCCTCCATGCTCAACCGTGTAGTTATAGATCCACTTGTCTATTTCAGCGGTGGTAACGCCTGGCTTGATATGCTCGGCAACGTAATCGAGCACCCCGATATTGATAGCGGCCGAGCGCTTAATGCCCTCGATTTCTTCAGGGCTTTTAAGAAGCGAACGGGGCACCACTTCGTATCCGTCAAGATAAAAACTTTCAAGGCGGCTATCAATGGGGCCGTGGCACTTCTTATATTTCTTTCCGCTTCCGCACCAGCACTCATCGTTGCGTCCGGGCTTTGGGCCGTTGTCGTACATAGCAAGCTCCTTATTCGTTGTCTCGTCGCCTAAGGCTCGAAACCGTTGCATTCTCGGTTGTTAGCTTAAGTTAATTGCGAAAGCGATCAAACGGAATATGACTTTATTTGCATTGTTTCCATCGCTAGGGGCTCTTTCCGCGGGCGAGCTTTATCACGTTTTGAGCGTGCAGGAAGGGAAGCCTCCTTGCTGGGAGGAAAGGGGATTCCTAGTTTCGTGTTTGCTTTCAGGGGCGGGGTCTGCTTGGGAAAGCGCATATGGCTTCGTGCTCTTCGGAAAGCTTGAGCTTTGGGGTTGCGGTGTAACGAAAAGACGGCCGCCAGAAAACCTGCAGCCGTCTTCGGGGTAGCGTTGTGCGCTCTGCGCGCTATCGATGCAGGCGCGCCTTGTTGGCCTTAAGACAGAAGAAGATGCCCAGAACCAGAACAAAGGATGCGGTAATGGTGAGCGCCATCGAATCGGAGAACGGGAACATCGGTGCGCCGAGCATGACGCCAACGCCGTAGGGGACAAGCCAGAACAGCCATACGCCAATGCTCAGTCGATGGAAGTTGGCCCTGGAGCGCTCGTTGCCGCGAAGAACAACGATGGTTGCCCAAACCGCATGGAAAAGCATGAGTGAAAGCGCGAGCACGCCCGTGATTGCGTGGAGGGGCGAACCTGCACCACCGGTTTCGCCTGCAACCATAGACATGATGGTGGTTCCCGCAGTGTCGAACACGAAGCCAGTCCAGAAGAAAGCCAGGTGCTTTGGCTTCAAAGTTCCAGAACGGCGCTCGGCAAATACGCCGATGGTGTAGAAGACGAGTGCGAGTGAAATGATAATTGCGGCAAAGATCACCATTCCCATGTTGGGGGTACCTTGGATTCCCATGATCTTTTGCTCCTTTCAAGATTGTGCTTTGCGGCTGATTGCTTTGCTTTTGACAAGAACAATCTTGAAGGCGTGCCACCTGAACATCTACGGGCTAATGTTCAGGTGGCATATTCCGCTTTGGCCCTATTGTTCGTAGAGGGTTCGTTCGAGCATGGTAAATAGAAGGGAGCAATCGGGCTGTTCGCTCCGCAATTCGGTGATGATGTTGCGTAGTGCGAACTTGGAAACGGCTTCTGCGGTGACGTGACTAGGAAGATCGTGCCTGATAGAAGGGTCGTTTTCGAAGATGATAATCATGCCCTCGCAAATATGGTCAAACTGTTTTTCTTCGCGGAATCGCGCGATAGTCTTTTCCGCCATAGGCAGTGCCTCGGAATCTTTAAGCCAGTGTTCCCTGAAATGACGGATGGTTTTTTCCATGCTGTCGAACATGCGCTTGCAGAAATCCAGATAACGTTCACCTTTCGTGGGGTGGCAGAAATCGGTGTAGAACGCGCGCTTGAAATACAGCGCTGTGGTTGCTGTGGTGAGTTCGCCCTTCGAAGCGAAATGATTGTAGATGGTTCCAACGCTCACGTTGCAGTTTGATGCGAGTCCCCTTACCGAAAGGGCTGCAAGACCATATTTGTCCGCGATGTCGTATGCGTGATTAAGAAGGGTATCACGGGGTGTTGGTTCAGCCATTGCATTCCTTTCGGCAAGGGGCGTAGAAAAGCGTTGAATGCACGAAGTGGGTTACGTATCGCCTATCCTATCCAACTGCGGTATCGCGGAGCCTTATTCCATCCGATTGCCTTACCTGGTGCCCTTAGGGGCTTTCTCGCGATAGGGAATGAGCAGCAGCTCCGATTATGGCGCAGATTGCAACGAAGACAGCCATGTCTTTGAAGCTAGCGTTCAGGGTTTGCTGGTAGGTAGCTTGAATGGTGTCGGTTTCTTCGTCGATGGCAGCAAGGTAGTTCGCCTCAGCTTCGTCAAACATGCCCGGAATTGCGTCTCGCACCTCCTTCATCTGGGAAATCGTTTCATTCAGATCCTCATAAGCCGCTTAGAGGTCTTTATGGGCGCTTACGAGCTCCGACCTACCATTGGCCATCTCGTTTCGGGCTGCTTGCATCTCGCTCCTGCCCTGCTGCATGCCCTTTTTGCCGGTGTTTACGCCATTTCGAGCCTGATTTAGACCTTCAATGCCGCGGTCAAGCTCATCTATTAGACGAAATACAAGAAATGGGTCGGCCCCGGTACGATACCGGGGCCGACCCATTCACGATGATCAGGCTTGTTGTTTCTTACGGTTGGCTCATTCTCTCTTTGTGGGTTCAACTGGCATGCCGTCTTCGGCTTTGCCGCCACGCATTCTTGCTTCGAGGATTGCCAATTGGCGTTCGGTTTCCTCGTCTTCTTGGCGTTGGATCTCCTTATTCAGACGGTAGTCTTCCTTGATCTTCTTGTTGTTGCACAAGAGCAGGTACAGGATGATTGAAGCGGGCAAGGCAACTGCGGCGCCACGGGCAACAACCAGACCCGCGCCCATTCCGGCAAGACCTTTGTCCATATCGTCTCGCAGCATGTTGCAGGCGATCTGTGCGCAAACGAAGCCCTGGATAACCATGATAACTACGAGAAGCGCTCCTGATGCTGCAAGCGAAGCTTCGTACAGCGGGTAAATGAACAGGCCAAGAACCGTGAAGATCAAGTTCGTTGCAGAACCATCATAGATGGAATCCATTGCCTCGCGTCCGCCCTGATGGTAACGAGCGTAGGTGGCAATGCAGTACGGAGGGCTCAGCGGGCCGGCGAGTGCGGGGTAGGGAGCGCACAGCGAAAGGATAACGTTACGGATGCCGCAGATGACGTTGGTGCGGTTAGCATCGAATTCGATGTGCTCATCTTCGCGAACGGCGGCGAAGCCAAGCTCCTGGACCGTGATGAAGTCGCCGTATGCGATGATCCATGCGGTAATTGCATAGGGAATTGCCGTGATCCAAGTAGCCGGGTCAGGCGCAAAGCCGATACTAAACGGCGACACCGTGGCGAACATCGTGGCGAAGTCTGGGATAACGATAATCTTGCCCGAGAACTGGTAGTCAAAGTCACCGGTAAGGTCGCCAACCACGAAGAGGATAAGGACCGCCCACAGGAAGCTGTAATTGCCGAGAAGGCTCAGGAGCTTATTGGCCGCCATGTGCTCACGGATGCGCTGACTGAACATGAACAGGCATACAACGGTAAGTCCAACAAGACAGCCGATAGTTGCGGTATCAACGGCTCCGCCTTCCTTCAGGCGGGCCGCAACGGAGTTGATGCCCGCGCCAAGAACGATGCCGCCTTTAAGGGCTGCAGGCATTAGCGTATTGAGCTTTTTCGATAAGCCTGTTGCGCCCAATATGATGAACAGCAACCCTAGTTCTAGCTGAATGGTGGTTAACGCTTGCAGTCGGGCCACGCCTTCAGGCAGCGTTTCCAAATAAAGGACGATGATTGCCATCGCAGCGGTAATCAAACCGCAAATGGAGCTTTCGCCCAGCAGCCAATTGAGCGTATAGCATGCGGTTTCGAACAGAACCAGCGCATAGGCTACATCAGGATCAAGACCCAGTGTCGCCGTCAGAACAGCAAGAGCACCGTACGAAGTGCAGTATGCGATTGCCGCCCACGGGAGCCGCCGCGAAGCTGCTCACGATGTTACGCTGGGTCCGCCCTGACCAAATCGTCACCCCAAAGCTGCTCCGAGAGTCCAGAAACAAAAATCTCGACATTTTTGCAACATTTTTGCGATTGCGGATTGTTGCGAGCTTCCCAATTGCGCATCGAGGTGCAAAAGCGCAGGTAATCGGTTGCATGACGGCCTGTTTTCGCTTTGTGGGGACGGAAGAGAGTCCGTAATCGCAAAAATGTTGCAAAAACGCCTCAATTTTTGTTTTTACGATGGATGGATTGCCTCAACAGGTAGATATCGCAATGGGTACTGGGTAAGGGGCGGAAATCCTACGCCTCTTGGGTTTGATACGCAGTATGCATTTTGATAACGCTTTAATTTATCGATTGCTGTTCAGCTGGAACTTCTAGCGCGCGATGGTTGAGATTGGGGTCGTTCTAATTGTCGAATCGTATAAAGCGGCGGCTAAGAGAATCCTTTACGCTTAGCCACCGTTGATGATTGCTTTCGCTTGTTTGACCTATATGGTTATCGCGCGTTGTTGGCCACAAGTTGCTTGAGCGCATTCAGGTCTTTATCGTCGGGATGGGCTAGTGCTTTGTCGAAATTCTCGATCATTGCATCGATATTGGGCATATGATCGGGCTGTTGCTTCATCTTCTCGTAGCGCTCTCGTACGGATTGAGGCATCTTGCCTTGGCACATGTACTCCCCGACAACAGTATTGCTTGCATCAAGGGATTCCTTCGTCTTATCTAAGATCCCCTTGAAATAGGCTTCGCTGCCTCCGAATCCTGCGGTTCCGAACAGGAATATTTCCTTGTTTCGTAGCGTTTTCAAGAGATTCAAGGCGTTGTCGTCGGCAATGCCTTTATTGGTCCAGAAACCTACGTAGATCATGTCCGACTTGGGCTCGTTTCCCGTGCAATCGCCAAAATAGTCGCAGCACTCTGCGGGTAATGCTTCACGGATGGCTTCAGCGAGCTGCTTAGTGTTTCCGGTGCTGCTGCTGAATAAAATTGAGTAGTGGGATTGGGTCATGGTGTCCTGCTTTCTGCAGATGATGTTTGGCGAACATTGTAATCCCGCGATTGCTTCGTCGAAAGTGTGACTGCCTCATTCCTTGCAACTCGGTTCATATCTGTTCAACTCGCCGTTTGCGGATTAAAGTTGACATATGTCGAAAATGGGATTGACCGGTACGGCTGTGCCTCTAGACTAAATAGTGACATATGTCAGAAAAGGAAATGCTATGGCAGGACGAAAAGAAAGAACTCGGTTCGTGGGCATCGTGCCCGAATTCGTTGGTTTCGTGCCTGACGGTATCCCCACAGGGGACACTGTAGAGCTTGCCTATGACGAACTCGAGGTAATACGCCTTCTCGATTTAGAGAAAATGAGCCAGGAAGAAGCGGCGGCTCATATGGGCGTTTCACGAACCACGGTAACGGGTATATACGAACGAGCTCGTTCGAAAGTTGCTGACAGTTTGGTGAATGGCAAACGGCTGTGCATTGAGGGCGGTAACGTTGCGTTTCCTCCATGCGGTAGCGCCGATTTTGCATTTGTAAGCAATCCCAAGAAGAAGGAGGCTCTTATGAGGGTTGCGGTAACGTATGAAAATGGCGAAATATTTCAACATTTTGGAAGAACTCAGGCGTTCAAGCTATATGACATTGAAGACGGTCAGGTCGTGGCAATGCAGGTAGTCGACACTCAGGGTTCTGGCCATGGGGCTTTGGCGGACTTCCTTAAGGGAAATGATGTCGATGTCCTTCTGTGCGGCGGCATTGGTGGTGGCGCACAGAGCGCACTTGCAGCTCAAGGCATCGAACTGTATGGCGGGCTGTCTGGACTGGCAGACGATGCCGTATCGTGTCTGCTGGCCGGTATTCTCGAGAAGAGCACTATGCCAGTTTGCGATCATCATGGGCATAGCCATGGGGGATGCCATCATGTCCACCAGCATGCGCATGGGGAATGTCAGGGTCACGCACAAATTCATGGTGAGTGTCAGGGGCGCAGCCACGAACACGGTGCATGTTGCCACGGTGGCCACGGCAATTAATGCTTTTGCTCTAAGGAACGTGGGGCTGGCTGACGGAAATGTCGCCAGCCTTATTTGTTTTCAGCAGAGATAAGTCAATCGTTCGCCTCGGTGGGAAGTTGGTAAGCTTATGCGAAGAAGCAAAGTCTAGGTGTTGAAGACCTTCGCATTTCAACGCGGCGGATATAGGCAATGTTGCGTTTGGGCAGGGGTGCAACAATGTGCTCGCTATGCCGAGCCTGAAAAGGAACCAAACGGCGAAAGCGCTGCGGTATATCGGATATGGGCGAAAGACTATGGATGAGGGCAGTCGGATGAATGCTGAACAGAGGCCAACTTGCATAAAGGTTAGGGGAGCTCGGGTTCATAACCTGAAAAATGTCGATGTCGATATTCCATTGGGCGGCATCGTTGGTATTGCGGGTGTATCTGGATCGGGAAAGAGCTCGTTGGCTTTGGGTGTTCTGTACGCTGAGGGTTCGCGTCGCTATCTCGAATCGCTTTCCACGTATACCAGAAGAAGGATGACGCAGGCGGCTCGTGCCGATGTCGATGAGGTTCTCTATGTGCCGGCGGCTTTGGCTTTGCATCAAAGACCCTCAGTCCCCGGTATTCGTTCCACCTTCGGCACGGGAACGGAACTGCTGAACAGTTTGAGGTTGATGTTCTCGCGCCTTTCCAGCCACCGTTGTCCTAATGGTCACTATGTTGAGCCCAGTATCAACGTGGCTGCTATGAATGGTGAGCTGGTGTGCCCGGAATGCGGCGAGCATTTTTTCGCACCGGGGGCAGAGGACCTTGCTTTCAATTCCGCAGGAGCTTGCAAGCATTGTGGCGGTACGGGAATGGTTCGAACCGTCGATCGATCGACGCTTATCCCCGATGAAAGCAAAACCATAGACGAGGGTGCTGTTGCACCTTGGAATTCCCTTATGTGGTCGTTGATGACTGATGTCTGTCGGGAAATGGGCGTACGTACCGATATCCCGTTCCGCGAGCTTTCCGATAGGGAAAAGGAAATCGTCTATGACGGCCCAATGGAAAAACGGCATATCTTTTACGTCCCAAAAAACAAAGACAGTGCTACGGCTGGCGAGCTGAACATGACTTACTACAGCGCAACCGCAACAGTGCTCAACGCCCTCAGGAAGGTTAAGGACGACAAGGGCATGAAGCGTGTTGGGAAGTTTCTGAAAGAAGAGATGTGTCCAGAATGCCGCGGTACAAGGCTTTCCGAAGAAGCTCGAGCACCGCGATTGATGGGCATATCGCTAGCCGATGCTTGTCGGATGACATTGAAGGATTCCGTTGCGTGGGTTAAACGCGTGCCCGAGGCTATGCCGTACGAAATGCGCGCTATGGCTCAGAGCATCTGCGAGTCGTATGAGGAAGTTGCCGCTCGGCTTATGGAATTGGGCCTGGGGTACCTAACGCTCGATAGAGCTTCGTCCACGCTTTCCACGGGCGAGCGTCAACGCATGCAGTTGGCACGAGCGGTGCGTAATCGTACGACAGGCGTGTTATACGTTCTTGATGAACCTTCTATCGGGCTGCATCCTGCCAACATCGTCGGTTTGAACGGTGTAATGCACGATCTTGTGCGGGATGGAAATTCCGTTTTGCTCGTAGATCACGACACTCAGATTCTTAAGGAATCGGACTGGCTTATCGAAATGGGCCCGGGTGCAGGCGTCGAAGGCGGAACGGTTATCGCCCAAGGCACCGTGAGGAGTATCGAAGGCAATCCGAATTCCGTGATAGGTCCTTACCTTTCCGGTGCGACGGCGGCCGATGGGTGTCCAAAGCAGATTGCTGCTAATTATGATGACGCTATATGTATGGAGACTAGTTCGATCCATACCGTAAAGCCGCTTTCGGTGCGCATACCCAAGCATCAGCTAACGGTTATTACGGGGGTTTCTGGCTCGGGTAAAACCACCATGGTGCTGGAGAGCCTTATACCTGGCCTGGAGGCGCTTTGTTACGGTAGGCCTATGCCAAGCCATGTTTCTTCCATCCAGGCGGAAGGCATCAACCATGTGAAGTTGATCGACGCAACGCCCATTGGCGCTAACGTGCGTTCAACCGTTGCCACCTATGCCAATGTGCATGATGCGTTGCGAAGGACGTACGCAAGAACAACCGATGCGAAGGAGCTTGGACTTAAAGCGGGCGATTTTTCCTATAACACGGGGAGCCTCAGGTGCCCCGTTTGCGATGGCACCGGAACTATTTCGCTCGATGTTCAGTTCCTGCCAGATGTCGATATTCCTTGTCCCGAATGCCGTGGGTCGAGATATCGGAAACAGGCAAATCAGGTTCGTTATGCAAATAAGCAGGGTGAGGAGTGCTCTTTACCCGAGCTTATGAATATGGATGTCAATGAGGCGGTAGCCTTTTGCCAGAACCTCAATTCCGTACGGCCGAAGCTCGAAACCCTTCGAGATTTGGGGCTGGGATATCTTACGCTTGGCGAAGAAACTCCCTCGTTATCCGGTGGTGAAGCGCAGCGACTGAAACTGGCAAGTGAAATGGGTAGGGAACAGACCGATTCTGTTTTTGTTTTCGATGAGCCCACCATTGGCCTTCATCCTAGAGATGTCCAGACATTGTTGCAGGTATTCGATGCGCTGATTGCCAAGGGGGCAACGGTTGTCGTGATTGAGCATGACCTTGATGTCATCCGTTCCGCTGACTGCGTTATCGACATGGGCCCTGGCGGCGGTGAAGAGGGTGGCCGAATTGTTACCTGTGGTACGCCAGAGGATATTCGGAACTGCCCCGAAAGCGTTACGGGAAAGTTCATTTAGGTTGGGCGAAGGCTCAACACGGCAAGCGTTCCGAAAGGACGGCACTGTTTTTCGGTTGTGCGGATCGACTTTTGTGGAGGAAATTTTTGGTCGCGCTTTTAAACGTAACAATTGGGTGATATTTTTTTGCCATTACTATCCTTTTGGAAGGGGGATATGAGTGGTCGAAGAAAAACAGGAGAATCAGCCGCACGCAAAGGAAGAAGTGCGTACGGAAGGTTCTTCGGAAGAAACCACCGGCAATGGTAGGTCGCTGGGTGTTTTCTCGTTTGAAGGCGATATTCCGCTTACCCAGGCGGTTCCGCTGGGTCTGCAGCATGTGTTAGCGATGTTTGTGGGCAATCTAACGCCGTTGCTTATCGTGACGGGCGTTTGTGGCTTGGCAACTGCTGAATTCGCGGAAATTCAGTTGGCGCTGCTGCAGAACGCCATGCTTATCGCCGGTGTGGTAACGCTGGTCCAGCTGTTCGGTATCGGTCCTGTAGGTGGCAGGGTGCCAATTATCATGGGTACGTCATCCGGATTTATTGGCGTATTCAATTCTGTTGCCGCATCTATGGGCGGTGGCCTTGTTGCCTATGGCGCCATTATGGGCGCTTCGCTTATCGGTGGTCTGTTTGAAGCTGTTCTGGGCTTCTTCTTAAAGCCGCTTCGCAGATTTTTCCCGTCTATCGTTACGGGCACCGTTGTTCTTTCAATCGGCTTGAGCCTGATTAGCGTTGGCGTTAATGCTTTTGGCGGTGGCAACAGTGCAGTTGATTTTGGTTCGCTCGAGAACCTTTGCTTAGCGTTGATTGTTTTGGTTGTCATTTTGGCGGTCAAGCACGCTACCACGGGTTTTGTGAGTGCTTCTTCGATTTTGGCCGGCATTATCGTGGGCTATATCGTTGCAGGCATCATGGGCTTAATTCTGCCTACGACGGGTGTTACCGCCGAAGGCGTTGAGTACACCAAAGCTTGGGTTCTGAATTGGGATAAAGTTGCCGAAGCGTCCTGGTTCGCTGTTCCGGCGTTGATGCCCATCGCTCCTGTGTTCGACATGCGTGCTATTGCTCCTGTGCTGGTTATGTTCGTTGTTACGGCTGTTGAAACGGTTGGCGACATCTCGGGTGTAACCCAGGGCGGTATGGATCGCGAAGCAACTGACAAGGAGCTTTCCGGTGGCGTTGTCTGCGACGGCATCGGCTCGACGTTCGCCGCTTTGTTCGGTGTTTTGCCCAACACATCTTTCAGCCAGAATGTTGGCCTGGTTGCCATGACAAAGATGGTCAACCGCAAGGCTCTGGCGTGTGGTGCCCTCTTCCTGATTCTGTGCGGCTTGTGCCCCAAGCTGGCTGCCGTGATTTCCATCATGCCCCAGTCCGTTCTTGGCGGCGCCGCTGTTATCATGTTCGCCTCTATCGTGGTAAGCGGCATCCAGCTCATTACGCGTGATCCGCTCACTTCGCGCAACCTGAGCATCGTTTCAGTTGCTCTTGGCTTGGGCTACGGCATTGGCGCAAACCCTGCTGTTCTGGCTGGTGCGCCCGAGATGGTAAGCCTTATTTTCGGTGGTTCTGGTATTGTTGCCGCAGCTGCGGTAGCTATCCTTTTGAACATTGTGCTGCCGAAGGATTCGGCCCTTCTTAAGAAAGATTCGAACAACTAGGTATTAGCTGTTCGGGTTTACTCTGCGCCCAGTTGGATGATTTATCCAACTGGGCGTTTTTTTTGCGAAAAGTGCGGTTAGTTTAGGAGAGAGACTCTCGCACGGGTGTTCGTGGATGCCATTCAGGGCGTGCCTGCTCGTAGTCTTGTGGGTGATGAGTTTGCAGCTCTACGCTGAGCCTTGTCTTTGGCCGTGTCCTATTTGCGAGCGCAACTAAGCAAGATGCGACCATCATCCTGGTGCAATTGTGCGCCCGTTAGAGCCCCGAGTGCTTCTGTAAAAGGATCAGATCTTCAGGCGTATCAACATCGAAGAGTTCCCATCTGTTTGAAACCTCGATGGTTCTAACGAGCTTTTCGTGCGCTTTGGCAACGTGGCCGCCGCCTTTGCCGGATGGGAGTGTTTGCAGTTCGTCGAATGCCCATGAGGGGAATAGCACGGGGGCGCCTGGCGTGCCTTTAAAGCTGGTGCGCCAAATGCACCCAGGGGTGTTTTCTGCGGCGTGTAAAAGGGCGGCAATAGTGTTTGGGCTGATAAGCGGTTGGTCTGCCTGGAAGAAGGTAACGGTGTCGCATTCGCCTATGGCGTCCATGCCCAAGCGCACCGTATCATTCCGATGGGGCTTGCCGTGAAGTACCACTTCAGCACCTAACGCGTGACACAGTGCGGCCACTTCATCGTGGCGGGTAACCACCACGCGTTTTTCGAAGTGCTTTTCGGTGGCTTGAATTACGAATTGAATAAGCGGCGTGCCATTTAGCTTGGCAATGAGCTTATTGCCCCCAAATCGTGTGCCCATGCCCGATGCCATGATGATGCATCCGTGCTTCATTGTTGTTTGCTTGGCAAGGTGTGGCATGGCGATAGTTCCCTTTGCGAATTCAGTGGTTGGATTTGTCCTCTAAGCGGATAGCTATCGGTTCAAAGTATAATAACAGTATCTATGTAAAGTTCTAGTAATGGGGTGAGTGTCATTATCACCTTCCAGAAATATGTGCGTCCACAGAGCCTGGAAGAGGCCTGGGAATTGAACCAGAAAAAGCGTCATCGCATCGTTGCTGGCATGATGTGGCTGAAAATGGGCAAGCACTCTTTCGGTACCGCTATTGACTTGTGCGATTTGGGCTTGGACGAAATTGAAGAAACCGAAAACGAGTTCCGTATTGGCGCTATGGTTACGCTGCGACAAATGGAAAAGCATCTTGGCTTGGCTGCTTATTCTTGCGGTGCGGTGGAGGCTGCGTTCAAGGATATTGTGGGCGTGCAGTTCCGCAATGGCGCTACATTGGGCGGAAGCTTATGGCGCCGCATGGGTTTCTCTGACATCGTTGCTCTTTTTATGGCTATGGACAGCTACGTCGAGCTTTTTGAGGGTGGCGTAGTTCCCCTGGAAGAATTCGTGAGCATGAAGTACGACAAGGACCTTCTGGTGCGGCTCATTGTAAAAAAGCAGCCTGGCGCGTTTGCCTATCAGGCAGTACGTAAGCAGCGTACCGATTTGCCTTCGCTTAACTGCGCTGCGGCGAAGCTGGGCAATGAGTACCGTGTGGTAGTGGGCTCCCGTCCTGCGCGTGCCATGATGCTTCGCGACGAGCAAGGCATCCTGGCTAATGGCATTACGGAAGAAAGTGCCGCGTCTTTTGCCGAGTATGCGGCGAGCACTGTTCCCGTATCGGGAAATATGTGGGGTAGCGCCGAGTATCGTAAGGCGCTGGTCCCCGTGCTTACACGCCGCACCCTAATGGCATTGGGGGAGGTGCTGTAATGGAAATCAAAATCAAGCTGAATGGAAAGATGGTTTCCGACGACATCCCGGCAGATATGCTGCTGATTGATTTCGTTCGTGCCCATAATTGCTTTAGCGTTAAGCGCGGATGCGAAACGTCAAGCTGCGGTTTGTGCACAGTGTTGCTCGACGACCAGCCTGTTTTGTCCTGTTCGACGTTGGCGGCTCGTGCGAATGGTCACAGCGTGTACACCTTGGAGGGGTTGCAGGAAGAAGCGTCCGAATTCGTAGGCTTCATTGCCGACCAGGGCGCTGAGCAGTGCGGTTTCTGCAATCCCGGTTTTGTCATGAATACCATTGCCTTGCTGCGTGAAAATCCCGACCCTACGGATGAGGAAATCCTGGCATATCTCAGCGGAAATCTGTGCCGCTGCTCAGGTTACGTGGGTCAGCAGCGCGGTATTCGCAACTTCTTGAACAGCAGGAAAGCGCAGGAGGCTGAACGTGAATAGACCCGATTACCAATCTGTGGGCAAGTCCGTTCGCAAAAAGGACTCGCTGCAGCTGTTGCTGGGCAAGCCGGTTTACACCGATGACATTGTCCCCGATGCGCTGGTGGTGAAATTGCTTCGAAGCCCTCACGCCAATGCCATCGTTGAAACCATCGATACCTCAAAGGCCAAGAAACTTCCTGACGTGGTTGATGTGTACACGTGGGAAGATGTGCCGAACGAGCGTTTTTCGAATGCTGGCCAAACGTACCCTGAAACCAGTCCGTACGACCGCCTGATTATCGATCGCCATGTGCGCTTTGTGGGTGACGTGGTTGCTATCGTTGCCGCTGAAACCGAAGAGGCCGCCGAAAAAGCCCTTGGGCGCATCAAAGTTACGTACAACGTGCTGGAGCCGGTGTTGGATTTCCGCGCCGCTAAAGACAACCCTGTATTGGTGCACCCTGAAGACAACTGGCATATGCTGTGCGACCTGGGTGGAGACAACACCCGTAACTTGGTAGGCGGTACCGCCGACAGCGATGGGGACGTGGAAGCGGTGCTTGCGGATTGCGATATTGTGCTGGAGCGCACTTACCATACGAAAGCCTACAACCAGGCCATGATGGAAACGTTCCGCACCTTTACTCAACTTGATCGTTATGGCCGCTTGCATGTTATTTCCTCAACGCAGATCGTATTTCATGTGCGTCGTATTCTGTCCAACGCATTGGGCATTCCGAAAAGCCGCATCCGCGTAGAAAAGCCGCGTATCGGTGGTGGTTTTGGCGCAAAGCAGACTGCGGTCTGCGAGGTGTACCCTGCGTTTGTCACCATGAAAACAGGGCGCCCTGCTATGTGCATTTTTTCGCGCAAGGAAGCGCAGACCTGTGGTTCCCCGCGCCACGAAATGGAAATCTCCGTGCGTCTGGGTGCCAACAACGATGGGCGCATTCGCGCTTTGGCTGTCAACACGCTTTCCAATTCGGGCGCCTATGGCGAACACGGTTGGGCTACGGTTGGCTTAACTGGTCACAAATCCATTCCGCTGTATACGGGGTCGCTCGAAGCTTTCAAATTCACCGCCGATGTGGTGTACACGAATATGCAACCTTCTGGCGCATATCGTGGCTTTGGCGCGACGCAGGGTCAATTCGCTGTTGAAACCATCGTGAATGAGCTTGCCGAAAAGCTGGGCATAGATCCTATCGTCATTCGCGAGCAGAACATGGTTCGCGAGGGTATGGCCATGCCTGCTTACTATGGCGAGGTTACCAATTCTTGCGCGCTCGATCGCTGTATGGAGCGTTGCGCTGAACTGTTTGATTGGAAAGCGAAGTACCCTGTACGCGAAATGGGTAATGGCAAAGTGCGCGCTGCTGGCGTAGGCATGTCCATGCAGGGTTCTGGCATTTCTGGCATCGATGTTGGTTCGGTTACCGTCAAGCTGAACGACGACGGCTCGTTCATGATGCTCATTGGTGCCGCCGATATGGGCACGGGTTGCGATACCATCCTTGCTCAGATGGTCGCTGAGCATATGGAGTGCTCCGTTGAAAACGTTTCCGTATTCGGCGCCGATACCGATGCTTCTCCGTACGATTCTGGTTCGTATGCTTCTTCTACCACCTACGTTACAGGTATGGCGGTCGAAAAGGCATGCACTCAGCTGAAGGAAAAGCTGTGCGCTATTGCCGCTGATGTCCTCGAATGCAAGCCCGAAGAGCTGCAGTTTGAAGACGGATGCGCATTGCGAGAAAGCACAGGTCAGAAGGTTTCCTTGCAGGAGATTGCCGTTAAGAGCCAGTGCAGCAATCGTGAGGCCCCCGAGGCTACCGCTATGCATTCTTCACCCGTTTCCCCGCCGCCGTTTATGGTGGGTATGGCGGAAATCGAGCTGGATCGCGAAACCGGTGTGGTTGAAGTGCTTAACTACGCCGCTGTGGTTGATTGCGGCATTCCCATCAACCCTGCCTTGGCGCGTATCCAGGTTGAAGGCGGTATCGTTCAAGGTATCGGCCATACGCTGATGGAAGATGTAACTCGCACTCCGACAGGCAAGATTCGCGAATCGAGCTTGTTCACGTATCGTTTGCCAACCCGCTTGGATACGGGGTACATCAATGTGGAATTCGAGAATTCGTATGAGCCTACAGGTCCGTTCGGTGCTAAATCCATCGGCGAAGTCGTTATCAATACGCCTGCCCCTGCGCTGACCCAGGCAATTTACCGAGCAACGGGTGTTTGGCATCGCGAATTACCGATTTTGCCAGAGCATATTCTGCTTGCGAAACCGGAGGAATAGCTATCCTTTGCGATTATCTGCATATTCGACCAGGCCTTACGGCTATTATTGGCGGCGGTGGTAAAACAACGCTTTTGCGCGTGCTTGCAAATGCGCTGTCTGCGCGTGGTAGCGTGATTGTCGCTACTAGCACGAAGATGATGACGCCGGAGTGGTGTCCGTCCTTGATTGACCCTTCCTTCGGTGAAGTGCAAGAGGCTCTTTCAGGCAGTCCCGTGGTATGCGTTGGCTCAATTCAAGAGGAAACGGGAAAGATGACCCAATCTTCCTTGGCTTTTTCCGATCTGGTAAGTTTGGCTGACTATGTACTGGTGGAAGCTGACGGTGCGAAGATGCTTCCCCTGAAGGCGCATGCTGAATATGAGCCGGTCATTCCCGATTGTGCGAGCTTGGTGGTATGCGTGGCTGGTATAGATGGCGTGGGTTTGCCTGTTTCGGAGACATGTCATCGTCCTGAACACTATGCGAAGTTGGCGGGCATTTCGCAAGAATGCCAGGTAACGCCCGAAGCGGTTGCGGCAGTGCTGAATGCTGAAGCCCTTCATGACGTGTTGCTCATAAACAAGGTGGAGGCTCCCGCTCAATGGCGGATGTCCGAGAGAATTGCCTTCCTGTGCAATACGCCAGTCGTTGCCGGAAGTCTTAAGAATGGGGAGTTCCGATGCTTGCGATAATTCGTGGAGCGGGCGATATCGCTACCGCTATTGCCCTTCGGCTGTGGCGGAGTGGCATTTCGGTTGTTATGACTGAAATCGAGCAGCCACTTACCGTACGTCGTACTGTTGCTTTCAGCGAAGCGGTGCGTTTGGGGCAGGTGCAGGTGGAGGGCGTCTTGGCTATATGCGTGCAGGATGTTCGCCAGGCAAGGGAAGTGCTCGAGCGAAAACACGCCATTCCTGTTTTGATCGATCCTGAGTGCCGTTGCATTGAGCTTAAGCCCGATGTGGTAGTTGATGCCATTTTGGCGAAACGAAATTTAGGCACTTCTATGGACATGGCTCCCGTTGTGGTGGGCGTGGGCCCTGGCTTCACTGCGGGCGAAGATTGTCATGCGGTGGTAGAAACCATGCGCGGTCATACTCTAGGACGTGCATATTACCAGGGTTCAGCGCTTCCAAATACTGCAGTGCCTGGTCTTGTGGGTGGCTTTGCGGGCGAGCGCGTTTTGCGTGCGCCTGCCGATGGCCTGTTTCGTGGTGTTTGTTCGATTGGCGATCATGTCGAAGAGGGCCAAGCCGTTGCTTATGTTGGAGACGCTCCTGTGGTTGCTATGCTTACGGGAGTTTTACGGGGCTTGCTGGCCGATGGTGTTTGTGTTCCTGAAGGTTTGAAGTGCGGTGATGTGGATCCACGTGGCGAGGCCCGTTATTGTCAACTGGTTTCTGACAAAGGCTTGTCGGTTGCGGGTGGCGTATTGGAAGCTATTCTGCACCTAAGTGGCATATTCGATAATCGGCAATAATGACAAGGTGGATCATGCGCGATATCGCAGAGCATATTTCAGAATCTTTGAGTACGGGTCGTAACGTCGTATTGGTTACCGTGGTGGGGAGCAAGGGCTCAACGCCGCGAAACGCGGGGTCCCAGATGCTGGTGTCTGAAGCGGGGCTGGTTTGCGGCACTATCGGTGGCGGCGCCATTGAGGGCCATGCCATCGCAAAAGCGCGCACCATGGTTGGTGAGGACACTTGTCTTGTGGAAGACCTAGCCCTTAGGCCTCAAGCCGAAAACAGCATAGGCATGGTTTGCGGCGGTGATGCTGTCCTTCTGTATGTTCCCATATGCGCGGAAGATGACGCTTGGGCTCAGGTGACAAGTCGGTTGTTGAAATGCTTTGAGCGGCGCACCCCAGCGTATCTTGCATTGGAGTGCCGTGAGGGCGGGCTGCCATTCAGGGGCACCGTTGCTCTGTTCGATGAGCGAGGCGCGCTTGTGGCGGGAGATTGCGGTGTGTCGGGTGAACAGCTTGTTGGCTTGAAGCGGAAGTGCGTCATTGACGGATGCTTCGCAATGCCTGTCTCTATTCCCGTTCGCGCCATTGTGTTTGGGGGCGGTCATGTGGGCCGTGCTGCCATTGCGGCCCTTGCGCAGGTGGGCTTCGCTTGCACGCTTTTCGAGTGTCGTCCTGAGTTTGCCCGGTCCGAAGATTTTCCTGATGCAGAACAGATTATCTTGGGTGATTACGAAGACATTGCTTCGTCCATGTCATTCGATGAGCGCGATTACGTTTTCATTATGACGTATAGCCATGCGTTCGATTATGCCATCCTCGAGCAAGCGCTTCGTCAACCGTTGACATATGTGGGCTTCATGGGCTCGCGACGAAAAATCGCAGTAGCGCGGCAGCGTTTGATGGATGCGGGTGTGTCCGAGGAACTGTTGAACACGGTTCATATGCCCATTGGCTTGGACATTAAGGCGGAAACACCCGAAGAAATTGCTGTTAGTGTTGCAGCGGAGTGCATCCTGTATCGTGCGACTCATTAGGAAACTGCGAGTCCGGTGTTCTTCGCGGTAAATCCAGCGTCCCAGTGCGGTATTCGCTCTAACCGGAAAAGGTTTTAATAATTGCGGTGTTGATGAACTCCTATGGCGTAAATGAAAAGCGGGGATTGCCTGCTTGGGGCCTCAGAAGCTAAGACAGTCAATTTCAGTTGAAAACTATTTCATTTTTGAGACAGCTTTGCGGTAGGTGTATTGGCCGTGGGCATTGGTGGCTTTGCCATTCCCGTAGTAAATCGAATAGTTTGGGCACCTATGTAAGCAGCCCAGGCACATAGCGCATTCTCGCTTTACCCATACAGGCCTTTTGCCCCTCATTTCGATTGCCTGAACCGGGCACTTCTTGGCGCATAAACCGCAGCCGCTACATGTTTCAGACACTGAAAGCTTCTTGGTCTTTCGAACTTTATTGTCGTAGATCAGTTTGCCAATGGCTCCAGCACATCTAGGAGCGGTGGGGCCCATGTGTTTTCCCGTTACGTTGGCGGATAATTGCTTTTTCAGCTCGTCGATTTCGGTTTCTGCCTTGGTAATAGTTTCGGCGACCTTCTTTTTGTCGGAAAGATCAAACAACACCGTCCAGGTGTCTGGCATGTGAATATCGAATTTGGCGTCTAGCGCAAGACCTTTTGGCTTCATTATCGCGTCCGCAATCGCCGAGGCTGCTCCTGTGGTGGTGCCGTAAGTTCCCACATAGAAGGTGTAGGGCTTGTTGTCGAAGTGAATATCGAGCTTTTGAAGGAATTCTTCGACGATGTTTGGCAGTACAAAATCGTAGGTTGGCGTTACGATGCCTAGCCTGCTTTCGCTCAGTTGGAATTGGTACGTACTGCTTTTGGTGGCGTCTTCAATGGAGATAATCGTTTCGTCTTTAAGCCTAATTTCGTCTACAACATGTTTGGTGTTCCCAGTTGCGGAAAAGTAGATCAACATCTAGGGGCGTTCCTTTTTGCCTTTCTTTCACTTGTTTGATCGAATGATTGTAGCGGCTTTGATAGTGCTTTGGCGATCTGTAAAGAAATCGAATGCAAACCGATTAAGCTGCGGGATGAGATACCCGCACCGTAGTGCTGTATATAGCACCACTTATCGAACTTCCGGTTTCTGGTTCGTTACAAAATTATCTATTCTGTAGAATAACTTATTAACAGCAGCGGATTTTCGAGCGTGGGCAACCATCGCTTTGCACCGCTAGACAACAGAGGTAACAAACTCAGGCCTAAGCGCCCGACTGTGTCGGGCGCTTTTGCGCGCCAGAAAGGACGAGCGGCATGAAGTGGAATGTTGTTACGGATTCGAGTTGCGATCTTCTACCATCAAGTTACCAATCTGACGTTATCGAGCTTTCCAGCGTGCCATTTATGATTACCGTTGGCAACCAGCATTTCGTCGACGACGAAGATCTTGATCTGCAAAAAATGCTCCACGATATGGAACAGGAAAAGGAAGCAAGCCACACCGCGTGTCCTGCCCCTGGAACGTGGTTGCATCACTTCGAAAAGGCAAGCCACACGTTTGCCATTACGATTTCATCTCAACTATCAGGAAGCATGAACAGTGCCCTTACCGCCATGGATATGGCGCTGGAGGAACACCCAGAAAAGAAGATTGCTGTCTTGGATTCAAAGTCGACGGGACCAGAGCTTGTTCTTTGCGTGCATGAGCTTGAAAGGCTCGCTCGGGAGGGCGCTGATTTCGATGAGGCGGTTGCTCGTGCTAATACCTTCCTTGAAAGAACCAAGATCCTTTTTGCGCTTTCTTCCTTCGACAATCTCATTAAAAACGGTCGCATGGGCAAAATGACCGGTTTCCTTGCAAGGGCATTGGGCATGTGGGGGATTGGCACTGCAAGCGAAGAGGGTACGATTGTTGTCGAGGGCAAAGCCAGGGGAACGAAAAAGACCGTTCGCGAACTTATCAACCGCATGAAGGAACGGGGATTCGCCGGTGGGCGTGTTGCCATCAGCCATTGCGATAACCTTGCCGTTGCGCAAACTTTGAAGGAAAACATCTTGCAGCTGTGGGGTAATTCCGAGATTGAGATTATTCCTACCAGAGGCCTTTGCAGCTACTATGCCGAACGTGGTGGCCTGATCGTAGGCTTCTAAGTGGAACGACGTGGGAACTTAGCTGTTTCTAACGCTGTTCTTTGCTTCGAGGCTTCACGGGGGTATTGAGCGTTGTTGTTATTGTTGGCTTTGCGTTGCTGCCTTTTTCGACGGCAACGGTGGGCGCAATGCTCGTGTGCGTTATTGTTCTATTTGCCCTTTCGGTATTTAAGCCCGGCATGAAGAAGTCGAAGAGGGCTAAGGCGAAAAACATCGACTAAGGCTTTGGCCGCATATTGCTTGTGGAAGCTTAAGGAGAAACTAATGCTCGATACCAGTAAAACGGCACCCTCCGTTGATGCTTGGCTGCGCCAGGCGAAGGCCGACCCCTCTGCCGCAGAATGCGGTATGTACTTGACGCATAACGGTGTGGTGCGTGCTACGCCGAAAGCGGAAGCACGTGGCGTCGAAACCGATGGGGTGGAACCTGGCAAAAAAGTGGGCGGCATGATTTTCGGCTACGATGCCGCAAAGGTACAAGCCGCTATTGAAGACGCGCATGCGATGCCTGGCATCAAATACGTGCGTGTTTGGTTGGCCGATGGTCAGCTAGCAGTGGGAGACGATATCATGTTCGTGCTTATTGGCGGAGACATTCGTCCGAATGTTGTCGATGCACTCCAGACCTTGGTGGAAACCATCAAAAACGAATGCGTCACCGAAATCGAATGCGAAGCCTAGTCTTACCTGTTTTCCCATTCTGCAGAAACGGCAACTAACAATGAAAAACCAATAAGCTTTACGGTTCAGGGAGCGGTTCAATCCGCTCCCTTTTTATGGGGTTCTTTGGTGCCACGACTGGGCAAACTGACCATTCAACCTGAGCCAATAGGGCAGAATGGCTTATTCGCGTATCGTGTTATTAACATTTCGAAAAGAGCTCATTCGGCGTTCTAAAATGAGTCCATTGGCAGTGCGGACATCGCAATTAGGTCGCCTGCGGTTAGCAAGGCGGTTTCAACCATCGGGGATCGGAGATATCCATGCAGGTAACCGAAACTATCAAGTATGCAGGCGTAAACGATCACGATATCGATTTGTTTGAAGGGCAGTACGACGTCCGTGAAAATGGCATGGCATACAACAGTTATGTCGTGCTGGGCAAAAAGGTTGCAGTTGCCGATACAGTTGATGCCCATTTCGTTGAGGAATGGCTTGGCAATGTTGAAGCTGCGCTTGCTGGCCGCACGCCCGATTATCTTGTGGTGCATCATATGGAGCCTGATCATTCGGCGGGCATTGTTGCGTTTATGGATCGCTATCCCGAGGCACAGGTTGTTGCTTCGAAAATGGCCTTCAAGATGATGAACGCCTATTTCGGTACCGACTTTGCCGATCGCCAAATTGTGTGTAAGGAAGGTTTTGAGCTCGATCTTGGCGGTCGCACACTAAGCTTCATCGGCGCAGCTAATGTGCACTGGCCCGAGGTTATGTTCTCGTACGATTCGCAAGACAAAGTACTGTTCTCTGCGGATGCATTCGGCAAATTCGGCGCGAACGATATCGATGACCCCGAAGGCTGGGCTTGCGAGGCGCGTCGCTATTATTTTGGAATTGTGGGCAAGTTTGGCAAGAATGTTCAAGCGGTGCTGAAGAAGGTTGCCTCGCTTGATGTTGAGCGCATTTGCCCCCTTCATGGTCCGGTGCTTTCCGAAAACCTGCCCTATTATTTGGGCGCCTATACCACCTGGTCTAATTACGAACCCGAGGATCATGGCGTAACCATCGCGTACGCAAGCGTATATGGCCACACCAAGCAGGCTGCAGAAGAGCTAGCTGGCGCTCTTCGGGAAAAGGGTGAAACCGTTTCGCTGTTCGACCTGGCGCGCGACGACATGGCTGAGGCCGTGGAGGATGCATTCCGCTACGATCGCTTAGTGCTTGCAAGCATTACGTATACAGGTGGCATGTTCCCGTTCATGAATACGTTTATCCATACCCTTGCTGAGCATGCTTATCAGAATCGAAAGGTAGCCTTTATCGAGTCGGGCACATGGGCGCCAGCTGCTGCCAAGGCAATGCGTGCGCAGGTGGAGCAGATGGCGGATATACAGTTCGCTGAAACGGTTGTAACCGTGCGCGGTTCTGTTGACGATGCGGCTCGTGCTCAGATTGCCGCTTTGGCCAATGAACTTGCTGAATAGCGCAGTCGTTGCAACTATCTGAAAACACTAAGCATTTCGCTGGTTTTAGCTGCTCGATGATGGTTCAAGATGCTGTCCATTGTGCGGTACAGGTCGAGCTTTTTTAATGAGTATAATTGCCATATTGGCTAGATAAATCCAGGTAAACGGGTATTTTTGCTTTTGCCAATGTGCAGTTTCAAGGGTACACGCTAAGAGGGGTTGCCATGTACGACTTATTCGGGGACAAGTTCGACTTGAATCGCGACGGCAAGCTGAGCGCTGCCGAGCACATGATGGACTTTTCGGTGTTCAATTATTGGGCAACCGACGATGATGATGGAGCCAGTCGCAAGCGTTCATCGGAATCGTATTTCGACGACGATGATCGTTTGGATGATTTCGACGCATCCGATGACGATGATGTCGACGACTATGAAGATGACGACGATTTCGAGGATGGCAACGAGGTTGCCGAAGCGCTTGAGGATGCCGGAATTGACCTCGATGAATTCGAGTCGATGAGCTTCAAAGAGCAGTGCGAAGCACTGGAAGACGCCGGTCTCGACCCAGATGAGCATCGCTTTTAACTATAAGGGGCAGCCCAATAGGGGCTGCCCCTATTCGTTGGGACTGTTTCCTCGAATTCCCAAACCCTTACCGTTCCATACCACAGGGCATGACATTGTTGCTGCCACGTCGTTCCTCGGTTACTGCTGAATAGAAGCGGTAACCTCCCGAGAAGTTGAAGCAGTTGAATCCGTGCTGTGTCAGAATGCGGCAAGCGATATAGCTCCGTACGCCGCTTTGGCAAATAACGTACAAGGGCTTATTGGTATCGAGCTCATTCAGACGGCTTCTCAATTCGTCAACGGGGATGTTTCTGAAGCCATTGATGTGCCCGCGCTTGTATTCGCCAACTGTGCGAACATCCAGCAATTGCACGCTGCCGTTGCGAGGGAATTCGGGCTCTTCGTTCCAATGCCACTGTTTTACTAAGCCGTTGTTCAGATTCTCGATCATGAAGCCGGCCATGTTTACGGGGTCTTTTGCCGAAGAATACGGGGGAGCGTACGCTAAGTCCAAATCCTTTAGCCGGTCAGCGCGAATGCCGGTCTGGATGGCAGTGGCCAGCACGTCTATGCGCTTGTCGACGCCATCGCCGCCAACGATTTGGGCTCCCAGCAAGCGTAGCGATTCTTTTCCGAATACCAATTTCATGGTCATCGGTGTGGCGCCAGGGTAGTAGCCAGCGTGGGATCCAGGGGAAAGAACAACGCAGTCATAGTTGAAGCCCGCTGCAGCTGCTGCTTTTTCGGAAAGACCTGTGTTGGCAACCGTCAGGTCGAACACCTTTATCACCGAAGAACCTAGCGAGCCTTTATAGCTGCTGTTTATCCCAACAATAACATCGGCGACAACGCGGCCTTGTTTGTTGGCGGGGCCAGCAAGGGAAATCGCGGCGTTTTCGCTGGTAACCTGGTGCTTCACCTGCGCAGCATCGCCCACTGCATACACATCAGGCGCAGATGTTTCCATTCGTTCGTTCACCACAATGGATTCCTTTATACCCAGTTCGAGTCCTGCGGCTTTTGCCAGGTGGCTTTCAGGCATGACGCCAATGGCAAGCAGCACTAAATCAGCTGTGATGGGCGCTTCGTTCTCGATATGAGCAACTATGCGGTCGCCCACTTCCTCGAATCCCGTCACGTTGGCACCCAAGTACAAGTTGATGCCTGAATCGCGCATTTTCGCGTGGATGAGCGTCTGTGCGAGCTCGTAGTCGGAGGCTCCTCACCAGCGGCACCACAGCCGCCCTTATAGTGCTGCATGCGTTGTTCGTAGCCGATGTAATTGCAGCTATCGTGCTGTACGTGAAGATAAGGAAAGTAACGAAGGGCATTTCAGATGGCACGAATGGAGCTTAAACCGCATAGGTCATTTTGGCTGGTTGCTACTCTTTCCATTTTCTTGTTTTGAAATCCCAGGTAAGCATTGCGCCGTTATTCATTTCGAGTGTAAGTACTTCATCTGAAATACTAGGCTCAGGGGAAGACAGGCTGTACCAACCGTTTTCGTCGACCTTCGGCGCTGGCCTTCCGCCTAATCCGGTATCAAAGATGAATTGGACCATGATTTCACCGTCCCTGTGAGGGATGGTGCAAGTTACCTCGTAACGCTCTGCATCTAAAAAAGCAATCCATTCCGTTTCGTAATCGAACGATCCGGTGGGGAGGATTATGCCCGGAATATCGGAGGCGATATTCCTCAGGGCGGCTTGGACATCGTCGTTCCAGTTGAAGGTGTTTTCGTTTTCCGAGAACCTTGATTCCATATATTCGAGTAGCTTTGCGAGATAGAGTAGCTGCATACGGTAAACAACATCCGGGGAAGGACCGATCCCCAGTAGCTCACTAGGGTCTTCGCTTGCGCACGAAAGCTCCTGTTCGAAGTCGGTAATCTCCTTGATAAGCTTGTCTCTTTCTTGTATGAGTCCCTTATAGGGAAGGCCCTTTACGATTTCGATATAGGATTCTGGCGCAATCATACTCATATCGACTCCCCTTGGTTCAACTTCATTAATGCTATTGTCTCATTTGCGGATTTGTTTCTCCAGGTGAAAGGGGTGCAAGGTGAAGGTTCACATTCAGGGAAAGCGTGGTGTCCCTGGCACCACTAGTGCATATTCTGCATACCTTGGTTTTCTCGACATGGGATTTGAAGTGGGAGTCTTTCACGACCCCCGTGAATTGGAAGATGCACCGCGCGAAGACATAGTTGTCGGAGGCGTAGGGATCGTGCGCTCTCGACTGGAGGCGCTGGGCGTTGATTGTCCATCTGTTGACTATCCGGAAGACCTCAAGGCGTTCCTTGGTCGTAAAGTCTGGCACAGTACCATTGATCAGGTAAGTTGCGATATGGAATCGTGGCCTTTGTTTGTTAAACCCGTCGAAGAAAAACGATTTACCGGTTGTGTGATTAAGTCAACGTCAGACCTTGTTGGCAAGGGTTGCAGCGGAGAAAACCTTGAGGTTATCTGCAGTGATGCGGTTGCCATGGTGTCCGAGTATCGTTGCTTTGTGCGCCGTGGCGAGATCCTGGATGTTCGCCGTTATCGCGGCGATTGGTCTGTTGCACCAGATAGAGCAGTTATTGAATCTGCCGTTTCCGCATACTCTTCGGCGCCTGCGGGGTATGCTGCCGACTTCGCTGTTACCGACAAGGGTGAAACAATTCTCGTAGAGGTCAATGACGGATTCTCTCTAGGCTCTTATGGCCTTTGGCATGACCTTTATGCGCAGCTGCTGTCAGCTCGATGGGCTGAACTGGTCGGCGTGCCCGATCCGTGTAACTTTGGTTTGGAAATTCCGCCTATGTAGGCAGTGTGGTTCAAACCATTAATTGGAAATACCGACCATGCGGCATGCTTGTTGCATAGTCGAACAGAACCTCTGTGGGAAAATAGCCGCGCGCATTCTTTTGCGGGCATGCCGATCCTGAAAGGACCCCACCATGCGTTTTGCGAAGAAGATTCTGTTTATCACTGCAGGTAGTATATGCCTTGCCCTTGGCTTTATTGGGATGTTCGTGCCGGTGTTGCCTACTACGCCGTTTGTGTTGCTCGCGGCGTTTTTGTTCTCGCGTAGCTCGGAGCGGCTTAGCTCCTGGATTGCTGCGACTCCTATTTATCGCGCATACGTGGAGCCCTTCAAGCAAAGCGGCGGTATTTCGCTGCCTAGGAAGATGAGGATTCTGGCCATATCCTATTCCGTGATGGGACTCAGCGCATTTCTGGTTCAAAAGCCCGTTGTGTGGGTTGTGCTAGCTGCTGTTGCGGTTTTCCTGGCGGTTTTGATGTTGGCTGTTATTCCCACCATTTCTAAGGATAAAGAGCTCGACCATGGTGATGGCCTCGAGATTGATGCTGCTGTCAGAGTGCGTGAGCGCGACTAGCGCTTTTATCCCAGCGCAACGTCGAGTACCATCATCAAGCTGAAGCCGATGGCAAAGAACACGGTGCCAAGGTTGGAATGTTTGCCTTGAGATAGTTCCGGCATCAGTTCCTCAACCACCACATAGAGCATGGCTCCTGCTGCAAAGCTCAGAAGATAGGGAAGAGCTGTAATAATGAGTTGCGAGGCGGCGATCGTCAGCACTGCGCCGATGGGCTCTACGATGCCGGAAGCAACGCCACCCGCAAATGCCTTTCTCCTGCTCATCCCTTCTGCTCGAAGCGGCATCGAGATGATTGCGCCTTCCGGAAAATTCTGAATGGCGATGCCAATCGACAGCGCCAACGCACTTGCTGCGGTGATCTGCGCATTTCCGGCAAGAAAGCCCGCGTACATAACGCCAACCGCCATGCCCTCCGGGATGTTGTGCAGCGTCACCGCCAACACCATCATTGTGGTGCGGCTGAGTTTACTCTTTGGGCCTTCTGATTGTTCGCTGCCCACATGCAGATGGGGGATCAGGTGGTCTAGAGCAAGCAAGAACAGCACGCCGAACCAGAATCCCGCAAAAGCGGGAAAGAACGAAAGCGTTCCCATCGAAGCTGATTGCTCTATAGCGGGAATTAGCAGGCTCCAAATCGACGCAGCAACCATCACCCCTGCGGCAAATCCCGCTAGGCAACGTTGCACTAGGTTTCCCAGATTGTTTTTCATAAAGAGCACGCAGGCGGCGCCCATTGTTGTGCCCAAAAAGGGAATCAGGATCCCGAGAACAGTTTCTATTTGCTTCACCTTCTTTCGGTTGATTTGTTTGCCTTTGGCGCAGCCTCTTTGATTTGCGCGGATGGAACAACGCGGCGCGTGTTCGTATCGTTCATAGTGGCGCACCCCCCCCTTGCTTTGTGGGGATGGAACCGACTAATTGGTCCGGGTGGCTTGCGCGTTCGGCAATCGAATTGGCGGCCCTTCGGAAGAAGCTTTCGAGGGGCCGCCAATGAAGTCTTGCTATTTAACTAGCTTCGAAAACACGTCTATTCCTGCACTTTTAATGCCTCGGATAGGCTTACCCGTTTAATCGAGCGCGTATGGATAAGCGCCACGAGAAGGTAAGTTGCAAAACCGATGCCTACGCACGCTGCCATGCACCACCAGGGCACGTAGATCTCGATGTTGCCGTTGTAGGCGAGTAACATTGATCGGAAAATTGCGGTGAGCGAGCCGATGATGAGGGGCTGGCATAACACAAGCGATGCGACCACGCACAGCGTGACCGAGCGGATGTAAAGATGCGAGACCTCTTTGTCGCGGTAGCCGAATACCTTCATGTAGCTAATCGAGCGGGCGCTGCGATCTATGACGGCTTTGGTAAGCAGGTACATGAACAGCAAGAAGATGAACACTGCGAGACCTACCATCATGCCGATCATGGAGTCCATCATGTCTACGAATTGGTCGCCCACCGCACGCATGTCATCGGGGGTTGTGTCGCTGGCGTAGTAGCGTGCGTCTAAGGCAAGCGCTTCGTTGCTAACGTATCCGTTGAAGTACGACTTGTCGTTGTCAAACATCGTGTTGAAGTCGTCGATGCTCATGTATACATTCATATTCGACTTCGTACCCCAAGTGTCTTCCTGGCCTGAGAAGGTAAGGCTGTGGGTCTTGTCTTCGTACTTGTCGTAGAGGTCAATCTGCTGGTTTTCATCCCAACCGAACTTGTTTGCAAGACCTGCGCCGAATACGACTTTGCCATTGCCGATATCAAGATCCTTCCAATAGCGGGAATCTGGTTGTACGCCATAGATGGCCACAGTTTCGGTGCCGTTGTTATTTCCTCGGTCGTATTGAAGCTGGTAGACGGCGAATTTCTCTGCCTGGCCAATGGCATCAGTGCCGTTGTCGGTGGTGTTTATAGGGTGAATATCGTCATCGTCTGTATCGATATCGGCGGCTTTTTCCATGAGATCGATAGCATCGTCGCGGTTGCATCCAAGGGCATCGGCAATGTCATCAATAGATGCATAGAAAGCGTCCTTTTTGCGTTGTGCTTTCGAAAGGGCGTTGGTTGCCGCTTGTGCTGTTTCTGCGGAAGGCGATGCCATTGCAGCGTTGTATTCATCTTGTGCGGCATCTGCTGCATCTTCCAGCTCGTCTTGCGCATCTTCTGCGGCGGAAAGGAGCGTGCCGTTGATGGATTGCAGGCGTTCGAGCGCAGCCCACGCTTCTCGTTCTTCGGGTGTTCCCTCAAGTTCGAGCGGCGCCTTCAAGGTGTAGGTATGTTCGGCAACGAGGCTTGTTTCCAAGTTGTCGGCGTAATGTGTCATAGTGGGCAAGATGGCCAGGCCGAATAGCAAAAGCAGGCTGGCGAATGCAATTCCCACAAAGAGTGTGGCGAAGTTGCCAAGGTTCCTCAGGAAGATACGAAGGCGGAAGCGCGCTACGAAACTCAGTCGTTCGGGCAGGCGCACACCGCGCTTCGTGCCCGACTTGCCGGCGGCTTCGTGGCGCAGGAACTGCAGCGGGGTCTTTCCCATTTTGCGCAGAAGCCCTATGAGCGTGATAAGGATAAGTGCGGCTGCGGGCACCACGGCGCACTTGAGGAAGATGCCCCAGTCCCAGAACACCTGGAACGGAGGTAGGCTGTACGATCCGTAATAGAGCTGACGCATGGGCTCGGTGAAGAATGCCACTCCGAGTGCGGTGCCAAGCCCTGCGGCTATAACTCCCACAATTGCCGGTAACGTCAGGTAATGGAGCACTATTTCTCGTCTACGATATCCGCTTGCCAGAAGAGTGCCAATAATGGCGCTTTCCTGTTCGATGGTAGCGTTGGTGAGCACCACGAATACGAATGCCATGATAACGATAATGATGTAGAGCAGAGTGGTCCACATGGCAGAATCGCCCTTAACGTCATCTGCCGCATAGCCAATGCCTTGGTTGGTGCTGGCATCGGTAAGGTCGTCCACATGCGCATCGGTATCTGCCAGGGCTTCTGCCATGTCTTTTTCGGCATCGGTGCGGTCGGCAATGGAGAGGTCCCGATTGGCGAAGGTGAATGAGTAGGTGTAAGCAGGAGCACCGCCAGCATCTTCAAGCGCCTGGAAGCCGGAGGGGGATACTTCGGCCACTCCGTAAGTAATGGTGTTTACGGTGAAGTCGGAGTTGTTTAAGAACAGGGCCTGGCTATCGGGCTGGGTCATGATGCCGCAGATGGCGTAGGCGCGGCCCTCGAGTTGGACGGTATCGCCAACATGAAGATTGTTGTTTTTGGCGAACACGCGGTCGATAGCAACCTCGTTGTTGGATGAAGGTTCGGTTCCTTCGCAATACGCTGCGAGGTCAACCTGGGTGCGATGTTCATAGGTGCGCAGTGTACGTTTTGATCCATCGTCATTTGGGAGCGTGATTGCCGCGTCGATGGAATAGTTCTTGTAAAGCGTAACGCCGCCTACATCTTCAGCAGCATCGCGGGCAGCTTGGAGCTGGCTATCGGTGGCTTCGAACGAGGTGGTGAAACGTCCATCTTCGATAGAGTATTCGTCGTGCATGCCATCGATGATCTGGCTGATCGAATGCGCGGCAAGCAGAAAACCCGACGTCAGTGCAATGGCTCCGCACATGAGCAGGAATATGCCCAAGTATTTGCCGATGTTGTTCTTGAGCTCGCGGGGGAGTCGCTTGGCAAGTGGTGTCATCGTTCGCCTACCAATCAAGCTCGGAAGCGGGCACGGGCGCTTCGTTCTCTTCGTCTTCGACAAGGCGTCCGTCGCGCAAGCGAAGCACGCGATTGGCCATCCGTGCGATGGCTGCGTTGTGTGTGACGATCACGATTGTGCAGCCGTACGTTCGGTTAACGCTTTCCATAAGCTCAAGAACCTCTTTCGAGGTTTTGTAATCGAGGGCGCCGGTGGGTTCGTCGCACAAGATGAGGCCAGGGTTCTTCACCAACGCTCGTCCGATGGCGCAGCGCTGCTGTTGGCCGCCTGAAACCTGGCGGGGAAATTTGTTACGGTGCTCCCACAGACCAAGCGAATGCAGCAGTTCGTTCATGGGCAGGGGGTTCTTAGAAAGGTGGGCCGTGACCTCGATGTTTTCACGAATGGTGAGGTCGGGGACCAGGTTGTAGAACTGGAAAACGAAGCCAAGTTCTCGGCGGCGGTATTCTCCTAGGTCTTTCGCTGAAAGTGCCGTGAGCTCGCAGTTTCCGACGCGGATCGTGCCGCCGTCGGCTCCTTCAAGCCCGCCGATGAGGTTCAGAAACGTTGATTTTCCTGAACCGGAGGGGCCGAGCATAACGCAGATTTCGCCTTTGTTTACCGTGGTGGTAATTCCATCCAGCACTTGGATGCGCGCCTCGTCGTTGCCGTAGTGCTTCTTGAGTCCGTTGACCACCAGGTAGGGGGAGTTGCCCTTCATATGTGCTCCAATCTGGGTGCGTAAGGCCAACGGAGCGGTCGGTATGAGAGCAGAGTTAGCCGTGGTTAAGTTAGGTCAAGCTAACTTTAACACATATGCTCAATGTGTAAGGAAGGTGAGCTGTTTCGGTTGGGCTGGCTGCGCGTTTGAGCATAAGGTTGACCTGACTGCGAAGTCTTGTCTTTAGCTCTGGGTTTGATACGGTTTTATGGTGTTGCGAAATGGAAGGGTGCTCTTTGTTTCGGTTCAGTGGGGAGCTGTCATGCAGAAACTAAATGACTGGAACCCTTTGTGCCTATTTGAAAATGACCCATTTGCACAGGCAGAAACCCCAGATGCCCTGCATTGCCATGGTGATGAACTTTCCTACCATTTCCGGGCAGCCGAATGTTGAGGCAGCCCAGCCTATGAACCAGGTGCCGAACAGGAAGTTCCAAAGGTACAAAGCGATGAACAATGCCACGCTTCGCCAGAAATTGCTGGATGCCTTGAACGTGATGTTGCGGTTCATAAAGAAGTTGAACGAACCCGAACATGCAACGGCAATGCCATTTGAAATGCTTGTGGGTAGGGCGAGTTGGGCTATGGCAAACGCGCCGAACTCGACGAACGTTTGCATGATTGAAACACCGTAGTACATGAACGCCTGGCGGACACCGCGAGCAAGAGATGATGAATCTGCTTGTTCTTTCTTGTTATGTGTGTACGCGGTTTCCATAGCAAGAGATTCTAGAGCTTGCAGGTTGCCTTGCGCCGAAACGTTACCTTTTCGCAGAGACAATGCTACATGGCCCTTTTGGGGTATCAAAGAGGATATCGCGGTGCCGCTACTTCTTGAACTTATTCAATAGGAACCCGAAAAGACCGATGCCGTCTTCTATGGCGTTCTTTGTTCTTGTGTAGTCGCCCATGGTGTCGTTTTCGATCATGCGCTCTCGATTTTCCTTCAGGATACGCCCCTCGGCTTCAACTCGGGCGGATGTAAGTACGGAGTCGGCAAAGTATTCCGCGGTTTCTTTTCGGTTTTCGCGCATCATATTCTTGGCGGTTTTGAGTGATTCCCGCCGCTGTTCTTTTGTTTGTGGGGAGGCTTTCTGGGTGCATTGGCAGATGAGCGCCACGAACTGTTCCGAAAGCCCTTCGGAAGCGAAACGGTCTTCGAAGGTATTGAAGTCTGCGCACTGTTCACCAAGCGCTATCACTTCAGCGCAGAATGCATCTACTTCGGGTCGCAAGCCATCAGGCACGATGAGGTATTCATCGAAGTAGTGCGTTTTCGCATCAACACTTTGCTGTACGTCGCTGTTCATATCCGTGCCTTTCTCACGTGCGTTTGCTGGGGAAAGTGTTCCTTATGAAAGGGTGCCACAGACGCGCGTGCGGGGGAATGAACCTATGTCCCATTATTGCTCTAGGTATGCGCCCTTGTTTCCCAATTTTGAGTTACGGGAGATGGAGCAGTGGTGCGTGGCGCTTTAGCCGGGCTTTGCCACTTGTCCTTACGTGCGGCTTGAATTCCGATTGTGCGTTATATTTTCGGCATCAATTCGAACATCAACGGTATAATAAACGATTGCATTTTTTGGTGTATAACTACAGGTTCTTCGATGGGGGCGTTTGAAAGTTATTTTTGGCAAACCTCAAGCAACGCTCGTGGAACCAAAAGTGTGTACTGCTTGGCGCAAGGCGATCGGATCTCAGTAAACCTGCGTTCTCGTGGCGTCTTTAGCGATGCAGCTAAGGAGAAAGCGGAGCTTAGCGGCATGGATCAATTTAAGCCTTCGTGCGTATTCGGCGATCGATGGGCTTGCTAAGAAGGGGCAACAACCTGTGACCGAACCAATCCACGAAATAGCGAACGAGAGGTTTATTGAGGATTTTATTCGTCGCTATTCAGCGTCCGTCCTTGAGATCCTTCTCCGTGATCGAACAACTAAACAGAATATTATATGGGCCGACAACGAGTATGAGTCCTTAGGCGAAGGCTACATGGGTGACGATGAGATAACCGTTGCTAAAATTACGGGTCCCAATTGTGATGTCGTCAAGCCACGCATTGCCAAGGAGCAAGAGAAGCAATCCCAACGTACCAAGAGCCGCGCCGAAGTTTTTTCGCCAGCATGGTTGTGCAACCAAATGAACAACGATATGGATGAAGCGTGGTTCGGCAGGCGCAACATCTTTAATGTTGAATTCTACGGCGACGATGATGGCAAGATGTGGATGCCCACTGATGAGCTAATTGAATTCCCTAAGACGAAGGGACGCGGCTGGCATGCTTATGTGGAGGCGCCGCGGCTTGAGATCACCTGCGGTGAGGCGCCGTTCGTGTGCTCACGTTACGATACCGTGACGGGCGATGAGCTGCCCGTGCACGAGCGCGTGGGCTTCCTGGACCGCAAACTGCGTGTCGTGACCGAAAGAACCAAGACTCGCAAGGAATGGGTACGTCGAGCCTTTGACGCGCTGCGCGCGACTTACGGCTTCGAATATCAGGGCGACAACCTGCTTATCGCTCGCATCAATGTGCTTGAGACGTTCGCCGAGCATCTTTGCGACCGCTGGGGGTCGGACCCCGAGCGGGATGAGCTGGAGCAGGCGGCGTGGATCGTCTCCTGGAACTTCTGGCAGATGAACGGCTTCACCGACGCTGTTCCCACCAACAAGATGGGTGCCGAGGTGGAGTCGACCCTTGGGACGTTCGAGGAGCCCGAGCCGGAACCGATGCAGCCGTCTCTTTTCGACCTGCTCGACAACGTGTTTCCCGACGAGGCAGCCGAAGAGACCAAAGAAGAGGAGCCGAAGGAAATGGTTCCCCTGTGTGTGATATACGATTGGCAAAACGGCGAGCCTTTCGAGTTCGCCTCATTGAAAGGTAAGGCAGCAGTTATGGGAAAGAAGTTCTATGCAGTGATCGGAAATCCCCCGTACCAGGAATCGGTTGAAGGAAGCTCGCGATCAAAACCGATTTACAATTTATTTATGGATGCCTCTTATAGCATAGCCGAGAAATCTGAGCTTATTACCCCGGCTAGATTTCTGTTTGATTCTGGTTTAACACCGAAATCGTTCAATAGGAAGATGCTTGAAGATGTCCATCTCAGGATTTGCAAGTATTATCCCGATGGCACAGAAGTCTTCCCGAATACAGATATTAAGGGCGGCGTCGTTATTACTTATCATGACGAGACGAAGACATTTGGCCCAATTCGAAGAATGTACAAAGATGAGCGTCATCGCCCTCTTGTTGAAAAAGCGATAAATGCAACAAGTTTTCGCCCTCTCTCTGACATCATTGGAAGTCAGGGCACATTTAAATATACTGAAGCTTTTTTTGCCGACAATCCTTCCGCTCGCAAGGTTCTTGGCAAGGGTACTAAGGACAAGATACTGTCAGCTCATTTTAGCGATAGCGATTTTACCTCTTCGTTCCTGGACCGGGAGTCTGCCGGCTACGTAAAGATGCTCGCACGCGTTTGAGGACAGCGCGTTTACCGTTGGATTCGGGACGATTATGTTGTCGAAAACGGTAATGACACCCTAGCTTTTTATAAAGTGTTTGTTGCCGAGGCTCAGGGATCAGGGGCATATGGCGAAACCTTGAGCGATACCGTTATTGGAGAGCCGGGCACCGCTCAGACCGACACTTTTTTGGCCTTCGGGAAATTTGACAATATCAACGAAGCCAACAATCTATCAAAATATCTCAAAACCAAGTATGTTCGATCACTGCTTGGAGCTCTAAAAGTTACACAACATGCCGCTTCTGCCGTCTGGGCTTACGTCCCTCTTCAGGACTTTACGCCAAACTCGGACATTGACTGGTCGCAGTCCGTTGCCAACATCGATAAGCAGCTCTACGCCAAGTATGGGCTCGACGAAAACGAAATAGACTTCATCGAATCGCACGTGAAGGAGATGGAATAGCCATGGCCTTCACCGACATTACCGGTAAAGTTAAAACAGGTCGTCCGGTATTACCCCAGATCTACGCCTACACCACGCCCGAAATCGCGCGGCACGATGGATGGACGAAGATCGGGTACACCGAGCAAGACGTCGAAACGCGCGTCAAGCAGCAAACCCACACTGCCAACGTTTACTACGTTATCCAGTGGCACGGCAACGCGACATACGAGGATACGGGCGAGACGTTTCGCGACACCGACTTCCACGGCTACCTGAAGAAGCTCAACGTCGCGAACGAGCCGGATACCGAGTGGTATGAGATAGAGCCCAATCCCGCGAAGATGCACTTCTACGAGTTCCGCGAGAACCACGGCATTTTGGAGGCGCCCACCGCAATAGAGTATCAGCTTCGCGCCGAGCAGGACCGCGCCGTCGAGCAGACTGTCGACTACGCCCAGCACCACCAACGTGGAGAGTACCTATGGAACGCCAAGCCGCGCTTCGGCAAGACGCTCACGAGCTACGACCTCTGTCGCAAGCTGGGAGCCATGAAGGTTCTCATCGTGACGAATCGCCCCGCAATCGCGAACTCATGGTACGACGACTACGTGAAGTTCATGGGAAAAGAATCGGGGCTGTGCTTCATCAGCAGTGCAAGCGCACTTGCTGGCAAGCCTTTCTGCCTTTCGCGCGACCAATATCTCGAGAACCTGCGCAATGGCGGCACTAAGGGGTTCATCGAGTTCGTGAGCCTTCAGGATCTTAAGGGGTCAATCGAGTTCGGCGGGAAGTTCGACAAGCTCAAGCACGTCTCCGACATCGAATGGGACGTGCTCATCATCGACGAGGCGCACGAAGGCGTCGACACCTTCAAGACCGACGTGGCGTTCGACCATATCAAGCGCAAGTTCGCCCTCCACCTCTCGGGCACGCCGTTCAAGGCCATCGCCAACGAGAAGTTCCCCACCGACGCTATCTTCAACTGGACCTATGCCGACGAGCAGCGAGCTAAGCGAGACTGGAGCGACCCCGAGCTTACCAACCCATATGCCGAGTTACCGCGCCTCAACATGTTCACCTACCAGATGAGCGACATCGTGGCGGGCGAAGTGCAGCGCGGTTGCGACATCGACGGCGAGACCGTCGAGTACGCCTTCGACCTCAACGAGTTCTTCGCGACCAAGACCGACTCAAGGGGATTCGTCTCGTTTGTCCACAACGACGACGTGGATCGCTTCCTCGACGCCCTAACCGCCCAGAAGAAGTTCCCGTTCTCGACGCCGGAGCTGCGCAACGAGCTGCGCCACACGTTCTGGATACTCAATCGCGTGGACTCCGCCAAGGCGCTCGCCAAGAAACTTAACGCGCATCCGATCTTCAAAGACTACGAGATCGTGCTCGCCGCAGGCGACGGCAAACTCGACGACGAGGACGAGTCGATCAAGGCGTTCGACAAGGTCCGCGAGGCAATCGCGAACCACGACAAAACTATCACCCTCTCCGTCGGCCAGCTGACTACGGGCGTGACCATACCGGAGTGGACCGCCGTGCTCATGCTCTCGAACATGAAAAGCCCGTCGCTCTACATGCAGGCCGCCTTCCGCGCGCAGAACCCGTGTCTGTTCAGGTACGATGGCAAGTTCCTACGCAAAGAGAACGCCTATGTCTTCGACTTCGACCCTGCACGCACGCTCGACATCTTCGAGAAGTTCGCGAACGATCTCTATACCGACACGGCCTCTGGCAGCGGGACGCTCGACGACCGGAAACGCCACATTCGCACGTTGCTGAATTTCTTCCCCGTCATCGGCGAGGACGAGAACGGCGAGATGGTTGAGCTCGATGCCGAGCGCGTGCTCTCCATCCCTCGCAAGATCCGCTCTCGCGAGGTTGTGCGTCGCGGCTTCATGAGCGACTTCCTGTTCCAGAACGTCAGCAATATTTTCCGTGCCCCGGCAGAGGTCATCGAGGTTTTACAGACGTTCGAGCCCTATAAGGCGCCGAACGAGGATCTAGGTGTGAAGCGAGGCACCGCCGACGAGCTCAGCCTCAACGAAGATGGCGAAGTGGAAATCCCCACCGAGCAGGTAGTCGGGCTTGCGGAAGGTATGTTTGGCGACAAGGTGTACGGCGACATCGCCGACGACCTTGACGATGTGATCGATTCGATAACCGTCGAAGACTCAGGGGACCCTGACGATATCTTCATCTCGAAGCTGTCCGAGGCGTTCGGGACGAGCATAACCACCCCGCTTGTGGAGACCGCTGAAAAAGAATATGGCAAGGACATGAAGCCCGCCCAGCAGCAGAAGATGGCGCGGCGCATCAAGGCGGATGTGGACATCAAGCTGAACCGCGAAGTCGGCAACTTCAACATCGCTAAGAATCGCATCGAGAAGGACCGTGCCGACGAGCTTGACCTCGCCCAAACCCAGGAGCAGGCCGACGAGATCAACCGCAGGCACGACGAGAAGCTCGAAGATGCCCGCAAGGAGCTGGTGGACAAGCTTAAAGGTTCGCGCGATGAACTGGTGAGAAGTGCTGGCGAGACCGTGATTCGCGAAGTGGAGACCGCCAAGAAGGAAGCCAAGAAGCAGACTCTCGAAGGCAACATTCGCGACCATCTCCGTGGCTTTTCCCGTACTATCCCGTCATTCCTCATGGCGTACGGCGACGAGAAAACGACGCTGGCAACATTCGATCAGGTTATTCCTGCTGATGTGTTTAAGGAAGTCACGAGTGTAACCGTCGAGCAGTTCCGCCTGCTGCGCGACGGAGGCGATGTGATGGACCCCGAGACCGGCGAGCCCGTCCATTTTGCGGGTGAGCTCTTCGACTCTGTGGTGTTCGACGATTCGGTAAAGGAGTTCATTTCCCTGCGGTCGAAGCTGGCCAACTACTTCGACGAGTCGCTTGACGAGGACATCTTCGATTACGTGCCCCCGCAGAAGACGAACCAGATTTTCACTCCACGCAACGTTGTGGTAGAGATGGTCGACTTGTTCGAGAAGGAAAACCCGGGCTGTTTCGACGATCCCGGCCACACTTTTGCCGATCTGTACATGAAGTCGGGACTGTATATCACGGAGATTATCAAGCGTCTGTACAGCAGCGACGGGATGCGTGCCGCCTTCCCCGACGATCGCGAGAGGCTTGACCATATCCTAGAGCATCAGGTATTTGGCATCGCACCGACAGAAATCATCTACCAGATCGCGACTCACTTTATTCTGGGCTTCCACGACGAGGTCGGTCAGGGATGCGACTCGAACTTCCAGCTTGCGGACTCTGCGGAGCTCGCCAAGGACGGCACGCTGGACGCCTACGTCGAGCGTGTTTTCGGACCCAAGTTGGGCGAGGGGTAAGCAAGTGACGAACGTAAACGGCGGCGTACAGGGGTATCCCTTGTCGCCGTAATCTACGACCGTCCAAAGGAGAAGGGGGCAGACGTTGATCGACGCTATCGACGGTGGATGCCTTGGGGTGTCTACCTTGATGGCGAGGACCCGCGTATTATCTTCGAGTTGTCGTTGGGAGAAGATGCTAGCGGCTTGGAATGCTAAGGGACAGAATGAAACGTAAGGCTCTCTCGGGCGTCTAAAGCTCGTATTTGTTCGAGCGAGGTTTCCCGGAAGTCTGCAATTCTTTAGGCATTTTTGAGTTTGTTTGTTGTTCTAGCACGGGATTACAGGGAGGGTAACTAGGCGTGAAAATAGATCTGCATTGCCATACGTTGGCGACCAAAGGCGAGGGGCAGGAAAGAAATGTTACCCCTGAACTATTTGCCGAGAAAATCGATGCCGCGCAAGTCGACATAGTCGCGGTAACCAATCATAACCATTTCGATCTTGATCAGTATGAGATATTGCGCGGCGCGGTCGAAGGAGTTGCTCAGGTATGGCCTGGCGTTGAGCTCGATATAGAGCGTTGGTCTGGTGGAAAACCCTGGCATATGCTTGTGATAACGAGTCCGAATTCAAAAACCCTGTTCAGTAAGTCCATCAAGTCACTGCAAAATGGTCAGAGTCCAAAGGAGTGCAGTTGGCAATTTGAGACAATATGGGAGGCTTTCAAGGATTCCGACGTTCTTTTCATCTCGCATTGTCATGACAAGGCGCCCGCTATCACCGAGGAAGAGATTACGCGTGTAAGAGAGATAACGAACAACGACTGGCGCTTCTATTTTGAGCCGAGAACACTGATGACGCTTGGAATATGGTCGAACCATGGTCGAAATATGCTCATAGGAAGCGACGTTAGAGACTGGAGCAAATACGAAGAGGAAGATTTCGTCTCGCTCAGAGTCAATGTTGACAGTTTTGAGCAGTTTTATCTTCTTGCTAAGCGAGATCACCAAGTCGTCGAAACGCTTCTGAACAGGAAAAGGAGAACGAAGATTATCGCTCATCCGCATGATTCGGTAGCGATTGAACTCCCGCTCTATCAGGATGTAAATGTGCTATTCGGCCAAAAAGGAACTGGTAAGTCCGAGATAGTCAAGTCGATTCGCTCGCAATTCGAAGCTGACGGTATTAAGATTGCCTCCTATATTGGCGGACAGAAAAATACCGCTTTCGACCAGCTTATGACCGTAAAGAACGAAGAGCGATCTTGCTCAAGCTTCGGGCGGTCGGATTGTCTGCATGAGATACAAACGGTGATCAACTGGGCAGACGAACTCCCAACCCCTATCTCTCATTACATTCAATGGTTAAAGACGGTTGGCAATAGCGATAAGAAGGATCGCTTCAAGCTGTCGGAATGCCAGTCGCTTCCCCAGGTGAGCGATACTGCCCTTAAAACGACTAAAGGTGATTACGGATCAATAGATCACTTTACAAATGACTGCAGTGAGCGCGATCTTGGCAAGTATCTGAAGGCAGAAGATAGCGCGGCTTTCTTTTCGCTGCTCGAAAAGCTACGTCAATCAGCCGCCTCCGTCGTCAAACGAGAGTACATAAATAAGGAGTCTGTCGCCCTTGCCAACAATGCACTGATTCAAATCAAGATCTGCATCGATAAAAAGTCGGACACTCAATCGAAGCCAAGCGATACTGGATTTCTTCGCTTTGCGCTAGGGCGCATGAACCTCCTTAGCTCTGTCGAAACGATTAAAGAGAATATGAAAGAGGGAGTCAAGGAGAAGCCAAGCTATCTCGGAACACTTGAGGATAAAGGCAGACTTGACATCGTTCTTCAAAGCCGATGGCTATGCTCGAATTCAAAAACCGCGGAGTTTGGCTTGAAAATCACCTCGCTCAAAAAATGGCGAGGCAAGCTAAATGCTCTTGCAGCATCGATTTGTTCTCCCGATCTGCCAGAGACGGTAGAAGAGTTCAAAACAGCACACCAAGAATCAGGGGTGAACGACCTCTCTGCGTTTATCGGTCTCGAAAAGTACGTCATTACGTCTGAGGATGGAAAACGCTACAACCCGTCTGACGGCGAAAAGGGCATTCTCGTCATAGAGAGAACTTTGAACCAAGAGGCTGATGTGTATCTCCTTGATGAACCGGAACTGGGGATGGGCAATCTTTATATTGATTCGGTCATAAGGCCAAAGCTGATGGAGCTTGCTCTGTCAAGAAAAACGGTTGTTGTTGCTACTCACAACGCCAATATCGCGGTCAGAACCTTACCGTACCTTTCTATTTACAGAAGGCACATACAAGGCGATGAATACAGAACATATTTAGGCAATCCATTTCTGAATGAACTGACCAATATTGACGACCAGGGCGATCGAATAAGTTGGAGTGAAACAAGCATAACGACACTCGAAGGCGGATTCGAGGCGTTTTACGACAGGCAAAGGATATACGAGGCGGGAAAACAATGAAGTATATAGAGATGACTGTCACCACTAATGAAAAATCCCAAGATGTCTTTAGGCTCAAAAGTGAGCCAGAATATATCGATGTTGTCCTTACTGAAGACAATGGGACAAACGATCTCAAAAAACTATTCGCTCGATTGCTGCAAGAGCTATTTATGGACGATGTTGAGGTTAAATTCATCAGGACCGACGGATATAAAACCAGAATATACGAAGACGTTTGCAAGGAGTATGTGAGCGTCTTGAATCAAGAACTCGTAACAGCTCGAGAGAAGATTCTCGAAGAAGAATTACCAGTCGATGAGCCGGCACTAGTTCTCAATAGAGATAAGAAGGAGCCCTGGTGAAATACAACCTCGACAAACTGAAGAAAGTTGAGCTGCGCGACGTATGGCCCCATGAGGCGCTCGACTTCACTAAGTGGCTTTCGGATGAGCCCAACCTGGCTATGCTTGCTTCTGCGATCGGCATCGAGCTTGAACTTATAGAAACCGAATCTTCGGTGGGCTCGTTTAATGTGGACATCTATGCGCAGGAGGTCGGGACTGGGCGAAAGGTCATCATCGAGAACCAGCTCGAGGACACTAATCACGACCACTTAGGTAAGGTGATTACCTACGCTGCCGGTAAAGGAGCTCAGGTAGTTGTGTGGGTTGTGGCCCGCGCTCGCGATGAGCACCGTCAAGCCATCGAATGGCTTAATCAGCGCACCGACAACGACTTTGGCTTCTTTCTTGTCGAGATTGAGCTGTGGTCTATTGGTGACTCGCTGCCTGCTCCGCGCTTCAGTGTGGTTGAGCAGCCCAACGAGTGGACGAAAACCATTAAACTCAGCGAAGGCCTTTCCGACACCGAGCGCGTTAAGCTTTCGTACTGGACCAAATATCGTGAGATTGCCCAGGCATCGCCAGAGTTCCTAAGGGTGTTTAACCCGCAGAAGCCCTCGAAAGATCACTGGACCATGTTGCGCTGCGGCGCATCTGCCTATCACATCGCGCTGCTTATAGATACTCAGCGCGGGCGCATCGGCATTGAATTCTACGTGCCGGACGACAAGGTAATTGGCCATAAGGCTATCGGGAATGCATCCGAGTTCGAAAAGCGGCTTTGTTTGGAGGCGAAGCCCTTCGATGCAAAAAAGGCATCTGGCGTGCGCTTTTATAAGGATGGGTGCAAAATCAAAGGCAACGAAAAAGCCTGGGAAGGTTTCATAAAACAGCAGTTGAACTGGGCTCTAGAAATGAAGCAGGTCATTGACGAGCTTGCATAGTAAATTCGTCAACAACCTGAGATGGTTCTGGGGTCTGTTAGGTGGCTTGGCCTTAATTCTTAATCTACTTATTTAGTCTCCCATATACGTTCCCACGAACAGCGGCGCGCCAGAATGTGAGAATACGGCGAATGCGAACGGCCTGTTTAGCACAACCCTTACAGGGTCTGGTATGGATGAGGGCAGGCAACCAGCCACTGCAACAAAAGCGGTATATGCTGCGCCTTCGGCTCCGTTGGGATCAAGCTTAAGCATGGTGTTTTGGGTAACCTTGCTTACCATGGCATCTGCTTTGGTAATTCCTTCCAACTCGGCTTCTGGCGTAAATGCTTTCCGTACCCCCATAGAGCGAAGTGTATGCTCGAGTTCGGAATCTTCGGATTTGAGTTCAAGCTGTGGCATGTAGAGCTCAATACCCCCATCGGGGTGGGTGGTGCCTTCGCCTCCAAAACAACGCGAAATAGTCTCCCAAGCTGCTCCGTTTTTCACGAAGCGGTCCATTTCCTCAGCGTTGTCGGGCATGGCGAACACGGCTTGGGCGTCAGATTGCATGGGCCATGAAACAGCTATCGCCTCATGTGCTTTTAGCAGTTTGGCATCAGAGCTGAAGCCGCCCATCATTGGGATGGCGTGGCTTCCCGTTGGCGCATTGAAGACGATTTCATCCTCATCATCTAGAGGATCCACCCAGTTATCCTTGAAATACAGCGCGCTTATAACGGCAAAGAGAGTTTCAGCGTCAAATTCGGGTGCGGTTGAAAACTTCCCACCTGTGTTTTCTCTCAGCCACGCCGATATTTGGGACTTTGCTTCAGGTGCTCCGAAGTAAACTTCGGTTGCTTGTCCGTTCGCATTTGCTATTGCCTGGGGGAAGTCTGGGTTTAGGGGAGCGGTAAGCTTGTTTGCCCAAACAGAGGCGACAATGTTGAGGCTGTATCCCTCTGGAACGTACTCGGGGCGTTCCTCAAATAGTCGAGCGCATGCTTCCCACCGCGAGTCTGCGTTCCCCAGCACCCCTTCAATCTCGTTGAGCGTTTCGGCTTTTGCGCCCCTTGCCAGTACCTCAAGTGCAACGTAGAGGCTTGCCGGCGATGCAAGGAAGCTCTGCGTATTTGTGTAGCCATCCTCCAGAAGGTGAGCAGCCATGGACATCAAGCCTGGTACGTTCGCTCTAGTAGTAGAAGGATTGAATTCCGACAGTTTTGCTTTGTTCGGATTCGTGTTGTACTCCATTAAGGGCCCTTCCTGTGGTATTCGTAAGTTTGCTCCCCGATGCCAAGCTCTCCACGTTTGAGGTTTGACATCGGGGCCTTTGCGCAAATACTAACGAAATGCCTGTTAGCGTGTGTCTTGCGGAATGGACAGCCGCACCTGCCCTCTAACGAAGGTCCATTTCAATGACGTCGCCGGGCGGGTTTGGAAGCGTTGGTGCCCGATTCCAACATGTACAGCGCGTTTGCGGTAAGCGTTTCGGGCTATCCTGGGCGGCCTGCAATGGGGTTGCCAGTAAGCGTTCCGTCGGCCTGCACTTCTACGTTAAGCATGCGAACAACGTAGAAAAGCGCCCATCGGTAACCATCGATGGGCGCTCGCAAACGGCATGTTTCTTGTTCTTAGCGCTTCTGCATTCTCAAGGCGGATGCAAACAGGGCGCCTGCCGCTATCAGCAATGCGGCGATTGCAATGATTGGTGCATTGCCGTCACCCGTATGAGGGGTGGCTGCTGCTGGTTTGTCGTCTGCGGCAGGCTTATTGCTCGCGTTGGGATCGCTACCCTCTGCTGGTTTGGCGTCTTCGGCGGGAGTAGTCTTTTCGGTATAGACGTTTTCGAACGTCATGACATCAACGGGGGTATCCTGCGTCTTTTCGAAGAATTCGCCGTTGTCAGTTGCTACCAGTTCAACGGGGAATATATCGAAGCTCGGTTGGGCTGTTCCCTGATTGTCGGTTGCTCCGTCGTTGCAGAAGATTTGGTATGCGGCATCCGAATAGGTCCAGTTTGCAATGCCGGTGTTCTTTTCACGTACGTAAAAGCCTTCGCACGTTATGTTGTCCACTTGCTTCTTCGGACCTTGGATGGTGAGGGTGCCTTCGTAGCTTCCTTCGCCATTCGTAGCAACGGTTGCCGTTATGGTCACATCGCTGTAATCCTCGATCTGGCCAACGCCAACATCAAAGACCTCTAGCTCAAATTCCTGCTTACCGGGAGCAATGTCGCCGCCCTTTTTGACTACCTTCGTGAACGGAAGGGAATAGGTCACGGTTTTTTCGCCAGTGATGAAATGGATGTTCTTGTAAAGGTGAAGGAAGCCTTTAGCCTGTTCGGCTCCATCGTGCTCAATAAGATCGATCGACGTGCCTTCGCTATCAACAGCCATGGCATACGTCAGCGCGAAGTCATCGTTGATAGTAGGACAGTCGGCAAGTGCGGGAATATTGTTCTGGCTGGTGTTTTTGGCGTCGATCTCTGCCTCATAAACCGTAAAGTTGCCATTGCAGCCTGAAGGGTATTCGCCGCTAAGCGTGACTTTCGCTTTTCCCCTAATGGCGATGTTGCCCTTTGCCCACAGAGGAGAGTTAACGGTAGAGGTGGCCTGGAGGGTACCACCATCGATAGTCATATTGCCTGTGGCGAAGAGTCCTGGGTATAAGCTTTTGGCGATAACAGCTGAATTTGAAATGTTGATATTGCCTGCAGAGCTGTCGGTGGAGTTAATGTACGCAGCGTTGCAATTTTGCTCGGTTGCCGAGATGTTTACGGTGCAGCCGTTATTGATAGCCAGGTTAGCGGCATCGATGCCTGCATACAGTCCGTTGGAAGTGAGTTGCGTGTTGTTGAGGGAAACTGCGCCATCGCATGCAATGCCGAGTCCGCCAGGGGAATGGATGGAGACGGCTGTGTTCTGCATGGTGACGTCGCCGGCTACGCTTATGCCGTCCATCGTGTCTCCCGCGACCGAGATGGCAAGGCTTCCCGATCCATGGAAAATGACGTTCCCCGTGGCCATGATGCCTATATTGTCGTTGAAGGTGATTTGGTTACTTCCCTGGAGCGTAATGGTTAAATCGCTCGTTAGCTCGGAATCGATTCCGCCATAATCTACCGCGTTTGTGATGGAGGCATTGTTGAGCGTGAGGTTCTGTGCGTCGGGGTCGTATGTTGCCGTGCCTTCGCCGCATTGGATGGTGAGTTTTTCGCTGGTGAAGTGCTCGCCATTAACGGATAGGTCATAATTGGTGGCGGCGAATGATGCAGTAGGCGCTATTGCTAGGGCGAATACTAACGCAAAGATGCCGGATATCAGTTTCTGTGCTTTGCTCATAACATTTCCTTCTGTTTAGGGTTTGCGCAGGAACAAATTTGTTTTTGCGACATTGTCTGGAACTGCATATGACGACTTGTTGTGATAGTTGCAGTATTTGCTCTCTTGTTAGTTTAGCGACCAGATAAATATTTGTCATTCTATTTGACTGTCTGAATATTCATGCCACCTTATGTCTCATCTTTTAGGCCTATTCGTGGACAAATGGCTCAATATCGTGGCAAACCGAACGTGGACCACCTTGCCAATCTGGCCTCATAATTGGTTTCGGCTTTACCTTTTTCTAACATGCCCAACGAGTCAATTTTGGCCGTGTCTTATATTCTTAGTACGAAAGCGAAATGGCTATTCTCGATACGAGCGCTCAAGGCAAAGCTCGCATTGGAGTAATACCGCCGATTTCGGCAGAAGAAAGCCCTGAAGCACATATTGAATCGGCCGAACAATGTGTCGTCGAATTGAGGAACGCGAAATGAAGATCCTTGCCATCAACGGCAGTCCTAAAGGCAAACGAAGCAATACTTGGCGTCTAACCTGCGCTTTTCTTGAGGGCATCACTGTCAAGGAAGAAAGCAGCGGTTCTTCGCCCACTGAAATCGAAACCTTTAACATCGGTTCGCTTAACATCAAACCCTGCTTGGGTTGTTTTTCGTGCTGGAGCAAGACGCCAGGCGAGTGTTGCATTCGCGACGATATGCAGGGAGTTATCGATAAAATTCTGTGGGCTGACGTTGTTGTTTGGAGTTTCCCCCTGTATTACTTTGGATTGCCCGGTCAGCTGAAAACCCTCATCGACCGTCAGCTTCCTATGTCCCTCCCGTTCATGTGCACGGAAACGGAAAGCGGGGGGCATCCTTCTCGCTACGATATGAGCGGCAAGAGCACCGTGGTTATTTCCACGTGCGGCTTCTACACTGCCCAGGGGAACTACGACTGCGTTACCAGTCTGTACGATCGACTGTGCGGAAAAGGCGGCTACACTGCGATTTTCTGCGGACAAGGTGAGCTTTTCAGGGTGAAAGAGCTTTCAGAACGCACTGACGAATATCTTTCTTGGGTGAAGAAAGCGGGGCAGGAATTTGCTTCTGATGGCATTACCGGAGAAACTCGCGGCAAGCTTGACCAGAACCTATTCCCTCGTGATGTTTTTGAGGCGATGGCAGATGCTAGCTGGGGCGTTGGCGAATCAGGCGAAAAGGAAGATCCTAGTTTGGCGTTCACCCGTCAAATGGCAGCCCTTTATCGCAAGGAATCATGGCAGGAGCACGATGTTGTGCTTGACATGAACTATACCGATATCGGCAAGGTCTACCGCATCACTCTCGGGCAGAGGGGAAGTCGGGTTGAAGTAGAGCCTGAAGATGGCTTTGCTGATGGTTTCACCACACGCATCAACACGCCCTTTGATGTTTGGCGCTCAATTGCAAGCGGCGAGATTGCTGGAGATGAAGCGCTCATGAAGCATCTGTATTCCGTGGAGGGCGATTTTGACCTGATGATGCACTGGGATGATTTTTTTGGCGCGGCATCGAGTGCGGGTGCTGGTGCGGGCGGAGATAATCCGAATGTGATCGAGGGCGTGAACGGTCAAGGTGAAGGTAACAGCAAAAGCGCCAGCGAGCCGAAGACCAATATGCTGCTGCTCTTGATTCCTTGGATCGTGTTCTGGGTTGTTGCGTCTATTGATGGGTTCTGGGGCAGCTTGGTCAGCGTGGCGGTATGCGTGTTGCTGCCGGTTTTGATGCATCGGACAAAGGTTACGTTGTATGACCAGATTTCTGATTTAGGGGTGGGTGCATGTTCCGTTGCGCTGCTAGCGGGGGCATCGCCGATTCTTGTTATTCCGGTGTCGTACTTGTTGTTCGGGCTAATGTGGACGGTTTCGTGCTTCCTGAAAGTGCCACTGACTGCGCATTATTCCAAGAACAGCTATAACGGGGAAGCGGCATTGCGCAATCCGATTTTCATGAGAACGAACCGCATTCTTACCGCGGCGTGGGGAGTGCTTTACCTGATTACGCCCATTTGGACGTATTTCATTATGCAAACGGATGTTGCAAGCTTTGTTGGGGCGATCAACTCTGTTCTGCCTGCGCTGATGGGTGTCTTTACTGCATGGTTCCAGAAGTGGTATCCACGGCATATTGCGCGTGGATAGGCGTTCGTATCAAGGAGCTTGGGGAAGAAAGCTTCGATCCGTGGTGCATTGTTCGCGTGTAGGTGATCTGCTGCCATAACCTGAAATCGGTGCGTTTCGAAGGCAAAACGCTTGACTTGTTTGACGATTCCGCCGTCTGCGACTGCCCAATCTTGCTTTGGTTGACCTTTGGGAATGAGTATTGGGTATCTTGGTGAATTGGCATTCGGTACCTGTGCTAGCCCAACCAGCCTTACCCTTAACGAACCCGTTGCTATTCAGGCAATGGGCTACGGTTGCTTTTCGTGTTGCAGTCTTACCACCACCTGTTTAGACAAAATGCAGGGTCTTACCTCACTTCCCGATGGTGTTTTTAACCAGTGCTATGACCTTGTTGAAATGGGTTTGGAGAAATCACGACCATTCAGTCGATAGAGACGACGCCTTTGATTGCGCTATTACCTTACCGATACAGGGTTAGGCACCAATACGTCGGTAACCGCCATTCATGAATACGCTTTTGTTGGGTGCGCTTATTTGGCTGATATTGGCCTAGGGACGAGTGAGCGAATCGTCGCCATCGGAAATTTTGCGTGCGAGGACTGCAAAAGCCCGCACCTTACGAATCTTGAGACGAATACGACCATTTCAAGCATAGGTAAAAGCTGCTTCAAAATACGATATGAGCGGTGGCCTTGATCTGTCAAAACGGTTGAAAATAACTCAGATCCCACAGGAAGCGTTCTGCAAAACACACTTCATGTACCTCCTGTGCAACCATGCGGTTATGGTTGCGCCCGAGGCGCGTCTTGGCTATGACCTTGGCCCCACTATTACAGGGGTGCAGTTTCCATTATTTCCAATGGCATCGATCAGGGCAGCGAGTATGTTGCCTACCCAGGCAAAATCGTAATGGTTGTTTGCTCATACTATTTGTCAGAGCATGCGCTGGGGCATTGGAGGAGCGAAGATGGCGCTTTGGTTCTGTCCGATTTGAGCAAGGAAGCCGGAACCAAAACTGTAGAACAGTAGAACGTACTGCCTACGGACCAAAAGGCCCAGTTCCTGATTGCTTTGTTACTGGCCCATTGGTTGTAGTGCTGTGGTTGTGGTTGCAATCCGCCGCCGTTGAAGCAAGGAGTGAGCTTGAGGTGCGCAAAGATAGCATGGCTGAATTGAAAATGGGAGAGTTTGGTGTTTCAAAGTATGGTGAAGCTATCTATATTGCCAGTAGCGTACTGCACCCTTCAATTTGGCTTGGACCGTGTTAGCAGCAGGGTACCTTCAATACAGTGAAGGTACCCTTTTTCTTTTATGAAGCGAATTGGCAAGCGAATCTGGTCGCGCTTAGCGAAATTATGTGTGCCGCTTTATGAAATTGGCGCTATGACTCGGTTCCTGCTGTCTGAGCATTTTGATATTGGTGCAGCTTATGCGCAGTACGGAAGCCTGTAAATCTTTTATTCAGCAAAGCATTTTCGGCAGCAATTACGACGATGGGGGTTAAGATGTAAAAGATTTTGAGGGCATAAAAAACAGAAAAGGAGTTGCGCAAGAAATGAAAATGAGCAATAAAAACAAATTCATTTCGGGCCTGGTGGGTGTTGCGATGTGCCCCATGATGTTGCCAACCGCAGCATTCGCCGCTGATGATGGCGCAGCATCGAGGGTTTCTTCATCCCCGACTGAATTGATTCAGCCTTCTGAGTCGGAAGGCGCCGATACGAGTGCAAGCTCAGGCGATACGCTTGCCCCACAGTCTGAATCGATAGGTGAAGCGCCCAATGCGACGACCAGCAAAGCGGGTAATGAAGCAGACCCTACAGCCAAAACTGGCGGGGAAGGCACTACGGCATCAGTTGCGGAAGTGAACGGCACGACATATCCCAGCCTGCAGGACGCTATTGCCGCTGCGCCGCGTAAGGCAACGGTGAAGCTGCTGGCTGATACGAAGGAGAACGTCACAATCTCCACGCCCTACGTCACGCTTGACCTGAACGGCCACACCCTTAACGGCAGCACGGGCGAGCGCAAGCCGGCGCTGACTGTTACCAGCAGGGCCTACGTTGTGGACTCCAGTGAGGCTCAGACGGGCACCATTATGCGTGAGGACACTGCAGAGAATTCCGGCGTTTCGTCCCATTACGTCATTGATGTTCAGGACAAAGGCTGGCTGTTCTTCCAGGGCGGCAACGTCAAAAACGACAGCGGCGCTGGTGGAACGAAGGGCGCATCTCTTGTTCGTGTTGGTGACGACAGCAAGTCTGCCATGCCAGGCTTGACGATTAGTGGCGGTACGTTCACGCAGGATAACTTCATCGTCCTTAAGTGCGACCATGGCGACCTTTTCGTTAAGGGCGGTACCATCAATTCTGCGAACAGCTATGCGGTTCAGAACTGGAAGAGGACTACCATCAAAGATAGCGCTGTCATCAACGGCAATGTTTCGACGTGGACGTACGGCGGAAGCGGTTCCGATCTCACAATCGCTGGCGGCACGGTCAACGGCGATGTCGAATCGGTGACCTACGATGGCGCTGCAGGAAAACCGGCGAAGGTGGCTATCACTGGTGGCACCGTCGGCGGTGCGCTTAAGACGGTTGATTACAGTACGGGAACCACTACCGATGACCCCACAAAGGCAACGATCGAGGTTACGGGAGGTACGTTCAGCAGCGATCCGTCTCGATACCTGGTTGAAAGCTCCTCTGCTACGCAGAACGAAGACGGCACGTATGGTGTCGAGAAGGCCTACCTTGCCCAGGTTGGCGATACCAGCTACTACACCATGGAAGATGCGTTCAAGGCCCAGACCGAAAATGGTGGAGTCATTACCTTGCTTCGTGACTACACCACGGGAAGTACCTTTAATTCCGGAAGCATTGCCCGCGAGATCGACTTGAACGGTCATACCTGGACGTGCACGGGGACTGATGCAAACTCTGCAGCGTTCGAGATCAACTACTCCAATGCATCGCTTACGGTGAAGAATGGCAAAATCGTAAGCTCTCAGCTCATCGGTCTGATTCCATCTGCTATGGGCGGTACCATCACGTACGACAATTCCAGCCTTACGTTCGAAAACGTTGAGGCCACTACGAGTGCTGCAAGCGGCATTGAGACGAACGGCAACAACACCAACGACGCCGTTACTCTGAAGGACAGTACGCTCAACGTTCCTAATGGCTTCGGCATTTACTTCCCCAGCAGCGGAACGCTGACTATTGACAACTCCACAATCAACGCGAAGACGATGGGCGTTCAGGTATGCTCGGGCAACCTGAATATCAATAAGGGCAGCACGATTACCGTGTCGGGCGACCCGCTTGCAAAGACTGAGGGCGACGGCGCTATCCAGGACGGCGCGGCGATTTCCATCGTCAACCGCCCCGGCTACAAGGGCCTCGACCAGATTGTTGTCACTGGTGGCAACTTCACTGCGAAGGGCGACAATGCTGCCATGAAGGCCTACAGCTGGAACTCCTCGACAAAACAGGAGTCGGCTTTTGGCGATGCTGATAATGTCACTGTTTCTGGTGGAGAATTTAACGGTAGCTTTGATGCTGACGGTATCGAGGTTAGCGGTGGCGAATTCACTGATGGAAAGGTTGCTCAGCACCTCAAGAAGGGTTCGGCTGTGCTGTTCGGGAATGGCAAATACGTAGTCGCTGGCGAGGAAGCCGTGAAGGGCGATGCAACCTATTCCGTAACCAATACCGACGGAACAGTTGTTTACTTCACCGATGCTCAGTCTGCCAACGATTATGCTAAGGAATCGGGTGCCCATGCTCCTGAGGTTTTGAAGGTCACCGTCAACTTCGACTCTAACCAGGGTTCAGCAGTTGGCTCTCAGCTTGTTGCCGTTGGTGACAAGGTGGCAAAGCCGGCCGATCCTACCAAGGAAGGCTATACCTTCTCCGGATGGTTCTCCGACGAGGATTGCACAAAGGCCTATGACTTCGATGCCGCTGTAGACGGCACGCAGCCCGAGTTCACTCTGTATGCGGGCTGGAAGGCGGCCCCCGCTACCGTTGAGCCCGGTGCTGGCGACAACGGCAACAGCGGAAGTAACGGCGACAGTGCCAATAACGGAAGCAACGGTGATAACTCTTCTGCCAACGAGAATGTAGCTGTCAACACCGTCAACAACAACAGCGACAATGCGGCAAGCGAAGCAAAGACAGCTACCGTAAAAACGGGCGACAACCTTGCTCTTGTTGGTGGCGCATTTGCCCTAGTTGCTGTTACGGCTGGTGCTGTTGCGGCATTTGCACTGCGTCGCAAGAAGATGAACTAGCGTATTGCGTTTGTTGCGCTTTATTTCTCACAATGTGCAGCGATAGGGTCGTTTAACGAAAAAGGCCGAGCTTGGAGTTAGTCCAGGCTCGGCCTTTTCGCTTTTAAGCAAGAATTGGAATGGGCGGATTCGACCCTTTGGCGCCTGCTTCTCGAAACGAATCGTAATCAGTGGCTTTATTGCTTCGCATTTCCGTCTGCTGGATGAGAGCAGTGTCAAGTGCGATCGGAAGAAACGTTGTAGGCGGTCTCGTTAGCGCCGGGCATAGCGCAACTGGGTTTAACTCAGACAAGCGTATCGAGTACTCGAGCATGCCAAGTTGACATTAAAATGAGCATGTTGATGCTAGGTCGTTAGGCGTCCAACCTTTCGCTCGAGACTTCAGCGCACCAGTCCTTTGTGCCGCAGTGCGTGCAGGTGACCTTCCGTGTTGTTGGTGTGTGCGTGGCGAAGAACCAGTCGAATCCTTTGGGTACGAAGACGCTGCGGCAGTGTGGGCATACGTATGCGGTCTTCTTGCGGTAGATGCGCACGAAGAAGATGCCGCAGACCGCTACAATCGCCATCACGATGACGAACGGCCTCCAATTGCCCGTTGCGATCCACCATGCAATGGTGGTGATTTCGGCAATACCGATAGGAATGCTAATGGCGATTAGCGTTCTGTAGAACGGCCACAGCTCGCTTTCTCTCATATTTACCTTCTGCATGGCATCTTCCATGTCGGGTACGGTTTCGGCTGGCAGGTCGCCGGTTCGGTTGAGCGAGTCGATCATGGAGGCGATGCGCCTACGGGCCTCAGTGCGTTCCTCTAGTTCTTTTGCGAGACGACGGTCCTGTTCTTCCAAGATGTCGCGCAGCACGACTGCGGAGGCGTTGCTTCCTAGGAAGTCGCGGATGTCGGCAAGCTTGAGGCCGAGCGACTTCAGTACCATGATTCTGCGTAGCTTTGCAGCGTCGGCTTCGGTATAGATACGTCTACCACCTTCGGTCAGCCCTGATGGTGGTAGGAGTCCCTTTTCATCGTAATATTGCACGGTTCTTACGCTGACGCCGCAGAGTGCGGCGAGTTCGCCTGTCGAGTAAGTTTTCTCGGCTTCGTTGTTGGTTTCCGGCATGGAATCCACCTCCTTTCGCCACATACGCTACGACGTTACGTTGCGTGACGAGCAAGCGCTTTTGCGGTTTATTTTCGCATTACGCAGGGTGATTTTCCGTGGGGACGGTATTTGATGGGGATCCCGCCTGTTTTGCGGTAAACGACGAAGCTTTCACGGAGGCGAAAGGGTGTAGCTCGCTGGAGGTAATTGTTTTGGCAATTGGCTTTTGCACTAAGCCATAAACAGAGCCACCCAGATTGGCATCGTTAGGATGCAACCAAACGTGGTGATTACATTGATGGCGCTGGCGTACGGTGCGTCCTTTTCGTAAATCTGCGCCATCTGCACGGTTGCTGAGGCTGATGGGGTGATGGTGGCAAGAAGCGTAATAAGCAGGATCGACTGGCCGTTGGCCACCAACGCGTCTATACCGCTGAACTTGAGCACAAGCATCACGATGGCGGGGATCAACGCTAGCCTTATGAAGGCGACGAGCCAGACGCGCTTGTTGGCTACGATTTGACGCAAATCCATGCCGCCGATGATCATGCCTGTTACCAGCATGGCGGCAGGGCCGATCATCTGACCCATGTCGTAGGTGAAGGTTCCGAAGGGCTCAACAAGCTTGATGCCGAGCACCATGAGCACGATGCCGGCGGAGACAGCAAGCAAGTTGATGTTAAACAGGACGGCGCGGACGTCAATATGATGATTCTCGCTGATGAGAGACTTGCCGTGTGTCCAAATTAAGATTGTTTGCACGCTCATGTAGGCCAGCGAGTAGACCACCCACTCGTCGCCCAGGATGAAGCCGACAAGCGGGATGATTAGGTTGCCGCAATTCGAATAAATGCTTGCTGCCCGCTCAATGGGGGACAGGTGAAGCGGCTTTGCCAGGATCTTCGTTAGTACTATTTGCCCAACTTGGAGCACGATAGCGCAGATGACTGCGAACAAAAACCCTTGCAGCACATCTGGAGTTAAGTCAACCTGCGTTGCGGATATGAACGCACACGGGCAGATGGCGTATACGGACAGGACGGAGAGCGTTTTGCTGTCTCCAGTTTTCAGGAGGCGAAGGCGAACCAGCGCGAATCCGACCGCCATGATCAGGAATAGCGAAGCGATTTTTTCTATAAGCAGGAGAGTTATCATGGCTCAGGATTATACGCCTGCGGTGCAAGGGGCATATGGAGAGGGCAATGGGCTGATGGTTATCGTTCTGGCGTTGGGAACCTGCTTCGCTGATGACTTCGCCAAACAGGGTTTTACTATCAATGGTCGATTCTGGCGTTATGTGCTGCTTCTCAGCAGTGCAACTTATGCCCTTCGTCATCAAACTGCGTCCTGAGGCCTGCGCGACATTGGAATGTATAACACCTGCCCTCATGGCTGCGTGCACTGTTATGGTAATTGCGACCGGGGAACAGTTGCGCGGAATGTAGCTCAGCATGATCCGAATTCGCCATTCCTGATTGGAAATTTCCGCAAAGGAGATCAGGTTATAGAGGTTCTGCAGGAGTCATATATCGACCGACAAATGACATTATTTTGAGAGGTAGCTTTCTGAATGCTCATGCCTGCTTGCGATAGCTGAGTCTCTATGCGAGCGCGAGCAGCAGAGCCAGGCTTTCTCGGCCTTAACAGGGCATCCTCTATCTGTGTTAACCCTGATCGCGAAGGCGCTTCTTGTAACTTTCTCCCCAAGCCCACATGGCATCTAAAACAGGCTTGAGGGTTTGTCCTAGATCTGTGAGAGAGTACTCGACGCGAGGCGGGACCTCGGCGAACACTTCGCGGTGGACAATTCCTGACTCCTCCATGGTGCGTAGATTGGTGGTGAGCACCTTTTGCGAGATTCCACCTATTGAGCGTTGAAGCTCTTTGAATCGCATGACGCCATTGAGGTTGAGGTCGCGCAATATAAGGACCTGCCATTTGTTGCCGATGAGCGTGAGGGTGGTTTCAACCGGACATGCAGGTAAAGAACAAAGTCGTTCGTTCATAATTGCTCCATATTCATAAATGCAGGTAAATGGCAATAGTTACCAAAGGGTGCCTACAACACAATTTTGTGCCTACTTCCAAATAGACTGCGCAAATCATAGTGTTTGCCTTGTCAAAAGGCAACATTGCAAAAGGGCGATAAAGCAGAAAGGAATGCACTATGACCAAGAAGATCGCAGTAGTTGCGGCAAACGGCAAGGCTGGCAAGCTCATTGTCGAGGAGGCCGTTCAGCGCGACATGGACGTCACCGCCTTCGTCCGCTCCGAGAACGCAACCGTGGCTCAGAAGGCTATCGTCAGGGACATCATGAACTTGACCGCAGAAGATCTGGTTGGATTCGACGCCGTAGTCGATGCCTTCGGCGCCTGGACCCCCGAGACCCTCTCCCAGCACTCCACTACCCTTGAGCACTTGTGCGACATACTCTCCGGTAGCGAAACTCGATTGTTAGTTGTGGGCGGTGCAGGCAGCCTGTATGTGAACCCCGAGCATACGCTCACCGTTTCCGAGGGTCCTGACTTTCCTGAGATGTTCAAGCCGCTGGCATCCGCTATGGGTGTCGCTTTGGCTGACCTGCGTAAACGCGACGACGTCAATTGGACTTACGTCAGCCCTGCAGGAGACTTCCAGTTCGACGGCGAGCGCACGGGAGAATATATCCTTGGTGGTGAGGAACTGACCCTGAACGAGCGCGGTGAGTCCATCATCTCCTATGCCGACTACGCCATCGCTATGGTTGACGAAATCGAGTCTGGCGATCATATGCGCCAGCGTATCAGCGTTGTCCGCAAGTAGGGTTTTGCAAGAGGCGCGGTCGAGCTTCTCGGCCGCGCTGTATCTGGAGGGGTAAAGATGGTCGATAAGAAGATAGCCGCCGAAATTGAGGCGTTTGCCCAATCTGAAGGGCTTGACCTGGGCGTAATCCCAAGCAACAACGAAGTCGATGCTGCTTGGTGCTTGGGATTCCTGCGTTCCGTCCGGGATGCATCCTTCGCGACTATGGACGCTGACGGCTTGCCCAGCGTGCGCATCGTTGACGTCATGGCGGTGACGGATCGCTCCCTGTACTTTCTTGCGCCACGTGGAAAGGCGTTTCATGCCGAAGTGGTGAGCGGGTGCTACGTTGCTCTTGTCGCCATGACTTCCGACTATCGTACGTGCAGGATTCGAGGTCGCGTTTATCGCCCGAATGGTGAGTCTACCCAAAAGGTGCTTGTTGATGCACTTTTCGATCTCAACCCGGGCATGAACCAGATCTATCCCGGGGATAGCCGCTACATCTGCGACGTCTTTTGCATCGAATCGGGGGAAGGCGAGTATTTTGACCTTGGACAGAAGCCTATTTTCAGGTATCCGTTTGCTATAGGGTACGGGAAGGTGTCGTTGGGTTCTTTTTGGATCACTGGCGCCTGCACCGGCTGTGGGACGTGCGCCAATATTTGCCCCGAGTCATGCATTAAGGAGGGCACCCCTTTCTCAATTAATCAGTCCCACTGTCTGCGCTGCGGGCTTTGCCTGGAAGCCTGTCCTGCGCACGCCGTAAGTAAGTTATAGGAGTACACGCATGAAAAAGCATTGTAACGACGACGCGCGTCGCTTACTTGAGGGCATCGAGGAAGCCGAAGCCATTGTGGTGGGTGCTGGCTCGGGCTTGTCAACTTCGGCGGGGTTCGTCTATAGCGGCGAGCGCTTTGAGCGCTACTTTGCCGATTTCATCGAGAAATACGGATTCACCGACATGTACTCTGCGGGCTTCTATCCCTTTGAGACACCGGAAGAGCATTGGGCGTACTGGAGCCGCTACATCTGGTACAACCGCTATGTGGGTACGCCGAAGGGCACCTATGAAAAGCTGCTCAAACTGCTCGAGGGCAAAAACTACTTCGTGCTGACTACCAACGTGGATCACCAGTTCCAACATGCGGGTTTCCCCAAAGAGCGTCTGTTCTATACGCAAGGAGACTACGGCCTGTGGCAATGCAGCGTTCCTTGCCATGCTCGAACATACGACAACTACGAAACCGTGAAGCTGATGATAGAAGAGCAGCGAGACATGCGCGTTCCTTCTGAGCTGGTGCCACGCTGCCCTAAGTGCGGCACCGAGATGTCCATGAACTTGAGGGCAGACAACAGCTTCGTGGAGGACGCGGGCTGGCATGAGGCTGCCAGGCGATACCGCAATTTCACGGAAGCCCATAGTCAGGGCAAGGTGCTTTACCTGGAGCTGGGCGTTGGCATGAACACGCCGATCATTATCAAGTATCCCTTCTGGCAAAACACCCTTGCTAACCCCCAGGCCACTTATGCCTGCATCAATTACGGCGAAGCTTGCGCCCCGACACAGATAAAGAACCGCTCCATCCTTATCAGTGCCGATATCGATGCTGTGCTTTCCGAGCTGCTTGAAATGGTCGACCACAAGGAGGCATAGCGTGGATCTTGATCGCAAGAAAGAGTTGCTAGGGTACCTGGTTGAAGGTCTTTGCGCCGAGCGAGGGCATGCCGCTCCGCCTGCGGAAAATGTTGGTGAGCTTTGGAAAACGTTTCGTGCTCTGGTGAACACCAGGCCACCCATGCCTGTGGGTAGTAGCTGGCTCGAAGCACAGGATGAGCTGCTTGCCGGTCTTATTGATGAGGCAGGAATCGCTTCTGTCAAGGATGGGGCTCCATGTACTTATGACGACAGGATCAGGTTGTGGCAAGGCGATATCACCACCCTTGCGGTGGATGCCATCGTTAACGCTGCGAACAGCCAGATGCTTGGATGTTGGGTGCCGGGCCACTATTGCATCGACAACGCCATCCACACTTTCGCCGGTGTGCAGCTAAGGCTGGAGTGCGCCTGTATTATGGATGCGCAGGGTTGCGAGGAGCCCACGGGCTGCGCCAAGATCACTGCAGCGTACAACCTTCCTTCCAGGTATGTTATCCACACGGTTGGGCCCATTGCGAATGGCAGACCCACGGAACTGCATCGGGCTCAGCTGGCCAGCTGTTACCGCAGTTGCCTGGAGCTTGCCCAGGAAAACAACCTTTCTTCGATCGCGTTCTGTTGCATTAGCACGGGCGTGTTCGGCTTTCCGCTGCGGGAGGCGGCGGAAATCGCAGTGAGAACGGTAGGGGAGTGGTTGGACCGCACGGGCGCGCAGATAACGGTGGTGTTCAACGTGTTCTCGGACAAAGACTACGTCATTTACAGCGATTTGCTGTTTCGTAATAAGCGCTTCTGATATCAACGGTGTTTGGCTAATTGAGGCGGATGTGGCGCGCTCGGCAAATCGGAGTTCGCTTGACTGGCTTTGTGCGGGTAACCTGCAAGCCGCTTTCAGCTACCGCTTTGGGGTGCCTGGACCTAGCTCGGCGTGATGATTCTGACCAACTGTGGGAAGCCTTCATTTGTAGACCTTTGTGGTATGTTGGCACGAAGCAAACTAAGGTCGAGGTGAGGCTAAAGAAGCGGAGGGATCGCACATGGCAAAGATCGGCACTGGCGCCGCTGCCCAGGGCAGGAGGACGGCGTACATCAATGCAAACGTGCTCGATGGAACCGAGGGCATGGAGGTGCTTGAAAACCACGCGGTCGTGGTTGAGGGAAGGCGCATCGCCGATGTCGCGCCCCAAGCCGAAGCCGATTTGTCCGGCTGCGAGACCTTTGACCTCAAGGGCGCCTATCTACTTCCAGGCCTCATAAACATGCATGTGCACCTGGCAGGCAACGGCAAACCTCAGAAGAAGCAGCGCGATAACGAGGCGTTGGTAAAGAAAATCATGTCAAATGGTCTCACGCGAGCCGTCGCCTACCGCCTTGTTTCTGAGTACGCGCGCCTGGAGCTGCACAGCGGCGTCACCACCATACGCACAGTCGGTGGCCTGGGCGACTTCGACACGCGCGTGCGCGACGACGCCGCGGCGGGAAAGCTGGAGGCCCCGCGCATCCTTGCTGCCAACATGGGCATCTCGGTGCCGGGAGGCCACATGGCGGGGTCGGTTGCCATCGCGGCGAACAACATCCCAGAGGCGCTTGCGCAGGTTGAGGCTGCCAGGTCGCAGGGTGTCGACCTCATCAAGCTCATGATCACCGGCGGCGTTCTTGACGCCAAGGAGAAGGGTACGCCCGGTGAGCTCAAGATGGAGCCGGATATGGTGCGCGCGGTCTGCGACAAGGCGCACGAGCTGGGCTTTATCGTTGCGGCGCACGTTGAGTCAACTGAAGGCGCGCGCATGGCACTCGAGTGCGGCGTAGACTCGATTGAGCACGGCGCCGCTCCGACGGACGAGGTGATGCGCCTGTTCAAGGAGGGGAATTCCTTCCTGTGCACTACTCTTTCTCCTGCACTTCCGTATGCGCTGTTCGATCGCTCCGTCTCTTGCGCAAGCGAGGTTGAGCAGTTTAACGGCAATATGGTCTTCGAGGGCATTATCGCCAATGCCAAGGCAGCCCTTGAGCAGGGGATTCCCGTGGCACTTGGTAATGACGTTGGGTGTCCCTGGGTCACCCAGTACGATTTCTGGCGCGAGCTGTGCTACTTCGAGAAGTACGTCGGCGTCTCGCGCTCCTTTGCTCTTCATACGGCGACGCTGCGCAATGCCCAGCTTGCCGGCATCGGCGACATCACGGGCTCGATCGAGGTGGGGAAGGAGGCTGACATGATCGTTACAGCCACTAACCCGCTTGATGACCTACGCGCGTTGCGCACGGTGAAACACGTCATCCATCGAGGGCACCTCATCGTCAGCCCCTGTGTGAAACGCAAGTCTGTGGTTGATCGCGAGCTCGACAAATTCCTCTAGGAGTGGCAGTAGGTACGTGGTCTGCACCACTTCGGCAAACGTAAAGATAATGTGGCTCCGCTGGCTGCAAATGCAAGTGAATAAGCGCGGGTGGTTTGCGCGCCGTTCGCAAAACCGCAGACACCAAAATCTATATGTCACGTCGGTGGTGGTTTTTCAAGAACTGATCGAACGCAGCGGCCCCTGCGTCGAGTTTTATCGAAGCGAATACAATGGAGCTACCAGCATCAATCCAAATTAGTCGATGGAGGAAGACATGCAACTGACAACAGAGCGGCTGATACTCCGCCCATGGGCTGAAACGGACGCAGAGGACCTGTACAGATACGCGAAGGACGACAGGGTGGGGCCGATTGCCGGCTGGCCACCGCACTCGAGCGTTGAGAACAGCGCGGAAATCATCCGTACCGTGTTTTCCGCGCCGGAGACGTATGCCGTCTGCCTGAAGGAAGACAACAGGGCCATCGGAAGCATAGGGTTGATGATCGGCGCGCGGTCCGACAAGGAAATCCCGGGCACCGAGGCGGAAATCGGCTACTGGATCGGCGTCCCGTTCTGGGGCAAGGGGCTGATACCGGAGGCGGCTCGAGAGCTTATTCGCCATGGTTTCGAGGACTTGGAACTGGACAAGATCTGGTGCGGGTGGTTCGACGGGAACGAGAAGTCGGAACGCGTTCAGGAAAAATGCGGCTTCACCTGGCACCACACCCGCAAGGACGTCTACTGCGAGCTGATGGGCGACATCCGCACGGAGCAGATCTCTTGCCTGACGAGAGGTGATTGGCTGAGTCGGTCTAAAGCCTGATAGGCAACATGGCCCTCCAAAGGTTCGCCTGGCGAAACGCTTTCGCGGGTCACGGCGGATGGGAGAGGCACCTTGCGCAATTCCGAGGACAGGTAAACTCATGAGCTGTCTGGTGGTTTGGAGAATTGAAGCACCGCCCAGTGCGGGGGTCTGATGCGAAGGCCGGCGAGGGCGGTGCTCTGGAACGACTCACAAATCGACATTGCCATGAGGGTGGTGCTTGAGCGCTTACTTCAAGGTAAGGCTCTCAAGCATTGGCATTGCGTCGTCCCAGTTCAGTTTGCGGTGAATCTGCACGCGTACGGTTTTGCCGTTAGGCGCCGATGCGAACATCGAGTAGGTGTTGTCGGGGGCCTTCAGGCGAAGCCACGTGGTGCCCTTGATGTCCACCTGGTCGGTGGCAATGTCCTTGCCTTCGTAGGTCTTTTGTAGGCTGGCGATTTCCTCTTCGGGCGAGCGTGGGAACACGTCTACCTTGAAGGAGCTATCCGTGCCTTCCTTGTAGAATCTTGCCTTCTGTTCGCTTGCGCTGCCGCTGTCGAGAACGAACCCTTCGCTGGCTTCAATCTTGAAGGATGCGCAATCAACGCCAGTAGTGGATTCGGCAGCCTTGTCGTCGTCGGCGTCAGCCGCAATGGCCTTGTATTCTTCTGTCTCGGTGCCCGTGGTGTCGAAGCGCATTACGGCGGGGTTCTGGCCAACCTTGTATTGGCTGTCGATGTTAACGGTGATGGGACCGTAGTAAGGGGCCTTCGGAACCCAGAAGTAAACGAACTCTACCGATTCGCCAGATGGGATATCAAGTCGATCGTTTCCGTATTTGGCTCCATCGCACAACGCTTCGGGGATATCGTTGGTGGTGTACTCAAGTACGGCGGCCTTGCTTGAACGGAATATCTCGTCGCCTGGTTCAAGCTCGCCCTGCGCGGCTTTAACGCTGAAGCCCGTGAACTTCAAGGGCTTGTCGCCGTTGTTCGTTATCTTAAGGTGAAGGTAGAAACCGTCCTTCTTGGCCTTATCGCCAGCGTAGAAGGTACCATCTGCTACTGATTCGAAGGTGTTGCCGTCGATCTCGACCGACTGAGATTGATAAGCGTGTTGCGCCGACGTCGCAGCGTTGGTGGATTCGCTTTGCGCGCTGCCGCCGCCGCAGCCGACCATCGTGCAGGCGAGCATGGCTGAAAAGGCCACCGTTGGCACTCCTACAAGCACCTTTTTGGTAATCGGCTTTATCATGTCTACCACTTCCTCTCGTCTTTTTGCTCGCAGCTTTTGCCTCTACCTGCATAGTGAAGGAGAAAGCGATTTTCGCGAAGGACCTGGTGGCTCAGATCGAGCGGGAGAGGGATCCCTTGCGGCTCAATCAGGGGAGTACTCGCGCACCTGGCGGTTTGATTTGGCGGTCGGGCGTGATTGCAGCTGGCGTTTGATCCTGTGTTTGCGGAGATGCTCATCTGTTTCACGCATCGCGCCTCAACTGGCGTTTAACCCTACGTTTTTACGGTCTTTCTCGTTCGTTGCGCGTCCTTGCGACTGCTGTTTGCGCCCAATGCAACCGAATCAGGGCGCCAGGCTAGGCGGTGATCGCCGTCCTCTCCTGCGCCTGCTGATTATCTACTCCCCATTGCATGCCAGGGCATTTCCGGCGTACCTGGGGAGTGAATGACGCGGTGGCTGACGCGATGAGCAATCAGCCCTATTCGACCGGCAACTGAATCTCGGTCAGCCACTCTTCGACGGATTCCTTGTTCCAGATGCCGTCAATGTAGCTCTCGCGGGAGAAACCCGCCACCTTGTACCCGTTGTCCTCAGCGTACTTGTAGATGAATGCGTACGCTTCGCCAAGGTTTTCGTAGGCGCCCTGGTGGTAAATGCTCAAAACCTTGGTCTCGGGGATCTCACGGAACTTGATGTTGTCGCTTTCCGTGCCGAATGCCTCGACGGCCTCGGAATGGCGCACGCGTACGTCGGCCTCGCGGTGCTCGCAGTCTAGGTACTCCACGAACTCGTAAGGCGGCTCCGCGCATTTCAAGTCTGGGTTGAGGGCTTTTGCCTCAGCGCCCTGGGCTGGGATCCACTGCATGGCGTCGGAGTATTGGGCGAGTGTCGCTTCGGAGTAGTAAACGATGCAGCTCGGGATGGTCTTCTCGGTTACCTGGTATCTCATGTCATTTCCTTCCAGTAGGTGATGGATCACGGAAAGGTTTCTGGCAATCTTGGCTTGCTGTTCCTGAAGTGTGTGCGCCTGCTCCAGGAGAATCTCCCGCTCATCCGCACCGCCGAGAATCGCCTTGATCTGGGCAACCGGTATGCCCAGCTGGCGAAGCGCCTTGATGCGAGCGGCAGTTCTGAGCTGCGCGGTGTCGTACATGCGGTATCCCGTCCACTCGTCGACGCGGGCAGGCGAAAGAAGCCCTTCCTTTTCGTAGAAACGCAGGGCCTTCACCGTCAGCATGGACAGCTTGGAAAACTCGCCGATCTTCAGCATGCCGAATGCCTCCTTTCCTATTACGGCGCCTACTGTCAGGCCTTACCTTAGGGGAGAGTCAAGGGGTGACTTTCGGTTCTTTTTCGGAGGCGGGAGCTGAGGGAGCATTGCCGCGACGGTTGCTGCGATAAGTGCGGGGTCATCGGAGTCTACGAGCAGCATGGGTTTCGCTCCTTCGTAGGGAATGTCCTCGCTTGGGAAAGATTTGCGAGCAGCAGGTACGTCCTTGAGCAGCAGTCTGTCGTCGTAAATGCCACCAATGATGATTCCCTCGCTGTACAGAAGGTATTCGCCCATCATCTTGCGATGCGTGACAGCAGGGGCTTCGCGCAGCAAATCGAGCGCATATGCCAGGTATTCTTCGGTAGATGCCATGCGAACCACGTCCTCATCGGTTGGATTCAACAATGCTTTCATAGTTGAAAATACCGCTATCCTTGCTGGAAAAGAAGCAGCCCCAGTCATCGCTTTCGCTGGCTGGGGCTGAAATCGCAAACAGCATGAATAGATGATTTGCGAATCGCTATTATTCCCGCTCGGTGACTTCGACTCTGTCGTTCCGTCGTTTCAGTTGCACTCAGTTTTCGGTGTCGTCTCGAACCGAATGCCGCCAAATAACACCATGTCGCGTTTCATCGGCTTCGGGGACAAAAGCTGGGACAATTTCAAAAACTTTTTTCAAACTCAGTGTTTTGAGTTTTTGTTTTTGTCCCAAAGGGCGCGGCGGACCGTCTTGGGAGGCTCAATTTCGCCGAAAACGCCCGTTTTGAAACTCAACCGTCCTTTAGTTTGCAAGCCGCCAGCTACAATCACAAGTGAATTAGCGCGGGCGGCTTTTGCGTTATTTGCAAAAGCCCAGGTCGCAGGTCTGCGCAATCGGCAGGCGAAGTGAGTAGTCTCAGGT
>ENA-OUQH01000023-OUQH01000023.1-human-gut-metagenome-genome-assembly--contig:-NODE-23-length-144063-cov-28.930164_pt1 | contig 144063 bp, 107 predicted proteins | sample MGYA00237948_ERZ548828 | MGnify/ENA primary metagenome ERZ548828 (study PRJEB26490, sample SAMN05194711) | human gut metagenome | biome: terrestrial biome; feature: human-associated habitat...
AGTAACTGATAACCAGTAAACTTTCCTCATTCTTCTCTCAAACACTTTTTATATGCACTTTCGATAAGAGAAAATTTAGTATTGTTAATTGTCTTTAGGGTGGCTGATTCCTGATAATGGCGATGATGGTTATATCCACCGAAGAAACTCCTGATTCCGCCATGCGGGCCAGCCACATTTCCCGCCGACCGGGTGTAAATATACTTGTAATTTATCATCTTGCAAAGACTTTGGTTATATAACTTTAACATCTTTTCCGAACTTTTCATTGATCTGACGGGCCTTGCTTTTCTTTTGCTGGGTAAAGATAAGCTTGTTCGTCTTGTCCTTCAAGTCTGGAATCAACTCCTCGCACATATCCTTTAACTCTTTCGGAATGCTTTTGGGGTAATGCCCTGTGGCCTTAGAAATCTCGGTACGATACCACCTGATAATGTTGTCTTGCTCCAGTTCCTGGAGGTAATCTTTGTCAATGATGCTGCCGGACTGGATGTATCGGTTCACTACATTGCAGATACCCTTCATCGCTATTCTGAGCAGTGTATTGCTGTCGAATTTCATATGACTTTGTGTTTTACAACCCCGTCCGGAAGCAGAAGCCCAGACAGGGTTCAATTACATTCTATCATTATACTATACTGATGCTTTCCGAAGTTCTTACATCTTATTTCTTACCAGTCTCAAAGCTATTTCATGATGCAGGAATTCCTTTTGTGGCATAAACTTCAAATGCCTCACAGATTATTGTGAGCAAATCGCTTATGTCCTCTGAGTCAGCGAAATGGCTGTAATGAATGTAAAACAGATAGTGAAAATAATTCTTCGCATAATGGTCATTTTTTTTTGTGGTTGATTTTTCCAAATCTAATAATCTGACAATGCGACTATTTGGTTGCTGTTATCTCGACGCAATATAGCGCAACGCCTCCAAGATGACCTGGTATTTAATCACGTATTTAAGTTGGATATGGAAAACACGTAAGAATGATGCTGATTTGCTGTATATATAATTGAACCATAGAAATGCTATAATAATATGTCTGAGACAGATGAGATAATCGGCTCTGCGGAACCGATGGAAAGTGAAATGTTATCCGACAATCTGCAGCTCATTGTCGGAAGCCGGGAGTATCTATACAGTCATCGTGAGCTGTTCTTGTCGCCGGCGCCGGTTTCGGTATATGGCATAAAAGGGCCGATAGCCGTCGGCACCATGCTGAAGTTATGGGAGCAAGGTAACGGATGGCTATGTGTCAAGTGTGACGAGTGCGGGGAAGATGCCTGCGTATATTCATTTGCAGGAAATCCGATGACCGGGACGACGTCCGTCAGTTATCAATGTTGCCATTGCGGGGCAAGCAGGCAACATGTGAGGACCGGCAACTTTATAGATAGGGCAAGAGCACTGGCGGCAGCAGTTGACCAATATCAACATGGTCAGGATGATGTAGAAGGAATTCCATTTGAGAAACTAATCGCCTTACTGAAAGAATCTCACGTCCGAATTGTATAGCATGTCGGACACGAGTAATCAGGTAGAGTGTGTCACGCCTCAGTCCAGCCGTCAATCGTCTTTGTCTCAGAAGAGAAATTGATGCCGAGTTTGATTATCTGCTTGCCGCTTGCGAGGAACGGTTTGTCGTAACCTTTTTCCTCGATTTGTTTCAGAGCAGTTTCGGCGGATTCATCTCGCTTCAGTTCAATGATATAGACATATTTGTCCGTATCGAAGACAATGTCAATCCTACCGTTGGATGTCTGGTATTCTGTCTTGACATAGAGCCCCATCATTTTCAGCATTATCGACATCACGTTCTGGAAATAAAGTTCCAGATCGCCTTGAATCATGTAGCTGTTTCCTGAGAAAAATGCAGTAAGGCGGTCCATGAAAGACTTGGTATTGCCCTTTTCAATGTCGCGTATAAATTGATAGACAGATAGCTCGCCGTATATCAATGCCGGAGCAAACAACTGGCTGAGGGAATGCATGAAGCCGCGCTTGACTTCTACGTTTGGGTAGTCGAGTTTGTATGTGAAAAAATCAGGATTAAAATCCTTGATGGTCAAATATCCCGCCTGATACATGAGTGTAATAGGTGCTGGGCTCACATAGTTGACTTCCGTCAGAGTCTCCACCGAAAAGTCATTTCTGGAAATATTGTCGAGGTTGTAATTACCCTGCTTAAGGTATCTTACCAGAAATGTTGTTGTCCTAGTCTCGAGCCAGTACATCCGGAATTCATATGCATTGAATGTGTTGAGGAGACTGAATGGATTATATATTCCCTGCGATTTATAATGGAAATGATACCCGTCGTACATTGATGCCAATTTCTTATAGCATTCTTCTTCTGAAAGCCCGTTCATCTCAGCCAGAGTCTTCACGCTTTCATCGAAATATGACTTCAATTCCTGCTCCGATATTCCGCAGATATCAGCATACCTTGCATCCATCGATATGTCATTCAGGTTGTTAAGGCCGCTGAAGATGCTCATTTTACCAAGCTTGGTCACTCCCGTCAGGAATGCGAATCTGATGGCATTGTCCTTTCCTTTTATGACACTGTAGAAGCCTTGAAGCTCGCGCCTGAATGCTCCATAAGTTCAGGATTGTCAATGTTGTCGATTATCGGTTTTTCATATTCGTCAATGAGAATAACGACTTTTTGGCCGGTCTTTCGGTATGCGACATCTATAATATTTTCAAAGCGGACACTTGCGACATGTTCACCTGTCCGGATCTCATAACGCTCTTCATACTTGGATAAAAAAGAGTTGAGCTTGGAATAAAGTTCGTCAACAGACAAATATGCAGCCCCCGTCAAATCCAGATGCAGAACAGGATAACTCAACCAGTCTTTCTCCAGTGACGCCATCGCAAGTCCCTCGAAAAGTTCCTTTCTACCACTGAAATACGCCTCCATAGTCGATACAAGCAGACTCTTTCCGAATCGTCTCGGACGACTCAGAAAATAGTACTGTCCAGATGCCGCCAAACTATATATCAGCTCGGTTTTATCCACATATACAAATCCTCCGGTGCGAATCTTTTCAAAGCTCTGTATTCCTATCGGGTATAACATATTCCGTCCTCCATAATACCACATCCGTCCGCAAATCGAACCAATGTCTACAAACAATTCAAATATAATCGTTTGCAGCCAAAAAATAAAACTTCTCTAAAAATATCCGAATTGCATTCCCAAATAGATTTTATGCTTTTGAGAAAAGATTTCGCTAATTTTGGACCGGTAAATTATAGAATCAATGAAAAATCCGGACAAGATATTGGTGCGTGGCGCAAGGGTACACAACCTGAAGAACATAAATGTAGATATTCCGCTTGGGAAAATCGTGGGAATTGCCGGTGTGTCGGGATCGGGAAAGTCCTCGCTGGCCCTCGGAGTTCTGTACTCAGAAGGCTCAAGGCGTTATCTTGAGTCACTTTCGACCTATACGAGAAGAAGAATGACGCAGGCGGCAAAGGCCAATGTCGATGAGGTACTTTATGTTCCGGCGGCTCTTGCCCTGCATCAGAGACCTGGTATCCCGGGCATACGCAGCACTTTCGGTACAGGGACGGAACTTCTTAACAGTCTTAGACTTATGTTCTCGAGACTGGCCAGCCACCGGTGCCCTAACGGACATTATGTCGAGCCTTCCTTACGGGTGGCGGCAGGAAAGGACCTTGTCTGCCCTGTGTGCGGAGAACATTTCTATCCGCCTGGCGCCGAAGAACTGGCATTCAATAGTCAGGGCGCATGCAGGACTTGCGATGGCACCGGTACTATTCGTACAGTCGACGAATCCACACTCATTCCTGATGAGAACCTTACCATAGATGAAGGGGCGGTCGCGCCATGGAACACACTTATGTGGTCGCTCATGAAGGACGTCTGCCGGGCAATGGGCGTGCGCACTGATGTCCCTTACAAAGACTTGACAGATAAGGAAAAAGACATTGTCCTTCATGGTCCGGCGGAGAAAAAGCACATTCTCTACAAGGCCAAGAACTCCAATGACGCAGCCGAGCTGGATTTCACTTTTTTCAATGCCACCTACACGGTTGAAAACGCATTGGCCAAGGTCAAGGACGAAAAGGGCATGAAGAGGGTGGAGAAGTTTCTGAAACTCGATGTCTGTCCGGACTGCGGAGGTACAAGGCTTTCTGATGCGGCCAGGGCGCCTAGGCTCAGAGGAATATCCCTGGCCGATGCCTGCAAGATGACGCTCACCGAAATCGTGGAGTGGGTCAAAGGCGTGCCCGCTTCCCTTCCCGAAGAAATGAGACCCATGGCCAAAAGCATCTGCGAATCATTTTTGGATACGGCTAAACGATTGATGGACTTAGGAATAGGCTACCTGTCACTGGACCGTTCCGCAGCAACTCTCTCGACCGGAGAACGCCAGAGAATGCAGCTTGCCAGAGCCGTCCGCAACCGCACTACCGGAGTCCTCTACGTCTTGGACGAACCTTCAATCGGCCTGCACCCGTCGAATATCATTGGCCTTTGCGGCGTTATGGAAGATCTGATAGCGGACGGCAATTCCGTGATTCTGGTGGATCACGACACGCAGATTCTGGCCAAATCCGACTGGATGATCGAAATGGGACCCGGAGCCGGCGCGAACGGAGGCGAGGTGATGGCGCAGGGTACTGTCAATGACATTGAGGTCAATGAACAATCGAAGATCGGTCCGTTCCTTTCAGGCAAGGCTTCTATCAATGTCAGACAACGGGTTGAGGCCGCCGACATGTTCAATGAGGGGAAGATAGCGATGATTACCGATGCCATCCACACAGTCCGGCCGCTCAGCGTAGAGATTCCAAAAGGACGTCTTATTGTGATTACAGGAGTCTCCGGTTCCGGCAAGACCACCATGGTGCTTGAAAGTCTCATACCTGCACTTCAGGCGAAAATTTCAGGTCAGACCCTGCCAATGCATGTAAAATCTATTGAGGCTGACGGAATCCGTCAAGTGAAACTCATTGACGCTTCTCCGATTGGTATCAATGTCCGCTCTACCGTAGCTACTTATGCCAATGTCCATGATGAACTCAGGAAGGTCTTTGCCAAGACTCCGGACGCGAAGAAGCACGGCTACAAGGATGGTGACTTTTCCTATAACACTGGCAAGTTGAGGTGCCCTACCTGTGACGGCACAGGCGTGATAAGCCTTGATGTGCAGTTTCTTCCCGATGTGGATATCCCGTGCCCGGATTGCCGGGGCTCCAGATATTCGAAAGTTGCAGGAAGCATAAGGAGGGAGAACTCAGCCGGAGAATTCCATTCGCTTCCGGAACTTATGGATATGGATATCAATTCCGCCATTGACGCTTGTGCGGACCTCAAACTTATCAGCCAGCGGCTCAGGGTATTGCGTGATCTCGGCCTCGGTTATCTGACATTGGGCGAGGAGACCCCGAGTCTGTCAGGCGGTGAGGCCCAGAGGCTTAAACTGGCCAGCGAGATGGGTAGGGGACAGAGCGATTCCGTATTCGTGTTCGACGAGCCGACTATCGGTCTTCACCCGTCAGACGTGATGACGCTCCTGAATGTATTCCAGAGCCTTATCGACCACGGGGCCACCGTCATTGTCATTGAACATGACCTTGATGTCATCCGCAACGCCGACTATATCATTGACATGGGCCCGGGTGGAGGCTCGGAAGGCGGGAGAATCGTGGCGACCGGCACCCCGGACCAGATTAGAGAGGCGAAAGACAGCGCGACTGGACGGTTTATATAATGATCTGATAATTCGAATAATGCTGGAGAGAAAGGAGTTTCCTCTATCCCAGGACCACATCCAGAACCATCATAAGTGCAAAGCCAAGTGCGAAGCCTATTGTGCCGATGTTGGAGTGCTCTCCCTGGGAATATTCTGGAACCAGTTCTTCTACCACCACATAGAGCATGGCGCCGGCTGCGAAAGCCAGCATATAGGGCATGATGCCGAGAATGGATGTCGCCAAAAACAATACGAGACCGCCGCCGATTGGTTCTACAATTCCGCTCAATGTCCCTATGCAGAAGGATTTCCATCGCGAGTTCCCGGCCGCACGCAGAGGGATTGATATAATCGCTCCTTCCGGAATGTTCTGGATCGCGATTCCCAATGAAAGAGCCAGCGCTCCCGCAACATTGAAATCTGCCGTGAGAGCCCCGGCAAGCGCGACACCGACAGCCATTCCCTCCGGGAAATTGTGGATGGTGACGGCCAATGTCAGTTTGGCGGTTCGGGACAGTCGGCTTTGAGGCCCTTCTGTTTCTCCGCTGATATGAATGTGCGGCGTGATGTAGTCGATGAGCAGCAGAAAGGCGAAGCCTGCGAGCAGGCCAATGGTAGGAGGCACTACTGCTGACGGGCCCTCTCCCATATCCATGGCCGGGATTATCAATGACCATACCGATGCCGCAACCATTACGCCTGACGCGAACCCCAGCAGAATCTTTTGCATCAATGCCGGCATGTCGCGCTTCATGAGAAATACGAAAGATGCCCCTAATGCAGTGCCGAGAAAAGGTATCAGAAGTGTCGTCAAAATAGGATTCATGATTTTATTCTTATTGTGTAGTAACAATGCAAAAATACAAAGTCTCCCACATTTTGTCAATCGTAATTATTGGCGATTGTCTGATTGGAGAAATTCTTCATACATTTGTATTGACAAAAAAATGTAGGGTATGAAGGATTTTGCAGCAATTGATTTCGAGACGGCCAATGAGTGCCGTTCCAGCGTGTGCAGCGTTGGAGTGATTATCGTCCGTGACGGGCAGATTGTGGACTCTTTCTATAGTCTGATACATCCAGAGCCGGAATACTATAAGTGGTTCTGCCAGCAAGTCCACGGGCTGACGGAAGAAGATACTGAAGATGCTCCGGTTTTTCCGTGTGTCTGGGAGAGGATAGCCCCGAAGATTGATGGCCTTCCGCTTGTGGCTCACAACAGCCGGTTCGATGAAGGATGTCTGAAAGAGGTTTTCAAAGTGTACCGGATGGATTATCCCGAGTATGAGTTCCATGATACACTTTCTGCCTCCCGTAACCATTTCGGCTGCTGTTTGCCGAACCATCAGTTGCAGACAGTTGCCGCAGCCTGCGGTTATGACCTGACCAATCACCATCATGCCCTGGCCGATGCCGAAGCCTGTGCTCATATTGCAATCAAGTTGCTGTGACAGCTTTCTGATAATTTTCAGAATCGAGGTTCGCCCTGTGCTCAGGTTTCTGTTCTCGGAAAGGCGGTCAGCGCAGGTCCTAAGTGATTTCGATTTGGTTCCGGATAAAACGTTAAAACGGTACAAAGCGGCAAGAAATCACCGAATTGTACCGCTTAAAACGTTTTCGCGGAACAAATGCTGCACTCCTCGACTTCTGTTTCCGTATAGAAAGGCACGCCTCGACTTCTGTTCCCATTAAGACACGCCTACGACTCGGCACAATGCCATCTTGCGGCATTTTTCCATATTCAAGGTCAATTCTGTTCTTGATGCATGTGCGGAACTTATATTCATCAGCAGAGACTCAGGGTCTTGCGATATTGCTGCCTCGGTTATCTGGCATTGGAAGAAAGCCTTCGAGCCTGTCGGGAGGAGAGGCCCGAAGTTGCCTTGGCGGCGAGACACTTCAGAAGCAGATTCCGGATTTTCACTGAGGAGTGTTTGACTTTTCGGACAGTCTCCTCCGAAAGGGTTGATGTTGTCAGATTTAAGTTGTATCTTCGCCACGTCAGAATTCGCTTATATACTTATATAGTTGATTTGGCAAGTACTGATTTATGTGAAATCTCTGACATTAGCAAGCCTTGGTAGTGGTTTCTTTATCAAGGTTTTTCACTTTTTAGCGGGCTTTATGTCTGCGGAATTTAGGATAACAAGAAATGAAATTTAGTGTATCATCATTTGCAAGAGTTCTGCTTGCTTTCGCACTTGTAGTCTCCGTGCCTTCGTGCGACGGAATTGACAAAGACTCAGAGAATACTGAAACGCCGGGCGATAATGGCGAAGAAGAAGTGACACCTCCTGATAATTCCGAGGCGGAATCGAAAACTGAAGCAGACGTATCATTGTATTCAGATGAAGCGGATTTCTATTTTTCCAATGATTTCAAGTCTGAAGACCAGGTCGCTGTGAAAGGGCTCGACGGTAAGTCTGTAAACTGGATAGACATCGATGAATACATAAAATCCGGATATGAATACAAGTATCTGAAAATCAGCGAGAACATGTCAGGGAATGACCGCAAGGCAGATGCTGTCATTACCAGAAATGGCGAGGTGGTTTTTACGTATCACATAACGCAGAGTCATGAGGATTCGTATGGATATGACCCGTCTTACTGGGAAATCATCGGTTCCGGAAACATATATGCAAGTTTCACAGGAGGTTCATATGCAACTATGTGGAACAACCGGGACATGACATTGCTTGAAGGCGCCGAGTTTGTTTCCGGCATTGGAATGATCAAGGATCGGTATCTGTATTCGTGCGCATTGGCCAAAGGCAAAGATTTCAGGACGATAATTTACAAGGACGGAGTCCAGACAGAAGTGATGGAGAACTGCAATGCTACTGATTTCACAGTTTCCGGTATTTCACTTTACACTGGAGGTTCATGGTCCGAGAAAAAAAAGGAATATCCCGCATATTGGTATAACGGGGATATGACCGATTTGAGCGAAAACAAGACCATTGAAGGCCGGGTATCATGCCTCACCGTAGATGGAAATGTTGTCTATACGGGAGGCACCAATTGTATGTGGAAGAATTTTGAGCGCATTGAAATGCCGCATGACGGGTATGATTCAGCTTACGTTACGGAGATTGTTGTTGACGGCTCGGATGTATATGCAAGTGGCTATCTGATAAAGGACGAGGAAAATTTCCGGGCCTGCTGGTGGCTTAATGGTGCGCTGCACCTGCTTGACATTGAGAACAATAGCGGCAATTCCATAGCAGCCGCAATCCTTCGCTACGACGGAAAGACCTATATCGGCGGATATGTGGACGGATACCGGGCTGCTCTTTGGACGGACGGCAAACTTAAAAGACTGACATCATATAATGGTCATGTCAATGCACTCGCGGCAAGAGGAAAAGACGAAGTTTTCGCTGCCGGCGACAAAGACGGCTACCCGATAATCTGGCGCGTCCGTTCCCGTTACGCCGGAGAAACGAAAGAAATATACATGAACACTTCCGAAGACGGTTTGCACAATGATGACATGCATGGCAATGTGGCCGGTATCATCGTCTGCGCGAAGAGGTGATCGGCCAGTTTCATGTTTTGTGAGTTCAATTTTTGGGCACTGGGTAATTCCGGTGCTTTTTTTGTGCGTGTCTGGGAAAAGATAGCCCCGAAGATTGAGGGCCTCCCGCTTGTGGCACACAACAGCCGGTTCGATGAAGGATGCCTGAAAGCGGCATTCAGGGTGTATCGGATGGATTATCCTGAATATGAGTTCCATGATACCCTTTCTGCCTCACGCAAACATTTCGGCTGCGGTTTGCCGAACCATCAGCTGCAGACGGTTGCCGCAGCCTGCGGTTATGACCTGACTCGTCACCATCATTCCTTGGCCGATGCGGAAACCTGTGCTCATATAGCAATTAGGTTGCTGTGACAGCTTTCTGATAATTTTCAGAATCGAGGTTTGCCCTGTGCTCAGGTTGCTGTTTTCGGAAAGGCGGTCAGCGCAGGTCCTAAGGGATTCCGATTTGGTTCCGCCTGAAACGTTTTCTCGGAACAAAACCATCAACCATGACCGAATTGTACTACCTAAAACGTTTTCGCGGAACGAAATTTACTGCAGCGACCTGCGAGCAATCCTATACCCCGGAACGTCTCCGCTGGATGTTCGGAAGATAATTCCTCAGAAACATTGACAAAAAAACCGCGGGTGATATCCCCGCGGCGATATGTTATATAACTCAAGTTTCGCACTTGCGAAACACCGATTTTGAAGCCCCCAAGTGCAAGTCCCTTTTCCGGCTATCTGAACAGTCTGGAAAGGGCTTTTTCTGACGGTATGTTTTCGTACTCGCGTCCGTTGCCCTTGTATATGAGATCCTTCACAGTGCCGCCTACCTTGTCACCCTTGAACAACAACTTCGCGGAAGCATCATCGGAAATGTCGTAGATGAACATTGACGCCTTCATCTCGCTCTGCTCATCGGCATTCTCCGCGGCGATGTAGAGCGTCTTCGCATCATAGACATTGAAAATCATCTTCTTCGCAGTGTAGTTGCCGTCGAGAGTGATATATGGCTCGGAGTCGAAGTTCTCTCCGTCATAGTTGAGCCTGTAGATCTTGTTGCCGTTTGAATAATAAAGAATTGTCTTGATCGGGTTGACGGCAATGGCAGACTCGGGAAGAATCTTGCCTGACGCATCTATCTCGCTCAGAACTGTCTCACCCATTATAGCGGCATCCGGATCGAACCTGTAGACCTTGGTCGCGGCACCATCTGCAGTCACCAGCATTATGGCCATGGCATCATAGCGCTCTTTGTAATACTCGCCGTCGCATCCTTTCATGAAAATCGGCTCTCCGGAAAGCACCTTGTCTCCCTCTGTCGCTTCGAATGCCATCAATGCCGAATGATAGACGAGTTTATGGGTTGTCTTATTGAAATATGCTCTGACATAATCACTTGCATTGGTCTGGCCGACAACGCAAGTATAGTCTGCAATCGCTGCTCCGGCTGGAAGAACATCTGAGCCTTCGGCGGCGACGAAATTCCTGTCACTTGTCATAATGTAGTCTCTGCCTCCGCCGACGAAATAGACGACATCCTGCATATTGTTCCATACGCCCTCCTGCGTACCCTTAGGACAGAGCATGGCATTTGGATGGAACTCACCGCTGCCGTTGTATGTGATTTCCGTTCTTACGGTCATGTCATTGGTGTTCAACGCATATACCTTGACCGGATTCTCTGTGCTTACAAGCACCTCATAGTAGTTGTCCGTAAGTTGTGCGGCTTTCGGAGATGTGATGCCTTCTCCTTTCCAGCAAAGTGCCAGCGGGCTCTTTCCAAGCTCCAGTGTAGGGTTGTTGTCCTTAAAAGCATAAGGGCTGGCCGGTGTGTCCATTATATCCAGACGCTTCCATGTCAGCATTGACCCCTCCCCAGTTCCTGAGAGCATCAGAAGTCCCTTGTCATAAGGCGTCGTGACCGTGAGCTTGAAGTCGGCAATCTTGGCACCGGTAGAGGTGGACACTTTCAGGTATCCGTTGAACTGGCCGTTCTTGTCGCACTTGAATGTCAGCACACTGTCAGTTCCGACCACCTTGTAGTCGATGTTCCACTCATATTTCACGCTGTCCTTGTTCTCTTCCGTGTAGTTCACGAAATTCACGGTAGGAGCAATCTCCAGATACTCGTGAAGACCTCTTTCGTACATGGCCTCCACCCCTGAAAGCTCTGCCACGTCCGGAGGCAGTACCACCTTGATGTTGTTCTCTTTCGCGCAGGATGCAGCCATCGCCACCAAAACACCTGCCGCCATAATCATTCTCAATGATTTCATAATTTTGTATTGTATTTAGTAATCCTTAAAAATTTCCAAAAGCCGTAACCGCGACTCCAAGGTTCAGGTCAATGCCATCAGACCGGCCAGTCCACATCCGGAAAAGTCACCCCGAACTCAGGATGTTCCCCGAAATACTCCTTGACCTTCTTGAACGTCCGCAGTATCGTATATTTCATTTCATTGATATCTTTTCTGGTAATCGCGCCGCCCCATAACTCGATGAACTTCTGGTATTTGCGCGGATTGTACTCGCCAAGCCACTTCGACAGCATCGGCCACCATTCCGGCAAGTCAAGCCGGTTCGTGAAACTGACCGCCACCGACCTGTCCTCCACCGCGCCGAGCCTGAAATCCTCGCCCGGCAGCATATCCAACACCACCGTAAACACCGAATCCGACTGGAGGGACAACCGGTGTATTGTCAATGCTACCGTGCCCGCCGATGCTCCGGAAGGGATTGTCCCCTCCATCAGCGGCTCATCATAATGCTCATGCAGCCTTGCCGTTGTCCTCGAATTGTCAAGAGCAATATTGAACATCCGGTCATGACCGGCAGGGGAACCGATGATTTCCACCCCGATCAGGAGCGTCGTGTCCGTCATAGAAAACGGAAGCTCACCGAAAGAGAAATACAGTGAATCTGTCTTGAAATTCACCAGAGAATCACCCTTGTATGGAAAACTTTCCTTGTAACTGCATCCGGCCACGATACCTGACAATGCCAGAACTAATGCCATCCTTCTCATTTCCGTCCCTCCCCGTTTTCATACTCGCTCTCCGGCAGCGGAAGCACATATACCTCGTCAGAAGCAGTGAAATGCTTGCTGTTCACCCCGTCCATATCCATATTGAACCTCTTGTAAATGAAGAAAATCTGTCCCTCTCCCCAGTACTCCTTAATATATTCCCCGACAAGTTTCCTTCTGAACTTGGCCTCCGTGTCGATGTCTTCGGCCGAAAGCGGAAGCAGTCCGCGTGCCGTAACCACTGCATTCAGATATTCTAGAGCCTTCTTCATGTCTGCTGATCCATATGCTGACTCCGCCAGAATGTAGTACATCTCGGGAATTCTTATGAGATTTGGTCCCGGTATGCGCCCGGTAGGAACTATCTGGTCCTCATCATAGTTCTTGTCATAAAGCTTCACGCATAGCGTCACACTCTTCGTCCAAGTCCTCTTGGCGAAACAGGCCTGATACCTGTAGTCATTGTTGGTGGAAGTGAATGTGGAAACCTCGAACAGAGACTGGTAATTGTCACGCACCATCAGCATCGACTCGGTAAGTCTGGTAGGGTAGAGGCAACTCCGCACGTCCAGATACATGTTCGGGGCGTGGAGTCCGAATATGCACTCCCTGTCCGCAAGGTAGCCCTTGAAAAGGCTTTTCACCTGCTCGTCCCGCGTAAATTGGAAATCGCCCTCCAATGCGAGTGCTGCATATTTTGCTGCCTCCCCATGATTCCCGGCCCAGTTGTACACCCGCGCCAGAAGAGCGGAAGCAGCATACTTGTTCATATAGGCATATGCAGGCGACCTTCCGGAAATCTCCGGAGATTCTGAAAGCAGTTTGTACGCCCTCTCCAGATCATCAGTAATCCTGTCATATACACCCTTTACAGAAAGCCTCCTGAAAGGCGTTATGGAAAAATGGTCGGCATAGGGAATTGCTTCAGCATCAGGCCTTTCCATTCCAGGAGCGAACAGGCGCAGAATGTCGAAATGCACCATCGCCCTTACTGCCAGAGCTTCTCCCTCAATCCTCGGAAGTTCCGGATAAGAATGCCCTGAGATATTGTCAATGATACTGTTCGCCGAAGAAATGACATTGTAGGCCCCGCTCCAGATGGCATCAATACGCGCACGCACATCCGAGTCCCTATATTTCAGGTCAATGCTTTTTGTCAATGTCGTCTCGCCCTCGCCATAGTCGTTGAAGTACAGCTGGGCAATTTCGTCAATGAATCCGAAGGAAAGGTCTTTTCCGTAGAGTTCCTCCGAGGCCATGGATGCATATACCCCGTCCATAGCGTCAATGAACCCCTGCCCGTTTTCGAACATCTTATCGTTGCTTACGATTCCCGGAGTGTCAATGTCCAGAAACCCGCAGGCTGATGTCAGAATGGTAATCGCAAAACAATATATGTATCTGTTCATCATGCTGTCAGATGTTTAGTGATAATGAAAACTGGAATGACCTTGCAAAAGGATAGTCCAGACCGCGCTCCCTGCGGATGGATGACCAGTTGAAAAGGTCACCTGTGGACAACGAAACCATGGCCCTGCGCAGATGTATCCGGGTAATCCAGTTCTGCGGCAATGTATATGAGACTTTGAGAGAAGAACCGTCAAGGGCATATTCCTTGGCTACGAACCTGTCAGTGACGGGCGTGACTTCCCTTGAGGCTATATTCTTATATTTGGCCATATCGCCAGGCTGCTTCCACCTGTCATAGAACACGCGTCTGTCTGCGTTCTCGCGCGGATTTCCTCCTTCCACCTTTGTCGCAAGCGTCTGGTTATAGACAGTGGCTCCCAGCCTGTAGGCGAAAGTCATAGAAAAATCCAGACTTTTCCTGCTGAAAGATGCCCCGAACGAACCGTTCACTACCGGGGTGGTATCTCCGGCCACATACTTGTCCTTGTAACTGTATTCGTATGTGTAGTTTCCGTTCCTGTCAATGAAAACCTCACGTCCGTTGGCAGGGTTGATGCCGGCCGAGCGCATTACTTTCAGCGCTGTCATCGACTCTCCCTCCTGATAGAAAGATGCCGGCAGCACAGATGAAGAAGAAGCTTCATTCTTCTCATTCAGGTTCTTCAGGTAGTCGCTTATCTGAAGAATCTTGTTCGTGTTGTGGCTCATATTGAGGAAAAGATTGAGATTCAGGTCTTTGCGCTGAAGGACATTTCCTCTTACGGAAATCTCCACGCCCGAGTTGCTTATCTTTCCGAGGTTCTCTTTCGCGCTGCTGAATCCTATGTGAGGCGGTTTGGAAATATCCATGACCAGACTGTTCGTCGTGTCGTGGTAATAGTCAATGCTGCCGGTCAACTTGTCGGAAAAAACTCCGAAATCCAGTCCTATGTTCCGTTTCAGGCTGCGCTCCCATTTGAGGTGGGGATTCACCATTGATACCGGCACAGCGCCGATGTTGCCATTGTAATATAAATCAGAACTGTACTTGTAGGAAAGGCGGGCCTGATAAGGATTGAAATTGGCATTGCCCACCAATCCGATGCTCGAACGCAGCTTAAGCAGAGAAATCTTCGTCCCCTGCATGAACTTCTCCTTGTGGACATTCCATCCTAGACCGATGGAGCCGAAAGGAGCGAACCTGTTGTCTGTGCCGAACTTGGACGAGCCTTCGTAACGGACAGACAGGTCGGCGAAATATCTGTTCCCGTAGATATAGTTCGCATTGGCGTAGAATCCCAACATCCTGGACTGGTCTTCGCCTCCTCCCGGATGACTTTCGGCGTAGCCTGTAGCCATCGAAGGATGCTCCAGTTTGTCGGAAAGGACGCCCAGCGCCGAGAATGAATGAGTGTCGGACTTCGTGGCCTCCACATTGACCCCGCCGGTGAGGCTGAGCGAACTTGTTCTTGTCAATGTCTCTCCCCATGACTTGTTCTAGACCAGGAAAGCATTGCCGGACAGTGCATTGGACGTACCGTCATTGACATTGAAACTGCCCTTTTTCTTCGGGTCCGCGGTGGTGTTGAATTTCTGCGATTTCGGCGAATAGTAAGTCTCTCCGCCGGATTTCGTCAGGGTATAGCTCAATGTCGCTTCTGCCCTGAAGCCTCCTGCGATGTTCCATCTCAGCCTGAACGTGTCGATAAACGAAGTGGAGGATGAATGGATATAACTGCTCAACTGTTTCTCGTACAACGGATTGGCCGTGTTGAACGAAAGTTCCGTGTTAAGGGAGCCGTCTTCATTGTAAGGTCTGTCGTAAGGATTCAGCCTGACATAGTCGGAGAACTTTCCGTAAGGGACGTCCGTGGATTTGGTGGCGCTGAATGATGCGATGTTCTGTATGAACAGCTTGGAAAGACTTCCGTATGTGAGATTGATGCGGAGAGAACTGCTTTTCCTGCCGGAATCATCCATGACTCCGCGCGTGGAGTTTATGTTGCCTGACACATTGTACCTGAAGTCCTGACTTCCTCCTGAGAGCATCACATTATGCAGATGGTTCAGTCCGGTGCGGAGGGCCATCCGTTTCCAGTCCGTGTCCACACCGGCATTGACCCTGTCAAGTTTTTCGTAATAGATTTTCTGCCAGGCGAGATCTGTGCTGCTGGATCCTGTGAAATTGCCGTAGATGCCGGCCTGACGCTCATACTCAAGCTTGTCGGCGGCGTTGAGGAGACGGTAGTCGGAAAGATCCGGCACACTCATCTGGACATTTCCGGTGTAGTTTACCTGGAGTCTTCCGGACTGCGTAGGTCTGGAGGTGATGACTATCACACCGTTGGCAGCCTTTGACCCATAGAATGAAGTTGCGGATGCATCTTTCAGAACTGATATGGATTCGATGTCCTCGGCCGGCATATCGAATATATATGAGATGTCCACTTCGGTTCCGTCAAGGATGAAAAGAGGAACGTTGGTCTGGTCTCCTTCGATGAAACTGCTCCTTCCGCGCAGTACCATATCCGGCACCTTGTTGGGGTTTGAACCATTCTGGATGTCGTCTTTCAATTCGAATCCTGGAGCTTGCAGCTGTATGATGTTCAATACGTTACTGTGCGTCAACTTCTCTATCTGGTCCCGCTTTATCACAGTCAGCGCACCGGTATAGCTCTCCTTTTTCTTGTCCACATATCCTGTCACTACCACATCTGATACCGTCTCTGTCCGCTCCTTCATAATGATATCGTAATGGGTGAGGTCAGCATTGGTCAGGACAGTCTCGTCGCTGTATCCGAGCATCACGGCCTTGAAAGAACTGATACCTGACGGCAGGTCGAGGGCGAACCGGCCCTCTGCGTCTGCTGTGGTGCCGTAGGTCCGGCCTTTCTCGCCGTATGCAATTATTCCGGCCCCTGCCACAGGAACGCCTGCAATATCTGTTACCGTTCCTGTTATGTGTCTGACATCCTGTGCACGGAGAAGTCCGGACGACAGGAATGCCATCATAAACAGCAACAATATTCTATAGTATATCCGACAGTTGTCTGAGGTCATCTTGAGCAATTCCATTTTTTCGGCTGCAAAGATACCGACCTGCATTTCCGTCATCAATCCTATTTAATGATGATTTTAAGGTTGTCAAAATACCAATATGTGGTGATGTGGTGTTTTTTGCCATTGACGTAAATTTGTGCCCGGAAAAAAGAATGAAAGTATGAAGATGACTGACAATGCGGCTGTGCTGGCATTGATGATGATGCTTTGCGCAGCGGCCGCATATTCCTGCTCATCCGTTTTGGATGAAATCCCGAAAGATATTGATACAGAAGAACCTGCGCGTGAGGTGGACGATATGAAAGTCGTTCCCGGAAGACTGAAAGTAAAGTTCTCGGAGAATGTCGAGCCGAAACTCAGTCTGCTTTCCGCTGTCGGGGCGAAGCGGATGGAACGTGTATTTCCATATGCCGGAAAATTCGAGGCCCGTACCCGCAAGGAGGGACTGGACAGGTGGTATAACGTCTGGTATGATGAGGACTTGCCCGTGACCAAAGCTGCCGGCGAACTGGAGAAGATGGAGGGAATAGAGATCGTGGAAAAGGTTATGCCTGTCAAGGGAATAGGTTTCGGAAAGCCCGTCACGATTCTTCCTATGGGCATAAACTCCATGTGGCCTTATGCCGCTTTTTCCGTTCCTGCAGAAAGCGGTTCTTCTTCTGAGTATCCTGTCGATGACCCATACTTGCCGAAGCAGTGGCATTACCATAATGACGGTACCCGCACGGATGCCATAGCCGGAGCGGACATCAATCTGTTCCGCGCATGGGAGGTCACGTCAGGTCGCAATGATGTGGTGGTGGCCGTAGTTGACGGAGGAATCGACTATGACCACGAGGACTTGGCAGGAAATGTCGGCAACTGGGCTGAACTTTACGGACAGGAGGGCGTGGACGACGACAATAACGGCTATGTGGATGACATATATGGCTGGAAATTCATTTATACTGACCGCAATCCGATGGGAGACAACAAGATAACCGCTGTCCCGCACGGAACGCACGTGGCAGGTACCATAGGCGCGGAGAACAATAACGGCAAAGGCGTCTGCGGAATAGCCGGCGGCCAAGGAAACCATTCAGGAGTGCGCCTGCTCAGCTGCCAGATGTTCACGAACAACAAGTATGACGATGGTGATTCCGATGCTGCCATAAAGTATGGAGCCGATGCCGGTGCAGTCATAAGCCAGAACAGCTGGGGATATGATGGAGCCACCTACCTTCCGCAGAGCTGCCAGGATGCCATAGACTATTTTATAAAATATGCCGGCATAGACGAGAACGGGAACCAGGTCGGCCCGATGAAGGGCGGAATAGTGATTTTCGCCGCAGGCAATGATGACCGCAATTATCTTTCTTACCCGGCCTGCTACGACCAGGTGCTCGCCGTCTCTTCAGTAACTCCGGATTACAGAAAGGCCTATTATTCGAACTATGCGAAATGGGTAGATGTCGCCGCGCCTGGCGGAACATACCGGAAGGACGGCCGCTATGATGATGAGTGTCCGGTTTACAGCACCCTGCCCGATGACCAGTACGGTTACATGCAGGGAACATCGATGGCTTGTCCTCACGTCTCAGGAGTAGCCGCACTTGCAGTTTCCAAATACGGAGGACCTGGATTCACGCCTGACAAACTGAAATTGTATCTGACGAGAGGTGTCAATGATATAGATGCTTATAATCCTGGGTATAAGGGACTTCTGGGCTCAGGAATCGTGGATGCCTACAAGGCTGTATCGTCAGACCAGGGCTATGCTCCGGAGCGTGTGACTGACCTTCAGCACAGCAATACTGCCGGAGAGGTGGAGCTTACATGGACGGTGCCTGCAGACAAGGATGACGAGCATCCTGACACCTTCCTGATAATGTGGCGAGTCGGGACATTGGACAAACCGGATCCTGACAATCTTCCTGAAGGCGCCGGACTTGTGCGTGTCCCTGTGAACGGAAAGAAGGCAGGCGACAAGATGTCCTACACCCTTCTGAACATGGATCAGGACACCCGCTACACGGTGGCCATCATAGCCGAGGACCCCTGGATGAACCGCTCATCCGTCTCGAGCATTTCTTTCGGTACACCTGTGAATGAGCCGCCTGTTCTTTCGACAGATGCAACCCAGCCTGTGCAAGTAGCTTATAATCAGCTGGTACGTGTGACTTATCTGGTTAATGACCCTGACAGCAAGGACTTTACGTATGAACTGACAGACCCGAGCGGGGCTGTCACTCCGGTAAAGGGGCAGGGGAAACTTCATCTGGATATATTCAACTACAAGCGCACATCGGGCTCATATTCGCTGCATATTACCGTTTCAGACCGCTTCGGGGCATCAGACTCGGCGGACCTGCAGATCGACCTCCTGCCGGACCTCGCTCCTGCTGTTGTCAATGCCTTTGCTCCAGTATATCTCGGCTCGCTGAAAGAGACTGCCGTATTCCTGCCGTCATCCGCATTTGAAGATGAGGTACCGGAGACCGTAAGGTACAGCCTGTCCTGTGACAGGTCAATGCTTTTCCTTCAGGAACTTCCTTCCGGCGAGTTCAGCATAATGCCGCTCAAGTTCGGCCGCTCGGAAGTTCAGGTTACGGCTACGGATGAAGGAGGAAACGCCTCAGTATGCACTTTTGCCGTGCTCTGCCGAGATGATTCCCGTGAAGTGGATTTGTATCCGAACCCTGTCAAGGATATTATGCATATCCGCATGGGCAGGAATGTGACAGGTCAGGTCAATGTCTCTGTGTATGATGCCTCGGCGCGGCGTGTCCTTGCTTCCGATGTGCAGATTGCTCCGACAGAACCGGCTTCGGTGGACATGTCATCTTTGGGCGGCGGAAGTTATACTGTACGCATCTCTTGGGATGGAGGCTCGCTTGTCCGAACTGTTGTTAAACTGTAGATTATAATATTATGAAACCGATAAGACAAATTGATATAATTCTGATTGCCTGCGGTGCAGCCTTTTCCTGCATTACGTCCGTCTCTGCCTCTGCTCAGGAGACAGGTACTTTTATGCGAAATCCGGCGGAATCGAGGACAATGTCTCTTGCCGGGGCAGGGGTCGTGTCGCTTGACGACGTGTCAGTATTGGACAATGCCGCACTCTCTCCGTTCTCTCTGAACCGCTTTTCAGCCGGCGTCTCATGTCAGTCCTGGATGAAAGACGTATCTGGAGGAGGAATGCCATCTTATTCAATGTCAGCTAGATACACTTCAGGCAAGGCAGGGACTTTCTATCTTGGCATGCGCTCTCTGAAAATGACTCCTTTCGAGCAGACCGATGATTACGGCAATGTCATTGACGATTCCTCATCGCCTCTGGACATGGCTTTCGAGGCTGGCTATGCCTACCGGTTCTGCAGAGACTTCTCTGCCGCCCTGACGGCAAGGTATTTACGTCTGTATCCGGGTTATGGGGATGCTGCCAATGCCGTTTCATTCGATGCGGGTCTTGCCTGGAGACATGATTTTTCCGGAGTGCTGGAGGACGTGGCCGCGATAGCCCAGCTGAAGAATTTCGGCACATCTCCTGATTATGGCTCGGGCCGCCGCAGCCTTCCATGGCTTGTCAATGCAGGAGCTTCTGCAGGTATTCTGTTAGGCAACCATAACCGTTTTCGTGCAGGAGCCTCACTGGACATCCCGGTATCGCCGGAATGCGGGGGAATGTCTCCCGAGAGGGGAGTCTCTGCATCATTCGGAGCTGAGTATTCATTCCGCCGTATGGTCTATGCACGAGGCGGCTATCATCTTGGCAATCAATCTTCAGGAGAACAGCGCTGGGGCTCAGTCGGGCTGGGCTTCCGTTTCTGGCACATGACCCTGGACGGGGCATGGATACTCGCTCAGTCATCGTCCCCGCTTCGCAATACTTTTTCCGGAACACTGTCAGTCTGGTTCTGAGGAAATTGTAACTGTTTTAACCGAAACTGCGGGAACGTTGAACTGATGTTCGGACAGGCAGTAAATGCTTGTTGTCAATGTCAATATAAGATACAGCCGTCCGGGAAAACACACGCTTTCCCGGACGGCTGTTTTTCGGCAAGTCGGATAACTTGAATATGTGTATCATTGGCCTACTCGGCGAAGACCATTTCCTTCAGCAGATGGTCGGCACCGGCAAGCTTGTCGATTGTGAACAGGACGTAGCGGATGTCGAGCGAAATGTTGCGGCAATAGTCAGGGTCGAAGACGATGTCACTCATCGTGCCTTCCCAGACGCGGTCGAAATTCAGGCCTATCAGGTTGCCGTCCTTGTTTATCACAGGGCTTCCTGAATTGCCGCCGGAAGTGTGGTTGGTGGCGATGAAGCAGACCGGAACTGTCTTTTGGCCATTGTCCCCGGTTATTGCCCATCTTCCGTAATCCTTAGCGGCATAGATGTCACGGAGTCTCTGAGGGATGTTGTAGTCGAAAATCTCAGGATTGTCCTTCTGCATTATGCCCTCGAGTGTGGATTGAGGCTTGTAATATGCTCCGTCAGCAGGGGAGTATCCGCTGATGCTTCCGTAGGCCACTCTCAGAGTAAGGTTTGCATCCGGGAAGAAGGCTTTCTTCGGCTCGAACTCCATCTGCCCTCTCATGTAATCCCTGTAGAGAAGAGTAATCTCTTGATTCAGACGCTTTTCAGTAGGGTAAACATCTTTTGCGTACCAATTTCTGAATTCATTGGCAAATCTCACGGCAGGGTCGGCAAACATGGCTGCTGAATCCGCTGCCTCGAGTTTCGCTACTTTTTCGGCATCCGCGAAAACAGATTCATTGAAAATGGCATCTGCCCAGTTGCTGACGCTTCCGTATTTTGCCAATTCTTCTTTCATGTATTCCGGATGGAATTCGGCAGGAACATCTTTGTCGAATGCTGTCATTATGGCTACGAAAGATTCTTTGTCGATAGGAAGGTAATAGTCCTTGAAGAAGGACTCTGACATTGATTTAACCCTATCTTTGTTGCCGCCGGCAATTTCCTTTGCAGCGGAGGCTGCAAATCTGCCGAGTTCGACGGTTGCTGCGGTCTCGCCATAGTATTCCTTGGCGAAGGAGTAAGGCTCCAGGGCGCTGTACAATGAATCCAGACGAGGGATAATCGAACTGTATTCTGTTCCGTCGGCCCACTGCGAGAATCTCTTTTCGTAGTCCTGCTTTGCAGCAACGGTCCCCAGACGGTTGATTCCCTTCATTTCGCCCTGCCATTTTTTCCAGGCATTGGCAACGCTTGCGTTCTTGGAAGAGTACTGGATTCTGACCTTCTGGCTCTGTGACATGTATTTTTTCTGTGTGTCAAGTCTCATTGTCCTCAGGGCGATCTTTGCAGGGTCGGAAATCTCCGACACATATCTCACGCCTTCTGACATGATGTACTCCTGAGTCCTTCCGGGGAATCCATATACGAATGTGAAGTCGCCTTCCTGGACGCCTCCGAGAGATATCTTGAAGAATCTCTTCGGCTTGTATGGGACATTGTCCTCGGAATATTCTGCCGGGTTGTTCTCCTTGTCGGCATAGATACGGAAAATGGAGAAGTCGCCTGTGTGGCGCGGCCACATCCAGTTGTCTGTGTCTCCGCCGAATTTGCCGATGGATGACGGCGGTGCTCCTACCAGGCGGATGTCGCTGTATTCGCGGTAGAGGAACAGGAAATACTGGTTTCCGTAGTAGAGAGCCTCGACTGTGGCCCTAAGTCCTTTTCCCTCGGCGGTTACCTCTTTTATGAGGCTCTCGGAATTGACCTTTACGACAGAGTCCCTCTGGGATTCCGTGAAAGCAGGGGAGTATCCCTCGAGAATCCGTGAAGTGACATCGTCCATCCTTTCCAGGAAACTTACCGTAAGTCCCTTGTTCGGAAGTTCTTCATTGCGGTTCATGGCCCAGAATCCGTCACGAAGGTAATCGTGCTCCACGCTGCTGTGCTGCTGGATCTGGCTGTAGCCGCAGTGGTGGTTAGTCAGGAGCAGTCCCTCAGGAGAGATGACCTCGCCTGTGCATCCGCGTCCGAAAAGAACGACGGCGTCTTTCAATGATGCCTGGTTCACGCTGTAGATGTCCTCAGCCGAGAGCTTGAATCCTTTGCTCTGCATATCCACGATACGCTCTGAAATAAGAGACGGAAGCCACATGCCCTCATCTGCCGATGCCGTGGTTTCCGTAATGATTCCCAGCGACAATGTGGTTATCAATGCGCCGAGTGTGTTTCTGAAAAAACTTTTTTTTGTCATGCGGTTATTATTGATTTCAAATATTATCCTGTCTATTCCTGCCCCGGCATCGAGGTCATGTTGTCCTATATCCGTATCAATGTTACGCCGCCGGCCCTCCTCCGCAATCCGGACTGCATCCTAGCCCGATGCCAGTGCAATACGCACAATTTCACAAATATAATTAAATGTGTCTTATAAACCGCAATCGTCGCGTGTTTATCCCGTATAAATATTCTCTTGCAAGTAAACCAAATTTCGTTATCTTCGCAAAGATTTAGACATTTTGTAAGACAGATTTGAACATTTTGTAAAACGGTAATGAAAATAGAGGAAGCCATATTATATGTCCTTGCAGAGCGCAATGGCGGGTTGAGGACCGAACAGATAGCGGACATCATAAACCGCCAGCGTCTCCATGTCCGTAAAGACGGCCAGCCTGTGACATCCGCTCAGGTCTATGCCGTGATCATGCGTTTCCCGGAAACCTTTGTGAAGGCAGAAGGCCGCATCATGCTGATGATATAAGCACATCACCTCCCGCGTCCGCATCTCAGCCTGGCACCTTGCGGGACGGTGCCACAGCCGATTGTATAAGTCATTGATAATCAGGTGCTATTAAAAAACCGCGTGGATTATCGATGTTTTTTTAACCGAGAATCCACACGGAATTATGTAACTATCTATAAATTAATATATTAAAAATAGCTCATGTGGCACCGTCCCGCCTGTTTAAGCCCGTCCCGCCTGTTTACAAAGCCTCCCTGCCATCAGGATATCGAAACCAGCCGACGACCGGAGACAAAGCGCGAGCTTAGAACAACATATCCATCGCGGCGCGCTGTGCCCTGGCACTGTTGGCAGCATTCATCTTGCCGAAATTCCACTTCACCCCGAAAAGGATATACCTGCCCATTATGAGGGTATAGGTATCCTCCTCATAATTGTCAGTGACCGTGTGGGAAAGATTGCGCGCCTGGTTCAGGATGTCGTTGACACTTATGCTCAGATTGAACGCTCCGATATTCTTGGAAACCACCGCATTCCAGCGCCATTCCGGCTTGCCGTAACCTTCGGCGTAGCCGTTGAAAAAGGCGTAAGTCAGTTCCGTGTTGAACTCGAACTCATGCTTGGTAGTGTATGAACCGCTGGCAAAAAAGCGAGTATCCAGCGTGTTCATGTTGGTGCTCTTGTCCAGGGAATAACGGAAGATGCGGCCTCTTGTATTGGCACCGAACCGGAACGAATAATGGTCCTGATTATATTTGACACTCACGCCGACATTCTCGCGGAAAGACAGGGTACTGCTCTCCCTGAAACCGCTCAGACCGTCATAGAAACGGTTGCCATGGGCATTGCCCCAGAAATCAGCCATGAAAGCGGAATAATCGAAACTGTCTTTGTCCAGCGCTGCGCGTGTGGCCTTGGTCTGGTAGCTGACCGAAGAATTGAGGGCCGAACCTTCGCTCAATGTCATTGACCAGTTCTTCTTCTTGTCGAGAGGCATAGTGTAACTTAACTGCAAAGATACATTGGCGCGCGGCTTCCTGGCATTGACAGGGAACGAATACAAGATGCCGTCAGAATCGTACCATCTCGCATAACTGGTCGGTCTTGCTTTCAGCGAACCATCCAGAAAGACCATCAGAGAATTGAAACGCTCCCGGTTGTTCATGTTCCAGGAAGCATAGAAATACGATTGCGTAGAAGGCCCCAGATAGACATTTCCCAAACTCGGTCTGGACGGGTCCGCAATGTTCATGACCGGACGCATTTTATATGCGCTCGGACGCTGGCTGTAAGCGTAGAGATTGAAGTTGAAATGGCTGTTCCCTTTACTGTGGATGAACCTCATGGTCGGCGACACAGACCAGAGCCATTCCCCTTTGCCGGCAGTATCCTCGATTCCGTAACTCTTTGAGTATGTTTCATTCAGGACACCGAACACGATACCGCCGAGAGTGAGCCAGCTTCTTTTTCCCAACTGGTATTGGGCCGTCAGATTATAGCTCTGCTCCATGTACCTGTTTCTGCTTTCCGAACTGAAATAGTCATTACGCCCCGAAGCGTCGGACGCATCCCGGACGTTGTTCTGTTTGCTCCATGTGAACTTGACCTGGGACGAAAGAGTCCATTTCTTTCCGATAGGCTCCGTGTAGCCGATCATGTAGCCCATCCCATAGGAATGTCCGTCAGAATCATAACTCATATTTCTGGCCTCGTCACTACCCTCCATCTTGAGCAGAGAAGACTCCTCGCTGTCGCCGGAGCTGACATTATAAGTCGCCTGGATTCCCGTCTGGATATTGCGCCCTTTCTTTCCGCCGATTCCCCTTATCGCGATATCTCCCTCAAAATCAGCAGCATTGCTCACTGCCTTGTCATGGGAATTCTGAGATGAACTGTTCACGAAAGTCCCGGCCTTGGATGTTTCGGAAGAACCCTCTCCGAATGTGTCGGTCTTCTTGTAGGTGAAGGCCGGACGGACATGAAACCAGACCTTGCCCTTCTCTTTCTGCAGTTCGAGATTGGCATTCAGCACATCGGCATATTGTTTTCCCGTATTCTTGGAAGAAGAAAGCAGATTGCCGTCATCCTGATATGTCGTCCTCTCGGACATGCTTCCTGAATTGACGTCAGAATACTTATAATTCGCGCTGACAGTGGTCTCCACATCCTTGATACGGCTGGTATTGGCATTCAAACCCACCTGAGCCGCAGAAAAAAGCCCCTGGTTCAGGCCCGAACGCTCACCGTTTTCATCAATGATAACGACAGACGAGCCTGAATTGTCCACATTCAGCCCATTGGCGATGAATGTCACCTGGTCTTTCTTGGAATAAGCGGACACGAGCGCATTTCCGTTATAGAGAAATCCGCGGTTGTCACGGAGCGGCTTGTCCTTCTTGTCCGTCGTGGTTCCTCCGCTCAGTCCGACATTCCCGAACCATCCGTCTTCATATTCCTTCTTGAGCCCCACATCCAGTACCTTCTCCCGGTTTCCGTCCTGAATGCCGGAAGCGCGGGTCTGCTCGGATTCCCTGTCAATGACACGAATCTTATCCACGACTGAAGCCGGGAGGTTGTTCAATGCCGTGCTCTGGTCATTGAAGAAGAAAGTCCTTCCGCCGACAGTCAGCTTGTCGATGGTCTCGCCGTTGAACTTCACCTTGCCGTCAGACGTTATCTCCATTCCCGGCATACGCTGCAGCAGATCCTTCAGCATGGCATTGGACCCAACCCTGAAAGAAGTGGCATTGAACTCGATAGTATCTTTCTTGATGGTTATCGGATTGCCGACGTCGGTAATCGTGGCCGACTGCAGGTAATTCTTGTCCAACTGGAGACGGATGGTCCCCATATCGGCCTGACGCTCACGGAAATATCTCTCCTTGACAAATGCCTTGTAACCCATCATCTCCACGCGGAAGACATAGTTGCCGTAAGGAACATCCTCCAGTTTTGCCACTCCCTTGGCGTCAGTCAGCGTAAAGTTTGTGATGGTGGTATCCTTTGCCGGAATTACATACACCGAAGCGAACGGAACAGGTTCGCTGGTCAATGAATCGATGACTGTAGCCTTGATTTCGCTCATGCGTCCCTCGAACATACTGTCATTGAGGATGACTACCTGAGCCTTCGACGCGATGCCGATAAACATCATCAATGCCGTGACAAACAATTTCTTACCCATATTCTTCATTTTTAAGGTCAATGTCAATGAAACCGCAATATTAAAAAAAATCCCGTATTATCCTATCTCATCCGAAGAAATTTCATATCATTGTCAATGCTGCAACACTCGCAATCACCGCGGAAAGCCTGTCCTTGAGGACGGAAATTTTGATATTTTCGGGAAAATTGCTAACTTAAACCGATTTTTGTGGCCTTAATTTGGCCCCTCAATAAAAACTTGATATGGGATGCCATTGGAAATGACGTATCATTTGACTGAATAGAGATGAAAAAGACCATTATTTGCGTAATGCTGACGCTTGCGGCGCTGATCGGATTCTCAGCCTGTGAAAAAGAGCGAAACGACACCGGGAAAGTGATTGAAGGACTCCCGGTCAAGTCGATCAGACTGGCATTGACCTCCCCGAGTGACGATGCGGTCTCGGTGACGACCCGCGCCAGCGCGGAAGTCGAGACAAACGTCCAGAATATGGCGCTGCTGTTCTACAGCAAGGCCAATGTCAATGCAAAACCGATTGTCATTTACGTTGACAAGGCCGGGATGGGAGCCCCGATTACTCAGACAAGCAGAAACTACAAGTATAAAGTTGACCTCAATGTCGAAGGAAAGGGCATAACCACCGGCTACTGGTATCTCTATGCCATCGCGAACTACGATACCAAGTTCTGTAACATTGAAATGGGCGAAATCGAAAAGCTCACGCGGGACCAATTCCTGAAACTCAACATTGACAAGGTGAACAGGGAACTCGACATCGTGGAGAATGCAGTCATGATGACCGGAAACTACTGCGACAGCGGCAATTTCGGCGATGACGGCTCACTCACCCTCGAATATAGCAACAAGGAGACAGAATCCTGCACGATAGGCGGTATGATTCACCTCCGCAGAATTGTGGCCAAGATCACATTCGAGTTCCAGAACGGAACGAACACTGAAACCGGAAACGTGACCTTCACACCTGAGACATACAGCATCCACGAGTATTCCAGATCCTTCACTCTTATGGAAAGGGAAGCCTCTACTTGGACGGCAACGAGGGGAGTGACAAATAACAATGGCTATGCAGGCAACGGCATTTTCGTGTCACACGAGGATGGTGTGTCCCTCGCTGTCATTGACAATAAACTGGAGTTCTACATGCCGGAAAACATCCAGAAAGCCAAGGCTTCACCTGGGACTTGGGCATATGCGGAGCGCGAAAGAAAGGTAAGTGCGACAGACCGTTCTTTCAAATATGCACCTGACCACGGAACCTATGTCGTCGTGAAGGGACAGTACAAGGACTCCAAGTACTCCGGCGACGTGACCTATACCATCCACCTTGGAGACTTCTCGAAAAACAACGGCAACGCATTCGACAACTTCTCAGTCAGGCGCAACTACCACTACACCTACACGATTACCGTCAATGGCGTGAACAAAATCAAAACTGAGGTGGAGACAGGCGAGGAAGGCCAGCCGGGAGCCGAAGGCAACCTGATTCACTATAACAATGAAGTTTTCGACATAAGGCTCGACGCGCACTATGAGAACGTGCTCCTCAAGATCAAGGCCCCGACAGGCAATAAAATCGACGGCTATTCCGTCAGGCTCGGCACCCCATACAGCAAGAACGTGCTGATTACCAATGCCAATCATTCGGAAAAGGTCAATGCCGACTTCGATTGGATAAGATTCGGCAAGCCGGCGAGCCCTACCGTGATGAAGGCCTACAAGGAAAGTGAGACTACAGACATCATCTCCCTGCTGGAAGAACTGAAGGGAAAGACATTGACCACGGACGGCGACCACTACATAGTAAAAAATGGCTACATCTATACGACCGCTTATGTAAATGAGTACTACTACGACAGCAAGATGAAAGCCGCAGCGGACAGGACAGCCGAACTTAAGAAATTTGTCAATGCTGATGACCGTACCATGACTATTGCCTTCGGCGAGATCAAGGTAAGTGCCGACAAGCACAGTTCATATACGGACAATGTGGTGTTCTCCATCCGCCAGCGCTCCATCAAGTCGTTCTTTGACTTGAAAGCCGCCAATCCTTTCGGTGTGGAGCAGGTAGATGAAACCACTGCCGGTAACTATAATAGCGCAGGTGGAAAAGTTGACTCCTATAATGATTCGCATTACGGATATCAGAACTTCAGGAATGCTGTTGGGGCGTCATGGTCAACTCACATGGACGCAAACTCCATGGTCGGATATGTAATGTCGTCAGGAAACAAGATAGCATTTGACGGCACAGCGCTTAAGGCGACTTACGGTATATATCAATGTCTGTCGAGAAACAGGGACGAGGACGGGGACGGAACAATCGACGGAGATGAAATCAAGTGGTACTTGCCGGCAGTTGACCAATGTTCCAATTATTGGTTCGGAATGAACTCTATGCCGAGCGAGGCCAGAATCGAGATGAAGAGTAATGTGGGAAGTAAGAACAATTACTGGAACAGTACTTCGGAGCATGCGACATGGTGGGCTGATGAAGGTTCCGCCTATGGCGCTGCGTATAAGACCGCAAAAGTCAGATGCGTACGTTCATTGAAAGATTATGCGGCAGAGACCACCAAACTGACCTCCATCGATTCGGAGAACAGAATCGTCTATATTACAGGCTTGGACGAAAAGAGCGTGCGTCAGTCGAATACTGCCCATACCGAGTATGCAGCACACTACAGAGGTGATCTTGAAGACAAATTGCCTGAGGCCCTTCAGATTGCAAAGGACTTCCTGAACGCAAAGGTTTCTGACACGGAAACCAAGTCAAAATTCACATTCTCAGAGGTCAGTACCGGTGAATGGTGCCAGAATTACTATACTGAGGATAATGGAAATGACCTTGGCTCATGGCGAATTCCGAACGAAAAGGAACTTGCCGTAATCAATCACTATTATGCGGATCCTGCGGGCCATACTGATTTGCTGACTGCCTCAAGAAGTAAGTATGCGCGTCCGAGTTCATCTGATGTTATGGTCTTCTATGTGAACATATTCAATCAGATTACGACGAATATGACATACGACACGAGTACGGAGACGCAAAAACCGATAGGCACCAACGCCGTATTCAAGCTTCGTTGTGTCCGCGATGCTGCTCCTAAGGCATCCGGCACCGGAGCAGACAACAGTTCGAACACGTACGAGAACGGAGGAAGTATCATCAAATAAACTGATTCAAAATGAAAAAACATATATATGGACTGTTCCTTTGTGTTCCGGTTCTCGCCAGTGTGCTTGGCTGTTCACAGAGAGAGTATGTCCCTCAGACAGGCACAGCCAAGGAGATTACCATTATCGGAACCCAGGATGATTTCACAGGACTCAAGACACGCTCAATGGTCGGCGAAGTCCTTGACAACGGTGCAATTGCAATGGACTGGAGCGTAGGGGACCAGATAGGAGTATTCGGAACCGGAACTACCAGTAATGCATGCTTTACAAGTACAAATACATACCCTATCCGCGAGACCGGATTCAAAGGAACTTGTGCCATGGGGGAGAAGCCGGAATATGCCTACTATCCTTATAATGCCAATGCCAGCGACAAGACTGCGATTCCTGTCAGCATTCCTTCCGTCCAGAATTATTCCGGAGTAGCCTCTGTCGCACAATACGATTTCAAGGCTGCAAATTCTTTCGCGGATTTGGACGACGGGAAGTACCAGTTCAATATGAAACAGCTGGCATCGCTCCTGAGACTTGAGATCAATCTCAATGACATCGCGGCACTTCTGGCAGAAAAAGCTGTTGAGCCTGCATCAGAGTCATTGAAATCCATTACCCTCAGTTCGGATGTCCGCATGACCGGCGACTTCACCTGCGACCTCACGAAACTTGCAGGGAACAATGCCCTCAATTTCAGCGGAGACGCCGGGCAGACCCTGGGATTGACAATCAATTTCATTGACAAGCCTGCTCTCTCCGGAACGTTGGTCGCCTACGCGGTTGTCGCGCCGGGCGCCCAGAAAGGCAAGACGCTCACCTGCACGATGATTGTCAATGACTTCCTTTCCGTCAAGCTGTCGGCTCAGATGCTGTGCGATTTCGATGGAGGAAAATATTATACCCTTCCTCTCAATGCCTCCGTATTTGTCAATAACGGTGCGACAGTCGAGGACAAGACCCCTGCTGATGCCGAGCCCGTTGCCGGCCAGCCGTCCAACTGTTATATGATCAATGCTGCCAAGACGTATTCGTTTGATGCGACTGTCATTGGCAACGGCGAGGCTGGAATAATTGCAGATGCCGGTTTCCATACCACGAGCGCCAGCATTGACCCGAAATCTGCGAAACTGATGTGGGAGGATACCGAAGGCTTCATTTCAGGTGTCAGCCTTGTGAAGGGAAAGGTTCATTTTACTGCTGAGAAGAATGTCGGCAATGCGATGATTGCTGTCTTCGATGGCGCGGGAACTGTGCTCTGGAGCTGGCATATCTGGGGTGTCGGGGATACGATGCCGGAGGATGAGGTTGTTTACAGTCAGGCTACCATCAGTGCGAATTCTACGCTGAAAGTCAAGTACACTGTCATGGACCGTACACTCGGAGCATTGTCCAAGACGTCTTATTTCACGACACTTTATCAGTGGGGACGTAAGGATCCGATTCCTAACAGTACTGTTTATTATGTGGATGGTCAGTCCGCCGAGATAGAGACGACTTATCCGGTCCACAAGCCGGGTTCGGCAGCAGATGCTACAATCCTTACCTCTGTTCAGCATCCGGAGTGCATTATAGATGACTATAAGGGTCAGGCAGGAGATTGGCTTGCCAGTGACAATACTAATAAGTATAACCTGTTGTGGGGAGATAATAATACCACTTATGTGTTTAATAAATCCAAGCCGGCTGCAGGAAAGGGATGGACAAACGGCAAAACCATCTACGACCCGTGTCCATCCGGTTATAGAGTTTCCAGCAAGTTTGCGTGGACTGGATTCTGTGGCTCGTCATCCGGGGATACAAAAAATATAGACTACATTAATTTCGTCAAATACGAGAGCGGCTACTACTTCAAGAAGAATTCCAGCGATGGCGTCGGAATCTATTTCCCTATGACAGGTTCCAGAGGATGCAAGACCGGTTCGTTATGGGTTGGAAGTGGTGCAAGTGCTTACAGTTCATTGAATCACGACGCTTCATATTGGGCGAGCGCTCCGTCGCAAAATCTCGGAAAAGGTGCAAGAATGAGCATCAGTCCTTATGATGCCTCACCGTCGACAACTCAAAGCAGTGCCAACAGCATAAATACTGTGGATGAGTCCGGAAACAGATCCGCAGTGCATCCGGTCCGCTGCATACGGGAATAACCGAATCCGTCTGTTGATTTCGGTCAATGTCTTACCAAAACACTGAGCGCCAATATTCAGAATCCATGAATATTGGCGCTCAGTGTATATTATATTTATGTCGCTCTGACCGACGGGCTTGTAACGCTTATTTGCCGGCCTCGTGACTGCCTTCCTCTTCTTCCTTAGGAAGAACGATAGGACGGAATCGCTTCTGTCTGCGCTCCCAACGCTCACGTGCAAACTGCTGCATGTCGATTGCCTGGTCGTTCTCGTCGATGATTTCCAGACCGAGGATAGTCTCGATTATGTCCTCGAGGGTTATGATGCCCTGGAAACAGCCGTATTCGTCGATGACGAGAGCCATCTGCTCATGCTTCTTGAGCAATTCCTCCCAAATGTGTCCGCAGGAATCCTCCTCCTTGAAATAGGATATAGGGCGTTTCAGTTCTACCAGTCTCTTGTCGAACTCGTCATCCGCGAGACCCTCCAGAGCATCGCTCAAGAGAATATAGCCGGTGATGTATTCCGGTGAATCCCCATAGACGGGAATTCTGGAGAAATGCAGGTAAGTCTCGTTCTTGTAGAAATTTTTCAATGTCATGTTCTCCTGGGCCGTCATCGCTACAATTCTCGGAGTCATCACATCGCAGGCCTGCACCTTGTCCAGCTTCATGATATTCTGGATGACCTTGTTCTCGTCAGAGTCTATCACACCCTCCTCCAGGCCGATGTTCGCCATCGCCGTAACCTCGTCCCTGCTCACGGTCGCCTCGTCCTCATCCTTGCTCAACAGATTGGTAATCAGCTGGACAATGATGACAAGCGGCCACATCAGTATGGTAAGGAAAGAGATTACCGATGTCACGAAACCCATCAGATTCTTCCAGTATGTCGTTCCGATAGTCTTCGGGACAATCTCCGAAAACACCAGCACCAGCAATGTTGTCAATGCCGAAATGATGCCGAACCAGGTGCTTCCGAACAATATCGTCGCCTGACGGCCCACAGCCGCTGCGCCCAGAGTGTTCGCGATTGTGTTCAATGACAGAATCGCAGCCAGTGGCCTGTCCGGATCTGATTTGAACTTGAAAAACTTTTCTGCAGGCTTGTATCCCTGCTCCTTCTTCATTGTTATGAATGAGAGCGGAGTTGACATCAATACCGATTCCAGAAGAGAGCAAAGGAACGAAACTCCCAGCGTTCCAAGCATATAAATTATAAGCAGTGTCATACTGTGTTCTTAGTATATTCCGCAAACATACATAAAAAATATGGATTTCATGAACTGTCATTGATAAAAAATACGGCCCCAGGTCGCCGAACTGCGACTCTGGAGCCTTTCCTATGAAGCGAAATTAAGTGCTATTTGAATTTTCCTTCGTTTACGAAGTCATTGTATTCCTTCATCTCGTCATCCCAACCGGTGTATTTCATGCCCTTTACAACATACTTCTTGACTGTACCGTCCGGGTAAGCCCTTGAATAAGAATCGATTTCTATTGTGTCGATCTTGTTGTTATTGTTAGTGCCTGTCGTTCCGCCGGTAACGATTTTCCCGCTGAAGGAAATTGTATAGTCCTTGTAACCCAGTTTGGTTGCTGCAGTATAGTAGCCTCCCTGGCCGGATCCTGCACCTTCGAGATATGGATTCCATGCCGTTCTCGGCTCGGTAGCAGTGATACCTGAGCATGTGAACGTCTGTTCCTTCAGATTGACATCGACTTTGAAGCGGACGGCGTCCAGATATAACGTGCTGTTGAGAGACGTGGCGGCAGGGTTCAAGTCGGTAATGGTGACCCAAGCTTTGTCTGAATCATTGAAAGTCGTGTTCGTGATAAGGATAGCAAACACTGTGGATGGCTGTGTGGAACCATTCTCGTAGGCGAATGTGACATACTTTCCGTCTATCTTCGAGATGGCAGTCATTTCGGGGTCATCGACCTTGTATGTCTCACATGAAATGACCGAGAATACGGCCGCCGACATCAACGCGAGGCTTTTGATTATTTTATTCATAATTCATTCATTTTAAGTTGATACGATCCTTATTTATGCCACCACATCTTCACGTTCAGAGCTACAGGCTCAGGTGAGTTGACGTTATATGTGGCTGAAGTCTTGGAATAGAGGAAACGCTGCGGATAACCGCTGTCCAATACACCATGATAGTCAGTGATCGTCTTTCCTCTTGTAGGGTAGCCTGTCCTGTTGAGGTCGAACCAGGACTCTGTAGGCATACAGCGGACGTTGGATGCCCATTTGTGATTAATAATCTGCTCTACCATGCTCTCGGCGCTTCCTGATTTGAAGGCGTATGGGCCGGCCAACAGAGTCTGGGCGTCAGCCTCCTTGCATTTTGCTCTTGTAAAAGCAGCCTTGATTGCTGTTTCATAGGCAGTCTTTGCTTTTGCCGCGTTGCCAAGTCTTGCATAAGCCTCTGCCTTGAGGAATTCAGCCTCATCTACAGTTCCGAAATATACCGGATCTATCGCGCCTATGGCCAGACGGCTGGTCTTGGTAGGGTCACTAGGCAGACCATATTGCTCTCCTCCGAATTTTCCGTCAGGATTGCTGTCGTAGTAATAAGCGAATCTCGGGTCTGATGCGTCGAGTACATTGGCGATATCGGAACATGCCCTGATGTTCATGTTGGAGTTGAGATGACGACGGTCGCTCTCATAAAGAGGATTGGACTTGTCGGAAGCATCGAGGAAATTGTCAAATGCCGCGTCCTGTTTAAGGAGGTTGTCCTCGGAGAGAAGTGCCTCTATCTTGGACTTGTTGGTGTTGAAATCACGCAACATCATCTTGAGGTAGAGGGTGTTTGCGAACTGGAGCCATCCGTCGATATTGCCGCCGAACACCATGTCCGAAGAAGCTGACAGATTGTTTGACTCGTCTGCCTTGGCCTTGGCATGAAGTCCGCGTACCTCTTCGAGAATGCCGATGATATGTTTCTGCATATCCTCGCCTGAATCGAAATGAGGATTCTGTGATTCAGTCAGATACCCTTCCGAGTAGGCGACTTTGTCGTAAAGGCTGGTAAGAAGATACAGATTGTAGGCCAGCATTGTCTTTGCCTCCATTACATAATTTGTGTTGCCTTCTTCAGCCTCTCCCTTGGTTATGATTTCCTTCAAGGTCGGCATGATCGAACCATAGATGTAACTCCACGGGCTGGTGAAAGATGAATTGGTGACATCGTATGTCATGTGGGTGTAGTACTGGTTGGCGGTGCTGCACTGGTTGACATACTGTGCCCAGAAATAGCCGTACAAGTTTATGTCATAGCCTACCTTGTAGGCAGTCATGAGCTGTGTTGTAGGAAGGAGGCTCTTTATCTTCGCATCCGCCACATAGTTCGGATTCGTATTGATGTCCAGCCAACTCTTGCAGCTTCCCATCGAAAGAAGTGCAAGCGCTGAGGCGAAATATGTAAATATCTTTTTCATAATCAATCCTAGTTAAATAATTAGAATACAATCTTTACGCTACCACCGAATGTCCTGGTGGACGGTGCAGAGAAATACTCTCCGTACTGGGAGGTCAGGTCATTGCCGTAGTTGGTGTTGTCCGGATCCACGAGTCCCTGCTTCGGAGTCCACATGAGGAGATTTCTGCCGACGAGAGAAACATTGATCGATGACAGCCATCTGACATTTTCGAACCACTTGTCCGGAAGCGTGTACGAAATGTTCAGTTCGCGGAGTTTCACGTATGTCTTTTCGATAAGGAAATCGCGATATACAGCATAATTGTTTGCGTCGTTATACAGTCCGTGAACATTATAGAAAGAGTTTATCGGTCTGTCATTTTCCGCATAGACAGGGTTGCCTGCTCCGTCTTTTCCTACCTGAACCACTGAATTCGGATAAATCCAAGGGTCTCTCAGGTTGTACATTGTCTCTTCTGCGTTACCGGTGAAGTAAAGAGTTGCCTTGGTAGCTGAGTACATGAGACCGCCATGACGGAAGTCGAAGTTGAATCCGAGTGAGAGTCTCTTGTAGCGGATTGTGTTGTTCAGACCCATAGTGTAGTCTTCTTCAGCCTTTCCGAGAGTGGTGTAATTCGATTCATCGTATGTAGGGAGACCCGTGTTCTGGTTCACGATAGTCATGCCGTAATATGGGCTGGACTTGTCTTCCACCTTATTGATTTTGTAGTCAACCCATGTGGTGAGAGACTCTCCGACCTTCGCCTTCAGCTGAGGTCCCTTTGTGAGACCGTAGATCTGGTACTCCTTGACGTCATCCCAAAGTGACTTGACCTTGTTGTTGTTCTTTGAGAAAGTGTAGCCGAGATGCCATTCCCAATCCTTGGTCCTTACAGGTACGATTCCTACGGACAATTCGATACCCCTGTTCTGGATTTTGCCGATGTTGCGTACTGCTGAAGTGTGTCCTGACTCAGGTGCAAGTGTCGCGGAGATGATCTGGTTCTTGGTTATCTTGTTGTAGAGGGCAACGTCGAAACTCAGCCGGTTGTCGAAGAATCTTGCGTCGATACCGATTTCCGCCTCTGTGGAAATCTCAGGCTTCAGGTCTGTCGAAGGAATTCTGCTGCTCTTTATGAGTCCCGAGAAACTGTTCAGAGGGAATGTGAGGCTTCCGAATCCGCCGCTTGCAGAACTGAGATAGTAGTATGCCGATGTATAATATGTAGGTGCATCGTTACCTGTCTGGCCGTATCCTCCGCGAATCTTGAGGAAACTGATGACACTGTTCTTCAACGAAGGAATCAATTCCGTGAGGATGACTGAACCGTTCACTCCGTAATAGAAGAATGAATTGTTATCGATAGGAAGTGTTGACGACCAGTCGTTTCTGGCTGACAATGTGAGATATACGGAGTTTCTCCAACCGAAGTCGGCCTGTGCGAACACTCCCATGAGGCGACGCTTGGTGATTTCTGAACTTGCTGTCGGGGTGGCACCGCTGGTATTCATGAAACTTGCCCATTCCTCGATGGCGACTCCGCTCAAACCTCCATACAAGCCTGAACCTGTTCTCTGGTTTACGTTAAGTCCAGCTACACCGTGGAGGGACCAGTCCTTGCCGAAGGTATAGTCGGCATTCAGCAGGAAGTTCGCGTCCACCTGTGAAGTCCTGTATGAAGTCTCAGAATATGAACCGTTCTCCGGTGTCGCTCCGTTGACGTCAGAATAAGAACCAGGGTTGAAGGTCCAGATATCAGTATAAGTCTTCTGGATGTAGTTGGTAACATCGAGACCACCTCTGGTGATGAACTGCAGGCCTTTTGTAAGCTGGAGACCGAATTCAATGTTGCCGAAAATTCGGTCGTCCGAATAGGTCGAATAGTTGTGGTCGAGAATCCACCATGGGTTCATGGCATACGGAGTGTAGTAGTTGTCCGCATTATTGTAGATGCTCTTGTAGTCTTTCAGCTCGCCATAATCGACGTTCACAGGATACTGGATGATGTTCTGATAGATGGTCGCACCTCCGCTTCCCTGTCCGGTCATGTTGTTTCTCACGTCCTTGCGGATGTAGTTGATGCTGTAGTTCAGCCAAGCAAGACCGTCATTGATCTTGGTGTTGCCTCGGAACGAGAAGTTGTGTCTCTTGTAGTAGTCGTTGCTTCCCGGAAGAATACCGTTCGAGTAGATGTTGCCGTAGGAAGCCACGAAACCTGTGGTCTTGCTTCCTCCCTTGACACTGACGGTATTGTTTGTCTCAAATCCGGTCGCATAGAAGTTCTTCAGCGAATTCTTCTTGAAAGAGAAGTCGGTGAATGAAGGGTCCGCGCCGTTGTACTGATGGGCGCCCGGTCTCCATTCCACGCGTCTTCAGTCGAGGAGGTTACCCCATGAACCGTTCTCTGTCATAGAATAGTTTCCAAAAGGATTGCCGTCAGGTGAGTAGAACCATCCTGCACCGAATTTGTCCTGTAACTGAGGAATTCTCAGAACAGTGCTGGCCTGGAATGAACCGTCGTAGGTGACCTTCACGTCCTCGTTCTGCGAACCGCGTTTGGTCGTGATGAGAATCGCGCCGTTACCTGCACGTGAACCGTAGAGGGCGGTAGCTGAAGCTCCCTTGAGGACGGTAATGGACTCGACATCCTCAGGGTTGATATCGGCAGCCTGGTTACCGAAGTCGATGGAGTTGTTCAGGCCGTGGCTTCCCATTGCGCCGTTTGAGATAGGCACACCGTCGATAACGTACAACGGAGCATTGCTTGCGAGTGATGAATAACCTCTGACGATGACCTTCTGGGATGTTCCGGTGGCTCCGGCAGAGGAAATCTGCATACCTGCGACCTTTCCTGCAAGTCCCGAGAGGACGTCTGCTGAGCGACCCTTCGTCAATTCGTCTGAACGGACTGTTGTGGATGCGTAACCAAGAGTCTTTTCCTGACGGGTCATACCGGTTGCTGTCACGACAACCTCGTCCAGTCCCACTGCGTCGATCGACAGGACGACATTGATTACGTCTTCTGTGCCTATAGGTACGATAGCATCTTTCATTCCGAAGAATGTTACCTTAAGAACTGTGCCCTTGTGGACTTTCAATGAGTATTTTCCGTCTGTATCAGTGACTGTTCCGATGTTTGTACCTTCGACAAACACGGCCGCTCCTGGAATAGGGAATCCGTCTTCAGCTCCTGTAACAGTACCGGTAATGATTCTGTTCTGGGCTAAAGCTACGCTCATGCCTAAAAACAGGCATAGCGCGAAAGTTAGAAGTTTTTTACCCATAAGCTTTAATTTTTTTTGTGAAATCTTACGATATGTGGTTAATAATTGTAAGGTGTCTTGGGTGGTTTGCTTTCAAATTGAATAACGCTTGTATCTTAGTGCAATTCTAAAAATGTTGACTATTAGTGCTTTATACTTGTGTTGGGCGCAATATAGGTAGGTTATTTTGAAAAAACAACAGTTTTGGACAAAAAAACAAAACGTTTTTTATTTTATTGTAAAATGTTTTAACTTGCGTTATTGATATTTTTGGCTTTTAAAATGTTATTTTTGGCGGATTGAGTCTTGCATGTTTTAATTGATGTCCAGGCCGGTTTTCGCCTTCTATCCCACAACTGATTTCATTTTCGGGGATTTGATATATCTTTGCAGCCGTTTACAATTCGACAAAAGATGAGAAAAACCATATTGATTACATTGGCTGCAGCTGTAATGTGCTGTGTATCAACTGAAACTTATTCCAAATCGTCTCGTGGGACAAAAGAGGCCAGACAGACTGAGAAAAAGACCGGATGGGAATTCGGTGTCCTGCCATGTCTCTCATATTCTTCCGACATGGGTTTCCAGTATGGCGTTTTCGGAGACTTCTATTATTATGGGGACGGCTCGACATATCCCAATTACAGAGACAAGATAAGTTATGAGGCTTCCCATTTCACCAAGGGCCTGACTAGACTGTATCTGGCATATGACAGCAAAGTGCTGATTCCCAAGGTCCGGACTACTTTAAGCTTCACTTACATTGACGATCCTCTTTATAATTTCTGGGGGTTCAACGGTGCTGCTTCTCCCGTTTATAAGGCATTGACCTCGAACAAATCCTATGCGTCTCAGATTCTGGACGGTACCATTCCGGCCTCTGATGCGGCTCTTTTCTCCTCTATGGGAGTGGACCCGTTGAAGAACATTTCCTATTATTATACAAACCGCGACATTATAAGGGTCCTTGCTGATTTTCAAGGCAATATAACGCCTCATCTTCTCTGGGCCGGCGGCATAAGCTACTGGAATTTCCGGATGGGAGATATCAATGAAGGGAAGTATGGCTATGATGCAAAGTCCACTTTGTACAATCACTATAAGCAGTATGGCGTAATCAGGGACTCGGAAGCAAAGGGAGGCAACAGACTGGAATTGAAGGCGGGACTGGTTTATGACAGCCGTGATTTCGAGACAGCTCCGAATAAGGGTATATGGTCAGAGATTTATGTAAACGGTTCCCCGGATGTTTTTGGAGACGGATTCAATTATCTCAAGTTGAGTGCCCATTTCCGTCATTATGTCCGTATCCCTTTCGGCCTCAAAGTCGGTGACCCTGTGTTCGCTTACCATCTTGCATATCAGGGAACCATAGCAGGCAAGGCTCCGTTCTATATCCAGCAGAATGTTACTGCCCTGATTCTCAAGCAGCTGATGTCAGAAGGACTTGGCAGTTCGAATACTCTCCGCGGTACCCATGCCAACCGTCTGATAGGCGACGGCTATGCCTGGGGTAATTTCGAACTTCGTATCAAGATAGTGAATTTCAAGTTGCTGAAGCAGAATTTCTACTTGGCTGCCAATCCGTTCTTTGACTGCGGTATGATTGTGCAGCCTTATCGTGTCCATGAGATGAGTGCCTTGCCTGAAATCGGTGTCCTGGCTCACGAGGCCGGCTATAAACCGGCTGAAACTGAGAAGTATATCCGTAACATGGCGCACCAGTTCATCTATAGCGGAGGCGCCGGCCTGAAATTGGCCTGGAACCAGAACTTCATCCTCTCTGCCGAGGTGGCACACAATTTCAACACCGGTATCGGTGCCCCGTTCTGGATTTCCCTCGGCACGAATTATTGCTTCTAGGAAGTGTTTGCGGACAGTGTCAATGACAGTCAGGCCCTGCCTGAGGGACTACTTCCTGATGATTTCCACATCGTTTCCGCAGTCGTATATGGCCTCCTTGTCCATGTACGTCACACTGGACGGAACATATACTTTCCTGAGGTTCCGGCACTTCTCCACGGCATAGGCCTCGATTCTTTCCGTTCCTTCCGCGAAAACTATCTCTTCCACGTTCTCCAGATGGTAGATGAAATTCTTTTCGATGACCTTCACCGGCTTGAGTTCCAGTTTCGTTATCGCCGACGGAATGAAGTACGGCGCATCGTTACCTATGTTGTATAGCACATTCTTGTATGCGGTCAGAAACTTGTTTGCAGGGTCAACATTGATTTCACGCAGTGAACTGAAGTTGCTGCTCAGATAGACCGTGTTCTCCCCGACACTCTCCACATTGCCTCCAAGATACAATTTCGTGAAAGACCCGCTGACCTTTTTTGAAGGGCAGAAAGACGTGATTCTGAAACCGTTGACGCTGAACGGAACCATCACGTAATCAAGCTTGGAGTCCTTAACCTCTGCAACATTGAGCCTGCCCTCCCCGAAATTATAAGCGAATCCCTCGTCCTCGAACAGATTGAAATCTGCCCTGATTGGCTGAAGCACATCGCGATATTTCCCGGTGTCATCCATTTTGTAGTCAATGCCGTTTGTAGGGTCGCTGACGTGCCATTCTCCATTCACATATGCGTAATTCCAAGCGTGGCCGCCAATCCCGACGAGCCAGCCGTTCACGCACATTGCCGGAATGTCCTGGCTCTGGCACATTATCTTGAACAGATTTGCATAACCCTGGCAGACGCAGACCCTATGAATGAAAACATCGTACGGGTCGAGATATATGGTCTCGTTTCCGCTGCCGTACCTGACATTCTTCACGATCCAATTGAAAATATTGTCATATGTCTGAATCTTGCTGTCCGCCTTCAGGTTATTGTCAATGAATTGCCTGATCTCAGAAAACTGCTTCTCCGTGATCTTGGTTTCGCCCGGTGCCAATGTCCTTGCAGGGTCCGTTGCCGTCAATAAATCGCGCAGCGCGAGTGCCCCGTCTGCCGGCAGCCGCTTCGCCCCGTCATCTTTGGGAAAGTCAATGCTGACCGGCGGTTCCTTGTCAGGAATCTGTTCCCTGCCGTTCTCTTTTCCGCAGGACGCGAATCCCAGGACCGCCATCAATGTTATAATTAGTACCTTATTGTTCATGTGTATTTCGTTTGCAGCGGCAAATGTAATACTATTTTTGTCATTGATGCGAATAATTCCTATTTTAGCGGGAAATCGCTAGAAAAATGAAAAAGATATTAGCAGCATTGACATTGACCTTTATCGCGACGGCGTCATTGGCGCAGACGGGGACTTGGAGCGGCAGGTTGGACGTTTCCGGCACGACGCTTTCGCTAGTTTTTCACATGGGCGACAGCACCGCCACTCTCGATGTGCCAGATCAGGGCGCGAAGCAGATCCCGGTATCGGTAAAACGCTCCGCATTTGGTTCCATTGAGTTGGAAGTGCCGTCCATAAATGCTTCATACAAAGGACTTTGGACGGGTAAACTCATCACCGGGACATATACGCAGAACGGAATGTCGTTTCCGCTGCCGTTGACACCCGGAGCCCCAGTTCTGAGGCGTCCCCAGACCCCTGTCGGGCCATTTGCTTATGTCAATGCCGATGTTTCGTTTTCCAATGGTGATGCTGTTCTGAAAGGGACATTGACAATGCCGGAGAACTGTTCCCGGGAGACTCCTGTGCTCCTCATGGTTACCGGAAGCGGGCTGCAGAATCGGGACGAGGCAGTGTTCGGTCATAAGCCGTTTGCAGTGATTGCCGATGCGTTTGCCAATGCCGGGATTGCGACTTTGAGATATGATGACAGGGGATTCGGCGAGTCCACAGGCGATGTTGTTTTGTGTACCACGGAGGACTTGAAGAACGATGCTCTTGCCGGGATTGGTCTTCTGCGTGGGAAGTTTGACCATGTCGGGGTGCTCGGGCACAGTGAAGGAGGAACCATTGCCCTGATGTTGGCTGCGGAGGGCAAGGCGGATTTCGTGATAAGTCTGGCAGGCATGGTTGCCTCCGGGTCCGAGACTCTTCTGGACCAGAACCGTCGTGCGCTCCAGATGGCCGGGATGCCAGAATCCGAGATCAGCAACTATTGCAGATTTCTGGCTGACGCCTACGAGGCTGTTGTCAATGATATGCCGTTGCCATCTCCTGAAAGTTATTATCTCTCTGCTGCTCTCAAGCAGAATGCGTCTATGCTAAGCGCTTCACTTAAAACGCCGTACATGAAATATTTCTTGAAGATGAATGTGTCGGACATCTTAGGCTCCGTCAAGTGCCCGGTAATGGCCCTCAATGGCACCAAGGATATCCAGGTGTCTTGCGACCGGAATCTCACCCTTCTCCGCCAAGGTCTGCCCGGCGGCTATTCCGAGTCGGTTCCTGCGGCGGACTCCAGTTCAGACCTTGGCTCCGGTTCAGGCTCAAATTTCCGGTCCGCCACTGCTCCAACCGCAGAAACCCGTTCCGTTTCCCGGTCCGCCTCTGTATCTGTTCCCGAGAATTCTTATGTCAATGTCATCAGGGCCGAAACTGGTCTGAACCACCTCTTCCAGCACTGTCGGACTGGAGCAGTATCGGAATACAAAGAAATCGAAGAGACCTTCTCCCCGGACGTCCTCACCGAAATGATAATCTGGCTGCATTCTCTCTTTGCACGCTGAACACGAACTGTGCTACGGCTCGTTCGTGCATTTCCTTTTCCACTCAAAGCCATTTTTCCTGCTGAACACGAACTGTGCTACGGCTCCTTCTGTTCCGTTGTCTTGTCGGCAAGGAGCAGAGGTGCTCTGCGTATGGTAATCTTGCTGCTTTCTGTATCGTAGATGATTTGTGAACTGTTTCCTCTTTCATCCACGTCTTTGTCTTTGATATATTTTGAGACGGCATTTCTGAGTGACGCGTATGACAAACCGATTTGTTCGGGGGAGAACATTGAATAAATTGCTGATAGTGAACCAAATGTATATATTTCGCCTCCGTTCTTGAATATTAGCGAAATCACGCTCTGTCCCTTTTTCATTGAATCCTGTTTTTTTGCCTTGCTTGGCCAAATATACGACTTATTTTTTTGATTTGTGACAAATATCTGAAAAAAGCAATATTCGCTATTGCAAATATATTATATTCGTCATATCTTTGATTGGCCTTACAATGTTTCTGGCTACCGCAAAAAAACGGTGTAAATATAGGCCTGATTTTACACCGTTTAGCTCAGAATGATAAATTGGTGTAAAAAATGGCGTTATTTTACACCGAATAGTGGTCAGGTCCAGTTGCCGGCAAACTATCGGACAGACTGACCGGAAACAAAACGCAAAACCAAAACATAACTCAAAACGGAAATAACTATGGCAACATTCAGAGAAAAAGAAAATTACTGCCGGCGCACGTTTGATGAAAACGGGCCATATTGGCATCTATATACATCTGGCAAGGAAACGCCGTTGATGTTCAGAACCGAGAACGACTATGTGTTTGCAATGAATGTAATTACCCAGATGGCCTTTGAATATCATGATATTAGAATCCTTACCTTTGAGATAATGGGAAATCATATCCATATTTTGGCGGAGGGACATTCTGACAGGCTTCTGACTGCATTCACATTTCTGAAGAAACGCTTGACTCGCGGTATGAAGGATAGTTTTCCGGGTGGCCTTCCTGATGGGTTCTCACCGACATTGAAGGAAGTGTCAGATTTGGAAGCAATGCGAAATACTATTGTCTATGTCAACCGAAATGGTTTTGTCTCGGATTGTAATGTTACTCCGTACAGTTATCCATGGGGTGCAGGGCCCTATTATTTTGGACATGAGCCGGTGACTGCGACTACTTTTCATGATATTACAACTAAACAGGGCAGAAATATGTTTCGTGGCCGTATCCCGGATATACCTGATAGTTGGCCCGTTGCCGACAGTTTTGTTCTTCCTGTTGCATATTGTTCAATCAAGTTCGCCAAAGCCATGTTCAGGGATGCTCATCATTATTTTTCAATGCTATGCCGTAATCTGGAAAGTTATAGCGGTGTGGCGGCTGAAATTGATGACCAGGACTATCTGACTGATGGTGAGCTCTTTGCCAGGCTTGTATCCATCATCAGACAGCATTATCAGAAAACTACTTTACGGGAACTGTCAAAAGCTCAGAAACTGGATCTCGCACGCGCTCTCCATTATGACTACAGATGTTCCAATGGCCAGCTCCGTCGTGTCATCGGTATTACGCAGTATGAAGTCGATACACTGTTTCCATTGAAACAATCATCAGACATAGGACAGTAAAGCTCACGCGCATTTTTTGCGATAATGAAAAAATATTTATCTTTACGGGAGGACATTGGTCTGGGAAATGTGAAAAATCATTGAATGACAATTAATTGATATTATTATGATACTTACTACAACACCGACCGTTGAAGGTCACAGCATCAGGGAATACCGCGGTATTGTCTGCGGGGAAGTCGTTGCCGGCGTCAATTTCATCAAGGACTTCACCGCAAGCATCCGGAACGTCATCGGCGGCCGTTCGGGCTCATATGAAAACGAATTGATCAAGGCCAGGGAAAATGCATTGAAAGAAATGTCGGACCGCGCGAGAGAACTTGGTGCCAATGCTGTCGTCGGCATTGACATAGATTATGAGGTTCTGGGCGTGGACAACGGAATGTTGATGGCGACAGCCTCCGGAACCGCGGTTGTGATAGATTGACAGAATAATCCCCTCATATTCGATTGAATGTGAGGGGTTTTAGGACTTATAAGTCTTCGAGTATCACCCTTATGTGAATATCGTCTCCCGGGTCGGAATCCTTGCAGCTCCAGAACTCCGTGGCCGGCAGTCCCGGAATGCCCCTCACCGTGCATGCAATCTTTCCGTCGGCATTGATAATGTAAGACAGGACCTCATTCGTCTTGTCATCATCTTTATACAGGACGAATCCCTCCCTGTCGCTGGAGGCGCCGAAGATCCACATGAGGAACATGCTTCCGGCATCGAAATCTGTCGATTCATATTCCTCATAAGAAGAAAACTCGAAAGGATATTTCTTGTCCGAATACCTTACCTGACACGTTCCGTCACTGTTGATATTGATGCGGGCATCCACAATCAGACTGTCAGAATCATTTTCAGTGCGCATCTTTCTGAAGGGAATGGAGTATTCATAACCCTTGCCGCAGTCGTAAATGCCTGTCAATGTGTAAATTGGACTCCAGTCTCCGTCGCCTCTCTTTATGTATATGCTGCCGAGCGATTCTGTCAGAGGAATACCAATCATGAAGTCGTTGTCATTGCACTTGAGGTAGATGAAATTTCCGTCTGCCTTCACCTGCTTATACTCGTTCCAGACATCATGCCTTTCAGAGGGACGATACTCGTACCAGTCCATGCCGTCCCTCACGAAATAGCCGCCTTTATAGCAATAGATGTCCTTTGCAAAATCAGGTAGATAATCATAGATTTCGCTTGTGGTATATATCTGGGTCCAGTCTTCTCCTGGTTTGGCATAGAAGAAATTGGCAGAAGCCGTTTTCGGGACACTCACACTGCAGGCGGAATTCTTGATGTTGAAGAAATTGTCCTCCTCATTATACTGCTCGTAAGAAGCCCAGACACCTGTCTTGTAATCAGGACGATACTCCTCCCAATGCGAACCGTTTCTCAGAAAATAACCTCCGTCATAAGAGTAGATGCCTGTTTGGCCGAATGCCGGAATCAATGTCGGGAGCAATGCCAGTATGCTCACCAGAAGAAATCGATATTTCATAATATTTTCTATTTGAAGTTCCCTCAACAAAACTTGCAAATATATCAATTTATGAGAGAATAATCATCAGTTTTTTTGTCAATGCTACCGGATATGCCGTGTGCCGGAATCACTGTCCCGGCATGTCTGAAAATCGTGGTGTTTCGTTTTCTGGTAGCAATTACGTATGAAAAACAGCGAAATTACGTAAAATTACGTATTTGCTTGGCTGCTGATACTCAGTACCTTTGGCGTGTGCCGTCATTGGCATTGACAAGGTTGAAATATTATATAACAATTTTAAAACAAGAACACTATGAAACGAGTATTATCAATCCTTCTGCTGGCATTGACAATTCCCGTATTGGTGAATTGCAAGAAGGACAAGCATCCTTCAGAAGCCAAAGGCCTCAGCATAACCCCTGCTGTTGTGGAAATATCGGATGGGGAACAATTGCAGCTCGAAGTCAAGACGAGTCCGGAGAAGGCTTCGGACCGCGATGATATTCTGGCATCCGTTGTCTGGAAATCAAAAGACGAATCAGTCGTTGCAGTTGACAATAAAGGTTTGTTGACAGGAATGCTGGGCGGAGAGACCACGGTTACTGCATCAACTCCTGACGGAAGTCTTTCGGCAAGCTGTAAAGTGACCGTGAAGATGGTACTTACTGATGACAAGGATGTTATTGCTTATTTTGACCCTTATTTTGCGTATGCTCTAAGTCTTTGCGGGGCAATCAAGGATCCCGAAAAGATTACTTATGCGGATGTGAAAGACGTTACGGAAGCATTCATACCTACAGCCTGGAAATCCAGACTCCAATCTGTCAGAGGACTGGAATTGATGCCTGCCCTGAAAGATTTTTCTGTAATGGGTTGCGTAAATCTCACCGAACTGAACGTAAGTAACTGTACGAAACTTGAGTCTCTCGTGGCAGATGAAACCAAGTTGACGACCTTGGATTTGAGCAATTGCCCGCTGCTGCATTCTTTTTCTGCGGAGAAGAGCCAATTGTCCCAGATTACATGGGGAGAGAAGAATGAATTGGTTGACGTGAATTTGAATGAAAATGCCCTGAAGGTTGCCGATATGGGGTCCATGCCTAAACTGGAATACTTGAATCTCGAGCGTAATGAAATTGAAGAACTCCACTTGGACGGGTGCCCGAAGTTGAAGAATTTATTTGTTTCTTACAATAAACTGAAGAGTGTTGATGTCTCCGGATGTCCGGAAATCGAATTGCGCAGTCCTTACTATAATCCTGGAGAAAATGGAGTCTTCAAAGTCTATCACCCGGATGTTACCACGCACTACGGCTTGACCAGTTGGCTGATGACAACTGGAGATGAACGCAGCAGGGTAACCATGATGTTGTATTGTGAGAAGTCCCCTAGAATCAAGACTCAGCCACAGAGTGTTACGGTGTCCTCTGGTGAACAGTTCTCGCTTGAGGTCGAAATGGAGTCTGATACTGGAAACCTGCAATATCTTTGGTTCCTGGGAGGAGAATCTGAGTCGCAGGACGGGTTGAAAACTTTCGGTTTGTATCCGTTGGAAGATCAGTCGTCATCCGACATGGAAGTAAGTGGCAGCAATACAAATGAATTGAAAATGACAATCCGGTACAATAAGTCAGACATAGATCCGAATGCCAGTAATTATTCCTTCGTTTGCTACATTTGTGATACGGACAAGAAGACTGTGACATACTCCGCTCCAGCTAAAGTAACTTTCACGTAGCATAGATTTGCAAGCTTGGAATCCGCAAATGAAAACCGCCCTCGCAATATATTCGCGGGGCGGTTTTCGATTAATCGGCTTCCTGATTTATTCGGTGTCGACAAGTCTGCCTATTGAACGGAATCTGTCAATGATATAGCGGATGCGCAGTTCATACGAAGACTCTGTCGTCTTGATGATCTTCTTGTCCGTGTCTTCAAGGAACGGCAGGAAAGCCATGTTGTCTATGACCTTGCCGTCCGTGTCTCGATGTGACAGCCCGAGAGTCACGAGAGTGAGGGAACTGATATGGAGCTCCGGCCACATGGTGCCGTCTTTCTCGGTAACGCGGATGATGCCTTCTCCCTTTCCGGTGTTCTCTACAGTATATTTTCTGGCAAGAGATTCGACCATGTAATAATTCTTGTCGTCCTTGTCGAGTTTGGACTTCAACGCGAAATTGATTGTCGAATTCGCACTGTTGAACCGGATTACAAGATCCTCTGAACCGCTTCCCACTTCATCCGGAAGCAGAGTCCACCAGTCGCCGGAAAGCATAACGTCTGATTTTGAGCAGGAGTTCAGGAACATTGCTGAAACGAATGTCAGAATGATTAAAAAGATTTTTTTCATAATATAATATTTTGGGTTGATTATTTCGGTGCGGAAATTATTGTTCAGGAATCATTGTTCCGGCAAAGAAACGGAATAAAATCTGATAAATCAATAAGTAAAATTACGTATATCAGCCGTTTCTATACCTACGTGACGGTGGTATTTCGTTCTTTTCGTCGTTCCGGTATATTGGACCGATGATTTTTACAAAAATCCCCGGAACCTCATTTTTTTGAGGTTCCGGGGGTTACATTTACGAATTATACATTCGTACCAATCATAGGACAGTCATAATCAATACGGCCAGTTCTGGGTGTAAACGCCTCTTGACAATGTCATCTGGTTGTTCGGAATAGGTACATATTCGTCACCTTTGTCGAATTTTGCCTGCTCTAAGAAATACGCACGGCCGGTTTTTGCATCAGGTTCAGATTTGTAATATGCATTGAGAACCTCAGATGCCACTCCCCAGCGTACAAGGTCGAAGAATCTCCAGCCTTCCATGGCCAGCTCCAGTCTTCTTTCCCAGCGGTAAGCATTGCGGGCGAAATCTTCAGAATTCCATTCAGAAGTAGAGTATTCCCTTACCTCAATATTGGACGGAACTTTGGATTCAGCGGTGAAGTATGTGGTAGAGGTCGCAGCGCGTCTGCGGATATCATTGACAAGTTTCCTTGCGTCAGCCCATGCACCGGTCTCTACAAGCGCCTCGGCTCTCATGAGCATGACGTCATCGAGCCGGTATTCGACTTTGTTGAGAGAGCATCCGAGGAATGGAGGAATTGGTGTCATGTGAGGGTCATTTACAGGAAGGACCTGTTTTGCAGTAGCATAATATCCATAAGCTGAAGGCATACGGCTCCAGGACTCCGCATAGATGTTGTTGTTAGGCTGCGACTCGTCATAAGTGAGTTTGAAAGCCACTGTAGGCATTGATACGGTGTGGAACAGACGTGGATCCACTTTCGATGCCGTAGGATTGTTGTAGTCGTAATCCACCTTGTCGTAATCGGAGAACATAGGAAGTCCGTCAGATGTCTTGAATGCATTCACAAGGTTCTGGCTAGGCTTCAGGAAGTCGCATCCTCCTACGCCGACAGGCCATACGAGTCCGTCACCATAGTTGCCGCGTCCTTTGAGTGTACCATCATCGTGTGAATACTGGATAGCCCAGATAGACTCTTTGCTGTTCTCTCCTTCAGGGTAGAAGTTCGTTCCGAAATCCGGGTTGAGTTCGAATGGTCCGGCAAGCACGATTTCTGTCCATTTGAGGACCTCCTGCATACGCTCCTTCGAAATCGAAGTGAACTGCCATTTTTCATCCTGGCCATAGGCCCTGTACAGGGCAACTCTTGCAGCTGCAGCAGCTGCAGCGTATTTGGTAGGACGGCCCAAATCTGTCTGGGAATCAGGAAGATCATTGTAGGCATCTACACAATCCTGATAGATTTTACCCCAGAATTCATCGCTTGAAAGGGCAACGTTTGAAGTCGCAAGAACATCATCCTGGTTCATTGTCTCATCCACCCATGGAATTGCATAGTAAACGACCTTCAGGCGGAGATAGTACTGGGCTCTGAGGAATTTCATTTCAGCGGCTCTTTCTTTCTTCAGCGCGAACTCCGACTCGGAAACATTTTCGAGAGCTCTCAATGCGCTGTTGCAGCGGCCGATTCCCTGATACAGATTTACCCAGAGATTGTTTACCGCACCTTCTGTAATCACATTCTGGATGCTTTCGGATATTTCGAGGTAATGCATGTAACTCTGGTCATTGGTGCCGGAACCGCCCTTGTATGCATCATCTGAGCGGGTGACCATATATGGCCACAGGTTCATTGGCCTGTTCCAGTTGTCATTGAGAAGAGATGCATAGGAGGAAATTACAAGTCCTTCGATGGCTTTGGCTCCGGTCACGTCTTTGTCAGACAGCACGGCAGACGGAGGACAGTCGAGAAAATCTGAACATCCGGCGAGGAGTGCCATTCCTGCCATCAGCGATAATATCTTTTTCATATTAAAATTCATGTGTTATCAATTCATGTTGTTTCTAGAAACCAAGCTGGAGACCCGCGATCACTGTCAAAGGAAGCGGATATGAGTAGCTTGTCTGCTCAGGATCAACGCCTGAGAAATCCTTTGAGGTTATCTGTATCAGGTTCTGTCCTGTGACATAGATACGCAATTTGTCAATGCCGGCAGACTTGAGTGCAGGGAAGTTGAAAGAATAGCCTATCTGTATGTTTCTGAGCTTTGCAAAGCTGTGATTCTCATAGAGATATGTAGAGGTTCTTCCTTCATCATTGTCATTGCTGTATGCGATGGCAGGAATCTTTGACTTGTTGTTTTCAGGAGTCCAGGCATTGAGTATTCTCTTGCCGCGGTTGGTACCCTCTGCCGCAACTGCATAGAAGTCAGTCTGGGACTTGGTAGGGGTAAGAGCTGTCCAGCCTGCCTTGCCTTCCCAGAACATGGAGAAGTCAAGGTTCTTGTAGGCCAATGATACATTGAGACCGAATGAGAACAGTGGCTCAGGAGTGCCGAACCAGACGCGGTCGTCAAGGTCGATGTCACCGTCACCATCATTGTCTTCCCACCAGATACGTCCTAATCCCTTTCCCGGATGTGTGGCGCTGTGGGCCAGGTCATCAGCTGTCTTGTAGAGACCTTTCTCTGTATATCCGTAATATGAACCGAGACAACGTCCGAGGATAGTGTCGGTAGTACCGTTTCCGCCATATTCTGCAAGTACGGACTGAGGAAGATAAGTCACCTTGTTTCTCCAGTTTGAGAAATTGGCCGACACATCATATTTGAGACCGAATCCTGTGGTACCTCTTGTACCTACGAGGAACTCGAAACCTTTGTTCTGCATTGACGCTCCATTCTCGTACCTGTCTGCTCCTTCTCCTGCTGCAGCTGTCACTGTAGGCTTGATGAGGATGTCGGTAGTGTTCTTGTGGAACCAGTCAAATGAGCCATAGAGCTTGTAGTCGAAGAATGTGAAATCCAAACCTGCATCCCACTGCTCGGACTGTTCCCATTTCAGGATAGAGTTGCCCTGCTGTGTGCGGCGATAACCTGATGCAAGACTTCCGGTATCAGCACCTGTGATGTCATAAGATGTTCCGTTGAGTCCCGACCATGTAGGATTGGAAGTCGCGCCATAGAGTGTATCATACAAAGTGTAGATGGCTCCGTTCGCGATTTCCTGGTTTCTGTTGGTTCCCCATGAAGCCCTGATCTTGAGGTCCTGCATCCAGTTCAAGTTGCTGAGGAACTTCTCGCTTGAGAGTCTCCAGCCTGCTGAAACTGAAGGGAATGTGGCGAACTGATTGTCCTTGCCGAACTTGGAAGAACCATCGCGGCGTACAGTGAGTCCGAGGAGGTATTTGTTCCTGTAAGAGTAGTCGATCTTTGCGAAGAATGATGAGAGTGAACTGTTGATCTCATTACCGCTTACACTTGCGGAACCGGTAGCGGCATCAGGCCACATATAGTTGGGATCCTTGCTCTCATAGCCTGTAGTCTTCTGGAAGAAATTCACGGTGTTGTTCCTGATCATTTCATTACCGAGAAGGAAGGTCGCGCGATGGTTTCCTGCCTCGAGGTTGTATGTGATGGTGTTTGACCATGTCCAGTTTGTCCTATGCATCTGGGTGATGCTTGTGGAAAGCTCATTGTTGGAGAGGAATCCTTCACTGTAAGGATAGGTGAAAGTCCTTGAGAATGAGTTGAAATACTCAGGGCTGAATGTAGAACGGATGGAAAGGTTCTTGACCGGTTTGATGTCGAGATAGACGCTTCCGAAGATTCTCCACATGTTTCCCTTGTTGTTCTTGGCTGCATCAACGATACGTGCAGGATTCATTCTGTCGCACATTCCGTCCACAGGTCCGCCCCAGCCTTCTCCGTCGATTGTGTGGACAGGAACGATAGGAAGCGCCTGAGTCGCTATCTGGAGAACGTTACCTGAAGAACCGTAGCTGCCTGGAAGTCCCTGGCCTCCGCTCTTGCTGACTGTAAGGTTCTCACCCAATGTGAGTTTGCCCTTGAGAAGGTTGAAGGAGGAGTTGAGTCTGGCATTGAAACGGCTATAGTCGCTGTTCTTGACGATACCGGCTCCATCTGTATATCCGAGGGAGAAATAGTAGTTTCCGTACTTGTTTCCGTTGCTGACGGACAGCTCATAAGTCTGACGGATAGAAGTATGTGTGATTTCTTTCCACCAGTCGGTATCCGCAGGTCTCATGTTTGTCGAAGAGCCGAGGAATTCAGTAGGAACCATTTTTCCGTTTGCATCGAACTTATAGGCGAGGGCATTGGAATTAGGGTCAAGTCCGGCGCTGGTGAAAGCCCTGTAGATAACCTCTCCAAGTTCTTCAGTATTGCAGAGGTCGAGCTTTCTGGCGTAGCTCTGGACCTGCATTGAGGCATTGAAATTGACTTTTAACTTTCCTTCTTTTCCTTTATTTGTTGTGATGATGATTACACCATTTGCGGCGCGGGAACCGTAGATGGAAGCGGAAGCAGCATCCTTCAGGACCTGGATGGATTCAATGTCAGAAGCATTGATGTCCTTGATTCCCTGAGTGGTAGGCATACCGTCAACGATGTACAGAGGGTCTGTATTGTTGAGGGAGCCGATACCGCGGATCTGGATGCTTGCCTGGGAAGAAGGGTCTCCGGTAGATGATATTGACATTCCCGGAACACGTCCCTGCAATGCGGTCATGACGTCCACGGCAGGTGTATTCTTGATGTCCTCCACAGATACGACGGTTACGGAACCGGTGAGGTCGCTTTTTCTCTGAGTGGTGTAACCTACTACGACTGTCTCCTGAACCAGATTCACGGCTTCGTTCAAGATGACTGTCATGCCGTTCTGGGCTTTGGCCTTGACTGTCTCATAGCCGAGGCTGGAAACCTCGAGGACAGAACCGGCATTCGACTTGATTGTGAATTTACCGTCAATGTCAGTGATGACACCCTCTTTTGTGGCAACATCAATGATAGCTGCGCCGATTACAGGCTCGTTGGCTGCCGACAGCACCGTACCGGTGATTTCTGTCTGCTGCGCAAAAGCTGAAACGGAGATGAGGAGTACCAGTGCCGATATGAGGCATCGGTACAAAAATGATCGTTTCATAAACTTAATATATTAGATTAGTGGTTATTGATTACGTGGGAGTCGTCTGCTTTATTCCGGCATTGCTCCGGCTTTGGTGCAAACGTATGAGGAAACCTCAGTTGCAAGGGTGTGGGCCTTTTCGATGCTCTCTCCGCGAAGATATGCCAGCATGAAGGCTGCGGTGAAAGAATCGCCGGCTCCTACAGTATCTACGATGTTTATCTTGCCGGGCGTAGAGAGGTGGACTCTGTCCTCGAGAATCACTTTGCTGCCGTCACCTCCCATAGTGAGAATCACGAACTTGAGGTTGAACTCCCGTGAAATCGCACGGCACCTTTCCTCAGATGTTCCGGTCAGACAGAGCATTCTGGAGACAATCTCCAGTTCTTCATCATTGATCTTCAATATGTCGGCCAATCGGAGGGAGTCTGAAATGATCTTCTCGTCGTAGTATTTCTGTCGGAGATTGATGTCATATACCTTAAGACTTCCGGCAGGCATGCTTTCAATGAATTTGTGTATTGTGGCGCGGCTTTCCGGTGAGCGCTGTGCCAATGTCCCGAAGCAGACTGCAGAGGTCTCTTTTGCGAGGTTCCCTATCCTTCCGGTAAATGGAATATGGTCCCAAGCGACTCCTTCTGTGATGTCGTATGTCGGAACTCCTGCGGCATTGAGAGTTACCTGCACGGTTCCCGTAGGCTCATTGACCTCCTCCAATATCGTGTTCAACTTCTTGGTCGACAGGGTGTTCTTGATTTCTCTGCCGAGTTCGTCATCAGAGATGGCGCTTACGGCCCATCCGTTTCCGCCCAGGCGGCATACGTGGTAAGCGAAATTGGCAGGCGCGCCGCCCAACTGTTTTCCTGTCGGGAGCATGTCCCAGAGGATTTCTCCCAAACCTATGATTTTACCTTCCATTATTCTGCGCTTTTTAAGAATTTCACTGCAAGTATTGCGAGGTAGATGACACCTGCGCTGATTACGATTACTGAACCCAACTGAGTTTCCATGGCATCAGAAGCTACACCCATGAGGATAGGGAAGACAGTTCCTCCGATGAGGCCCATGATCATCAGTCCGGACATTTCGTTCTCCTTGTCAGGACGGGAGAGGAGAGCCTTTGAGAACACCATTGAGAAAATGTTGGAGTTTCCGAATCCAACGAGGGCAATGGCGATGTAAAGACCTGCAAGTGAGTGCATGAGGAACAGTCCGATCATGGAGAGAACCATCAATGCTACACTGAACGCGAAGAACTTTCTTGTCTGTACTTTGGACAGGATGTATGATCCTGACAGGCATCCCAGAGTTCTGAAAAGGAAATATACACTTGTCGCGATGGCGGCCTCTGAAAGCGGAAGACCGAGACGCTCAATGATGATCTTAGGTGCGCAGGTGTTTACTCCGACATCGATTCCGACATGCGACACGATACCCAGGAAGAGTATCAGGACTGTCGGGTCACCCAGCATCTTGATGCAGTCCAATAGGTCGGAACCGCCGTTAGCAGGTGCTCCTTCTTCAATCTTTGAAGACCAGAGGTAGCAGACTGCCAGGATTGAGAATGCTCCGAAAACAGGATAAATCAGCATCCAGTTGCCAAATTTTACTGCGCACCAGCTGGCAAGAATCGGAGTGATGAATGATGCGATGGCTTTTACGAATTGTCCGAATGTCAATGTGCTGGCGAGTTTGTCGCCTTTTACGATGCAATTGATGAGCGGATTCAGTGAAACCTGCATCAGAGTGTTGCCTATTCCGAGGAAACAGAATGAGACAAGCATCATCGGGTATGAATAAGACAATAAAGGGATGAATAGTGCCACCATTGTGACGACCAGACTGGCAAGTACTGTTTTCTTCTTTCCTATCTTGTTCATCAGCAGGCCTGTAGGCACTGAAAGGAAGAAGAACCAGAGGAATACCATTGACGGAAGGAAGTTAGCCATCGTATCAGACAGGCTGAAATCCGCCTTTACATAGTTTGTTGCAGTTCCGACCATATCCACGAAGCCCATTGCGAAGAATGCGAGCATCAGCGGAACCAGGCGGCTGACCATATGTTCTTTTTTCATATTACGGTTTTTAATTATTGCTTTTCATTTCGTACACTGACATATTCTTGATACTGAAATTGCCTGATTCAGAATTGAATACGAGAGAATTGAGATTCTCTGTCGGGAATACGCAGTTTGTGAATACCACGTCACCGTCATTGATGAACATTTCAGTGGACATTCTGTCTACGAAGAGCTGAATGCGGTATTCGCTTCTCTTGACAAGAGGAGTCTTTATGTCAGATGTGACATACTTTGGAGAGAAATCTGTCAGACCAGACTTTGACCTGTCGAGGGTGAGCATGAGACCTTCAAAATCGAAACTGAATGATGCCTTTTCCCCTTTGGTGTTCTGGAGAGACATTGTGAGGTTCTTTCCGGATTCCGGTACGACGGTGAAGTCTATTTCATAAGCCCCATTGTTGTCCGCAAGAATCTGGTCCATAGTCCATTCACCTGCAACATTGAAATCCCCGATTTCCTTTTCCGATGCTCTGGCATTGAAAATCTCAGGAGACGGCGTACTTGCGAGAATCAGGTGCTTTCCGTTGTGCTTCAGACTCAGGTCTCTAGGGATTGTCATCGCGTTTCGGAAGTATCTGGTAGGAGTCTGGTTCGAGTACCACCAGTTGCTCATCCATCCCATGAACACATGCCTGTCTTCCATATTGCCGAATGTGGCACCTGCATAGTTGTCCTCGCCCATGTCCAGCCAGAGAGGGTAGGGGAGATTGTCCTCCTTGAAACGTGTTCCGTCGAAATCTCCGATGAAATACTGGGTTACGCTTCCGCCGTTCGGGCCGCCCGGGTTGATGCTGACAAGAAGTACCCATTTGTCCTTTCCGTTGTATGACATTTTCATGAGGTCAGGACATTCCCAGACTGCTGCGTGGGAGCCGACTCCGCGACCGAACTCACTCAGCAATGTCCACTCTTTCAGGTTCTTGGAACCGTAGAATCTGATTACGTCACCCACTGCGAGAGACATTACCCACTTGCCGTCAATCCAATTCACCTTAGGATCTCTGAAATCGCGCTGCTGAGGGTCTGCAAGCACAGGATTGTTTTCATATTTTGTGAAAGTTCTGCCATTGTCAATGCTATATGCGATGCTCTGCCGCTGGCTTGCTCCGGCGGAGGTGTAGATTCCCACTACGGCGTCTTTCCCGAATCCGGCAGTATTGTTGTGGTCCACGACAGCGCTTCCGGAGAATACGGCACCGAGTTCATCAGGAGCGATTACAAGAGGCAGATTCTCCCAGGAAACCAAGTCCTTGGAAACGGCATTGCCCCAATGCATGTTTCCATGTGTCGTCCCATAAGGATTGTACTGGAATGACAGATGCCATTCCCCATCTTTATAATACATTCCGTTCGGGTCATTTGTCCATCCGAAAGCCGGAGAGAAATGATATACTGGGCGATAAGGCTCATCTGCAACTTTCATGTCGTTGTCAGTAATGATTCCCTTATATACCTTGTATGATTTTCTGATGTTTGAGAGCTGTACTGTGGCAGTCTTGCCCTTATAAGAAGAGACAGGGACAGGAATATAGTACTCGATGTCGTCAGTCGCAAGGCTTACCCTCTGCATCGTGCCGAGGATGTTTACCCCGTCGATTTCTACCGAAAGACGGGAACTGACACCTTTGCTGCTGCCCGGAATCAGGATGTAATCCTTGTCAATTGCCAGTGAGACACTGTATTCAGGGAGGAAATCACTGAAGTTTTTGTCGCTCATCGTTATCTGGTCCAGAAGGATATATCCCTTGGACTGCTCCCTGTTGCCGATTTTTCTGACAGGTGCGACCACCACCTGGATTGTTGCAGTATGTCCTTTATACTGCTCGAGATCCCAGGACATCCAGGAAAGCTCTTTGGTCATGCCTCCGATTGGACTCAAGGTGTTTACCTTTTCTCCGTCCACGATGAGATTGACGGAAGTGTAGGAATAGAACCATCCGCCCTCAGTGCCGCCAAGAAGGAAATTGACATATTTGCTGTCAATGCTGAAAGGGCGGGAAGTAATGGAACTTGTGTCGGCAGACGCAGAACCTGCAAGATATCCGGCACCTTCATAACCTTTGATATCTTCCGGCACGAAAGAACAATTGTCACCAAGGTCGCCGGAAAGGGCGAATGCATCACCACGGACAGACCAGTTGCCAAGTGAATTTGATTCGAAGTCTTCGAAGACCACATCTCTGTTGCAGGATATCAATGCAAGTGCTCCTGACAGACATAAAAAAATACGAGTGAGTTTCATCCAAGTATCGGGTTTTGTGTTGTTCTGTTGCGAATTTATCGTTTTATATACAACCGCTCCAAAATAATCTTCCAAATACTTGAATTATTTTCCCAACTGCATTTTAATCCACTCCCGAGGGGAAATCTGGTAATATTTTACAAATGTCCGGGAAAAATATGACAATGAATTGAAGCCGGACTCGAATGCGGCCTGCGAAAGATTCTTACCTCCGTGCATCGCCAGGTTCACTGCGCACCTCAGACGGATGAGGCTTATGATGTCCACGGGAGACCAGTCTGTAATTTCCTTCAGTTTCCTGTAGAAATTGGACTTCGACATTCCAAGTTCCGTCAGCAGGTCGTCGAGAGTTATGTCCTCCTGAAGATGCTTCTCCACATAATCCTTGATTCTGGTCAGCAGCATCGTCTTGTCGTCGGACAGGTCCCTGTTGTTTCCGATAAGCCAATCGTAGCCCTGGGAATCGCTCATGGCTTTGTCGAGCAGCTTCCTGATTCTGACCTTGAGAACTTTGGCATTGAAAGGCTTCTGCATATATGCGTCAGCACCGCACTCGTAGCCTTTCTCCTTATGCTCATCCATGCCGCTGGCGGTAAGGAGAATCACCGGAGTGTTTCTGGTCATCTCATTGCCCTTGATTCTCGAACAGACCTCGAAGCCGTCCATTTCAGGCATCATGATGTCGCAAAGGACAATGTCAGGGGCATATTTCTTGAATTTTTCCAGTCCGGAAACACCGCCGTTTGCCAGTATCACGCTGTAATCCGCAGACAGGATATCCTTGATATAGTGCAGCATATCCGGATTGTCCTCGATTACCAGAACCTTTTCGCGACCTGATGACACTTCATTGATTTCGTCTATTTCGTCATTGGCGACCCTGTTTCCGAAAGATTCCTCAGATATCTTCCGGACAGTATATGAATGGTCAATGTCACCGGCATAATTCTCCTTCGCCTCTTCTCCTGAGACCGGCAATGTCACTGTGAACGAAGTCCCTTTCTCTTCCGAGCTCTCCACCTTGACTTCACCTCCGAGCAGAGTCACCAGTTGATAGGTCAATGCCAGTCCGATACCCGTGTTGCCGCTTTCCTCACCGATTTTATAGAATCTCAGGAAGATGTCTTTGATTTTGTCTTCCGGGATATAGGAGTCGCTGTTATAGACATTGACAATTATCTTGTCCGAACCGTTTTCTGAAACTCTCGCGAGCGAAGACCTGATCCTGCCCCCGGCTTTCACATGTTTCAGCGCATTGGACATGAGATTGGAGTAAATTTTCTCCAATTTCTTGGCGTCGAAAGGGATGTCGAAGTCTTCGCCCCGAGTTTCAAAGTCAAAGTCAATGTGCTTGTCCTCGATTTTTCCGGAAAAAAGCTTGTTCAGTTCATCGAGGAAAGACTTCAGGTCCCCGTTCTGGAGTTTGACAGGCATTCTCCCGTTCTCAATCGTCCTGAATTCGAGGATTTCATTGATGAGAGAATACAACCTGTCCGCATTTCTTTCTATCAGATTCAGCTTCGCCTGAATTCCGGCGCTCAGCTTGTCGTCTGAAAGGATTTCCTTCAACGGGCCTAGAATGAGGGTCAGCGGAGTCTTCAGCTCGTGTGATATGTCAGTGAAAAACACCAGCTTGGCATTGGTGGCCTCCTCAAGTTGCCTTGACAGTCCGATGAGCTCTTCCTTCTGTTTCTCAAGTTCTTTCAGATGAATGCGGATCTGCTCGTTCTGCTCATTCAACTGCACGTTGAGGCGGCTCTTGGTCCTGTAGAGGGCAAGAATGGATGTCACCGCCACTATAATGATTATGAGGAGGATAAGAGTAATCAGAAGATACATCTTGTATGTCCTGAGAATGTTCTGGCTGTCTCCGAGAGTCAGATTCAGGGTGTCGATTTGTTTCTGTCTGTTTTCGATCTGGTCATACTGGAGTTTCAGCACACGGGCGTTAGTCATATCCACGGCCGCCGTATTCAGCAAATTTTGTCTTGCATACGGCTTCCCTTTCAGGATATTGTTTGCGACATTGATGACGACATCTCCTCCTGTCGGATACATGAATGAAGCGGTTATCTGTCCGTTCAGGATAAGATTGATGCCGCCTGACTCTCCTGGAAGCGCATCCACGCCGATTATTGCAGGGACGTCGCCATGCGAGTTGTCCTCGAGAAAAGCATTGTGCGCTCCTGAAGCCATTGCATCATTGAGGGCTATAACCACGTCCACATGTTTTTCATAAAGTTCGGACTTCAACATTGACTTCACCTGCCTGTAAGCGTCATCCTTCAGGAAGTTCCCGTAAACGGTGCCTATTATATTGACATTCTTTATGTTTTTCAATGCTGACATCAGCCCATCGTATCTCTCAATGTCAGCGGTCGATCCTTTTGTCCCTCTGACTATCAGGATGTTGCAAATCTGATTGTCCGCTATGAAATGCCCCTGCACATAATATCCGATCTGGCTTCCGATCTGCCTGTTGTCAGCGCCGACGTAAGCCGAATACTGGTCGGAATCTATTTTCCTGTCATATAATATTACAGGTATGCCGTTCTTATAAGCCTTGTTGACCACCGGGGTGAGTTTGGATGATTCGTTAGGGGATATGATGAGCAGATCGACCTTCTCCGATATGAAGTCTTCTACGTCACGGATCTGGGCCTCGGAGTTGTCTGAGACAGAACGGATTTCGAGGTCAATGTCTTTGAGGAATGATGCTTCGCGGAGGAATTCTTCGTTTGCAGTCCGCCTCCAATTGTCTTTACTGCACTGGGATACAGCGACTTTATACTTGTGTTGTCCTTCGTTTGCGCAGGAGAATAATCCCAGCAGCAGGACCAATGATATCAAGAGATTCCGCATCAGGCTATAGTTTTATTGTCAATGCAGGTGTGAATATCGCCCTGCATTTCGGCAAATATACGATAAAATCTCTCTAACTTTGCATTGACATAAATCAAAAGAGACATATGGGCAAGAAACCGAACAGGGCAGTTCAATATAAGATTGCAAACGAGAAGTTCCTCGAGGCCAAGGCGCAGGAGGAAGGCGTGAAGGTGCTGGAAAGCGGAATCATAATGCGTCAGCTTGAAGTCGGGACAGGAGACAAGTTCCCGACACTGAACAGTATCGTGTTCGTGAACTATACAGGCAAACTCATAGACGGAACTGTGTTCGATACGACTGAGGGAGAGCCGCTTCCGGCATGTTTCCGTGTCCGCGAACTGATTGTCGGCTGGCAGGCGGCGCTTACAAGAATGCACGCCGGCGACAAATATGAAGTCACCATCCCTGCCAAATACGGGTACGGGTCAATGAAAATGGACGACATACCTGCGCACAGTACGCTGATATTCACCCTCGAACTGCTGAAAGTTCAGTAACCTTAGTTTCGCAGGTCAGATAACTTGCGAATCTTGAATACAGTAACTACTGGTTACGTATCTTGTTTCCGAGAATAAATCCGAAGATACCGGTCAGAATTATACCGATCGTGGTCTGCACTACATTGAGCATGTCCACGAACGGAGACACGTCACGCAATATGTCCGAATCCATGCCCGCCATGTTCTTCAGGCTGACTGCAAGGGCCTGACTGTATTCCAGAAGAGAGACATTAGATGTGAACGCCCATGCGAAAATGAAGACGGTAATAATGTAAGTCATTATCATCCTGAACATTGACTCGCCGAATCCGAAGAATATGTCAGAGAAATAATTGACGAGGATACTCCAGGTATTGACAATCTTCCGTCCGATGCTGACCCTTGGGTTGGCGTAATCCGAGATCATCCTGCGGCGTTCCATCCTGCGTCCGCGTACATAGGCCCAGTTGCCGTCCGCAATATAGCCTTTGCCCGACCAGAGGGCATTGAAATTCTTGAATAGTTCCTCGGCTTCCAGCCAACGTCCCTTGAGCGCCACTTCCGGACTCCAGTCGGACTGGCGGTTCAGGTCGTTCTTCCTGTCGCCGGTCCCCAAGTCGTGCCAGTCACACAGGAATTTCCTGTATGCCTTCTTGTCCTGCTGGAGCAGACGCCCGTCCTTCAGATTGTCCTTGCGGATTACCGCAGAGTCCCCGAAATAGCATTTCGTGAAGCTGCAATCCCCGAAAGTGCTATGGTTGAATATGACAATGCCTTCAAACAGAGCCCTGTAGAAGTCGCAGAACTCTACATTTGCATCCTCAAATGTGCCCGCCTCGATGTGTGCATAGCGGAAGTCGCACCAGGCGATGTCAGCTTTCCTGAATCGGCAGCGCAACAGGTTTGCACCCTTGAAACTTACCTGTCTCAGTTTGCAGGATGTAAAATCCACTCCTTCCAGCGTGATGCCGGACAAATCTTCACCGACAAGCTCTCCGCTTTTCAGTTTCTTGTTCAGTTCTGTGATATCCATAGGCTTTCCGTATTATTGCAACAGACAAAGATAACTTATTTTTTGAAGGTTACTTACATACAATGTACGTACAACTTGACATTGTCAAATCTCCTAGCCGCCAAATCCTCCCTGCTAATCAGAAAATTCATCATTCCGCAGTCGTAGAACCTCAGATTCCATCTGTCGTCCTCATCCATCTGCAACAGCGAAACATATCCCGGCGCTTCCTCTCTGATCTCATCGAAAAACGGCACTCCCAGCAGCTTGTGTCCATATTCTTCCTCATCCGCCTCACCATAACCGATGGACTCCGCCGGCAGGCAGGCGTCATGACCGTCCTCATCCATGACAATATGTGTATCAAGATGCTCAATGTCAGGTGAATAGATGACCTTATATGTTCCCTCTCGCCAGAAACCGAGTCCCTCACAAGGCGCCTTCAAGTCCCCGAGAAAATAATCCAGATCTGCGAAAAAGTAAAGCATCCCTTCATGCGGAAGCAGATTTTCCGTGTCGGATTCCGCAATCTCCGCCAGCCGTATCTGACAGATGAAAGTCATCAGATCCTCGCCCTCGTCGTCGCACACCCCGCCAGCCAGAAGGGGAAAGCCAATGCCGGAAGGCAAGTCAGGAAAGCCCCACCAATGGCTCTTTGCCTTCAGGCTCTCACCAGTCTGCTTAGTTATAATCTTAATTGCCATATAATCTGTAGTTTGAAGCCGGTATCAGAAAGATCTGGCCAGCGCTCTGGCCAGAGACGAGGCTTCTCTGACTCTTTCATCCACTTCTTCCTGGGAAAGATAATCCAGATTCCAGGCAGCCACAGTAGTCACATCTCCCAGACCCCACAATGAAGACAGGGCCTGAAGATACGAACTGCCCTGGTCCCGAAGGCTTCCGGTCTCGATATTCATACCCCTTGTCGTAATGTACATCACTTTCTTGCATTGGCACAGACCGACGCAAGTCTCTCCGTTGTCAGTGAACGTCACGCCGAAAAGAGACATATTCTCGAAAAAAGTCTTCAATACTGCAGGGAAACTCATGTCCCAGAAAGGAGCCGCAACCACCAGCCTGTCGGCGGAGGCGATTTTTCTTGCCAATGCTACAATCGGTTCAGGGACAATGCCGGAGGTCCTTTCCGCCAGAACTTCAGGAGTGACAGGCAAAAGTCCGGCGGCATTGACATCAATGCATTCAATCTCGTACCTTGACGAGAGCGCCTCTTTCGCCGCTTCGAGAATCTTCCTTGTTCTGGACTCAGGCCTCATGCATGAGTCGATTACTAGAAGTCTTTCCATAATTTAAATTTTTCGCAAATTTAACAAGATTCCTCCAATAATCTATATGAACTCTTCCGAACTGCCGGAAACTTCATGACATATTTTCCTGACATGCGGATATTTTCAAAAAATTCTTATATTTGGGTGATATGAAATGGACTAGACAAAATTTTTATGGCCGATTTGCATTGGCTATCTTATGTTTATTGTTTTCGGCACCGGCTTCCCGGGCGTCGGAAGTCTTCGCAGGGTCAAATCCAAGCAATGTCACAGATAAAGTCGCCGACAAGGTAACCGGCAAAATCATGACTGCCGACGGGGAGCCGTTGGCGGGGGCAAGCGTGATGATACGCGGCACCAAAATCGGAACGACCGCTGACATTGACGGAAACTACAGCATAAGTGCCCCTGGAGAAGGCGAGTCTTATGTGCTTGTGTTCCAGTATCTTGGAATGAAAACTCAGGAAATAACGGTAAGTCGGCAGAGATCTCTGGACGTGCGTCTGGAAGAAAACAACGAACTGGAAGGCTCTGTGATTGTCGGGGCCTATGGCACGAAACAAAGCAGGGAAGACCTCATCGGAAGTGCGTTTCAGGTCAATGCCGACCAACTTAAGGATAAGCCGAAAACCCGCATTGACAATCTCCTGAACGGCCTCGTGCCGGGCATGACTATTGAACCGAATACGGATGCTGCGGGTACGACCAGAAGCAGATACGAGACCAGAATCAGGGGCGATGCTTCCCTGAGCGCATCCAACGAACCCCTTTGGGTAATCGACGGTGTGCCTGTATATACTGGAGGACGGACTAACCAGATGGCCGGTACATCTTATACGGTTTCGCCCCTCTCATACTTGAATCCTGGTGATATTGAATCGATTACGGTGCTGAAGGACGCGGACCAGGTCACGATTTACGGTGCGGACGGTTCCAACGGAGTCATCCTCGTGACCACGAAATCCGGAGCCAGGAACAAGCCTCTATCGGTGAGTGCGAGAGTGAATTTCGGAGTCGCGGCCATCGACAAGAGCACCGAGTTCCGCATGATGAGCCAGAAGCAGTACCTCGAGGTCGCAAAAGAGGCTTGGGCCAATGCCGGCAACAGTCTCGGTTCTTTCCCTTATCAGGACAATGACTACAACTCATATTCTACGACTGATACTGACTGGTCCGGGGAGTATTTCGGAATGGGAACCAACTTGTATGCTGATGTGTCCCTTACGAGCGGTACGGACAAGTTATCCAACTATGTGACAGGCTCTTACTACCGTACCGACAATACGGTCAAGGGTGACAGCCAGCAGCGTTTTTCATTCAGGACCAGAAATACTTATGACTTCACAAAATGGCTGAAGGTCAATGCTCAGTTTTCCGCTTCCTATAATGACAACGACTTGTTCCCTCTCTACAGGGGCTATCTGGAAACATTGCCGATCTTGGAGCCTTATCTGAGCGACGGCTCGTTCCGACTGTACAACAAGGTATATGACTCGGCGACAGGCGGATGGACAATGCAGAAGTTCACCAAAAACGAGGTCCCTGACCGCGAGGCCAATACTAACAGGCAGCGTTCTGTGGTGACTTCGGCAAACTTCTCTGCGGAAGTGAAAATCATTGACGGACTGAAATTTACCGCGCAATATGCCATTGACTATACCCACAGTCATGAGGATATCTACTACTCAAGGATGACTCTTGACGGCATGGACTCCGCCGGAAATCCGAAGGGAAGTTCCAGAAGGGCGGACGCCTCATATATGAACTGGACCAATGTCGAGAGGCTGAATTTCGACAGGAAGTTCGCGGACAGGCACAGCGTGAGCGCGTATGCCGGCATTGAACTCAGGCAGGTTAAGTACCAGACTCTTTACGCGACCGGCAGCGGCTTCATGAATGACAACATCCAGGAAGTGGGTTATGCTGACGAGTCGTCCAGAAAGGGCTACAGTTCAGCCAATGTCGAAAGGAAGATGTCTTTTCTCGGAAGAGCGGTATATTCTTATGATTCAAGGTATTACGCTTCTTTCAATGTCAGGCGTGACGGAAACTCCGACTTCGGGGAATACTCACGGTGGTCTAACTTCTGGTCAGCCGGTCTGTCATGGAATGTGCACAAGGAGAAGTTCTTCCATAGCGAACTGGTCAAGATGCTGAAATTCAAAGCCTCGTTCGGATTCACCGGAAACTCGCGTGTCGATACCTCCGGAGCCGACGGAACATACGTTTACGGAAGCAGTTGCTCGTATGCCGGAAACACCGGAGCCATAATCGGTTCTGTGCCGAATCCGGGACTCTCATGGGAGAAGACCAGAATGATCAATGCCGGTGTACGTATCGAACTCAAGAAGATTCTCGACATTGAACTGGAATATTATGACAATGTCACCAGCGACATGCTGAGCAAGATATATGTTTCGCGTGTATTGTCTTCAGACAGAATATCTTCCAATATAGGAAGAATGAGGAACACCGGCATTGAATTTTCCCTTTTCAGCACCAATTTCGCCCGCAGGAACTTCACCTGGACGACGAATTTCAATATGGCGCACAACTCGAACAAGATACTTGAACTGTATAACGGTGTCCCTACAAGTTTCGGTTCATATGCGTGGATGGAAGGATATGACTCACAGACCTGGAACCTTGTCAGATGGGCAGGAGTTGACCCGAGCGACGGTTCTCCGATGTGGTATGACAAGAACGGGAACATTACACGGACTTTCAGCACTGCGAACAGGGTTCCGTCCAAGACCAGGACACCGCTCCTGAGCGGAGGACTCGTGAACAACCTGAGCTGGAAAAACTGGACATTGTCATTCCAAATCAATTATCTGATAGGTGGTTACGCATTGCCGACCTATGCTGGACTTTACTTCAAGGACGGATATGACATTATCAGCGCAAACCAGGCCGTGGAAGTCTATAAATACAGGTGGACCACTGCAGGCGTCCCTTCCAAGTTCCCGAAGGTCTCCAACCTTTCATCGAAGTCTGCGATGAACTCCACAAGGTTCCTCTACAACAGGACCAACTTCGACCTGACCAATGTGGCATTGACATACAACATTCCTCAGAGTCTGCTTGCGAAGATGAGGCTCAAGAGCGCTTCCGCCTCCCTCATAATCGACAATCTTTATCTGTTCACGCCAGACCAGAAGAAGGGTCTGAACTCATATAAGACAATGATGTACGGCTATCCGCGCACAAGGACATTGACCCTGGGCATCAATGTCGGTTTTTAGGTCAATGCCGGATTTCGCAGGAGATTGAACATGAATATCAATGACAATATGAAGACTCTCAAGAATATATCAGCCTTTCTGATTCTGCTTCCTTTCGTGGTTTCGTGCCATTTCCTGGAAGTAGAAAAGACAGGTAAGACGTCTATAAAGAACTTTTACTCAGATGTTTATGCCCTGGATGCTGCAGTGAACGGCATTTATGGACTTACGTATAAGTTCTATGATAACTATATGGTCCTGTACCCGGAAGTGGCAGGCGATCTCATCCGTTTCCAGTCATCAGCATCCGAGTGGAGGCAGCAATTCGATTTCATCTCGGATGAGAATGAGGAAACTACTGCCGTGGGCTATATCTGGAAGAACGGATATGAGATAATTGCCAATGCCAATGAGGTTATCCAGTATGGTCCTTCTGTTTCGGACCGTTTCCCCCAGCAGGCCGCGACTGTCCGCAACTATATTGCCCAGGCCTACTTTCTGAGGGCGTTGGTTCATCTGGACCTCTGCCTCGTCTATGGCCAGACATATACGTACAGCAGTGATGCTTCCCATCTCGGGACTGTCGTCATGACCACGATACCCGATGTGAAGTCCAAGATTGCAAGAAGTTCTGCATCAGTTACTTATAAACAAATTCTGAGCGACCTCCAGACAGCGCTGGATATGTTTGCCGACGGCTGGACCAAGGGCTGTTTCTATGCGTCGCCGGCTGCATGCAAGGCATTGATGGCCAGGGTTTGCCTTTATATGGGAAACTATACGGATGCCAGGAAATACGCTTCGGAAGTCATATCGGATTACGGTCTGTCATTGGCACCGCGTGCGGATTATGTAGCGATGTTCTGTGGCCGCAAGGAGGGACAGGAGGCGATATTCAGGCTCAACGGCCTGTCGGGCGGTATGAAGTTGAGGTCAATGTTTGACTACACCAGTCCTCAAATGTTTCCGTCGGGCAAGCTCCTGGACATTTTCTCTTCTGATGCTCATGTCTGGACCGGTTCCGATGTCCGTTCTGAACTGCTTTCGTATAAAGCCGCTGATGGAACGGAGTATTCCGGGGTATGTATGAAATTTATTGATACTGAAGATGTTGCTGAGACTCAGAAGCGATATGATCCGTTTGTCCTCAGGCTTTCCGAGATGTATCTCATCCGGGCTGAGGCAGCCTGCCATGACGGCGATACCGATACTGCCGTTTCTGATATTGCGGCTCTGGAGGCCAGGGCTAGGGGAGTGAAGGCTTCTGATATCAATGTCACGTTTTCCGGCATTGATGATTTGGACGGGATTATTCGGCGGGAGAGGGTCAAGGAACTTTTCCTGGAGGGCCACAGGTTGTTTGATTTGACCAGAAGGCATGAGCCATTGACAAGGGATGCGGCCTGCGGCTCGTCAGTATTGACATTGACTTATCCGGACGACAGGTTTGTTCTTCCGATTCCGCTTGTAGAACTGGATGCGAACAAGTCGATGCAGCCCAATCCGGTAAACAGTACACAAAGGTAGTTGATATTAAATGGTTATGAGGTTGATTGATAGGATTTTATGGAAGTTGCCGTGCTTTCTGGCAGCATTGGCATTGACAGTCGCCTGCAATAAGATTGAGACGTTTGACGGTGCTTTCGTTGCTTTCGACACCGCGAAGTCGTCGGTGGTCAGCATTGATGCGGAAGGTGAGTTTACCGGCTCATATACACTGCATTATACCGGTCCGAAGCCGTCCGCTCCGATCGTCGTCAGTTTTGCAGTGACTTGCGGAGACGGATTGTCGGAAGGCATTGATTACAAGGTGGCTACTGTAGGCGGGAAGATTACGTTCATGCCCGGAATTTATGAGCAGACAATCAAGATTGACTGGCTTCCGCATGATATTGATGAGACGAAGGACAATACGGTCACGATAAGTCTTTTGTCGGCTGAAGGGGTTACGCTCGGTTATCCCGGACCCGACAGGCTGATGAAGGACCTGGTTATACGCAAATATCGTTCGAAATGATTAATTTTACTTGAGTTATGCAAGTGCCCGATATATCTGACATCTTGCTGGACTTAAATTAATATTATTGAGTTATGAGTAAACGAACTATTTTGGCTGCCCTGGCGAGTGTAGCACTCCTTGCAGCCTGTGACAAGAACAAGGAAAACGAGGTCATCCCCGTATCTTTTTCTTCTTTTGGCTTCTATGCAAAGGACAATGCAGGTGTCCTCAAGACTGATTATATTGAGGCAAATTTCAATTCTGATGTTATCAGTTTCACCCTGCCTTACGGCACTGACCCTGACGCGCTCAAGACTCTGGTTCCTGAGTTCACGGTAACGGAAGGGGCTTCTGTCAATGTTGCTGATGCCAGCGGAGCACCTGACGGAAATGACCTCGTCAGCGGCGTTTCTGCAATTGACTGTTCTTCTGATGTCCAGCTTGTCGTGTTCCTGAAGAACAACTACAAGGCCTATACCCTGTCTGTCAAGGTCGCAGAGCCTGCAAAGTGGGGAAAGGTTGCCGAGACTTCACTTAGTGTCAAATATACTCCTGCTCTTGCAGTCAATCCTAAAGACGGTGTGCCTTATGTGGCCGGTACTTCTCCTAATGAAAATGGCGAGGCTGCACCGCATCTTTTCAAACTGGATGGTGCTGAACTCAAGGATGTTGCAGGTGCATTGGCGATTGCCAAGGCTGATGGCGTAAGTCTCAACTTCGATCCTGCCGGAGTTCCTTACGTGGCTTTTGCTGATGGTGCTTTCACCAACAAGTTCTCTGTAAAGCGGGTGGTCGATGGTAAGGGTACTTATGTAGGTGAGGGAGGCCAGATGTTCGGTACTTCTGCCACTTTTAACTCTGTATCAGCAGTTTTCCCTATTTCAGAGAATGATGTCTGGTGTGCTCATTTTAATAACACCAATAAGGTAGCCGTGCCTAGGAGGGGATTGAACCTTGCGCATTTTGACGGATCTGCTTGGACCAACGGTATTGCCATTGCCGGCAGGGAGCCGGCTTCTTATGCGAACGGTGTCTTCGGAAGAACTATAAATGGAGTGCCTTATCTTTATGTATATGGAACAAAGACAAAGTCGGTTCCAAGCCATATTTCTCTCTACAAACTTGACGGCGGGAACTGGACAACAATTTTCGAGAATCTTGAAGTGCTTGGCACAGATGGTCAGCCTGTCGGAGGTTACTCCGCTTTCTTCTCAGACTTTGACATCGCATCAGACGGTACCGTTTATCTTTTGTTCTGCGTTCTTTTCAATGCTGCCGACGATTATCAGATAGGCGTTGTCAAGTATGATCCGGCTACCGGAAAGCAGGTTATCGTCGGTGGTGTAATGACAGATACGATTAACATGAACAGTAGCACCACTGCATCCATGGCATTGGACAGCAATGATGTCCCATACGTCTCCATTTCATATAAAGATGGCGATGTGATGAAGACAGCTGTACGTCATATTGACTCCAAGACCAAGACCTGGTCGGAACTTGAAACTCTGGCTTCCAATTCGAATTTCTCGGACATTGTCTTTGCTGAGGATGGTACGGGGTATATTGTTACGAGGGAGACTGTCGGCGAGGATACTAAGTATGTGCTTTATTCGACAGCGAAGTAATTGATTTGTTTGTTATGAATCGGCCATGTTCCCGTGGCCGGTTCTTTTCGTTTTGTGGATGTATGACTGGAGATAAGGCTTTGAAATACACGTTATTGACGCTTGCATTGGCATTGACCTGTACCTTGGTGGGGAGCGTGCGTCTTTCGGGTGCTGATGGTGGTCGAAACCGGCAGGCCCGCGGGCGTGTCCTGCGTGTGGCGCTGGTCGGTGACCCGCAGGTGGACGATTCGACGGAGATGGGTTATGCGAGGCGGTCGGTTTATAGGGAACTGCGAGGGCGCCGTGACCTTGACATGTGCATTTTTCTTGGGGATCTGGTCAATGACAATATGTCCTTGCTCCCTGAGTCTGTGGGAGTTGTCGATTCTCTGCCATATCAGTGTTTCATGGTTCCGGGCAATCATGACCGTGATGTTTACCGTAGCCCGAAATCGTCCGTATATCGGCAGCGTGACCTTTCCACATGGCGTAAGGCAGTCGGCTATGTGGACACGTCTTTTGTCCGTGGCAATGTGCGTTTCGTCCTGATGAATAATGTCCGTCCTTCTGATTCCGGTATGACTGATTATGTCGGAGGATTTACGGAACGTCAGAAGCATTGGCTTGATTCAGTGTTGAATATGGGCGTGGGGGAGACCCGTGGCCGGAAGCCGTTACATGTTGGCGCTACTCCGGCATTGACAATACTCGCTACCCACATCCCTTTCAGTCAGATGAAGGGCCGCGACTCCGTGCTGGCGTTGATTCCTGACATTTCGCGTCTGCTGTTTGTCAGCGGTCACACGCATTTTGTTTCCCGCGATGACTCCATTCCGGAACTCGTTGCCGGTGCTGCTTGCGGCAGTTGGTGGCGCGGCGTCAGGGATTCTGACGGAATTCCTTATGCTCTGCAGAGTTGCGGGGCTCCGAGAGGCTATTTCATTGCAGACATTCATCGTGACGGAACTTATGACCTGTCCTATAAGTGCATCGGCAGGCCGGCTTCTGAACAGTTGTCCGCATGGGCGGTTCCGAATGACTCTACCGGTCGTTCTTATCGTCTGTATATCAATGTCTTCGGCGGTTCGTCAGACGGCGTCGTCCGCATCTCCGGGCTTGGACGTAAAACTTATTCTTGTGAGCGGAGTCTTATGGCTGCCCCTGAAGTGGAGCAGGTAATACGCCTCAATGCCTCCCGGTCCCGCGATTACAGGAAGGCCCATCGCGATGAGTTCATTCCTCTCCGCCGCAAACCGTCTCCACACCTCTGGCAGACCACAGACCTCATCTCCGGTCCACTGCCTGCTCATGTCAATGTCATTTACCGTGACGCCCACATGCGTATCAGGCAGCGCGTCACTCTTCAGAAACTTGAATATATTTTGTAAAATGCTATGGAACAGACCCATATAACTCCCGACCGTATCACCTCTCTCAAGGACAATGAAATCTTTGTTTTCGGCAGCAACAAAGAAGGTCTGTATGGTGGCGGTGCTGCCAGAATCGCTTACGAAGACTTCGGCGCCGAATGGGGCGTCGGTATCGGCATGACAGGTCAATGTTACGCCATCCCGACGATGGACCGCAGCATTGACATTATCCGCAGGCATGTTGACGACTTCACCACTTATGCGAAATCCCATCCGGCATTGACCTTCCTTGTGACTCCGATAGGCTGCGGAATTGCGGGTTGGCGTGTCGAAGAGATTGCGCCTCTTTTCAATGCGGCAGCGGAGCTGGCCAATGTCGCTCTTCCTGAAAGTTTCTGGAAAGTCTTGAAAATGAGTGATATGGATGCAATTATCTCGCGTCATTCAGTGCGCAGTTATCTTGACAGACCGCTTCCTGTCAACGTCCTGAATTCGCTTCGCGCCGAGATTGCCAATGTCAATGCCAAAGGGAATCTTCATGTCCAGCTGGTGACGGATGAGCCTCAAGCATTCAGTGGCGTGATGGCCTATGGTAAGTTTTCCGGTGTGAAGAATTACCTTGTGATGGCTGGCTGCAAGTCGGCTGACCTTGATGAGCGCATCGGCTATTATGGCGAGCGTCTGGTTCTGCTTTCCCAGCGTCTTGGTCTCAATTCATGTTGGGCCGGCATCAGTTACCGCAAAGTTTCCGGAACGTATTCTCTCGAGCCGGACGAAAAGATCTGCTGTTACATTGCCATAGGTTATGGCGAGACTCCCGGAGTTCAGCATAAGTCCAAGAGTGTCAATGATGTAAGCAATGCAAGCCCTCAGACTCCAGACTGGTTCCGGAAAGGTGTCGAGTCAGCTCTCCTGGCCCCGACTGCAGTAAATCAACAGAAGTTCTTCCTGGAGTTCCTTGGCGGTGAACCATTGCCCCAAGTCCGTATCACCCGTGGCGTTTCCATGTTCGGCTACACCCGGATGGACATGGGCATCGTCAAACTTCATTTCGAACTGGCCGCCGGCCCCCGGAATTTCCGCTGGGCCAAGTAGCGCGCCCCAGCAGGCCGTCCGAAAAGTCCTCGCGAGACTGAAATACTCCGTGCCCCTATACAAGGCCAGAAGCGGATTCTGGATTCTCACTGAGGAATGTTTGACTTTTCGGACAGTCTCCCCCAGCAGGGGAGTGCCAGAGAGTACTCAGTCACTGGGGGAGCCACGCAGTGGGAGAGTTTGGTCACCTTGTCTTAAAACTCCCTGCGAAACAGAAATGGTGTTAAAAAGGGGCAAATTTTACACAGAATGTATCAAAAATGAAGATCTGTAAAAAACGCCTGATATTTACACCAAATGTCCCAAGTCCCAGCATCGACATGACCGAATCCGCCCAAGACAGACTTGGCTGCCACACGTACCCTCGTATTCTGGACTAACCTGCGCGCCAGCAAACCATCCGAGCCACGAAAAAGCCCCAGTTATACTAAGAATACTCATTTGGTTCCGCAAAAACGTTTTATGTGGTACCGAATGGCCGCAACACAAGGTTTTGTTCCATGAAAACGTTTTAGGTGGAACAAAAAACAACTAAAAAAAGATATCCGGAAAAGCGCCCTCTCAGTCCGCCCCCCCCCAGGCCGTCCGAAAAGTCCCTGATATACAAGGCCAAGAACAAATTCTCGATTCTCCCTGAGTAATATTCAACTTTTAATGCGGTCTTCCTCTACTGCTTCTCGATATCATCTCTGATCAGCAGACAAGCCGGCGAAAGAACATTGACATGACCGAAGCCCTCTAACTCGAAAAGCGACGCCTCATGCCCGACATGCTTCAATATCGCCAGCAGATGAGCATTTTCCTCATACCTGGCAAGCATCTCCAGATTCCGGTCCCCGGTAATCAGCATCAGCGGCGCGCCCTCCTTCCGGGCATGAAACGACGGAGCCATGTCATCTATGTAAGGAAGATCCACATCCAGACCGCGCTCCTTCTTGATCGTGAAATGCGTCATCGTCTGCCCGCCGACCGGATACGCCTTCGCGATTCTGTCCGCGTCAATGCCATATTCCGCCAGCCACCTCTTGTCCAGCGCCAGCATCAATGTCAGCCAGCCGCCGGCAGAATGACCTCCGATATAAACCTTCGACGGGCTGCCGCCATACTTTTCAATGTTATTGAAAACCCAGCTCACCGCAAGCGCCGCATCCTCCAGATATCCTGGACACTTCACCTTCGGGTAAAGACGGTAATTTACGTCAATGACAGCGAAACCCCGGTTGCGGAACTCCTCCCTAAGACCCTTGCTGCCGCCCTCAAGACCACCGCCATGAAACCAGACCAGAGTCTTGAAATCCTTTACATTCTCGGGATAGTAGATGTCCAGCTTACACCTCTCCTTGCGATACGCATCAGACTCATTGACAGCAGTATAAGGAATATCCGTAAGATATTGATAATTATCTTTCTTCTCGCCTGACACCGGATTTCCGGCGATTGCGCTCAATGCAAGTGCAACATACAGGACAACAAATGCAAATACTTTTTTCATAATTACTAAATAATCCTAAAACATTTGTCAAAAATAATCAGATTAATCTGTTTTTGAAAACAATCATGCATGCCGGATATCGTTTAATCACTTGTTAAATAAATGTTACAAGTTTGCTAAAAAGGAGTTAATCTATTAATTTCGTCGCGGTACACATGATGAATTGCATTTAAATGTACGCAAAAAATAATATTGAATGAAACGTATTTTGCCCATAATTATCGCTTTGCTCCTGCCTTTTGCTGTGATTGCCCAGACCAAGAACGGTAAAGAGAACCTTGTGATCAAGGAGTGGAACGTGGAACCGTCTTCCGGAGTCAAAGTACTTGACCATGAGACGATATACAATAGATTTGGACTGAAAGTCGAAGAGGCTGAGTTCAGTAAGGAGGGATTGAAATGGAGAAAGAAATTCGAATATTCACCGGATGGAGTCCTGACACGGATTCTGGTATATAATTCATCCGGAAAACTCGACAATATCAGAAAGTTCGAATACACGCCGACAGGGCGCAAACACAAAGAGTTTATTTACAATGCAAAAGGCAAACTGTCCAGATACAAGATATATGAGTACTCGACATTACCGGGAAATTGATCCAGAACTTGTCGGGGCATTCGAACCCATTGACTTGGACAGAATGGACTCCATAAGGCTCATGAACCGCATTGACACGAAATATGTGACGACATCTTTCGTGCTCGATGCGATACTCCGGAAGTCATTTGCCTGCGGCTTCATGATGTTCGTCTCGGAAGGGGTGCGCGTCCAGGCTTATGACAGTATCTATTTCGACACCCCTGACCTCAGGATGTTCATGGATCACCGTAACTCCCGGCTGGTAAGGCAGAAAGTGAGGACAAGAATCTACAGTGATTCTGACCTGTGTTTTTTGGAGGTAAAGTCCAAGAACAATCATTCAAGGACGAAAAAGAAAAGGATTTCCATCCCACCTGAGGAATTCACGGATTTCAGAGGAGATAACAAGTGCAGTGATTTCCTGACTAAGATAACTGGTTATCGTGCGGATAGCCTGAGCCCGTCCGTAGAGACGTCCTTTTCTCGTATAACATTGGTGGATAATGACTTATCCGAGCGCATCACGATAGATTCCGATATATGCTTCCGCAATATGAGAAATGGCGTGACTGCAGGTCTCGGCGATGTCGTTATAATCGAACTTAAGCGGGACGGAAGGAAGAGAAGCTCCATGCAGGATATTCTTCTTTCGCTCAGGGTAAAGCCGATGCGCATAAGCAAATACTGTATGGGCGTGGTATTGACAGACCCTCAATGTCGTCCCGGACGTTTCCTTGAAAAGATCCGGGCCTGCGAGAAATTATGTTCATCTCAGAGGCCGAGGGACTTGGTCAGAGAGTAATGTGCGCAAAGCAGTGCGGCTGCCTTGCAATTTACGATACTTGAATTATTTAACTATTTGATACAATGGAAGAAACTGAACTTCTCGGAATCCAGAACTATTCCGAACCGATGATGTCTACGATACAGAGTCTGGCGGAACTCGGCATGAGATTCGGACTGAATCTCCTTGTCTGCTTCCTGATTGTGTATCTTCTGTATTTCCAAAAGCGTGGAAGGAAAGACTATGTATTCACGTTCATAGCCTTCTCTTCAGCGATGCTGCTCCTCCTTTACACAATGGGCCGTGTCGATGTGGGCGTAGGTCTTACCTTGGGCCTCTTCGCCATATTCGGCGTAATCCGTTACAGGACAGAGACAGTGCCTATCCGTGAAATGACATACTTGTTCATAATAATCGCTCTTGCAGCAGTGAACGGCTTGGCCCCTCTGTACAGCGTTGTCGGACTGGACAGCAACAGCCCCCATTATGAGCTCAGCAGCGGTCATCTCCTTGTGACATTCATTGCAAATGCCTTTGCGGTCGTTCTTGTATGGGTTCTGGAACGTAGCGTGGGCATGAGCAGAAGCGCAAGCAAGGTGATATTGTACGACCGCATTGACCTTATCCTTCCTTCCCGGAGGGATGAACTTGTGGCCGACATTGAGCGCCGCTGCGGTGTGCATCCAGAGCGGATTGAAATCGGCAACGTAGATTTTCTGAAGGATGCCGCATATATCAAGATTTACTACAATTTGCCGGCAGGGGAGTCGCAGTCTTCGGTCACGGAGATTATGCGCAACAAGCAATTTATTGAAAACCAGGAATTTGAATCTTAAAAAATAATTGTCAATGACGAAGAAACTAATAGCAAGTCTGATTGCTGCAACCGCGCTTGTGTTTATTGCAAATGCGCAGGAAAACTCGTTCAAGAGCAGATTTTCTGCTTCCGCAGACTGGAAAATCGCCAAGGGGCTCCACCTCGAGACCGGATATGAACTGAGAACCAAGGATTCGTGGAATGGAATCGAGAGGCATATGGTCAATGTCGGTATGTCGTACAAGGTCTGCAAGTTCCTGAAGGTCGGTGCGGACTATGATTTTATCGGCCATTATAATTCGGCATCCGTTTTCAAGCCGCGCCATCGTTTCGGTGCTGAAGTGACAGGTACTGTGGATGCAGGCAACTGGCGTTTCAGCCTCAGAGAACGTTTGCAGTTCACCCACAAGTCTTATGGCGTGAACAGATATCAGGAGGCCAGGAATGATTTCGACCTGAAGTCCCGTGCCAAGGTCGCGTACCGCGGCCTGAAGAGCTGGGAGCCATATGCGTATGTGGAAATCAGGAATACTTTCAACGCCGCCTCTTTCAATGCGTCATATGATTCTGCCTCAGCTTCTTACTCCGACTATGAGTTCCTCGGCTACAATGATGCCTATGTGAACCGTGTCCGCGGAGCCGTCGGAGTCGTGTGGAAAATCAACGCGCATCACGGCATTGATTTCAAGCTTATGCAAGACTGGGAAAAGGACAAGGAAATCGACACGAACAAGGAGGGTACCAAACTCAAGGCCTACGCCGTCGAGAAGTCGTTCAACACGATTCTGGCTATCGGCTACTGCTTTTCGTTCTAGCCTCACGACGTCGCAAAACACAAACGAAAAAAATCCTGGAAAGCTGATGTTTTCCAGGATTAGGCTTAGGGGACTACTGAATAACCTATTTTCTTCCGCAGTCACGTATCAGTGAACGGATATAGCCCGTGATGTCATCATTGATAAGCTCCTCGATAGTCGTCTTCATCCTGAATCGCCAGTAGAACGGCGAGATTGCAGGGACATTGATTCTCTCCTTGTCCGGATCATCCATGCACAGTTCAGGCTTGAGCGACAGGTAATCCTGGAGCGGCAGAATCGCCAGCATGGATGCGGACTGAAGATGCATCAGAATGATACTCAGGCAGATATCAGGCGTGCACTCTGCAGGAGCCTCGCCATATTTGCCGAGAACCTGATTCCAGAAACGCTGGGTGACACCCCTGTCCTCCTTCCACCATGCGCGGAGCGGACTCATGTCATGAGTAGATGTTGCGCAGACAGACAGGTACGGATAACTCCACGTATCGGCAAACTCATGCTGGGCGTCCTTAGGCATACGCTGGATTTCCAACGACAAGATGCGGAGTTCCTTCATCACATCCGGCACGCAATCCGGAATCATACCCAAGTCCTCTCCACATGCGAGCATACGCGTACCAGCCAGTAAATCAGGCAGTTTGCGAAGTGCGGAATCACGCCAGAACGAATTGTGCCTCCTGTAGAAAAAGTCATCATGCAACCTGTTGAAGGCGTCCTTCTGCCAGTCTGGAAGATTGCGGAAATGCTCCGTATTCTGAGCCCCGATGCGAGGATGCCAGTAGCCCTTCTGATGAGAGTCTTCCACAAAGAGAGTGTCAATGCCGTCAGACGTGTACCAGCCTGTGCTGATGTCGAATCCCATTGAGGCTAACTCGCTGGCGCTGAATGGCAATGCCGGATAAAAATGACCGAGGAGGCCGCTGCTGACCCCTGTCGGAACCTCCCAAATGCGGAAAAATCCAAGGATATGGTCAATGCGGAAGAAGTCGAAGTATTGCTCCATGTTCTTGAGCCTGGCCCTCCACCATGCAAAATTGTCTTCCTCCATCTTGTCCCAGTTATATGTCGGGAAACCCCACAACTGACCGTCAGCAGAGAACGCATCAGGCGGAGCGCCGGCCTGGGAATCCATGTTGAACTGGGAAGGATGCTGCCATGCATCCACGCTAGTCCTGCTCACGCCGATAGGAAGGTCACCCTTGAAAGTGACGCCATGTTTTCTGGCATAGTTCCTGGCATCGACGAGTTGGCTGTGCAGATGGAACTGGACAAAGGACTGATAGTCAGCTTCTTCTCTATTTTCTGCAAGGACTGAAGTCACTTTCTTGGCACTATATGAAGCATATTTTCCCCACTTGGAAGAATCACCTGTTCCGGTCTTGCGCAGGAGAATTCTGAAAGCGCAGTATGCTTCGAGCCAGTCGGCATTTTCCTCTATGAATTTCTTATACTCTGCAGAACCGCTGACCTTTGCCCATGTCGAAGCGAAAGCCTTGCGCATGAGATGGTCTTTCTCCTGATTGACTCTTTCGTAATCCACCTCCGGAAGGGCCTCAAGTTCTGCTTTCAATGTCTTGTATCTGCTGTCTCTGCGAACACCTGCCTCAGGAAGATAGACGAACTGCGGATGCAGGGCATAGATGGAATTCGCGCTATACGGATATGAATCCACCCAAGTGCCTGTCATTGTAGTGTCATTGACCGGAAGAAGTTGGATGACTCTCTGGCCTGTAGCCGCTACCCAGTCCACGAGTTTCTTCAGGTCGTGGAAGTCTCCGATACCGAAACTGTCCTCTGTCCTCAGAGAGAAGACAGGAACGGCAGTGCCGGCGCATTTCCAGTTGGTCTGGAACATCTTCTCAGGAGTCAGACCATCATTGATCTTGAACTTAGGGGAGTCCTGATCGATGCTGAAGACCTTGTCGGCAAACGCCGAGGTAAAGAACGGTGCCGCTGCGGGGATATCTGTCCATTGATCTTCAATATCAGTGACTTTCGTATCCGTGATGATGTGGTTTTTCCATTCGCGGCGAAGCCTTCTGCCGTCTTTCCAGCACTCATAGTGATACTCGGTGCCTGACAGAATCCTGCTCTCCGGCATTGACAATTCCCAAATTCCGCCGGGACGGTAATTCATGTCAGCACGCTCGTTACCGAATGATAGTTTGATTTCCTCACCCCATGAGGTCTGATATGTGATTCTGAAAGTACGTGTCATAATTCGTTGTTTGTTGTGGTTTTGTGACCGCTAAATTATATACAAAAACCAACATCCGAAAATGACTTGCCGGTATTTTCGGATGAGATGTCGTTTTTAGGCGATGAACTGTCAGCAGGTGGTGTTTTCAAGCCATTGGAGAAAGTCCTCTGATCTCGAACGGCTGACGAGAATTTCCGGACCTGAACGTGGAACTGCATTGATCTTGAGCCTTCCTCCCTGCAGTTTGATTATGCTCTGCACTGCTGATGAAGCGATTATGCAGCCGCGGGAAATCCTGAAGAACCTGGACGGCGACAGCTGTGATGACAGGATGTCAAGTGACTGGTCCATAACATATTTAGACCCGTCGGATGTGAACATCCATGTGACCTTGTCTTCGGAAAGGAAATACGCGATGTCATTGACAGGAATAGGAAGAATCTTGTCGTTTAGGCGTACCATGAACTTCTGCCGGTACTCATGCTGTGTGCCGGAGATGGTGGAGAGGAGGGAAGACATATCTGTGACGCCTGCTGAATTGCGGCAGCGCTGTACGGCCCTGTCCAGGTCCTCTTTTTCGATAGGCTTAAGCAGATAGTCCACGCTGTTCACCTCGAATGCCTTGACGGCGTAACTGTCATAGGCTGTGGTCATTACGATCTTTGCATCGACATTGATCTGCCTGAAGATGCTGAAACAGTCACCGTCAGAAAGCTCCACGTCCATGAATATGACATCGGCGGAATGCTCCTTCAGCCACTCGACCGTGCCGCTGACTGAACTTGTCATGCCGACGATTTCCAGATCCGGATAATATTTCTGCAGAGTGCGGCTCAGGTTGGCCTGTGCCATCGGTTCGTCTTCGACTATCAATACTTTTAGTGCCATAATTCGAGTTTTTTAGGAGATTTTCTGTGCGGGCAGCAGCGGAAGCGATACGGAATAATCCGTTCCATTGTCATTGATTTCAATGTCATTGCCCGACAAATCAATGTATTGCTGGCGGATGTAGTTCAGACCGACTTTTGTGGAGTCTTCTCCAAGCGCCACCTTCGGATATTTGTTGTTGGTCACGATGATTCTGGAATCCCGTGCCGTTATGTTTATGTGGAGCGGATTGTCCGGAGACACCCTGTTATGTTTGATTGCATTTTCTACAAGCATCTGGATCGAGCACGGCACCACGTCGTAAGACATGAAAGACTCGGGGACATCGACATTGACCTCGAACCCTGACGCGAAGCGTACTTTCAGCAGGTCGGTATATTTTTCGGTGAAGTCCATTTCCTCGCCCAGGCTGATGGCTGTAAGCGAGTCATTTTTAAGCATATACCTGTAGATGCCGGCGAGTTTGTGGACAAAAAGGCTTGCGTCCTCGTTCTTGTTGTCGCAGATCAGGCAGTCCAGGACATTCAGTGAATTGAACAGGAAATGCGGGTTCACCTGCTGTTTCAGTTTCAGATATTCGAACTGGGCCTTGTGTCTTTTCATCTTTTCGGCTTTCACATCCTGATGCGTAACTCTCACGTAATCAGCCATGTATATAAGTACATAAAACAGTATTTCAGCGATGAATACCACTACAGCCGTCTCTACCAGGTCATGAACCGGAGGCAACTGCTGTATGGAAAACGGAAGGTCAATGCCTACGGCGAATGTCGCGCCGAGAACGGCAAGAACCACGAATGAGGTCAATGCCGTCCAGCGTAAATATGCAGGCTTCTGGCGGAGTCTTGTCCTGGCGAACCTTACATATATTATATTAAGGCAAATCAGAATGATGCAGACAGGAATATTGTACATCAGTCTTACCAGGTTCTTGTACAATCCTCCGTTTGACAGGATGTTCATGTCGCTCAGCGCGATGATGGCCAGTCTGAAAAGGAAGATGGCGAGCACGACCGCTATCAGCCACGGCATGTGCGGCATCCTGATGGAGCCGGAGGACAGACGGAGCCGATTGAGGATATTGCCGACGAGTATCGTGCCCCATCCGAGGAGCTCTGTCGTGAATGCCGTGGAAATGGCATGGACAGCAAGGTCGGAGCTGAAAATCATGCCTATCAAGTCGGCTCCGGCAGTTCCCAGAAGATATCCGGTAACATTGATGATTATGATTATTCCGGCCGTGAACTCCAGATTCAGGTTCTTTTTCAGGCAGACGAGAAGTATCATCGCCATAGTGAGCACCGTGAGGAACAGTTCGTCTCCGATTCCGGCCTCGAGGCACAGAATGGTCACGGCTGCATGGAGCAATGCAAATATATGTATTACGCCCGAGGGCTTTATCTTAGACAAGTTCATAACTCAAGTTTCAAGTGTCTGTGTGGTATGCCGGTCTGTCATGCAACCGCCACAGTCCAAAGTTAGGAATAATTGCCTAAATTAAAAAACCGCTTTTCATTCGTCGTCTGATTTTTCCCGTCCGTCAGCCAATTCCGACCATCCGTCCTGTCACATATTTTTAATAGAATATTAATAAATATCTTTGCAAACGTTTTAAGGCACACGGAAGTACCTGAGGCCTTGACAGAGACAGAAACGGAACTTGACAATTCCGCGACCACATAGAACAAACGAAAACCAATGAACAAGAAACCGAAATTATCTTTTTGGCAGATATGGAATCTCAGCTTCGGATTCCTTGGTGTCCAGATAGGATATTCACTGCAGAATTCAAACACGTCCACGATATTCGAATCACTCGGCGCCGACGTAAGTCACTTGAGCTATTTCTGGTTGGCGGCACCTCTTGCCGGAATGGTCATCCAGCCTATCGTAGGCATGTTCTCGGATGGGACATGGACCAGATTCGGCAGACGCATCCCGTATATACTCGGAGGGGCATTGATTTCGACGGTAGCACTTATGCTCATGCCGAACTGCCCGACTCTTCTGGCATTGGCCCCTCTCGCGATGGGAGCGTTCATCCTCCTTTTCATGGACCTTTCTTTCAATGTTACCATGCAGCCGTTCAGGGCGCTTGTCGCTGACATGCTCGACGATTCGCAGAAGACAGAAGGTTATGTCGTCCAGACTTTCCTCATTAATATAGGTGCCGTAATAGGAGCCGTCCTCCCGCTGATTATGACATGGGCCGGTGTAAGCGACGAAGCTGTTCCCGGTCAGGTTTCATCCCACATTGCATGGTCTTATTATATAGGAGGTGCAATCCTTCTGGCTACCGTCCTGGTAACAGCATTCAGGACCAAGGAGTATCCTCCGAAGGAATTTGCCGAGTACAACGGTATCGCCGAGGTCAATGCAAGTGTACCTGCGGAGAAGCCAAGTTTCATGACATTGATAAAGAACACTCCGTCCGCGATGATCCGCATCGGTGTGACACAGTTCTTCTCATGGGCGGCGCTGTTCATCATGTGGACATATCTGAAACCGGCCATAACCGGCTCAGTGACAGCAGGTGGCTTGCTTCTTACGGAAGGTGAGACACAGACCTGGGTCGGAGTCCTTAACGGAGTCTATCCGATACCTGCCTGCATCGCCGCATTGTTCATGACTAAACTCGCTACCAGATTCGGAAACAAGAGAGTCTATGCCACATGTCTCCTTTTCGGAGTTCTCGGCTTCGCTGGACTCTGTCTGCTGAAAGACAAATATGCATTGATGATACCGATGCTGTGTATCGGAATTGCCTGGGCCGGCATCCTCGCCATGCCTTACGCGATTCTTTCCCGCACTGTTGACCCGAAACGTATGGGCGTTTACATGGGTATCTTCAATTTCACCATCACCATACCGCAGATAGTCATCGGACTTACCGGAGGAGTCATCGTGAAATACTGTTTCGGCTCGAATGCCGTGATGATGTTGGCATTGGCCTGCGTCTTCATGCTGTTGGCTGCGGTGTCTGTCGCTTTTATCAGAGAAAATTGAAAATAATTACTATATTTATTAAACTAATAACAATAAGATCCTATGAACAGATTTCTATCTTTTATAGTGGGACTGATGGGACTGCTTCTCATCGCCCCTGATCTGTCAGCCCAGAACGGGTTTGAAGTAAGGGGTACCGTCATGGATCAGACCGGCCAGCCTGTAATCGGCGCGACCGTTCTCGAAAAGGGTACTACCAACGGATTGTCGACTGACATTGACGGCAATTACACACTGAAAGTGTCCTCAGCTGATGCAATCGTTGAAGTCAGCTGCATCGGATACAAGACCGTGACCTTCGTGGCAAAAACCAATCCTGCGAAGACTGTCATTCAGGAAGATTCCATGTATCTGGACGATGTAGTGGTTATCGGTTATGGTACAGTCAAGAAGAGCGACATGACCGGTTCCGTTACCGCCATCAATGCAGAAGAGGTCAACCGTGGAGCCGTTACTTCTCCGAGCTCAATGCTTCTCGGTAAGGTTTCCGGACTTAACATCACTCCTGCGAACGGACAGCCGGGTTCTTCTTCTACCATCAGAATCCGCGGTGCGGCATCTCTTACCGCATCCAATGACCCTCTCATTGTCATTGACGGTGTCCCTGTAACAAAAGACGGTGGTGCCGGCATGGGCGATCCGCTTGCTACTGTAAATCCTAACGACATCGAGTCTTACTCTGTCCTCAAGGATGCGTCCGCTACCGCTATCTACGGTTCCCGCGCTTCCAACGGTGTGATCATCATCACTACCAAGAAAGGAACAGGCAAAGGAATCCACGTGGGCTACAGCGGAAGCGTTTCCCTCAAGCAGAATACCGATGCCATCAAGATGATGGACGGAGACCAGTTCTTCGACTATATCAAGGAATATCGTCCTGAAGCTATCGAACTTCTCGGTGTGGACGGTACAATGTACAACACTAACTGGCAGGATCAGATTTACCGTATCGGCGTGAATACTGACCACAACATCAGCCTTTATTCAGGTGGAGTTGTTCCTTTCCGTGTCAGCATGGGCTACAACCTCGACCAGGCTACCATCAAAGTCGGTGACAACCAGAGAGGTAACATTGACGTAAGCCTTTCTCCTAAATTCTTCGACGAGCATCTTTCGATTAATTTCAATGCCAAAGGCGTATATCAGCATACCAACTGGGCCAACAACCCTGTAGAGAGTGCTCTTTCATTCGATCCTACCAAGCCTATCTATTTCACGGATGCTGAAGGCAACATCGACAAGACTGCTATTTCCAATGGTTACTGGAACTGGTTCAGCGCAGGTGTGCCTAATACTATGGCAGCTGCCAACCCTCTTTCTGCAGTTTATGACTACGTCAACTACGGACATACTTATCGTGGAGTAGGCAACTTGCAGATTGACTATAAGGTACACGGACTTGAGGCGTTGAGGGCAAACCTGAACTTGGGTATGGATATCGCCAAGACCAACGGTACCAAGTACAACACCATCGGTTCACGCAGTTCGCTCACCAGTGCTCCTGACCTCTATGAGAAGTACAAGAACTTCAACAAGAACATGCTTCTGGAGGCCTACCTCGACTACAATGAAACTTGGGGAAAACACAATTTCAATGCGATGGCAGGTTATTCTTGGCAGCACAACTACATCAAGTACGAGAACTCACAGTACTACAACAATGACAGGGAGACCGTATATCATATCGCTCCTGTCAATGCCAAAGAGTACTACCTGATTTCATTCTTCGGACGTCTCAACTACGGCTTCGATTCGAGATACCTCTTCACTTTCACCGCCCGCGGTGACGCATCAAGCCGTTTCTCTCCTTCAAACCGTTGGGGTTTCTTCCCTTCAGCAGCATTTGCATGGAACATTGCCAATGAGGAATTCCTGAAGGGCAACAGGTCAGTATCAGCCCTCAAGTTCCGTCTCGGATGGGGACGCACCGGACAGCAGGATATCGGAGACGACTACTATCCTTACATCGCAAGATACTATGAATCAGCGTCTGTGACGATGCAGTATCCTATGGGTGCTGACGGCAAGTCTTACAACCTTCTCTCACCATTGGCCTACAACCCTAACATCAAGTGGGAGACAACTGAGACTTACAACGTAGGTTTGGATTTCGGTTTCCTCAATGACAGGATTTCCGGTACAGTCGAGGCTTACTACCGCAACACATTCGACTTTCTGAACAATATCTCAATTCCTCTCGGTTCTAACTTCGGCAAGCAGGTGATTTCCAATATCGGAACAATGGTTAACAAGGGTATCGAACTCTCAGCCAACTTCGTTCCTGTAGAGACCAAGGACTGGAACTGGAAAATCGGTGGAAACATCACCTTCCAGGACGTGAAGATTACCAAGTTGACCAACAGCGATGAAACCTACCTCGGAGTAGAGACAGGTCCTTCAATGGGTTCCAATGTCGGCTTCAGCTCACTCCACCGCAAAGGCTTCGCTCCATATACTTACTACATGTACCAGCAGCTCTATGATGCTGAAGGCAAGCCAGTCCAGAATGCTTTCGTGGACCGCAACGGCGACGGCAAGATCAATGCTGATGACCGTTACATGACCGGCTGCAGCGCCACACCTTGGGCTTACTACGGTATCAGCACACAGGTAAGATACAAGAACTGGGATTTGGGTATCAACGGTCACGGTTCCATCGGAGCCGAGCTCATCAATAAGGTTGCCCTCGGATATTCTTCATCTTACAGCGACAACTGGACAAAGGGTTACATTGACAACCTTTGCCCTAAGTGGCTCCTTCCTGAATGGCACGCTCCTAACAGCGAGACACAGAAATATTCAGACCTTTGGATTGAGGATGCGACATTCTTCAAGATTGACGACATCAATCTCGGCTATACCTTCAACCTCAAGAACAATCTAAAAATCCGTCTTGCAGGTTCTGTCCAGAATGTATGCACATTCACCAAATACTCAGGACTTGATCCGGAAATCAACAATATCGATGGTGTGGACAATTACGTTTATCCTCGTCCTCGTCTCTATACTCTTCGTCTTAACATTTCATTCTAAGCAGGAGGAACAACATTATGAAATTCATAAACAAATTATTCATACTTTCAGTAGCGGCGATACTGTTTTCATCATGCCTCAAGGATTTGGATACACTTCCTTTGAACACGACTGACTTTACGTCGGAAAACGCGTATGCCAATGAAGACAGCTACCTCAAGGCTCTTGCCTACATCAATGGTTACTATATGCTTGTAGGTCAGGATGAAGCTGGCAAAAATGACCTCGGATTCTCAGATTCCGGACAGTCAGAGTTCCTGAGACAGTGGTTCAACATGAACGAAATGACCTGTGACGGACTCAAGTGCGTCTGGGGCGACCCTTATCTTACTGAACTTCAGCATGATTCATGGGGCACAAGCACTAACGATGCTCTGGTAGCAGTATATACCCGTGCGGTGAAGGCTATCGCTCTCGTTAACGAGTTCCTTCTCCAGACTACAGACAGCAAGATCGAGGCTCGTGGCCAGTCTTCACTCAAGGGTGAGATTGCAGGATACAGGGCTGAAGCCCGTTTCCATAGGGCAATGTTCTTCTACGTTCTTATGGATGAATTCGGAAACCCTCCTTTCCCTATGCCTGAAAATATCGGTGGCGACAATCCATCCCGTATCACCAGGACTGACCTCTTCAACTGGCTTGAAACTGAGCTTCTTGACCTCGGTTCTGATAACAGCGCAATGCCTGCCGTGGGTTCTGTTCCATATCCTCGTCCTACCAAGGGTTCCGTGTGGGCACTTCTCGGCCGTATGTACCTCAATGCTGAGGTCTATACCGGTACCGCAAGATGGCAGGATGCCAAGGATGCCGCCAAGAAGGTCATCGGAATGGGATATTCTCTCGCTCCAAAGTATTCTGACATGTTCCGTCAGGACAATACCGAGAACGGTTCGGCAGAAAAAGAATTCATCTTCGCTATCGCTTATGACAGAGTTTCCACACAGAGCTGGGGCGGAACTTCGACATTTGCTTCCGCATCTCTCAGCGAGGAGGCAAACCTCAAACTCGGTGCAGAGTTCGGTCTTTCCAAAATCAATGCTGAAAACTGGGCCGGTTACCATGTTCCTAATGACTATGTTGCACGTTTCCAGCTCAATGGTGTAGTATGGGGAAGCAAGACCAATGTATTCGGATATGACAGGGCAGCCAGTGACAAGCGTGCGTTCTTCACCAATTACGGTTCAGTCCAGGACTTCGATGAAAAACAGGTTTCTACAGGCTGGATGTGCTGGAAGTTCTGCGGACTTGATTCCAAAGACAAACTCGTTCAGCAGGATGGCGTTCCTGGAAACTGGAAACTCTCCTCTGCCGATATGCCTATCTTCCGTCTCGCCGAGATGTATCTCAATTATGCTGAGGCAGATGCCCGTCTCAATGGCGGTGTCGTAAAGGATGCTGATGCTCTCAAATATGTGAAGGACCTCCGTGACCGTGCAGGCGTATCAATGCCGTCAGAGGTAAATCTCGAGTGGCTGCTCGATGAAAGGGCACGTGAATTCATGTGGGAAGGTCACCGTCGTGTGGATCTCATCCGTTTCGGCAAGTTCACTGACGTGAATTATCCTTGGACACTCAAGGGCGGACTTATGAACGGAAAGATTGCTCTCCCTTCATACAAGACGATATTCCCGATTATCCAGAGCGACCTCAGTTCAAACAGCAACCTCGTTCAGAATGAAGGTTATTAGCAGAATTGATAACATTTAAAATTGATATTATGAAATCATTGAAATATATGGCAATGGCCGTAGCCTCGGTTCTGGCTGCTTCCTGCACCTTGGATTTGCCAAAGGAACAGATTTCGTCAGAGTTGACGGTCCCTGTCCTCAGACCGGTTTCCAATGTCATCTCCGATGCCAATACCACCAAGGTGGAACAGGTCAATTTCACTTGGGACCCTGCTGATTTCGGGGCCAGGACAGAAATTCTCTACTCGGTATATGCCGAACTTGGCTCAGAGAAGGCTCTTATAGGACAGAACTACAAGAACTCTCTCAGTATCAACAAGGGAGACCTTGTCGGCATGATATGCAGCTCGCTGAAAGGTGAGAAAAACGCTACCGTCACTGTCAATGCCTATGTGGAGGCTGCCCTCAAGGACGTGGTAAACTCACCGGTATTGACTTCTGAGAAAGTCGCTTTCTCAGTTTATACTTATCTTCCTCCAAAGAAGAACATCTGGCTCCCTGGAAAGTATCAGGACTGGAATCAGTTGGGAACTGAAATCTGGGAAACCGAGGCCGGTACTAGCACGTACAAGATTCTTGTCGATGTTTCGAATGACGCAGAGACACCTTATTACTTCAAGATTGTCGATGAAAACCAGTCTTGGGTCGGAATGAATGAGGGCTATACTCCTGAAGGTTGGGAGGTTGCTGATCCTTCAAATTCTGACGGCAACTTCTCAGTGCCGGCGGATGAGCCGATCATGTGGCTGACCATCAACACCAAGACCAAGACTGTTGCAAGGGAGGTCGTATCCAAAGTCGCTCTTATCGGAGACTTCAACGGATGGAATGAGTCTGAGGAGAAGGAACTTACCTACAATGCTGCGAAGAATGTCTGGGAATCTCCTGTCATCAGCTTCGCGGAAGGCCAGGGCTGGCTCCTGAGACTCAACAAGAACTGGGACCACAAGTATGGCAGTGCAGTTGCGACCAATGACATTGCAGGCGGATATGAAATTACTAAGGGCGGAGAGAACATCCCGACTCCGGGAACAGGTGACTATATCGTCCGACTCTATGCCAACAGGACACCGATTGTTGTGACATATGAAAAACAGTAAACAGGTTTGACTTATGAAATGGATTAGAAACATATTTGCAGTCTCTGCCGCAGCTTTTGCGGCAGTGGCCTGCACCATAGAAAGTGAAGACACCTTCTCGAAGAGTCCTGTCTCTCCGGTACTGGAGGCTCATTCAGACATCCTCATCACTGAAGGTACGAAAGCTGAGTCTGTGACTTTCACATGGACTGCTGCACGTCAGATCGACGCTGAAGCATATCTCTATAACTTGAATGTCAAGAGCGGAGAGAAGGAAGCGGCTCTGAAAGAGGGTATCACCGACAACTTCTATATGGTCTCAAAGGAGGAACTCAGAACATTCCTCAAGACCAATTTCGAACTGGAAAAGAATGCGACACACCAGCTTGATTTCTCTGTCAATGTTGCGGACAAAGCCGGTAATGTCTATTCGTCTCCTTCAGTTGGCGTGAAAGTTTACTTCTATGACGATGCTGTCGCTCCTGTAGCCAGCGTACCTGAGTCAACAATCGTTCTTGACAAGGAAAAGCAGTCAGATGAACTTGAACTTCTCTCTTGGACCGATGCAAGGCTTGTTTATGGCGAGGATGTTACATATAAAGTAACAATGTCATACGGCACCGGAGCAGAAAATGTTCTTGCCGACGGTCTCACCAATACTTCTTATAAGACCACTGTGGACGGTCTAAACGAAGCCGTAGTTGCTGCCGGTGCAGCTGAAGGCTCGGAAGCGGAATTGACATTGAAGGTTTATGCGTTTTGTGAAAGCATGCCTGCAGGTGTCATTTCAAATGCCGTAAAAGTCAAGGTTACTACCTATATCCTTTCATTCCCTGAAAAGATGTGGCTTCCTGGAAGCTATCAGAGTCCGGGTTGGGACATTGCCAATGCTCCTTCGCTCTCAGTTTCAGCCAAGCAGAAAGGCGTGTACCAGGGTTTTGTAGATCTCTCCACTGCGGATGGTTCTGATGCGGAATTCAAGTTCAGTGCGACTCCTTCATGGTCGAAAACTGATTTCGGCTTCGAGGATGTGACAGTAGAAACCAAAGGCAGTGAGGACCTCCCATTTGCATATGCAGAATCGAAAACGCTGGGCGGTTCCAACATCAAAGTACCTTCAGGATTGTATTTCATCAAGCTCGACAAGAAGAACGGAACACTCGTGATGGTTCAGGTGAAGAATCTCGAAATCGGCGGCAGTTTTGCTGCTTCAGGCTGGGGAACATTCCTCACACTGACCAGGAATGGTTCAGAATGGGCTGCAGCAGATGCATTTGAAATGAAGGAGAATGACGAGATCAAGATCCGTTTCAATTCTGACTGGACATATTCTTTCGGCGGTGAGATGGACAATGTGGTTTTCGGAGGCGGCAATATCAAGTTCACCAAGTCTGCCGGAAAATACAAGCTCGTATTCGATACTAAGACATCGGATTTTGTGCTCAATGCCGTTGTGTCTGAGTAACTTGTGATTACGCTCGATATGGGCAGGCCCCGCGCTAAGGAAAGGCCTGCCCTTTTTTGAAAATTACTGGATATAGTATCTCAAGCCAATGCTTGTGAAACTCGAATTTATAATGAAAAACATTACAAGATTTTTTGTCCTGTCAGTCCTCTGTCTGTCGGCGCTCGTTTCCTGCAGCAAGGAGGAACAAGTCCAGCAGGGAAAGAAACTGCAGGTTACACCGGATGCCTTGTATTTTACCAAAGCCGCATCATCGCAGACATTGGAACTGAAGACGAATGCTTCGCAGTGGAAAGCAGTGGTTTCCAAGAATGATTGGCTTGAAATAGACAAGACATCAGGAACCGGTTCCGGCGAGATAACTGTCAATGTTACCGAAAACAATGAGGAACTGAGGACTGCGACCATCACTTTTTCCGCATCCGGATACAAATCAGCTGTCGTAAAGGTGACACAGCATCCTGTAGATGAACTTATAAATCCTTCAGCTACAGGACTTTTTGCGATACCTGAATTGCCGGAAGCTGATTCTCCATGCGTACTTTATTACAGGGCGGACAAGTCTTCTCCGTTTTATGACTACCACGAGGACATTTACGCCCACATCGGAATCGTTGAGGCGGAATGGATGTACGTCCAGTCTGAGTGGGACAAGAACATTGACAAATGCAAGTGGCAGCCGTGCGAGGAAAGCAATCTCTGGAAACTTCAGCTCGAACCTTCCGTCAGGGAATGGTTCGCTTCCGGTGATACACCTCTAAACAAGATCGGTGTAGTCGTGCGGAGCGCCGACGGCAAACTCCAGACCGATGATATGTTTGTCAATGTCAAAGATGAGAAATTCGTTTTCGAACCTGCTCCGGTCGTAAAGGAAACAATGCCTTCCAGACTTCATGATGGCATCAATTATAACTCTGACGGCAGCGTGACACTGGTTTTGCGAGACCTCGACAATAAGGGTAAATGCCATGAATATTGTTATGTGACAGGAGAATTCTCCAAATGGCAGCGTTCCAACGACTATTCCATGAAACGTGACGATGCAGCAGGCTGCTGGTGGTACACGATGACAAACGTGGACCCGGACAAGGAATACATGTTCCAGTACTATGTCGTGGACAAGGACGGCTCGTCTTTCCGTATCCATGACCCTTACACTGAAATCGTCTATGACGGATCCAACGACAAGTACATCTCGTCATCGACTTACCCTGATCTTCCGGAATATCCTAAGGGCACAAGCGGTCTGGTATCTGCCTTCAAGGTCAACAAAGATACCTACTCATGGACCAGCACCGGCTTCAAAATTGCCGACCAGGACGATCTCGTGATCTACGAAATGCATTTCCGCGACTTCACTTCTACAGGAGACATCCCCGGAGCCCTCGGAAAGCTCGATTATCTGGCTTCGCTCGGTGTTAATGCCGTAGAGCTGATGCCTGTCCAGGAATTTGACGGAAATGACAGCTGGGGTTACAATCCTTGCTCATATTTCGCTCTGGACAAGGCTTACGGAACACGCAAAATGTACAAACAGTTCATTGACGAATGTCATGCGAGAGGAATGGCCGTAATCGTGGATGTCGTTTATAATCAGGCAACCGGGGCGCATCCTTACGCCAAGCTTTACTGGGATTCCGCCAACAACAAGACAGCTTCCGACAATCCGTGGTTCAATGTCGATGCCCCGCATCCATACAGCGTATTCCACGACTGGAATCACGAGTATATGCCTTTCCGTGAGCATGTCAAGGAAAGTTTGAACTATCTGATGGACGAATATCATGTCGATGGTTTCCGTTTCGACCTCACCAAAGGCTTCACAAACAAGAAGAGCGACGAAGGTACAGCTTCCAACTACGACCAGAGCCGCGTGGACATCCTGACCGACTATACCAGGAGCGTGAAGAGCCACAATCCGGATGCCGTCGTGATTCTCGAACATTTCTGCGAGACCAGCGAAGAAAAGGCTCTTGCCAATGCTGGTGCGAAGGTCTGGAGAAATCTCAACAATGCATATTGCCAGTCGGCAATGGGCAAGTCTTCGGGAAGCAACTTCGAAGGACTCTGGACGGGTTCCTCAATGCCTTTCGGCGCCTATGTCGGATTTATGGAAAGTCATGATGAAGAAAGGACTGCCTATAAGGCTCTTGTTGACGGAGCCTCAGGCATCAGCGGCAAGTCGAACTTGTCTGCACGTATGAAACGTGAGGCCCTGAATGCGGCATTCTTCTTTACTGTGCCGGGACCTAAGATGATATGGCAGTTCGAAGAACTCGGATATGATATTTCTATTGAAGAAAATGGCAGAACCGGCAAGAAACCGGTGCATTGGGACTATCTGGAGGATGCCGACAGAAAGGCCCTCCACGATACATACGCTTCATTGATGAAATTCCGTAAGGAGAATCCTCGTTTCTTCTCTTCTGATACTGATTTCACTTGGTACGTAAGTGACGGCAACTGGGATGACGGAAGGTTTGTTTACGGTTCTGTGGACGGGAAGTCATTTGCTGTCATCGGCAATTTCTCATTGACAAAGAAAGATATCACCGCATGGTTGCCGAAATCTGGAACCTGGAAGGATTATCCGGCATTCGGTTCGGGCACATACAATGTGACAAAGGACACGGACGGGCACAATTCCCTTACCGTAAATCTTGCTCCAGGTGAGTTTAAATTGATTATATTTGAATAATTGACACTTGAGAAATATGAAAAATCTGATTAAGACATTGTGTCTCTTGGCTGTCATGACCCTGTCATCTTGCGGACAGAACGAGTCCAATTCCGATGGCGGGCAGACGGCGAAGCCGGCCTTCGCGAAGGGCGCCGACATCGGCTGGTACACGGAAATGGAAAAGAAAGGCTATAAATTCTATACCGCTTCCGGTACGGAGATGGATTGCCCTGCTCTGATGAAATCGCTGGGATTCAATTCGTTGCGCTTCAGGGTATGGGTGAATCCTGAGGACGTATGGAACGGCAAGGAAGATGTCCTGAAGAAATGCCTGAGGGCCAAGGAACTCGGTATGAAGATAATGATCGATTTCCATTATTCTGATACCTGGGCTGACCCTGGCAAGCAATATGTTCCTAAGGCATGGGAATCATATGATCTGGACGCTATGGCGAAGGCCGTGGCTGAACACACTTCAGATGTTCTCAATACATTGAAGGATAATGGGGTAGATGTTACATGGGTGCAGGTTGGAAACGAGGTGACCAACGGTATGCTCTGGGAGAAGGGGCGTGTCAAGGGCGACAGCGCTTCCGGCTTTGCAAAACTGTTCAAGGCCGGTGCGGACAAGGTCAAGAGCATTTATCCCAAGGCATCTGTCATCCTCCACATTGACAATGCATGGGATATGGATACCCTCCAGTGGTTCTATTCTCTCATGGCGGATACCGGCGTGAAATACGATATGATCGGCCTGTCCCTGTACCCTTCATATTGGAATGACGGAACGAACGCATTCGAACCATGGGAAAAGAAAGTAAATCAGGCGATTGCCAATATTCCTCAGCTGATAAAGACTTACAATAGGGATGTGATGCTGGTAGAGTTCGGAATGCCGGCGGACGAGCCTCAGAAAGGAAAGGAAGCACTCGAAACATTGTGGAACGGGCTGAAAGACGTGGAGCGTTTCAAGGGCATCTTCTATTGGGAACCGGAGTCCGAGCCTGCCCGCAACGGCTATGCTCTCGGTGCTTTCAATGACGGTAAGCCGACCATAGCGCTTTCACCTTTCTCCAAACCTGCCGATTAGCGCAAAAACTCAGCAAGTTAGTTGTCTGACTTGCGAATCTTGAATATAAATAGTAATTTTGATATGAAAAGAGTATTTGGAATTATGACGGCAGTAATGCTGACGGCTTGTGCCGGAAACACCGCTTTCGTACCGGATTCTGTCTCTGATGCCGATTTGACACAGGTCAGCAGAGTCGAACCGCTTTCATGGTGGGTGGGGATGAAAACCCCGCTCCAGCTCCTCGTCCAGGGCGACGGGATTTCAGGATACAACGTCACAATCGAAGGAGGCAAAGGGGTAAAGGTCAATGCTATACAGAAGGCAGACAGCCCGAACTATCTGTTCGTTGACGTCAATATCCTCAGGGATGCTGAACCTGGAACCTATTATCTTGTATTCAGCAAGGACGGAAAGCCTGTATTCAAGTATCCGTATGATATAGCGGCCCGCGAATCAGGTTCTGCCCAGAGAAAGAGCTACACTTCTGCGGATATGGTATATCTCATTATGCCTGACCGCTTTGCAAATGGCAATCCTTCAGGGGACAATACAGACAATACGACTGAAAAGGCAAATCGTGAGGCGCTTTTCGGCCGTCACGGAGGAGATATCCAAGGTATCATTGACCATCTCGATTATATCGAGGATCTCGGTGCGACTACGATCTGGTGCACTCCGCTTCTGGAAGACAATGAGCCGGACGGCTCCTATCATGGCTATGCCTGCTCGGATTACTATCACATTGACCCGCGTTTCGGTTCCAATGAACTGTATCGTGAGTTTGTATCCAAGTCTCATGAGAAAGGCTTGAAAGTGGTGATGGATATCGTGACAAATCATTGTGGTACAGCGCATTGGTGGATGAAGGATCTTCCTTTCAAGGATTGGATCCACCAGTTCCCTGAATATACCGGAACCAATGTATGTTTCTCTACCAACATGGATCCTAATGCCTCCAAATATGACCTGAATCTCCAGGAAAGCGGCTGGTTCGTTCCGTCAATGCCGGACATGAACCTCGACAATCCTTTCACACTCAAGTATTTCCAGCAGTGGGCGATCTGGTGGATCGAATATGCCGGACTTGACGGATTCAGGGTTGACACCTATCCGTACAATGAGAAGGAACCGATGAGCAGATGGTGCAAGGCTGTCCGTAAAGAGTATCCTAACTTCAATATCGTAGGGGAGTGCTGGACTTCTTCTATCCCGCAACTCGCTTACTGGCAGGCTGATAATGAAAATAAAGATGGATTCAATTCCAATCTGCCGTCTATAATGGACTTCCCTCTGTACGATGCGATTTGTGCAGGAGTCCCTACCGATTCCTCTCAGTGGGGCGCCGGCATGACCAATGTATATGATTGTCTGTCACACGATTTTGTATATCATGACCTCTCCAAGATGATGATTTTCCCCGGAAACCATGATACTGACCGTATCGGAGATGTGGTAAGGCAGAATCCTGACAGGATGAAGATTGTGATGACCATGATGGCTACCATGCGCGGTTTCCCTCAGATTTTCGCCGGCGACGAGATGATGTTCGTTTCCAAGGACAAGAGTCAGGGCCATGGCGGTCTCCGTGTGGATTTCCCTGGCGGATGGTCAGGTGACAAGGAGAACTGGTTCACGGAAGCAGGACGCAAGGCAGCATTGACAGGAACCGACGGCAAACCTGTTCCAGCCGGTCAGGTTGCTGATCTTCACGACTTTACCCGCAAACTTTTCCAGTGGAGACGGAACAAGGGCGTGATTCATGACGGCAAGACCCTCCATTTCCTGTCGAGGGACAACACCTATGCCTATTTCCGTTACAATACGGACGAGGCCGTGTTCGTCTTCATCAATAACTCCCGTGGCCGCAAGACGATTCCGTGGTCGCACTATGCGGAAATCGCCGACGGCCTGTCTGAAGGCCGCGATGTGATGACCGGCGAGGCGGTAGAGATCAATGATTCTACGGTTGTCGGTCCGCGAAAGGCTCTGGTAGTAGAGTATAAACGCAAATAGAATTTACTTAAATTGACATTGATATGAATCTTTTGAAAAAAGTGCTTTTTGCGGGTGCTGCGATTTGTGCGGCATCGGCATTGACACAGTCCTGCAGCGGCACTGGCCAGGCTGCGGCTGAACTTTCCGACGTCTCTGTCCTGAAATCTCCGGACGGGAACCTCTCCCTGAAATTCGGCATTGCGCCGGACGGAAGTCCCATGTATTCACTGAATTACGGTGAGACTGCCGTGATCAGGCCGAGTCATCTCGGATATGAGATGCGCGGTGTGCTCAAGGCCCAGAAGATTGTTTTCGGGGACAAGGATATCCGGAAAGTGGATGATAAGCAATGCTGGTCTTTCCATGACGGCTTTAAGGTAGAAAGCATTGACACATGCACATTCGATGAGACCTGGCAGCCTGTATGGGGTGAGGAATCAGAGATTCGCAACCATTATAATGAGTTGGCTGTCAATCTGGTACAGATATCTTCCGACAAGCGCATGACCGTGCGTTTCCGTCTTTTCGATGACGGCCTCGGTTTCCGTTATGAGTTCCCTGAGCAGAAGGGCCTGACCTATTTCGTAATCAAGGATGAAATGACTGAATTCGCTATGGGCGGAGACTATACAGCCATCTGGATACCAGGCGATTACGATACTCAGGAATATCAATACACCGTGTCCCGCCTGAGCGAAATCAAGTCCAGGATGGAGAGCGCACTTTGCGGCAACTCTTCACAGACGCCATTTTCAATGACAGGTGTGCAGACCTCCCTTCAGATGAAGACTGACGAAGGCCTCTACGTGAATATCCATGAGGCTGCATTGGTGGACTATTCCTGCATGCACCTTGATCTCGACCCTGCTACTTTGACCTTCAAAACTGAACTTACACCTGATGCCGAGGGCTGGCGCGGCCGTCTCCAGACCCCTTGCAAGAGTCCTTGGAGAACAGTCCAGGTTGTGGACAATGCTTGTAAACAGCTGGAATCCAGGCTTGTGCTGAATCTAAACGAACCATGTGCTTACGATGACGTTTCATGGATTCATCCTGTGAAATACGTAGGAGTCTGGTGGGAAATGATTACCGGAAAAGGCACATGGGCATATACCGATGATTTCTCTTCAATTCACCTCGGCGTTTCCGACTATTCTAAAGCCAAGCCAAACGGCAAGCATTCAGCTAATAATGAAAATGTGCGCCGCTACATCGACTTTGCCGCAGAGCATGGCTTTGACGAGGTCCTGGTAGAAGGCTGGAATGTCGGCTGGGAAGACTGGGCAAACTGCAACAAGGATTACGTCTTCGATTTCGTGACTCCTTATCCTGATTTCGACATCAAGGCTCTGAACGAGTATGCGCATTCCAAGGGTGTGAAACTTCTCATGCACCATGAAACATCTTCATCTGTACGCAATTACGAGAGACACATGGATGCCGCCTACAACCTTATGGAGAAATACGGCTACGATGCTGTGAAGAGCGGTTACGTGGGTGATATCCTGCCTCTCGGCGAGCATCACTACGGACAGTGGCTGAACAACCACTACCTCTATGCCGTGAAGAAAGCTGCGAAGCACCATATCATGGTCAATGCCCATGAGGCTGTCCGTCCGACCGGTCTCTGCCGCACCTATCCTAACCTCGTCGGCAACGAAAGTGCGAGAGGAACTGAGTATCAGGCGTTTGGCGGAACAGAGCCAATGCATGTGACCATTCTTCCGTTTACCCGTCTCAACGGCGGTCCGATGGATTTCACCCCTGGTATCTTCGAAATGGACCTCTCCAAGTTCTGCTCGAATACTTCCAAGGTCAATGCTACTATCGCAAACCAGCTTGCCCTTTATCTGACGATGTATTCTCCTCTCCAGATGGCTGCTGATTTCCCGGAGCATTACGAGCAGTTCGCTGACGCGTTCCAGTTCATCAAGGATGTCGCAGTGGATTGGCAGAAGAGCAAATACCTTCTTGCGGAGCCTGGTGACTACATCGTAGTAGCCCGCAAGGCCAAGAAGTCAGGTCAGTGGTTCGCCGGTGGCGTGACTGACGAAAACAGCAGGACACTGGATGTTCCGATGAACTTCCTCGACCCTGGAAAGACATACGTAGCCAAGATTTATGCTGATGCTCCTGATGCTGATTATCAGAAGAATCCTCAGGCTTATGTGATTACAGAGCAGGAGGTTACATCTGAGAGCGTGATTCCTGTATTCATGGCCCGCGGAGGCGGATTTGCCATCGAGTTCAGAGAAAAATAACAGCTGATATCATAATTATGAAAGCGGTGCGTGATTTTGGTTCACGCACCGCTTTTTCTAGTTTCTGCAAGATTCCCCTCGGAAAAACATTGACCTTACTTCTTATGAGAATCCAGAATTGTGATGTCCTCGTCCGCTTTTTCCGGCATCTCGACGTAGAACCAGTTGGTGGTCTTCGTCTTTTCTCCCTTGTCGGCGCTCACTACGGCATAGAAAAGTTTGTCACCATTCTTCCATCCTACGGCACCGTTTCCGAACTTGTTCAGAGGATAGTCGCAGTAAATGCCCGGAACATTGTCCTCATAGTCGAAAATCAGGTACTTGGCGTATGTCGCCACGTCTGCCTGGCCGCTTCCGATGACATTATGGTCCTCTGTAGTAGAATAATAGTGCTCGACGGCGCTGTTCGGAACATTGTGGCAGAAAATGGTGTTCTTCTCAGCCAATGGGCGGAACTCGAAGATGACCTCAGTCCAAGGTGTTGTTGCCGCCGGCTCGGTAGTGAACTCGAAAACGCTCTCCTTGGAATCGGAATATCCGGAACCTTCTTCAGCCAAATTCTTGACCTTCAATATGTAAGAGGTGCCAGGCTTCAATCCTGCGAATGTTACATAAGGATCTTCGATAGTCGCTGCATCGAGGCTGGTCTCGGGAGCATCCTTTGTGGCGATGTCATAACTGAACTTGCCTGAAGACGGAAGCCAGGTGACGCATGCGCCTACATCGGTCTTGCATGAATTCTTGAACTCCGGAGAGGCAACTCTCGGGATGACGCCTGTCGTGAATGTCACGCTGGCAGTTGCTGAAGGAGTGTAGTCCGGGTTGTTTTTGCTCAATGCAGTCACATGGAAGTTGTATGTGCTTTCTTCCTTGAGGTCAGAGATGGTCACGAGTGTCTCGGTATATGCTGCATTCTCCGCAACGACGACACCATCAGCGGTCTCCAACTTATAGGAATATGTGTCTGCATGTTCGATAGGATTCCAAAAGAAGGAGTACTCCGTTACGGTACTTTGTGCCTTGAATCTCGGCTCCGGAGTGGCAAGTGGCTTTGGATCGGAGTCCTTGGAGCATCCCGCGGCAAGGACGAGCAGCGAAACGGCTGCGAATTTCAATAGATGGGTGTTCATAGTATAAATGGTTTGTAAGTTCAGTTTTCCACAATTTAGGCATTGTTCCGAAAAATTCCAAAAAATCTTTCAAAAACGGGCGGATGAATATAAAAATTCTTATATTTAGACTTTCGATATGTAAGTGTTATTAACTCTACGGATTATGAGAAGACTTATGGATTATGTCAATGCTGCAGCGCTGATATGCCTGGCGGCATTTGTAATGGCCGGCTGTGAGAAAGACAAGAAGCCTGCCGTTCCACCTGAGATTGTGGAAAAGGCGGTGGACATCTCTGCCGGTGGAACTGCCAATTGCTATTTGATCAAACCTGGCAGTACAGTGACGTTCACCACTGTGTATAAAGGAAACTCCAAGACAGAGACCACGGGCAACGGAGCCTCCGGGAAATTGGTATGGCAAGATACAAAGGGACTTGTAAAGTCATTGAACTTCGACCCGGCGGAGCAGAAGATTTACATTGAACTGTCTGATGTCCAGGGAAATGCAGTTGTTGCCGTGTGTGACGTTGACGGAAATATCCTTTGGAGCTGGCATTTGTGGGTCTGCAATTACGATCCTGAGCTCGACCTTTATACAACCGAGCCGAATGAATCAGGAACGACTTGGACTTTCATGTACAGGAATCTCGGAGCCATTGACGTGAACCATGCGTCCGTTGACTGTTATGGCATGATTTATCAATGGGGCAGAAAGGATCCGTTCACCGCTCCGAGATGCTATACTGTTATCAATGAGGACTATTCGTATCAGGAAGACGGAGAGAGGGAACTTTATGACATTGATGGAAATGTTCTTAAGAAAATGAGGGAACTTGCTGAATATCATGGGACTATAGAAAAATCCATCCGTCAGCCTATGACCTTCTTCGCCATGACGTACAAGGATACGGGAGAGTTTGAGGAAGACGGTACTCCTATTACCGTATGTGACTATGAGACAAAGGATTGGGTAGATGTTCCCAATGATGACTATTGGGGCGGCGTATCCTTCAAGAAGACGATTTACGACCCGTGTCCTGTGGGCTATAAGGTGCCTGTAAGTGATGCTGACGGCAATACACCTTATGACTGGATGAAGTTTGCAGACATGACCTGGGACCCTGCCAATCCGGGAGCAAACATTTACGGCCAATGGTTCCCTACGGCCGGTACCAGGGTTTATGCGTCCGGCGGTCTTGACCATCAGGAAGCCAACCCTTATTCCGGAATCTGGTTCGGAACAGTAGGCAAGGCCTCCACCACGAATCCGGCTCTCTACGGCCAGTATATGGCGATTATGAAGGGCAAGCGTATGTTCAAGCCGATGAAGGACGCGAGGTCGCAGGGTATGAGCGTCAGATGTGTGAAAGAGTAAGTTACTATCTTTCAGTCGGATACGAAAACGGGAAGGTGTCATGAGAGCACCTTCCCGTTTTCGTATCTTGTTACTATAATTATTATGGATTACTTTTCGAAAATCTCAAAGAATTTGTTCATTTCAGATATGCCTGTTGACTTAGCTTCAGCCAATGAAAAAGGCATAGCATTGTTACGTGCCATCCGGATGCCCTCTTCTCCGCCCAGTCGGTCGTAGATGTTGGGCGATTTCTTGTAGTAGTCTTCGCTTTTGTCATATTCTTCCAACCCTGGTTGCTTCCTCAGTGTAGCCTCCATGGCGCTGAAATCTGGGAAGAACTTGTGGGTCTTGCTGAAATGAAGCAAATACCAGAACTCCAGACAGGGGGTGTTTACGATGATCACCAGATTGTTCATCCATCCGTATTTGGCTTTTTCCCTTGGGGTCAGTGTGCCTTGGGTGGATTTCAAATACTTCTCGTAATAGACTTTGAAATGTTCAAATTCTTGACTGTTCTTGATGATGCAGTCCATATCCAGGATGAGAATGACCTGAGTGGATTCCATGGCAAGTTTTTGTTGAGCCAAAGCGAACAGCGCCTCTACACTCTTCTTCTGAGGCAGGTCTGGCTTGATGGTGGCCTTTTTCATATCCGCGTTGGGATAATGCTCCTTCACCGTTTCCAAGTACCATTTTTCATCCTTCCCGTCGATTATAACGGCAATGGATTTCTCAGCACTGCGTCGATTGATCTTTCTCATGACTCTTTCGTTTGGCTAAATGAAACGTAGGTATCTCCCAAGTGCGGAATACCGCCCAGTCGGCCTGCCCGGTAGGCATTGTAACGATTGGTCGTGTCGCGCAAGGTTTCTGAATCAAAATCTGCCAGTGAATACAGTTCCGTATCTCCCTGTTCGGATTTCTTGGTAATCCACACGGAGTCGTCCCGGAAAAGGTCTCTGTCGGACAGAAATTCGGACAAGTGGGAAGAAAAGACTAACTGCGAATGATGCGAGTTCAGCAGATAGGTTGTCACGAAATGCTGGTAGAGGTAGGGGTGCAATCGGCACTCCAGTTCATCAATGGCAAGGAAATGGGGCTCCTTGATGATTTGAAGGAGCAGGCCTGATAACTCATAGTAGCGTTGCGTTCCGCCTGATTCCTGCTTGAAATCCATGGGCACAGCCCCCTGATGCCCATTGTGGCTCATGTGGATGTCATATTCCAGCTGTGTAGGGTCTGACTTCAGTTCCTGCTTCATGCTTTCCGGAATCTGGTCGCTGTGCAGCAGGAGGTCGAGTATGTTGGGATTGAGCGGGCGCTTGGTTTGTTCCACCATCAGGTCGTTGATGCCGATGTCTGCTTTCATCAGTTGGCGCACCAGTGCGCTCTTTTCTATCAGGTTATCCATCAGGCTTTGGCTGACGTACTTCTGCAGTTTTTGGTCGCCGGTCGTGACCATCGGCATGAAATAGTCGTTCATCCAGTTCAAGATGGATTTCATCCAAGGGATGTCCACGTTGCTGTTCAGGTAGGCCCCGAAAAGAGTCCTGTTATGCAATAGATTGCCCGACAAAATACGGGTGCTTGTAGTCGAACGGTATCTGTCTCCCCATTTCATGGTGGACAGGAGTGAGTCTTTGTTGGTTTCACGCTCGAACACCATGTGTTCGCGTAGGGCATCGAATGGCTGGCACTTCAATACCTCATGATATATAACCTTGTTGTCGAAGATGATTTCATACTTGTATCTCGCTTCACCCACAATGAAGTTGACGACCATTTCTGAAGGATGCTGCAGGCAGGCTTCATCTAGGAAGAAACGGTCGTATTCAATTTCTGAGGTCTTATCCTTGCAAGGATGGAGCATCAAATCTGTAAACAGGTGAAACGCTCTCAAGACATTGCTTTTTCCCGAAGCATTGGCGCCTAATAACGTGGCAATTTTCAGTAGGCGGTATTTTCCGACCTTCATCACAAAGTACTCCTCCAGATGAGTACTGTTGGTCGCTTCAAAGGAAAGCGTTTGCTTATCCCGAATGGAGCGGAAGTTGGATATTGAGAAGTCTATGACCATATTCTATTTTTAGCAATTGATTATTCCGATAAGCACTTGATATTTGTAAGTGATATGCAAATATATCTTTTTCATCCGAAATATACAAGGGGCTAGCTGCATTTTTGCCAGCTTGCTAAGGTAGGCCGTATGCGGAACCGCACGTACGGTGGTGTGAGAGGTCGGAAAATGAAAGTAGGAAGAAAACTACTTCGTTTTCCTCCTACTCGATTTATGTTTCCGGACTATTCGTGATAGTCACCATATACGAGTTTCCCGTCGAACTTGCCCTGGAAATAGGCCTCGTTGCGGTCGTCGCGGAACTTGAACTCGATGGAGTACGAGTCGTTTCCTTTATTGACAATGTCAGCGTATCCGATATTCGCTCCGTACCTAGGCATATAATCAGGTGCATACCATGTTCCGAGTGTGTTTCCTGTACTTGCGTCACCGAGTCCCGGAACTGTCATGAACGGCTGGAAATGAGCATTGTCCGCCGCATACATCACTGTGTATCTGCCTGAAGGCACCTCTCTTGTATATTCCTCTGCAGTGATGATATCGAGCATCAGCATGTCACCTGAACCTTCGTATGTCTCGAAATCAAATCCTTCGACGCCCAGATAGATTGTCCATTCTGAATGTGGCGCGGTAGCTGTGCTGCCATAGATTTTCTGTCCGTAGTAGTCGAGCGTTCCGACTGCCAGATTGTTCATTTCCACCACTTTATAGTTGTCGTAGTCTTTTGAGAAGTTCTGGAGCGGGAATGAACCTGAATATGTCAGCGTATATGATTTTGTATCGGTCTTAAGACATGCGGTAACCTCATAGGCTCCTGATGCTGATGTTATCTGGATCCATCCGTCCTTTACCATGAGGTAGTTTCCTTCTACGCTGCTGTCATATATGAATGTGCCCTGCAGTCCTTCGGCATTGAAGTCCTCTCCTTTGGTGAATGTGAATTCTTTCATTTTCCCGTCAGGATCAGGAACATACGTTCCTTTGATCAGGTCCTGCTCGCCTGTCTTCGGCGCGTTCAGCTCCAAGAAGACACCTATGCCTTCTCCTTCGAATGCGTTACCTGAGAAGACCGCGTTCCCGTTCGTCATAAGAGCCCAGGCGTTGTCAGTGCCGGCCATATAATAGTCTCCGTAGAAGAAACCTGTCGCGGTCGTCATCTTTATTGCCTCTTTCGGATATCCCTCAGGGACGACTGTCACGGCGAACGTCGTGCTCGCGCCGGAAGTCGTCTCATTGACAGTTACCGCTGCCGAGCCCGGTGCCAATGCCTTGACGCTCAGGCCTTCGGCTTTCGCGACAGTTTCATTGTCCGAGGTCAATGCCAGTGTATATTCTTTTGCGTTTTCCGGTGTGACAATGACTTCAGGGGTATATGTTTCTCCCACATTGAGGGTGACTGAAGTCTGTGCAACTTCGATTTTTTCGACTTTTACGGCAGGTTCCCCGTCCTTTTTGCAGGACTGGAGACCCAATGAAATGATGCCTACGGTCAGGCAGAATAATGATTTTAGTCTGTTCATATTTTTAGTTTTTTTGCCGCCGCAATATATGCATATTCAGATAAAATGTGTCAAAATTTCGTAATTTTTTGAAAAATGTATTACAGAAATCAAAATAATTGGTATCTTCGTGCTGGTGTTCGGCATGTTTGACGATTTGCGGAACTTGAATAATGAATCTTATGGATATGGACATAAAGAAATCACATGGTGGGGCACGTCCCGGTGCGGGCCGTCCTAAGGGCGACAGCAAAATGGTGTCGTTCAGGCTCCCGGGAGACATGGCTTCACGCCTGGACGCCAAGCCGAACAAGACGGATTTCATTCGCCGGAGCCTCCGTCGTGCCCTTGATGCGGAGTCATCATTGGCCTCCGTCGGAAGCATTGTCCCTGCCACAGCCGCCAGGACATATACTCTTCCATATTTTGACACGCGGGTCGTGGCGGGCTTCCCGGTCCCGCTTGACAGCGACGAGCGCTCCCAGGACATTGACCTGCTCCGGATGCTCTGTCCGCACCCCGAAGCGTCCTATCTTGTGCGGGTAAACGGAGATTCAATGATAGATGCCGGTGTCATCAGCGGCGATATTGTCATAGTCGATAAAAGTAACCGCAATCCGACGCCAAAGGAGATAGCCGTGTGCGAACTGAACGGCGAGTTTACCCTGAAGCACTTCATTGAAGAGGACGGGGAAGGCTGGCTTGTCCCTGCCAATCCCGATTATCCGCGCCTCAAGGTTACTCCGGAAGACGACTTCAGCATCTGGGGGACCGTGACATATATAATACATAAGACCAGAGACTAGGAATTCAAGTTTGGACAGTGTGAAGCGCAATGCGGTACTTATCGTTTTGCAGGTGCGAAACACCTCTTTGGGAGCCGGCATGGATAAGATGCTTTTTCAAGACTGGGAATTCCGTGTGAGGATAACATATAAACCGCAAATATCATGGTAGCATTGGCTGACTGTAACTCGTTCTTTGCCTCCGTTGAGAGGGCATTTCACCCCGGACTGAAAAACAGACCGGTGTGCGTGCTGTCGAGCAATGACGGCAACATTGTCGCCCTGACGCCGGAGGCCAAGGCATTGGGAATCAGAAGGGGAGACCCGCTATTCAAAGTCCGCAATGTCATTGACAAGAACAATGTTGCCATATTCTCCGGCAATCTGATGCTTTACGCGGCGATGTCTAAGCGTGTGCAAAGTATTATGCGTCAATGCGTTTCCCGCACCGAGACTTATTCCATAGATGAGCAGTTCCTATATCTGGACGGCTACGAGGCCCACCATGACCTGGTGAAGATGATGAGGGAAATGGTGGAGAAGATACGCCTCTGGACAGACATCCCGGTAAGCGTCGGCATCGCCAGGACGAAAACCCTGGCCAAGGTCGCAAGCAAATTCGCTAAAAAGTACCCTGGCTACCGGTCAGTATGTATCATTGACGACGATGAGAAACGCCGGAAGGCATTGTCAATGTCTGATCTCTCGGATATTTGGGGAATTGGCAGGCGCACTCTGGAGAAACTGATATCTTTCGGGGTTGCCACACCGTTGGCTTTTGCCGACAAACCGGGGGAGTGGGTGCTGAGACATTTCCATAAGCCGGGTTACCAGACGTGGCGCGAACTGAACGGCTACCCCTGCATTGACACGAGCGAAATCCGGGACCGCCAGACCATAACCACCAGCCGAAGTTTCGGGTCAATGATAACGTCTCTTGATGATTTGAAGGCGTCAGTAGCGTCATTTACAGCAAGTTGCGCTGCGACGCTCCGCTCTCAGAATTCATCTGCGGGAGAGGTTACGGTCTTTGTGATGAGCAATCGTTTCCGTAAAGACCTGCCTCAGTATATGAACTGTGATTCCGAGCGTCTGGACCTGCCGTCCTCTGATACTCTGGAACTTACACAATATGCATTGAAGGTGGTTGACCGGATTTACTGTCCAGGTATCCATTACAAAAAGTCCGGCGTGATTCTTTCCCGCATCGCCGACGGGCTCTCGCAGCCTGTCCTCTTCGACTATGTTCCGAATCGTAAGGAACGCATTGACCTCTCCCAATGCATTGACAATATGAATCTTAAGTTCGGCCTGAAGACTGTCCGTCTGGGTGTGGAAGGGGAAGAGGATTCCATTTGGAAAGTAAAGTCCGATTTCAGGACCCCGAACTACCTCACCGACATCGACGAATTGCTGACCATAAACGTTTAAGTATTATGGAAGAGTTTCAGGCATTTGTCTATAAGAAAACGTTTTAATCAGGGTGAGTGGGACTTGTCTTTGGCGGCTTCTGCCATGTCGATGCTGTAACTCGGGATATTTGGTGTAAAAATCAGGCGTTTTTTACACCGATTATCATTTTTGGACCAAACGGTGTAAAAAACCGCGTTATTTGTCACCGTTTTTCTATGGCCTTTTGTTTTCATGATTTATGTGTCAGTTAGATAGCAAAACCCAGTACGTTTTGTCCGGAAAATGGCAGTTTTTTACGGACGTATTCTGATTTCAGTCACAAATTGCTGACGTTTGGGAGGTATCTCTTGAATCTCTTGGCGGTGGTGCAGTTTGTTCTGGTTAAAACGTTTTTATGGGACAAAGTTCGCAATCTGATGCATTTGGTACGACTTGAAACGTTTCCGTGGAACGAAATTCTGTGACGGCTGCCGGCCGGGGCCCGCGGACCGGTACGCCCCGTTGGGGCTATCCTTCCCACCGCTGCGCGGCGGGCCCCTTCTCATTTTTAGCCGCGGACGGCTACACCGTTCCGCAAGCCCCGGCCGGCAGTCCTGACTGTCATCAGTTTTAAATATTGAAACGGAATATCTGTGTGTCCAGTTACGGAATATGCAACTTGTCTGGAAAAAGGTGGGGCACTGATAACTTCTGTTTTGTTCTGGTTGAAATTTTTCCGCAGAACAAAGTTCTTCATTCAGGATAATTGTAAAGGTAGTCAATGTGAAAACTCCCGCATAGCGATAACGCAGCGCCATGCACAAATCCTGCGCCGACTGATATGTATTTCGACTTCTGGTACTCTGTCAGTTCGGCCGTCTCGCTATTGTCTTACGCCAACTGATATGTTTTTGACCCTCTTGGCAAGACATTCATTGGTGTTGGATGCGTGTAACTTATTGTGTAGTAGGGTATTATGTTAATTAAAAGCTACGGCATCCGCTGCCAAGACCCCCTTTTGAATGCACCTCTTGGCATAACAATAATGTGATAAATATGTGATTATCAGTCATATAGCAGATTTGGCCGCTGCCAAGAGGGTCGAAAAAGTCCTCGCTGCGGAAATATTGTAAACTTACCCTTCGATTGACATTGACTCGATTCGCAGCTGGAAGACTCCTGAGGGTGCCTGGACATCCACGATGTCGCCTACCTTTTTGCCCATCAGGGCCATTCCTATCGGCGATTTGCAGGAAATCTTTCCGTTCTGGAGGTCCATCTCATGCGGGCTGACTATGGTATAAGTCATTTTTACATTTGTCGCCAAATTCGTGAACTCCACCTTGCTCAGCAACGAAATCTGATCTTTAGGCAGAGCCTTCGTGTCAATGATTCTGGAGTAGTCCAGCACCCTCTGCAGAAAGCGTATCCTGCTGATAGTCTTGCCCTGGGCCCTCCTGGCGGCGCGGTACTCGAAATTCTCACTCAGATCACCTTGTGCCCGGGCCTCAGCCAAGGCATCCTTTATACGCGGATATTCCTCATTTATCAGAAAATTGATTTCTGCGACAATCTCGTCGTAGCGTTCTTTAGACAAATACTCCATAGTTTATCTGTTATCTCTGAAATGAATAGTCTGTGTCGCAAAATCCATGTCGTCGATGATCGCGATGGACTCCAGATGGTATCCCGCCTCGCGGAGAAACTTGCCGCCCCTCTGCTGCCCCTTTTCAAGGGCGACGCCCAGACCGACGACATCGGCACCTGCTTGCTTGACAATGTCAATCTGATGATTGAGAAAATTGTCAACTTTGAGGATGTTGCCCTCCTTGATTACTCCGTCCGAGATAATCGTTTCTTCTAGAAAATTCATTTCAAGGTCTATTGGTTTGTTGGAATTTTTCGGTATGCTCTATAATACAACTATGCTTCTTAGTTTTCCTGTCATAGTTGATGCCCACCAGAATCACTTTCCCGAAATATCTCTCGAGCGCGTCCCTATAATTCTTACGCTTAATCTGGTTGATAGCCGTATCGGCATCTTGATTGTATTTCAATTCGAGTACAATAGCCGGCAGGTCAATGTTTCTGTGAGGTATCATTACGATATCTGCGAAGCCTTTGCCTCCAGGCAGTTCCCGTATTATCTGATAACGGCTTCTGGCAGTATAAAATGCCAGCGACAGGACGCAAGCCAATGAATTTTCATCATTGTACTTGATGAGGCTGGTATTCTGCTCATGAATTGTGTCAATGTGTGTCGCAACTACCTCTGCATCACCATTCAAAACACAAGACAACAAGTACTCTGATTGCTTGAGAGCATCTGTCACTTCTGCCCATCCTGTGTCCGCGATGGCCGTTTCAAACTCTTGACGGACCTCATAGTTCGGAATGCAGGCGCACTTGGTGGCATCATTATAGGACAAGTAACCCAGATGACACAATAGCGTCAGAACATCATCCTTGCAGTCGACCTTATGCATGTCGTTGCTGAAACGAAGAGAATTGACTTTCACCGGAATATCATTGAACGCGGAGACAATGTCATCCTTCAACCCCTCAAAATTCATAGTGATATATCTGCGCAAGTCCTCAAAAGTATTCGTGCTAGTCCAGTAACTTGAAAACGATCTTCTCTTCAATGCTCTCATTACTGCAAAAGGATTGTATATGGCCTTTTCGTTTCCCAATTCGTAGCCATCATACCAGAGTTTCATTTCATGGGCATCCATATCCGCCACCTTGCATAGAGCAAGAACTTCTTTCTCCGTGAAGCCGAAGTAAGGGGCAAGCTGGGCCGGACTCAGCATGGTATATTCTTCGAAGTTGTTCAATGCTGACTGTGTGTTATACCGTTTGATAGGAAGAATACCTGTCATATAGACACATGTGAACACATACTCTGTTTTGCTGCCCTTGAATAACCTGCGAAGAAAATCCACATATTCATCCATCAGCTTCTCATATCCCTCTCGACAAAGAGCATCCCACTCGTCGATCAGGCATACGAACTTCTCGCCTGTATTGTCAACGATGCTTACCAGAAGGTCCATAAGATCATCGTTGGGATTCATTGCGACTCCTTCATACACATTCAGCAGTTCGTTGCAGATGTCCTGCTTCATTTTATCTATCAGGTGATTATCGTCTCCGTACTTCGTCACGAAATCTGTCATATCCAGATAGAGTACAGGAAAATGATTCAGATGTTTCTTGAAGTCAGGCTGCCTGCTGATTTCCAACCCCTCGAACAGACTCTCTGAGCTACAGGACCTGTCATAGTAGGCATTAAGCATCTTCACTGCAACGGATTTTCCGAATCGACGTGCACGTGTAACGCACATGTATCGGTTTTCGGTCAACATTACAGAGTTAACTTCTTCAATAAGCATACTCTTGTCCACAAAGTTAGTGTTGCGGACAGAAGCAAAGCCATCGTTGCCTTTATCTATAAAATTTCCCATAAGTCTTGATTTATCCCTAAATTTACTGCTTTTGTTCGTCTTGGCAAAATTTGTTTTTCGTGGTGGTTTTGGTTCATGTTTGGTTCATTTGCACTATTTGCGTATTCTTTAGGTAAAAAGCGTGGTTTTCCGCTTCCGTGGAAGTGAAAAACATGTTATATTTGCGTCTATGAGTTTGAAGTTAATGGAATTTCTTGTTTACCTGTGTTCCGGCATGATTTGTCTTGTGCTGGGAATGGTCCTTATTGGTGTCAGGACAAGGGAAAATAACGGAGCCAACAACTTCAGATTTGTATTGAGAAGCATTGCATTTGCCGCTTTTCTGGATGTACTTTTTGATGTGGTCGTCATTTATCTTCAGTGGCTCAAGGTCGATTACGTAGTAACAAACCACTTCTTTGCGCCGTTCATAATGTATAGCCAGATTTTCTTGGGAGTGGGAGCTATGCTGAAACTCTTCAGATCTGAGAAGGTCAATCTCCGCAATATGTTGCTGCTTGTTTCTCCAGTATTTGTTCTGACAGTCCTATATATACTGGCATTCATACGGGAGACTGATTCGATTACATTGGCCTCATATGTGGAATTTATCAAGTTGGGTTCCGCAAATTTCTTGTCCGGAACTTTGCTTGTCTGTCTTCTGATAGAATTGATGGTCGTCGGCTTTTGGCTATATAGGGAGATGTCGAGATATAACAGGCTTCTTGGCGACTACTATACTGACAACCATATTGAGGACGGACACAAGGTCTATTCCATAATGCTGGCGTTTATTACCTATATAGCAACGACCTTCTTCTTCTTTTTTAGCGGAAACCCCATTCACAGACTGGTGGTCATCTGCATGAATACCGGATTGTTCGTCCTGTTTACAGTCGTACTGATAAACCTCCAGCATATCTTCAATCTCGTTTCGCCGGCATTCACCTATCACGACGTACCACAAAAGAACAAGGATACGTTTACCGTCGCAGGCGATGTCAATGACAGTGAAGATTTTATGGATTCGGATATGATTCCGGAGCCGTTATCTGTAGAAGAAACCGGATCTGATGTGCAGACGTCTGTAGATACAACTTCAGCCACTGAAGCAACGGACAGAAGAAGAATTGACGAGATTGTAAAACAATGGAGTGAAAGTCCGGATAAATTATATTTGACCGAGGGCATCACCTTGTCAAGCGCTGCAGGCAGCATGGGAGTCACCCCGAGACTGCTCTCAGACTTCCTGAACAATATTTATGAGATGAACTTCAATACCTGGATTAAGTCTCTCAGGATAGAGGAAGTCAAGCGCCTGCTCCGGCAGACCGAGCCAAAGATGACATTGCTCGACATAGCTGCGCTTACAGGCTTTCCTGATGCATCCTCAATGTCGAAAACATTCAAACTTTTTACAGGGGTGACACCTTCTGCATATCGCACCACATCGAATGGGGGGGGGACGAGTAATCGTTCATAAAACACTGAAAACTAAATAGTTCTGAAAATGACTTGTCGATTTCGGCATCGATTTGACAAGATTTTCCGTAAAATTTCCGGCTGGTTTTTTGTGAAAAAAGTCGATTTTTGACAAGAATAAACACGTCAGACAAAGCAAAATCCATTTTCTTTGCATTTAGAAAAATTATAAGGATAGAAGCAGGGTAATACACCAACCTTTACTGATAAGCAAGGCTTTTTCCTGAATTAATAAGAAGAGACAGCCGTCCACTTGCCGAACATAACCTAACTTTCAGGCTATAACAAGCAAAATAACAGCGGTATTTATTAAAAAAATGATATAAGTAGTTGATTTTCAATGGAATACATTAAAAATCAAGCCCCAGAGGTATGTGCTTACCTTAAGGTCAAGGCCAGAAAGACCATAAAACTTTGGTTTGCCATGCGTGTCACTTATCGCAGGGAAGCCGAGGTCAAGAGAATTCTGGATTCGCTTGGCATCGCCAGTTATACACCTATGCAGTGGCACGTAACCGAAAACGGCAAGAGAGTTCTGGAACCTGCAGTCCGGAATCTTGTCTTTGTGAACTGTACACAAGACAGGATGACGGAAGTCAAGAATTCCGGACGTATTCCATTCATGCAGTACATGATGGACGGGAGGACCGGGAACAAGATTATAGTCCAGGATGATGACATGGCCCGATTCATTTCAGTGACTGCTTCTTGTGAGGAGAATCTCCGGTACTATCCGGCAGGCGAGGTCAACCTCTCCAAAGGTCAGAAAGTCCGGATAACCGGGGGAATCTTCCAAGGTTGCGAAGGTATGTTCGTGAAACTGAAAGGCATGAGGTCCAAGAAAGTTGTAATCGAGGTCAAAGGCGTAATGTCAGTCGCCCTCGTTTCTGTCTCACCTGAATTTATCGAAACCATCTGACGCATGACCATCGCAATTGACTTTGACGGAACTATTGTAGAACATAGGTATCCCGAAATCGGAAAAGAAATACCATTTGCCACAGCGACATTGAAATTGCTGATCGCCGAAGGCCATAGGCTCATCCTCTGGTCTGTTCGCGAAGGCGATTTGCTCAAAGAGGCTGTCGAATGGTGTTCCGTCCGCGGGGTCGAGTTTTACGCCGTCAATACGAATCATCCTGAAATTCGTTACGACGCGGATGAAATTGTCCGGCAGCCGAGAAAGCTCACAGCTGATATTTTCATTGATGATCGCAACCTCGGCGGTCTTCCCGACTGGGGTGTCATCTACGAGATGATTCATTCAGGCCTCTCCTGGGGAGAGTATTACAGAAAAATTTATTCTGCTGCGGAACCCAAACGCTCATTCTGGGACCGCCTCAAGAAATAATAGGAACTATCGTGAAAATCGGAATCTTGACCTTACCTCTGTCATCAAACTACGGAGGTATTCTTCAATGTTATGCTCTTCAGACAGTTTTGGAGCGGATGGGGTATGAGGTTGTAGTCCTGGATCGCGCATCAGCTGCGCCGTCTGCCGGCCTGGTTATCCGCAGGTGTGGGAGTGTATTGAAGTGTCTGGTCAGAAGATATATCCTAGGTCAGAAGAGCATAGCAATCTTGAGTCCGTGGAGTCAAACTTATCTGATAGATAAAAGAGACCAGATTGACTTCTCTGTGTTGTTAAAGTTTGTTCGCAAAAACATTAATATTACACGTCCGTTAAGATCTTCAGAGGCTCTGCTCAAGCGAGTTAAACGACAGAAACTTGATTGCCTTATTGTTGGCAGTGATCAGGTTTGGCGAGAGTGCTATTCCCCGTTTTTGACTGATTGCTTTGCAGGATTTTTTCCGCCGGATGACAAGATGCTGAAAATTACCTATGGCGCGTCCTTCGGAACATCTGAGAATCCTATTTCTGAGCAGATGCTGGAGACGTGCAAAAGGCTATCATCGCGTTTCGACGCTATCTCCGTCCGTGAGAAGTCCGCTGTCGGACTTGTGGAACAGTATTTCGGAAAACATGCTGAACTTGTTCTAGACCCGACATTGCTGCTTGGCGCTGAAGATTATGTTATTGAAAGGTCGAAATCAGCATGTCCTGTAACTGTAGAGCAAGATACTCTTGTCAGTTATGTTCTCGATACTGACGGGCAAAAGGCGAAAATTGCCAATGATGTTGCCTGCGAGTTAGGCCTCAAAGAGAGTTTTATGGGCTTGTCACCCAAGAAGTCAGACGGAAGCCCGGATAAAATGATTCCGGTCCAGTCCTGGCTTGACAATTTCAGGAATGCATCCTTTGTAGTCACTGATTCATTCCATGGCTGCGTTTTTTCAGTCATAAACCGTAAGCCGTTCATTGCGATTGTAAATCACTCTCGCGGCGCGGACAGATTTGTGTCAATGCTATCGCAACTCGGACTGGAAGGAAGAATGGTCAATGATTATGAGGAGTACAGCGCTCGCCGCTCCGAACTGACAGCTCCGATAGACTATTCTGAAGTATATTCAAAGTTGCATGAACTTAAGGCTCAGAGCCTTGGCTATTTGAGCGAAATGTTGGAAAGAAAGTAAGATAATGCCATGACAGATAATAATACCCCTCTTGTCTCGGTTATCGTACCGGTGTATAATGCGGAGAAATATCTTAATCGCTGTGTTGACAGTATTTTGTCTCAGACGATGACAGATTTTGAACTGCTTCTTATAGATGATGGAAGTAAGGACGATTCAGGACGTATTTGTGATGAATACTCTGAAAAGGATGCACGTGTCAGAGTCTTTCATAAGCCTAACGGCGGTGTAAGTTCCGCAAGAAATCTTGGCTTGGATAATGCAGAAGGAAAATGGATTACATTTTGTGATGCTGATGATGTCGTTTTACCGTCGTGGTTGTCTAATTTTATAGATAATGCTTGTGATTCCGTCGATTACGTGGTTCAGGGATTTCTTACGGACAAGACGATGTTTGAGTCAGATGATATTGAATTTACAAATAGAAGGAAGTTCTCTTTTTCTTTTGAAGGGACAATGGAGGACGGCTTATTGTTGATGAGCAAAAATACTATGCTGGGTTACGTTTGGTGTAAATTATTCAGATATAGTATTATTAAACAGTTTGGTGTTTCCTTTAATGAGGCATATAATTATCAAGAGGACATAATTTTTAATCTTTCATACTTGCAACATTGTAAAAAGATTAAAAGCATTGATGATGCCGGATATTGTTATTTCGTCCCCGATTGGGGAAGTAAGTATACTGATAAAGCGAATTTTTTCGAGTTAAATAGAGATAAGTATCTATTGACCCAAAATATATTTGGGGATAAAATCAATTCTCTGACCTCATATTATTTAAGTGCTTATGTAGCCTCGTTATTTCTTTTGTTTAAGAAGAATGTAGCGGGTCGTAGGAGTAGATTGATTGAATTTCGGAAGAAAGTTGGAGTTAATGTGCTGCGGTCCAAGGTTTTTTTTGTAACGAAATGGGCTATATTTCTTGATTTTACTTATCTCATATCACCGATAGTTATATGGCTACATACGAGAATGAAAAATATTCCCGAATTAGAGTAGGCATTATTACCGTTCATAGAGCGTTTAACTATGGCTCTGTTTTGCAGTGTTTTGCCTTACAATCATATTTGCAAAATCTTGGGTATGATGTACGAGTTATAGATTATAGACAGCGTTGGACAGAAGAAATATATAAGCCATTCAGCTTATATTTTATATGGAAAGCATTGAAGAGTGGTGATATTCATTTAGTTATTGATTATTGGAGGAAGAGAAAAGACAGAAAGCGCAGACAGGCAATTTCAAAGCCTTTTTTTGAGAATTTTAGAAAGCATTTTTACTTGACGCGGAAATGTTACTTTAGAATACCCCGAGATTTTAGTGCATACATAATAGGGAGTGATCAGTTGTGGTCTATCCAGTGCATGGGGGAGGTGGACAGGATTTACCATGGACTATTTACCCGTAATCAGAACAGTAGATTGATAGGGTTTTCAATAAGTGCAGGGTTAGATTCTCTTGCCAGATTTTCAAAGAGTCGATTAGAAAAAATTGTAAATTCTTTTGATTCATTGTCGCTAAGAGAGCGGGATAATGCTGATTATGTAAAATCTAAAACAGGTAGGGAGATTCCAGTTACATTGGACCCGGTATTGTTGGTCGATGATTCTGTTTGGAATGTTCTTGTAAATCACAGTTGGCGAGAGCATAATCGATATGTAGCTGTTTATTTTGCGAGAGAGGTTCCGTATAAACCCAACTATTTAAATGATAAGGCGAATGACTTTGCAAAAAAATATAATTATGAAGTTATTAGTTTGAATGAAATGAATCATTCTGTTGAGGATTTCATTTCAATTATAAAATATGCAGATTATATTTTTACGTCATCATTTCACGCTGTGGCTTTTTCTGTAATAATGGAAACACCTTGCTTTGCGGTCGAACTCAATGATCATTTGGATGTCAGATATGTCAATTTATTGAATCAGGTAGGTTTGTCTGAAGAACTTTTTCCGATTGGATTTGAGCCTTCGCCTTTTAATGTTGATTTCAAGAAGGCTAAGACGGTGATAAGGCAACTAAGGAATGAGTCAGATAGTTATTTAAGAGAAGCATTATCCTAAATTGTTATAAAGATGCAGTATCCAAAGATATCAGTAATTGTACCAATATATGGCGTCGAAAAGTTTATCAGACGCTGTGCGGAGTCTCTATTGAGTCAGACACTAGAGGGCGTCGAATACATCTTTGTTAATGACGCCACCAAGGATAACAGCATTAAGGTCCTCCATGAAGTTATAGAGACTTATAAAAATAGGTCTCTGGATATTAAAATAATTAATCATCCTATCAATAAAGGTCTGCCTGCAGCAAGAAATACTGGATTAAGAGTCGCTACTGGAGAATATATATATCATTGTGACAGCGATGATTTTCTGGAGTCCAACGCATTAGAATTATATTATAATGCTGCTATCACCAAGAATGCTGATTTGGTTTGGAGCGACTATTACATATCTTATGGCAGTAGAGAGATTTATAAGAAACAACCTGATTGTTCTTCCATTTCAGATGTTTTGGACGCTACTTTAAGCGGAAAAATGAAATATAATGTTTGGAATAAGCTGGTTAGGCGAACAGTCTATGTGCAGAATGAGATATTGTTTCCCGAAGGCTACTCGATGGGGGAGGATATGACTATGATAAAGTTGATGTCATGCATCGGAGATGTCGCATATGTCAATGAAGCGCTTTATCATTATGTTCAGTTAAATTCATCATCTATGATGCAAAATTGTTTCTCTGATAATCATATTAGGGCATTGAAACATAATTGTGAAGATGTGGTAGCTTATCTTAAGAAAAAGTATACGGATGACTATAATGTCAGTATTTATTCTTTCGCTCTACTTATAAAATGGCCATTCTTAACGACATCAGATAGAAGTCTTTATGAAGTTTGGTCAAGTTGGATACCAGAGGCGAATGAATATATCTGGAAAGATGCTGGAGTCTCTAAACGAATTAAATTTGTTGAGTGGCTTGCATCTAAGAAATTGTTTACTCTTGTACAATTACATTATTGGATAGTGATTCGTTTCTATTATAGTATTAGATATCGAAATAGAAAATAATGGCTCGAGCCTTAAAGATTATATGTGGACTGCTTCTTACAAGCATGTTCTTTTTTCCATTTTGTTTTACGTTTCTACCCGCAGTCAACACTAAGATGGTTTTGGCTGTCTTGGGGTTGTTTTTATGTATATATAATCTGGGAAAATCTCATTCTTCCATAATAGATAAGGATATTATTATACTTTCGATTTTTGCGCTTGGTGTATCAATAGCGAGTCTTTTATCAATGACGCTTAATAATACTCCGGATGGCACATTCCTTAAGTATATAGTATCAATGTTTGTGTGGCTGGGTGCTGCCTATTTTGTTGTTAAGTACATTCAGGCAGTTCATTCGGGAATTTCAGTAAAACTCGTTTGTTTCTACTTGGCAGGCGTATGTGTGCTTCAATGCATCTTGGCCATAGTCATTGATAGTGTTCCTTCTGTTAAAACCTTTGTTGACAGTTTCTTGGCAGGAGAAGGATATATGGGAAAAAATGAGGGACGCCTTTATGGACTTGGGTGTGCATTGGATGTTGCCGGGACAAGGTTTGCCTCCGTTCTGGTTATTATCTCTTGTGTGTTTGCTGAAATGGGGAAGGCTATTCATTGGAAAGCTGAGACTATATTCTTGTTGGCGTCTATTGTTGTCATTTCCTTTATTGGGAACATGATTGGAAGGACAACTTCCGTAGGAATGGCTATAGCGCTTTTGGTCATGGGTGTGAGTGTTTTCTCTCCCAAAGTAATTGAAGATGATGAAAGGAGAAAGAATATTCAGAAAATAGTTTTATGTGTCGTATTGATTGTAGTGGTGACGGTATCTCTCCTTTATAATTATAGCGCCTCATGGAAAAGTAATATCCAATTTGGATTCGAGGGCTTTTATAATCTGATAGAGAATGGAAAATGGGAGGTCCACTCAAACAATATGCTTAAAGGAACGTTCATACTGCCGGATAATATGCACACGTGGTTAGTAGGTGACGGCTATATGGATACGACTGATAATGATCCTTATTATACAGGCATCAATTGGCATGGCTTTTATAAAATGACTGATGTGGGATATTCAAGATATCTGTTTTATTTTGGCATTTTGGGGCTGCTCGCTATTTCCGGTGTGATGGTAGAGTCAATAGCAATATGTATCAAATATCTGAAGAACTATCGTGTAATGTTGCTACTGCTGTTGTTGTTGAACTTTGTCATTTGGTTTAAAGTTTCTACTGATATATTCCCTGTATTTGCTGTTTTGATATGTACTGCCAAGCAGGTAAGTGAAACACAGAATAACAAAATATCTGTCTAAGTAAGCGGTTTTCCTAACCACCTCATAATCAAGAACAATATTTGCGTTTACATGATATTGTTTACAATATGCTTAGCGATACTATATGTTATATCGCTGACAAGAAAGAGTCCTATAACCATATTAAGTAAAGATAAGTCAAATGCAGTTAAAGGTGTACTCGCCATCTTGATTGTATTTCATCACTTTTCTACGACGTGTGATATTTCCAGCTTTTCAGAATTCCGTCGATGGGGTTCAATCATTGTGTCTGTGTTTTTCTTCATGTCAGGTTATGGCCTTGCACGCTCCATAACATTGAAAGGAAAGGTTTATCTGTCGAACTTCCTGAGCCATAGACTATGGAAATCTGTTATTTTACCATATGCTATTGCATTAATAATATTTCTTGTCTATTTGAATGTTGATGTACCTGATGCAAGTACTCTTGTCGGAGATTGGTCGCGTGGCTTCACTTTGCTCCCCAATGCTTGGTTTATTGTAGCATTGGCATTGATGTATCTGGGCTTCTATTTTATCAATAAAACATCCGGTAGATGTCATGTGGTGAAAATGTTCCTATATACGTTAGTGTATATCATTATAGTATATTCAGTAGGCTTTGAAAGATGTTGGTATGTATCAGTAATCATGTTCCCATTGGGGATGTTATATGCTGACAAGGAAAATGAACTGGTAACTTTACTTAATAGATATAGGGCAAGAATTTGGTTGATTCCGTTGATGATGGGAATTACCTGTACTTGTTTTATTATTCAAACAATTATTTCGTCAATTGTTGCGTTTATGGCTCTGACAATTGCTTTGGTGTTTGTGATGATAAGCATCGAAGTGGAGCGGATTGGCAAGATAGGAGTCTTTAGTTTTTTGAGTGCCATCTCCTACGAGATATATCTCTGTCATGGAGTTGCAATGAAAATGTGCAGGGGAAAGTATTTGAACATTACAGATGATTGGATGTTCGTCATCGCAGTTGTAGCGTTGACCTTGATATTGGCGTCAGTCGTAAAATTTATAGTATCCAGACTGGCTGGCACCAATAGAATTTGAAAGGAAAAAGTTTTTTTATGATAAATGTTTCAGTCATAGTTCCGATTTATAATGTCGGGAAGTACATAGAACGTTGTGCGGAATCGCTGCTATCCCAGACGATGAAGTCGGGAATCGAATTCATTTTCGTGGACGATGCGGCGACCGACAATAGCATTGACATCCTCAAGACTGTCATTGCCAGGCATCCTGAGCGCAAAGATCAGGTGAAATTGCTGACGCACCCCGTGAACAAGGGCCTTCCTGCAGCAAGAAATACCGGAATGGACGCAGCCGAAGGCGAATACATATATCACTGTGACAGTGACGATTACGTCGAAGCCGATATGCTGAGGAAAATGTACATGGCGACATTGACACGTGGCGCCGACATCGTGTGGTGCGACTGGTATCTGACATTCCCTCACAACGAAAGGTACATGTCGCAGCCGATGCGCAGCACTCAGTTCTCAGCGGTAAGGTCAATGCTGGACGGCACGATGAAGTACAATGTCTGGAACAAAATCGTCAGGAAAAAACTCTATACCGACAACGGAATCCGCTTTCCGGAAGGTCACAGCATGGGCGAAGACATGACCATGATTCGCCTGATGTCCAGGGCAGTACGTGGCGCATACGTCCACGAAGCATTCTATCATTATGTGAAAAGCGACGTGGCCATGTCCAGCGGATCGCTTTCGGACAGGGCACTGGCTGACCTGAAATTCAATACTGACGAAACCATAGGATACCTGAAAAGCGTGTTCGGAAAAGGACTGTCAGAAGGAATCGCATTGTTCAAACTCAATGTCAAACTGCCGTTCCTTCTGACCGGAAGCATAAAAGACTACCGTCGCTGGCAAGAATGGTATCCGGAAGCCGACAAATACATCTGGAACAACAAGCGCCTGTCGTTCAGAATCAAGCTCCTGCAGCAATTTGCAGCCTGGGGCATCTATCCTGCAATCTGGGTTTATTTCAATGTGTTCCAGCGCTTTGTGTACGGCGTAATTTACAAGTGAAAACTATCATTGACAACCACATATTAAAAACTGAACCTCAATGAAACTGACATATTGCATCCACTCCATCTACAACCCCGGAGGTATGGAAAGGGTGCTGCTGAATAAAGTGACATATCTGAAGAATAAGATGGGATGGGACGTGTCCATTGTGACGACAGACCAGCATGGACGCCCACCGTTCTATCCGTTTCCCGACGGCGTGGAAATCACAGACCTGGGAATCAATTATTCTGATGACAACCATAAAAGCCCGCTTCTGAAATTTTTGGGGTATTTCAATAAGAGACGGGCTCACAGGAAGGCCCTGACGGAATTCTTGAAAAAGAATAAAACTGATATAATGGTCTCTCTCTATCCGTCAGAGTCTTCCTTTATGCCGAAAATCAAGGACGGGAGCCGCAAGGTTCTCGAACTGCACTATAACAGATTCTTCCGGCTCCTCTATGGAAGAAAAGGACTTCTGAGACTTGCTGACCTCTGGCGTACAAGACGGGATCCTATGATGGTCAGACGTTTCGACAAGTTCATCGTCCTGACCAATGAAGATGCTGCATTGTGGGGCGGACTTCCGAATATGGAAGTCATCCCGAATGCCGCCATGAAACTGTCAGACAAAAGTACGGACTCGACACCTCACAGAGTAATCGCTGTGGGACGTCTGGACTATCAGAAAAGCTTTGACAGGCTGTTGACCATCTGGGAGAAAGTCATGAGAAATCCGGCACTTTCAGACTGGAAACTGGACATCTTCGGCCAGGGTGAATGGAAACAGCAACTTGAAGATATGATAGATGTCCTGAAAATCAGGGACAGCGTGACAATTCATAAGCCGGTGAAAGACATTGGCTCCGAATACATCAGGAGTTCTATTCTGGTGATGACATCACACTATGAGGGCTTCCCTATGGTGATGATTGAAGGAATGGCCTGCGGCCTTCCTGCCGTATCGTTTGACTTCAAATGCGGACCATACGACATCATCAAGGATGGAAACAACGGATATATAGTCACCGACGGAGACATCGACACATTCGCGGAGCGTCTTACGAAATTGATGACGGACGATGTCCTTCGGAAGAAGATGTCGGAATCAGCCCTGGAAATCTCTGAAACTTTTTCTGAAGAAAAGGTGATGGAAAAATGGATTGACCTGTTTGAAACACTAAAACCGACTGCTAATGAAACTGTTGCAAATTAATCCTGTTCTGAGGACGAGCACATCGACCGGTAGAATTGTAAGGGAAATAGGTGAGGCTGCCATGTCTGCCGGATGGGAAAGTTATATTGCATATAGTGTAGGGCGTGACGGAAAGATGTCTTGCACTTCCAAGAGAGTGTTTGTCGGAGATCCGCTGAGTGTCGCTTTCCATGGCATGATTACAAGATTGTTTGACCGTCATGGCCTGGCCTCAGACGCCGCTACAAGGAAATTTATAAAAGATATTGAAAGGATAAATCCTGATATAATACACATACATAACATTCATGGCTATTTCCTGAACTACAAGATATTGTTCGATTGGCTTAGCCGTTCAGGAAAACCAGTCGTCTGGACAGTCCACGACTGTTGGCTTTTTACCGGTCACTGCTATTACTACATGAAAGCAGATTGCGACAAATGGAAATACGGCTGTGGCCAATGCCCCCAGACCAGAGAATTCCCGAAAAGCTGGCTCATAGACCGCTCCGCCAAAAACTGGCGCGACAAGAAAAACGCATTCTGCTCCATCCCGTCCGACAAAATGACCATCGTAACCGTCTCGGACTGGCTGAAAGGCGAAATGCAGCAATCTTTCCTGAAAGATTTCCGCTACAAAGTCATACATAATGGTATAGACACGGACGTCTTCAAGCCGTCAGACGGCACAGCAGTCCGCAGACGCTACGGAATCGGTGACAGGAAAATGTATATGGGGGCGGCAAGTATTTGGAGCACCGCGAAAGGGCTCGACGACTTCATAAGCATGGCGTCAATGCTGACTCCGCAGGAAGTCATCGTTCTGGTAGGTCTGGACAAGAATCAGATGACCCGCATGCCGGCCAACATTATCGGTATCCCGAGGACCTCTGACGTCCACGAACTCGCTGAACTGTACAGCGCAGCGGACGCGTTCCTGAACCTGACATATCAGGACAACTACCCGACCGTGAATCTCGAGTCGATATCCTGCGGCACCCCGGTAGTGACCTACAGGACAGGCGGAAGCCCCGAGTCCGTTACAGGTCAATGCGGTATGGTGACCGAATGTGGCGACGTCGCCCAGGCTCTGGCCGCAGCGAGAAAGATAGTCGCGGCGGACCGTTCCGTCTGGCGGGACAACTGCCGGGCATACGGACTGGCCAACTTCAGGAAGGCCGACCGCTATGCAGATTACATAAAACTATACAAAGAACTATTGAATGGCTGATATAAATATACTTCAGTTAGGAAAATTCTGGCCCGTGCTCAGAGGCGTCGAGAAGGTCATGTACGACCTGACCGCCGGTCTTTCGACCCGGGGAGTGCACTGCGACATGCTCTGTGCTTCCGCCGGAGTCCCTCCCGGAAAGGTAAAGGTCAATGCCAATGCATCCGTGACCATCTGCCCGACAATCGCAAAGTTCTCCGGTACAATGCTTTCGCCCTCAATGATAGGCGAAGTCCGCAGACGGCGTGACAAATACGACCTCATCCACGTTCACCATCCTGACCCGATGGCGGCTCTGGCCCTCTTCCTTTCAGGATACAAAGGCAAGGTCGTCCTGCATTGGCACAGCGACATCCAGAAAAGTCCTCTTCTGATGGCGATGTACAAACCGCTCCAGAGTTGGCTGATCCGCCGCGCCGACAAAATCATCGGAACCACGCCGGCCTACCTGTCAGCATCGCCATACCTCAGGAAAGTGCAGGACAAGACAGAATGCATCCCGATAGGCATCGCACCGTTACAGCCTGACGCTCAGGGAGCAGCTGAAATCCGCAAGACATACGAAGGCAAGAAAATCGTCTTCACGATGGGGCGCCTCGTTCCGTATAAAGGCTATGGCTGCCTCATAGAATCTGCCAAGTACTTGGATGACAGCTGGATGATACTCATCGGAGGCTCCGGCCCGATGAAAGACGAACTCCAGGCCGCGATAGATGCTGGCGGACTTGCCTCCAAAGTAAGACTCCTCGGACGTGTCCCGGACGACAAAGTCTCGGCATACTACACCGCCTGCGACATCTTCTGCCTAAGCAGCATCATGAAGACAGAAGCCTTCGGAATCGTCCAGATCGAAGCGATGTCCCTCGGCCGGCCTGTAGTCGCGACCAAGATCCCGGGCTCCGGAGTGTCCTGGGTCAATGATGACGGAGTGTCCGGAGTCAATGTCGAACCACGTGACCCTGAGGCACTTGCCAATGCCTTCTGCGAAATAACCTCTTCGCAGGAGAAGTACAGGAAATACAGCGACGGAGCATTGGCGCGCTTCAATTCGTTATTCACCTCAGATGTAATGATAACCCGCCAACTCACTTGCTACAAGAAGATACTTGAAGCCGAAATCTAATAAAAACTGATATTCTAAAAAAATGAGTACAGACACATTGACTGCAATCAAGAGCAGTCGTACATTTACTTTATTCGACGAGGCCCTGAAACGCATCCTCGACTGCGTCGCCTCAGGACTCGGACTGATTGTCTTCAGCCCGCTCTTCCTTATAATATGGATAGCAATCCGTCTGGAAAGCAGCGGCCCGGCAATATTCAGTCAGGAACGAATCGGCTACCTCGGCCGTCCGTTCACTATCTACAAGTTCAGGTCAATGCGTATCGACTCTGAGCAAGACGGACACCCGGCGCTCTGCTGCAAGGACGACAGCCGTCTTACCAAAGTCGGAAAATTCCTTCGAGACCACCATCTCGATGAACTTCCTCAGCTGTGGAACGTATTCCGTGGAGATATGAGTTTCGTAGGCCCGAGACCTGAGCGCAAATACTTCATTGACAAGATTATGCAGCTCAATGACAGTTATGAGAGACTGTATCAGTTGCGTCCGGGACTTTTCTCCTGGGCCACACTGTACAATGGATATACTGATACGATGGACAAGATGCTGACCCGTCTGCACATGGACATCGACTATCTTGAAAACAGAACGTTGGTAATGGATACTAAAATCATTTGGCTCACAGTCATGTCCATCATCACCGGCAAGAAGTTCTAATACTAATATGAAGATAAACCCCAATTGCGTGCTGCGCCGGCTCGGAAAGCAGAACATGGTAGTGAAAGCTGACGGAAAGAACAGCAATATGTCGCAGGTCTATATTTTCAATGACACTGCGACATACCTCTGGAATACATTGAAAGACAACCCTTTCACTCTAGACGATATGGCTGCATGCCTGTGCGGCAACTATGACGTTTCACTCGAAACGGCCACCGGCGACGCCGCGGTGCTGCTTGAAAACTGGAAAGAAAACGGACTCGTGACAGAATAATATGAAGTTGGCATTGACAAGAACAGACAAAGCATTGCTGACCTTGCTCCGGTCCGGTCTCTGGAACAGGCCGCCTGACACCCCGGAACTCTTCCCCCTGAGTTCTGAGGAATGGAAGGAGGTCTTCGAGAAATCCAGAAACCATACAGTTACAGCCATAGTAGCGGATTCGTTGGAGTATCTGCCTGAAAATCAGCTGCCTTCGGATGAAGTACTGGCTGGGTGGGCAGTGGAGTCAGACAGAATCGAAAGGCTCAGTGCCACGATGGCAAATGTGACGGCCGGACTTTCTGAGATATACAAGACTCTCAGACCGGTTTGTTTCAAGGGACTCGAATGTGCAAGCCTTTATTCCAGACCCTCCAGCCGCCAATGCGGAGACATTGACCTGTATTTCAATGACATTGAAGCCTCTGCGGTTCTGGCGCGAAAATATGGCTGCGTCCCTGAAAGCAAACCGGACGGCAGTTTTACCTACGCGGTGCAGGGGATTGTCGTGGAGCACCATCCGTCTTACATTGACCTGTGCGCTCCGCGTAAACGCAAGTGGCTGAGGACTTTGGATGAAAATCCTGGCTTCGAGACCGGAAGCTGCGGGATGTTCAGACCAGTACCTGCGCTGAATCTGCTCGTCCTTCATTCACATGTAATGAAACATGCTTTCGGGCGCGGTGTGGGGCTGCGGCAGATGTGCGATCTTGCAAGGGCATATTATTCTTATGACGGAATGTATGAACCGGAAGACCTCAGGAAAATGTACCGGAAAGCAGGTCTCGCCACGTGGACACGCATGGTGCACGCCTTCCTGGCCGATTATCTCGGTCTCGGCAAGGAATTCCTGCCTTACACGGAACCTCATGCCGACGCGTCGGAATTTCTGGAAAGAGTGTTGCTCGCCGGAAACTTCGGAAGGTCGATACCGGGAAGCGGACAGGGTAAGGTCCGGACTCTCAAAGCGTTCATGGCCAATGCCGTATTTGCCGCCCGCTATGCTCCGGACGAATATTTCTGGCAGATAGTACAGCTTGCAGGAGGACAGTTATGAGACAGACCAAGTATTACAAGATTGCGGATTTCGTCTTCTCGCTTGACCTGCCGGACGGAGTCGATACCACGACGATGCTCCCGTCCTTCCGGACGTTCGGGACCTGCCGGGCGGAGGACTTGCTGTTCAGGTTTAAGGTCAATGCTGAAGTGCTTGAGAGACCTTCCGGCCTTGAACTCATCGAAAAGACGGAAAGCGATGTCGGAAAGGTAAGTATGTCCAGGACAGCGGCAGGGGACTGGTGGCTGGAGATGAGTTACACTGACATTGACCATTACATGTCTGTGGCTGAAGACTTCAGCGAGGCTTCTGCTGACATTGACCTGAACGATCCGGATGCCGGCATGGTGCTTTGCTCGATGCTGAGAATTATGTGGTCGCAGGCGGTGCTTGCCCTGGGCGGGATTTCGGTTCATGCTTCGGCGGTCGTGCTCGACGGCGTTGCCTATCTGTTTCTCGGCAAGAGCGGAACAGGGAAGAGCACTCATTCGGAGCTGTGGCTGAGGAACTTCCGTGAAGCGTGGCTGCTGAACGACGACAACCCCGCTATCAGGGTCATCGACGGAAAGGCTTTCGCATACGGGACTCCGTGGAGCGGAAAGAAGCCGGTCTATATCGACAAGAAAGTGCCGCTCGGAGGAATTGTCCGTCTGGAACAGTCGCAGGTGAATCGGATGACCCTGAAAGAGGGTCTGGATGCGTTCCTCTGCATATATCCGAGCTGCTCGGCTCTGCATCGGAACCCTGTGCAGGAGAACAGATTGTGTGACACTCTGGAGATTCTGTCGGAATCTGTCCCGGTCGGTCTTATGGAATGTAGGCCTGATGACAAGGCTGCAATAATATGTCATGAAACAATACTGAAGGATAATCCAGTGGTCTCAGGAACATCGGAGGCTGCTGATACCCAAACGTGAAATACCCCCAAAAACAATGAAAAACAAATTACTGATCCTGATGTTGCTGGTGCTTGTGGCATCGTGCGCATCACCGAAAAAGTTCGTGTATCTGAATGATATGGAGCCGGGAGTCGGCTACAAGTATGATTCGGCACACGAGGCGGTAATCCGGCCCAATGACAGACTTCGTATAACTGTCACGTGCAAGCAGCCGGAACTTGCCATCCCGTTCAACCGCGGGAATGCTGTCAATGTCAATGCCGATGGAAGCGTCAGCCAGTCCACATCCCCGGATGAGGACGGATACAAAGTCGATTCTGAAGGCAACATTGACTTTCCGATACTCGGAACTGTCCATCTTGACGGACTTACAACGAGAAAAGCTTCTGAACTCATCCGCGACATGATTGTCGAAGGCGAGTACATAAAGAGTCCGATGGTCAACATTGACTTCAAGAACTTCAAGTACACTGTCTGGGGCGCGGTCGCACATAACGGTACCTTCACCGTCGAAGACGGAAGGATAACACTCCTGGAGGCCATTGCCAATGCCGGTGACCTGACTCCGAAGGCACGTCTGGACAGGGTCTGCGTCATCAGGGAGATCGATGGGAAGAAAGAGAAATTCTACCACGACCTCAGAAGCAGCGAGGTGCTGAACTCTCCATGCTTCTTCCTCCAGCAGAATGACATCATCTATGTGGAACCTAAGTATGCAAAGGCGGACAAGGGCGACACGACAACGAAGTTCATCACGATCTTCCTGTCGGCGATCACTGCGATATGTTCCGTAATCTGGGCAACAAAATAAAAGGATAAGTGACTATGAATCAGAATAGAAATGATGAGGTCAATGTCATGGACATCCTCTTGTATCTTGCTTCCAAATGGAAATGGTTTTTGTTGTCTGTCATCGTGTTCGTCGGCCTGGCCTGGCTGAAGTACTCGTCCACCCCGCAGGTGTTCTTCCGCAGCGCGACAGTCATCATCAAGGACCCGTCGAACAAGATTGCCTCTGCCGGCCTCGACCGTTACGACAACTATATAAACAAGGTCAATGTTGCCAATGAGATTCTCCAGTTCCGCTCCCGCAAACTGATGCGGGAAGTGGTGAAGAGGGTCAATGCAGATGTGGATTATCAGGTGAAGGATGGCCTGCTGATGTCCGAACTCTATACGAAATCACCTGTCAGAGTGACCTTCCCTGAACTTCAGGACTGGGAATATGTATCATTGAAAGTGACGCCACTCAGCAAATTCCTCGTGCGCGTCGTCGAGCGCGTTGACGGCGAAGATGCGAAGGAACTCATTGTTGATTTTGGAGATACTGTCAATGTTGCAGGTGTCCGGATGTTAGTGACCCCTACTAATTATTACAGCAAGGAGTGGTTCGGAGAACCTGTCTTCGTCACAAGAAACCCTATCTCCAGCGTTGTAGCGAGATATCAGGGCGGTCTGGGAATCAGACAGGAAGAAGACGAGGCATCCATCCTGACATTGTCATTGAAAGACAGCTCGCCTGCGCGTGCCGAGGATGTGCTGAACACCCTCATCTCCGTCTATAACGAGGAGGCTATCAATGACAAGAATCAGGTTGCCATCAATACTGCCGAGTTCATCAATGAACGCCTGATTATCATTGAATCAGACCTCGGTGGTGTAGAGTCCGACCTCGAGTCTTTCAAGAAGGCCAACAATATCGTGGATCTGAATAGTGCTGCAGGCATGTATGTGAACCAGTCACAGCAGTATAACTCTGATGTGCTGGAACTTGACACACAGCTCAGGCTTGCGGATTATATAAAGGAATATCTGACTGATCCAAAGAGGGACATTGACCTGATACCTTCTAATACCGGTATCAGCGACATGAAGATAGAAGGCCAGATCAGCCAGTATAATGCCGCCAAGCTCCGCAGGGACAAGCTCATCGAGGACAGCAGCGAGAGGAACCCGGTCGTGGAGGAACTGAACAATTCGCTCAATGCGATGAAGCAGTCCATCATCCGCGCCGTGGACAATATGATCGTAAGTATCAATGTCAGACGAAATGACGCATTGGCGCGTGAGTCTCGTGCTCGTGTGCGTGTCGCTTCGATTCCTACCAAGGAGAGGCAGATGCTTTCTATCGAGCGTCAGCAGAAAATCAAGGAGAGTTTGTATCTGTTCCTGCTGAACAAACGAGAGGAGAATGCTTTGTCTCAGGCTATGGTGGACAACAATGCCCGTGTCATTGACGGTGCTTCAGGTCCGTCCGGTCCTATTTCTCCGGACAGGAACAAATACATTCTGCTGGGGTTGCTTCTCGGTCTTGCTGTGCCTGGAACGGTGTTCCTGATGATTATGTTCCTGGATACCAAGATTCACAGCCGCAAGGACATCAAGGGCAAGCTTTCGATTCCGTTTGTCGGAGATGTCCCTCTGGACAAGGATGAGGAGTCGTCTTCTGTGGAGGAGGCTTTCAAGATTGTCCGTACCAATATGGCGTTCATGTCGAAGAAAGACCATCCTGTCCAGGCCATCATGACTACGTCGATGGGTGAGGGCGACGGCAAGACGTTCATTTCCAGAAATCTGGCCAAGAGTTATGTGGCTGCCAAGAAGTCCGTTGTCCTGCTGGACCTGGATATACGCAAGGGAACATTGAGTACCTTCTTCGGCGGACATCATGTGGGTGTTACGAATTATCTGGCGGATCCTTCTCTGACGCTTGATGACATCATCCATCATGACAAGGATGTAGAGGGGCTGGATGTGATTTCTTCTGGAACCCATGCTCCTAATCCTGCTGAACTTCTTATGGATGAAAGGCTTGACGAACTGTTTGCTGAGCTTCGCAAGCGTTACGAATTCATAATCGCTGACAGTGTTCCTGTGGTAATGGTTGCGGATGCGACTATAGCCGGCCGCGTCGCTGACATGACCATCTTCGTGGTGAGGGCAGGCCGTCTGGACAGAAGGCAGCTGCCTGATTTGGAGACCATGTATGAGGAGAAGAAACTGCGTAATATGGCGATTATCCTTAATGGAGCTGATTTCAGCCACAAGGGTTACGGCTATGGTTACGGATACGGTTATGGATATGGCTACGGGTACGGTTACGGATATGGTTATGGCAATTCCAAGAAGGGTAAAAAGCATAGACGTGGCAGGTCGTCGGAAAAGACGGAGAAAAAATCGTGATTTTTTATGACAAACTGCTATAAATCAATAAAAAAGTATTAATTTTAAGGGTTGAAATGTATATACCTCTAATAAATAATATGATGAACAGACGTAAATTGCCTTATGTGGTTCCTGAAACCAGAAAGGTTCAGGTCTTGACGGAGAGCGGTATCTGCGCCGGCTCCAATGTTTCTGTAGTGCAGAAAGATGACAAACCGCTTGTCGAAGTCGATAAGTGGGATGAAATCGGTCAGGAAGTTTCATTCGACTAAAATCAAGCAAAGTATGAAATTCGGAAATTTGATTAAGTGTGCCGCGTGGATTGCCGCGTTGGCATCGGTTTTTGCTTGTGCAAAAGAAGTAGGTCCGGGCTATGAGGAAGGATTGCCTGTAACATCCATCAAGATGTCGATATCTGCTCCCGGTCAGGATAAGGTTGACATTTCCACCAAGGCTACTGAGGCTGTGGAATCTGCAGTAGAGCAGATTGCCATTTTCTTCTATAAGGCCAATGATGCTAATGCTATGCCTATAGTGTCTGAGATTACACCGACTTTCGCGTCTAATGTCGGATCGAACTATAAGTATAACATTGTCATTCCTGCGACGGATCTCGAGGAGATGCGCAGTGGAAAATGGTATATGTATGCAGTTGCGAACTATGGCAAGGGCTTCTTCCCTGTGGATATCAATGCTCTCAAGGGTTTGAACCGTAGTGAGTTCCTCGATTATTGCATCACCAAGCAGAACAATGCGTTGGATATTCTGGAGACCTCTGTGCTCATGAGCGGAAAGTATTGCTCTGCAGGCAAGACTTACGATCAGTGTGACGGTTCTTTGGATATCAAGCCTGGCGAGAACAAGCTTGATGGCATTATCCGTCTCAGACGTAGTGTGGCGAAGATTACTTTTGAGTTTGTGAATGGTTCGCATACTATAGCGGGAACGACTACTACGGCCAACGTGACATTCAAGCCGGAGTCTTATGGACTTTATGAGTATTCACGTTCTTGCACATTGATGGAGCGTGATTGGAAAGATAACATTGAGTACAAGGGCGATCTTAGTGTAAGCGAGGAGAACAGGTTCCATAACGGAAGTGATTTCCCTGTTACCGGTAACAAGTTCGAGTTCTATATGCCGGAGAATGCGCAGACTGGCAATGTGAAAGGAGATCCTACCGGTGGGTGGACTTATTTCAATCGTGAGGAGCGCAATAGCGACGGCGTGGCTAATCCTACTCAGGAACAGTATAATACGTTCAAATATGCTCCTAAGCACGGAACTTTTGTTGCCGTAAAAGGTACCATATCGATACCTGAGGAGAATTATAGTGGTGATGTGACTTATTATATTCATCTCGGTAACTTTAACACTAAAGTTGATGGTTCTAATAATAACTTTACTGTAAGGCGTAACTATCACTATACCTATACGATTACGGTCAATGGCGTGGATAAGATTATCGCTGAGGCCAAGGCCGAGGATGGTAGTGAGATTCAGCCTGGCGCTGAGGGAAACATTACCCATACGACCGATGCGTACCTCGATGTGAGACTTGATTCTCATTATGAGACTGTGTTGCTTAAGGTAAAGGCTGACGTTGATGCCGGCACTTATGCCGTCAGGGTCAATTCTCCGTACAGCAAAAATGTTATGGTGAAGAGTACTGATTCCCCTGCTAATTTCGAAGCGAAGAAGAAAGATTTGGATTACGGCTGGATTAGTTTTGGTAAACCTGCTGCAAATAAAGGCTATCGCTCTTACCCTGGTGTGTCGAATACGACTGATGTATTCGGATTGATTGCTGATCTTCGGAGTGCAAATACGACTAAAACATATTGGAGCAAAGATACTTATAATGGTGAGGCTTATTACTATACCATAGCATATGTGAATGAGTACTATTATGAAGACAAGATGAATAATGCAGCGGACAAAACTGCTGAACTTAAAAAGTTCATCAATGCTGATGACCGTACCATGTCTGTAATTCTCGGTCCAAACGTATTTGAGAGTAAGGATGGTCACAGTACCTACACAGACTTGACCCATGGTTTCTTCAATATCTCCCAGCGTTCTATCAAGACCTTCTATGACTTGTCTGTAGAGAATCCGTTCGGAATCGAGCAGGTCGAGGAGACGGCTGCGACAAGCGATTATAAAATTGATTATTCATATAGTAATCGGAATAATTATGATAAGGATAAATCTAACACTGATAATGGTTATCTGAATATTCCGGATAGGTTTACTAGCGGTTCTAGTTCTTGGAATTCATATGTTTCTAATGATTTCTATCAAAGTGTCGCTCTAAGCAATAATTATGCAGTTTATCAGTGTCTCTCAAGAAATAGGGATGAGAACGGAAATGGAAAGATTGATGCCAATGAGATGAAGTGGTATCTTCCTGCTGTGAACCAGTGTACATATTACTGGTTCGGAATGAACTCTCTTCCTGAGGATGCACGAATTGAGCTGCCAAAGAGAGATGTCAATAATTATTGGACCAGTACTTTTAAATTTGCAACTTGGTGGGCCGCTGAAGGGTCTGCATATGGAGATAAATATGTTGAGCCCGGCACCACTGGTAATAAGGTTCGTTGTGTGAGAAGCCTTAAGGACTATAATATGGCGACATCTGAGATTTCGCAGTTTGATGTTTCTACTATGGTTGTTACTATGGTTGGTATGGATAGTAAGAGTGTTCGTGAGGCAGGAACAGTTAACGATGAGTTTGCTGATCATTTTAGGGGAAGCGAGCATGATGTCCTTCCTTCTTCTTTTAAAATCGCTAAAAAGAATCTACAGTCTGGTAATAGCGATAGGATATTTACTTCAGATGAATTGAAGACAGGCACGTTTTGCCGTGATTATTACTCAGAGGAGGCAGGTGACTCAGATAAAGGTAAATGGCGTATCCCTAATGAAAAGGAATTGACACTTATGCTTAAGTGGCTGCGTAAGGAGAATACTTATATAACTACATTACGTCGTTTGGCTGCTAAAACTCAGTATGAAAGACATGGTGGCTCTTCAGATGACATGATTTATTATATTACTGGAACCGTTACAAAGAAGTCTGACGGAACTTATGATGATAATTTGATCATTACTACTAGTGCGAGAACTCAAGATATGACAGAAGGCTTCAAAGTCCGTTGTGTTCGAGATGTTGTCAAATGATATTGAAAATTCTAATTAATATGAAGATGAAATTTATTTTAGTGCCGGTGCTGTTGGCATTGACATTCGGTGCAGCCGCACAGCCTCAGGTGAAGGTCAAGAGTGACACCACCGAGACGGTAACTTATGATGGAAACAAATTCCGTGTTCAGACCGCTCCTGCGCGTGCGAACTGGTTCATTGGTCTGCAGGGCGGTGGTCAGCTGATTTTCGGTGACCACGACAAGCAGTGCAAGTTGGGGGACCGTATCGCTCCTGCTCTCGACATATATTTCGGTAAGTGGTTTACCCCGGTAGTAGGAGGTAGGGTCCGCTACAGCGGTCTCAGTTTCAAGGGCGCGACCCAGACTGATGTCCATTCTACCGGCAAGGAAGTTCCGGGAAAGGGTGGTCACGGCTATTGGCTGACCAAGCAGAAGTTCAGATATGTGGAGTTCGCCGGTGACGTGATGTGCAATCTTTCCAACGCTTTCGGCGGTTATCGTCCAGACAGGTTCTACAGCGCCATCCCATACGTGGGTCTCGGTGTAGGTCGTGTCACCCAGAACCCTAAGACAACCGAGCTCATGGGCCACATCGGTTATTTGAGCGCATTCCGTGTATGTGATGCCGTAGATATCAATCTCGACCTCCGCACCGGTTATGTCAATGACCGTTTCGATGGCGAGGAGGGCGGCCGCTATGGTGAAGGTATTCTCGCTGCCACCATTGGCGTTACCTATAAGTTCAAGCCTCGTGGCTTCGGTCGCACCAAGACTGTTACCCGTGTCATTTCTTCTGAGTACGATGTCAGTGATTACCAGAGAGTTATCGATGAGACCAAGGCTGAGAACGAGCGTCTCATGAAGGAGGTAGAAGAGCTCCGCAATCTTCCGAGATGGGAGGAGGGCAAGACCAGGACTCTCGCATATCCATACTACATTGTCTTCGAACTCGGCAAGTCCGAGCTCCTCAAGGCATCCCGCGTGAACCTCGGTATGCTTGCCGAGATCATCAAGGCCAACAACGTAGTCTATGTGATTACTGGCTATGCCGACCAGGGCACCGGCAGCAAGCGTCTCAACGAGAAGTTGAGTCAGGATCGTGCCAAGGCCGTATATGACTGCCTGGTCAACGAGTACGGTGTTCCAGCATCTCTCCTCAAGACAGCAGCCAAGGGCGGTGTAGGCAACATGTTCTACGATGACCCAGCCCTCTCACGTGCAGCCATTGCTCTCTACGAGGGTGACAAGGAGTAATCCGAAAAAACGACAATAATCGCGGGGCTATACGATTTCTACCGAGTAAGCGTTAAAAAATAAGTTGGTAAAGATTTGTGAAGAATTTTCGAGGATAGATTTCTTTTCGAAGAAGGAGTGTACTGGACGTACACGACTGATGAAAAAAGGAATATAGACCGAAAAGGCGAACAAAGATTATCAAGTTATTTTTTAAGGATTACTAAATGTGACCGAAAAGGTTCAGAGTACCCGTCATAACCCAAATGCGAACATCGCAACAAGGTCTATATAAGTTTTCCATAATATAAGCCCAAAGCGAGTATCGAATAGGGTTCATACAAGGTTTACCAGTTATAAACCCAGTGCGAACATCGCGACAAGGTACATACGAGGTGTCCCGACTATAGCCCCAAATGCGAACCCCAATAAAAAGGGTGACTGTCAAGTCCAAAGACTTGCCAGCCACCCTTTTTCCATATCCCACATGTTTACGTACAACTCCCACGCCTCTTCGCCTGTCGCCACGCCAAACGTCACAACCCACATCCCATTTTGTCCCGCCTAAAACGTTTTCCCTGAACGAAACCCATCAAAAACAACATTCCGTACCGCTAAACCGATTTATATGGAACGAAATCCAAAATCTATTCATCTGTGTCACCATCCCGCGTCTCCGCCCTTCTCTCACAGCAGCCACCACTGACAGCGTCACCCAACCCATCATTGTCCAGCGTCTGGCCAACCATCCCCACACGACATCTCATTCTGTACCACCTAAAACGTTTTCCCGGAACAAAACCCATCAAAACCACCATTCCGTACCGTTAAACCGATTTATATGGGACAAAACCCTCCGTTTCAGTATGGCCTAGAAATTATTAACTAGCATAGGTAACAATAAAAAAGAGGGGATAGAGTAGAGTGCCCTTACAAGGACACAGGGCTAAGTCTCAAAACCGCTGGCACCCTTAATATCTGCGATAGTGTCCTTTTACCCTTTCAATCTTGCCGAAGCGAAGCCGCTTATACGCCTTTACCCAGACAAGCCTGAAAACCTCCACTCTAATGGAGATTTTTACTAATGTGGAATATTGTCTTCTTTTCATTATGATATTTATCGTTAAGTGTGAAAGACAAATTCTCCTAGTTCAAGCACCTCCCCTCTTAGACGACAAAAGCAGGTATCCATTTAAGGGATAGATACCTGCCTTGCTTTCCTCAAGAATGTCATAATTACATGACATTACAAATATACGAATTATTTTGAATTAACGATGCCTAGAATGACATATTTTGAAAATGTGCTGATTTCATCACCAATCGCAACTCCCACGACTCTTAGCCTGTCGCCACGCCAAACGTCACAACCCACGTTCCATTCCCGGGACTTTGACACATCCTTGATTTAAAATTTTTGTAAATATTTGATAGAGTTTCTGATGAAACTCTTTTTTTTGTCAAATTTTGTTTGTATATTTGTAGCTATATACAGCTATACGATATGAAATTGACCATCAGTAAATCCAAAAACGCCACTCTTTACTATGTCCAGAAGTCCTATAGGACTGATTCTGGCAAGAGTTCGACACGAACCGTAGAACGTTTGGGTACTATTGAGGAGGTAAAAGCACGTTTTGGTGAAGAGAACACTATGGATGCCGTCAAGGAATACATCAAAGGACTCACTCTAGCGGACAAGGAGCAGCGTAGGGATGTCGTGGTTAAACTGTCTCAAAATAAGATGATAAAACAGAATGAGCAGAACAGCTACAACGGAGGCTATCTGTTTCTTCAGAAAGTCTATTATGAACTCGGTCTTGACAAGATCTGCAATAAAATCGAGAAAAGGCATAAGAATGAATATGGCCTGAATAGTATCCTGTCAATGTTGCTCTACACGAGGATACTTTATCCCGGGTCAAAGTTATCTTCACTTGAGGATGCGAAAAACTTTATTGAGCAACCGAAGGTGGATATTCATCAGGTATATAGAGCCCTGTCGCTATTGTCAAAAGAAAGTGATGGCATACAGGCAGCCGTATATAAAAACAGTCTTAAACTTGGTGCCCGACATGACAAAGTCATTTATTATGACTGCACAAATTATTACTTCGAATCTGAGGAGGAAAACGGATTGCGCCAATACGGACGTTCAAAGGAGAATCGTCCTAATCCGATAGTGCAAATGGGGCTATTTACTGATATGGACGGCATTCCTCTTGCATTCTGTATTAATCCAGGAAACACAGCTGAGGCCACCACGCTCAAACCCCTGGAAGACAAACTTAAAGAGGACTTCGGCCTATCGAAGGTCGTCGTTTGTACGGATGGAGGACTTGCATCATATGAAAACAGAAAGAACGATCATGTGGGAGAACGCGCTTTCATAACTGTGCAGTCGCTAAAAAAACTTGAGAAAAGTCTGCAAGACTGGTCAATGGAGACAACCGGATGGAAGATTGCGGAGTTCAAGGACACTAACGAGACCCAAAAAGCGGACATGGACAAACAGCATGACAAAGAGTACGATTTGTCGAAGCTCGACCCAAAGGAGTACGCAAACATGTTGTTCTATAAAGAAAGATGGATAAAGGTTGGCAAGAAGAATGACCAATTGGAGCAAAGACTCATTGTTACATTCTCTTTCAAATATAAGGAATATCTGCAACACATTAGAGAGAAGCAGATTGCAAGAGCGCAGAGTATTATCGAGCGAGGCGTTGTCGAGAAGTGCGGGAAAGGTCAGAATGACCCGAAGCGCTTCATAAAAAGGGATAGTTGCACAGTCGATGGAGAATTGGCCGAATATACAAGCTACTCACTCAATCAAGAAATGATAGACCAGGAAGCACGCTTTGACGGCTTCTATGGGATCTGTACCGATCTGGAAGACAAGGCGACAGATATTATTAAGACAAATGGTGGGCGCTGGATTATAGAGGATTGCTTCCGCATAACCAAGACAGAGTTTGAAGCAAGACCGGTATACTTACAACGAGACGATCGCATTAAGGCACACTTCCTCACCTGCTTCCTCGCGCTTATCCTCTATAAATATCTCGCGAAGAAGATCAATAGAGCGGGATATCACTTTAGCGCAAATAACATCATATCAACCCTTAAGGATATGAACTTCGTAAGCGTTGCTGGCGAGGGGTATATTCCAACATATACCCGAACAGACCTCACCAACAACCTGCATGGCTCTGCTGGCTTTAGGACCGACACACAGATTGTCACCAAGCAGAGAATGAAAAGTATAATATCAGAGAGTAAAAAAACTTCAAAAAAGGAAAACATCCAGTAAATATAGCCACAAAGTTCACAAAAAGCCACGTCCCTAAATCGCCTTTACAGCGGTCTAGGGACGCGATATCTTAATATTGATGTGTCAAAGATGAGAATATACGAATTATTTTGAATTAACGATGCCTAGAATGACATATTTTGAAAATGTGCTGATTTCATCACCAATCGCAACTCCCACGACTCTTAGCCTGTCGCCACGCCAAACGTCACAACCCACGTTCCATTCCGTCCCGTCTAAAACGTTTTCCCGGAACAAAGCCCATCAAAACCATCATTTCGTGCCGCTAAACCGATTTATATGGAACAAAAACCTCCGTTTCAGTATGGCCTAGAAGTTATTAACTAGCATAGGTAACAATAAAAAAGAGGGGATAGAGTAGAGTGTCCTTACAAGGACACAGGGCTAAGTCTCAAAACCGCTGACACCCTTAATATCTGCGATAGTGTCCTTTTACCCTTTCAATCCTGCCGAAGCGAAGCCGCTTATACGCCTTCACCCAGACAAGCCTGAAAACCTCCACTCTAATGGAGATTTTTACTAATGTGGAATATTGTCTTCTTTTCATTATGATATTTATCGTTAAGTGTGAAAGACAAATTCTCCTAGTTCAAGCACCTCCCCTCTTAGACGACAAAAGCAGGTATCCACTTAAGGGATAGATACCTGCCTTGCTTTCTTAACGATGTCACAATCATAATGACATTGCAAATATACGAATTATTTTGAATTAACGATGCCTAGAATGACATATTTTGAAAAAGTGCAAATCCCATCACCACCTTTCTCCATTTGACTTCTCCCATTTCTGGTTTGCCACCTCACTGACACGACAAAAGCAGGGCTCATCACCCTGCCTCTCATATATCTGTCTGTCATTGACCTAGAAAACTTCGATCGTGTAGCTGGCACGGAACGACTGGCCCGGGGCAACGGCATTGACAAGATCCTTTTCGGAGAACTCTCCGGTGAAACCGGCTCTGTCGCAGCGGCCGTACCACGGCTCGATGCAGACAAACGGAGCATTGAGTCCGGCAGGCGACCACAGGCCCAGTGCCGGTGTGTTGAACTCCAATGAAACGAACGGCTCACCCTCGCACGACTCCAGAACTACCTTCGAAACCTGTTGATTTTCAATGATAAAGGCGTCTCGGTCGAATGTCGTTGTCTTCAGCGGAAGCCTTCCGTCAGGAGTCTGCAACTCGTGGACATGCTCCGTATCCACACAGCCTTTCTCCGAAATCAGCAAATACTTCAGCGACTCCAGCGGCTTCATCTCGCCATTCTCGCCCTGCTTATACAGCCTGAAAGCGCCACGCTCCTCAGTATCGGGATTGAAATCCGGATAATAGAACGCCGGATGAGCGCCAATCTGGAAATACATCGTCTTGTCATCGTCATTGCAAACCTCCCACATTACCTGTATCTTATTGCCATTCAGCCTGTAACCGATTCTCAATGTAAATGCGTAAGGGTATTTTGCCAATGTCTCGGCATCCGACTGGAGCTCGTACCACAATGTGTTCTCGTCAGACGAAATCAGATGGAAATCCATGTCCCTGGCAAATCCATGCTGGCCAAGTGTATATTCTTTTCCATCGATTCTATATTTCTTTTCCCACAAACTGCCGACGATAGGGAACAGAACCGGTGCGTGCCTTTTCCAGAATGCAGGGTCCGCCTGCCAGATGAATTCTCTGCCGGAATGGTCTCTGATGCTACAGAGTTCGGCTCCGTGTCTGTCAACCTTAATCGACAAAATGTCGTTCTTCAGTGTCTTCATATTGGTTTTATATGTGGTTTATACGTATGTCGGGCCGTTTTTCAGCCCGCATCTACAAATGTAATAAATTTTTCGTGCTATTGTATCGTTTTGTAAGGAAAACATGACACGTAACTCAATTTTGAGTATTTTCATTGACCTTTTCCGATAATTTCGTAAATTGTACCCGAATATATGGTTTATCAGAAATAATATACGGAAAAATGAAAACCTACATCACATTGACAGCTCAGCAGATAGCGCAGCTGGAAGCACAATCGTGCAGATGCGAGGACTGGACCAATGTCCTCGTTGACCCTGAATTCGACCCGGAATACATCAGAAATGCCAATTTCTCAGGGCAAATCAAACTCGGCGCCTTCAGGAAAATCTTTACCCTGGCCGGAGGCATCCACAAGCACAGCGGAATATACCATGCCACCCTGCACAATGTCGTAGTCGGGGATGACTGCATGATAGAGCACGTCCGAAACTACATCGCAAACTACGTTATCGGCCGCGGCTCCTATCTGGAAAACGTCACCGACCTCATAACCTACGGAGAGACCACTTTCGGCAACGGAATAAAGATCAATGTCCTCAATGAAACTGGCGGACGCGAAGTGGCCATCCATGACCATCTGTCCTCCCATGAAGCCTATATATCAGCACTTTACAGACACAAACCTGCATTGACAGAAGCCCTCGACGCGATGGTTGAGCGGTATGCGGCGAGCGTCTCTGCGCCTTTCGGCGTCATCGGCGAAAATGTCGAAATCCTCGACGCGATGCATATTGTCAATGTCAATGTCGGTGCGTATTGCAAGATAAAGGGTGTTTCCCGTCTGCGTAACGGCTCTATAATTTCGTGCAAGGAAGACCCGGTCGAAATCGGTATGAATGTAATCGCGGATGACTTTATCGTCGAGAGCGGAAGCAAGATAACGGACGGGGTGATGATATCCAAATGCTTTGTCGGCCAGGCTTGCGTGCTTGGTCATGGCTACAGCGCCTCAGAGTCCCTGTTTTTCAGTAATTGCCAGGGCGAAAACGGTGAGGCTTGTTCGCTTTTTGCCGGTCCGTACACGGTTACGCATCATAAGTCAACCTTGTTGATAGCCGGTATGTTTTCGTTTATGAATGCCGGTTCGGGGTCCAACCAGAGTAACCACATGTACAAGCTCGGGCCGATTCACCAGGGCATTCTGGAGAGGGGAGCGAAGACGACTTCCGATTCATATGTCCTCTGGCCAGCCAAAATCGGTGCGTTCTCCTTGGTGATGGGCCGTCACGTCAACAATCTGGATACGACTGATTTGCCGTTTTCCTATCTTATTGAGCAGCAGGGTTCTACATACATTGTCCCAGGCGTGAACCTGAAGTCTGTCGGCACGATTCGTGATGTGAAGAAGTGGCCTGAGAGGGATAGGCGCAAGGATCCGCATCGTCTGGACCATATCAATTTCAATCATTTGAGTCCGTTCACGGTTCAGAAGATGTTCTCCGGCATTGACATTCTTGAGCGTCTCAAGGAGGCTTCCGGCCTAAGGGCCGACAATTACTCATATAAAAAGGCGACGATACGCAATGCGGCCTTGTTCAAAGGTATAAAATATTATCAGACTGCAATCGTGAAGTTCTTGGGTAACTCGCTGATTTCCAGGATTCAAGATTTCGATATCAGCACCGACGAGGGCCTTCGTCGTGCTCTTCGTCGGGATACGTCTGTCGGTTCAGGTCAATGGGTGGATATTTCAGGTCTTATAGCTCCGGCTTCTGAAATCGAAAGGATTTGTGATGATGTGATATCCGGTGTGATTGCTGATGTCAATGTCCTTTCGGATCGTTTCCTCGATATTTTCAATCACTATTACAGTTACGAGTGGACTTGGGCATATGATGCCATCGAGCGTTACTGGAAGATAGACCTTTCTAAGATTACCCGAAGCGAGGCGGCCGAGATTGTGAAGCAGTGGAAGAATGCAGTAGTCTCGCTGGACAAGCTGATCTACGATGATGCCAGCAAGGAGTTCGCCCTGACCAGCATGACCGGTTTCGGCGCCGATGGCGACAAGACCCGCCGTGATGAGGATTTCAATGCCGTCCGAGGCGGCGGTTTCGATGACAATCCGTTCGTTCAGGAGGTGCTTGACCATATCCGCCGCAAGTCAGCCCTGGGCGACAGCATCATAGCCCGCCTCAGATGACGGGTGGCTGGTTGTTCCAAGCAGGCGGCTAAGCTTGGCCAAAGTCGGTGACCCGCTTGCTTTTCAACATTTGGAATAAATGCCTCAGCAGCGGCTACACTCAGTCAAAGTCAATGGTCCGCCTGCAAGAACCACCAATAGGGGCTCCGTCGGAATTTTCACCTGAAATGTCCGCCAATCTTGCCCAGGTCAGGGGAGAACCTTGTGTCCCGCTGTTCCGTACTTTTGCTTTCCGTCGGGATGGTGCCACATTGATTTTTGTAGCAGTCTGATTTGCAAGTAGTTGTAAAATTTCGTGTGGATTAGTGCCCAAAAAATCATCGGAAATCCACGCTTAAAATAAATGACACCTGATTATCAATGTATTACAAAGGTGGCCGTGGCGTCGTCCCGCCTTGGGCACTGTCAATGTCATGCAGGCGTGGCCGGTTACGGAAATCAACTGTCTGACTTGTTGATTTCACGTTTTGAAGTAGCCTATGAAACTGGTTCTTTCTTTGGTGGCAGCATGGAGGATACGGATGATACTATAACCTTCCATGATGATATCCTGACCTTATCAATGATAGCGCAGGCCAAGCATAGAAGTATGGCCAAGCAGACCGCGATAATGCAATATGTGAATCCGTCAAGTGATTCATATGCGCTTTTAAGTGTCTTTGTGAAGAATGGAACAATCATGGGGTTCAGGTGCACAATATATACGGAGAATACAGAGCAAGCCACCCAGTTTATAAACTTGCTTTTAAAAGAGAATCTTTGGAAGAAGAGGAATAAAAATAGGGATGCTGATATTACAAATGGGGAGCAATACTTGTATGAAGAGAGACCGTGTCCGATGTATTTAATTCCGAAGAAAGCGATGACTGTAGGGATAATGGTCATGATGAAATAACCTCCGAGGCTCACCATTGGGTTAATAGACTTTAGTTTGTCGGAATATTTGTTGACGTACCTTGCAAGTAGGTATAATCCGATGAATGATAGGGTGGAGTATCCTCCGTCAAATGACGCACTATTGGTGATCCATCCATATATGAACTCTAGAAAGAAAAAGGCAATTAAAACATGGAGGAGTTGATTTCTTGTAGAATGCTCGATAAAGGAATTAAGGATAGGCGATAATACATAAAGACATAGGTATGCAGGAATGAACCAATAAAAACAGCCGAAGTAAAATACTTCTTTCATTCCACCTTCTGGGATAGGGATGCCGATAATGATGCCCGCAGCCAATATCAATATTGAATAGAACAGGACCTGATACAGCAACGAGATTGCGCCTTTGACTGTTGGTCTGATTCCAAACCAGCCGGAAATCAGTACGAACAGATTGACTCCTACTATGCATAGATGCTCGAAAAACATTCTAATGAATGAGGAAGAAGGAGATGCGATTATATCGCTTCTGTCAATGCCTCCCAGTGAAAAGTAGTTTGCATGAACAAGTACCACTAGAATCATTGCAAGGATTCTGGCGGCCTCAATGTTGGATTCACGCTCTTTCATATTTGTTGTTATCTTAGATTGGTTATTGTTATGATGAAACGATTTTGAAGTTTCCAATGTCAACTTTGGCAAATATAGCAAGATATGTGGAATAATATACAATGTGTTTGTAGTTATTTCGACAATAGTTTAAAGTTGACGAAATTGTCTGTATCGCCCTCCCAGGCTGGATATCATACAAAAAAGAGGCTGACCCAAAAGGGTTGGTCTCTTTTTTATATTAGGGTGTCGTAGAGTTGT